>Ga0316203_1000105_pt1 | contig 152875 bp, 151 predicted proteins | sample 6monrhotite_MG_FD_204940 | JGI IMG/M metagenome (GOLD analysis project Ga0316203, IMG submission 204940) | Microbial mat bacterial communities from mineral coupon in-situ incubated in ocean water Damariscotta River, Maine, United States -... | ecosystem: Environmental > Aquatic > Marine >... | reverse complement strand
ACATGAAAACAAAAGGTTTATACATGAAAGTTCTCGGCATCGAAACCAGTTGTGATGAAACGGCGGCGGCCGTTGTCACGGATCAACGCGAAATCCTTTCCGACGTGGTCCTGACACAGATTGAACAGCACCGACCTTTTGGCGGGATCGTACCCGAAGTTGCGGCGCGCGCCCACTTAGAATTTGCCGATCGGGTCGTTAAGGATGCCATGGGCCAAGCCAATATGTCATTTTCAGACCTTGATGGCGTGGCTGTGACTGGAGGCCCGGGTTTAATTGGCGGTGTCATCGTTGGCGTTATGACGGCTAAGGCCATCGCCATGGCGCACGACGTACCGTTCATTGCCGTAAACCACTTAGAAGGCCACGCGTTAACCGCGCGTCTAACCAATGACGTCGAATTTCCTTATCTTTTGCTTTTGGCATCCGGTGGGCATACACAATTATTGGCGGTGCGCGGCGTGGGTGATTACGTTCGATTAGGCACGACCATCGACGATGCCGTTGGCGAAGCCTTTGATAAATCGGCAAAAATTTTAGGCCTTGGGTATCCTGGCGGCCCTCCTTTGGAAGCAGCGGCAAAGCTTGGGGACGCGCAAAGATTTGATCTACCGAGGCCCCTGCGCGGCAAACCGGGTTGTAATTTTTCCTTTTCCGGGCTTAAGGCGGCCGTCAAACGATCCGTCGATGCCTTACCGCCAGGTGATCTTTTGCCACAAGACATCAATGATATGGCGGCTTCGTTTCAAGCCGCTGTTGCCGATGTCATTGGTGAACGAACCAAAAAAGCCATCGCTCAATTTAGAAACTTGTGTCCTCAAGGCTCGACCATTGTTATTGCCGGAGGAGTTGCTGCCAATACAGCTTTACGTCAACGTTTGGGAGACGTCGCCGACAGCGAAGGTCTTGTTTTGGCGGCCCCCCCTGTACATTTGTGTACGGACAACGGGGCCATGATTGCCTGGGCTGGCATCGAGCATTTGCAATTAAATCAAATAAATGATCTAAAATTTGCACCTCGACCTCGGTGGCCGCTGGACCCAAATGCGACCAAAGTCGTTGGGGCTGGCGTAAAAGCTTAAGGTCGCTCTTGTGTCTTCGGCTTTGACGGGGCATATATTGAAAACATTGTTTAGGAGCCGCATCGTGCAACAAATTGGTATTCTTGGCGCTGGAGCCTGGGGAACGGCGCTGGCTATGGCAGCACACCGCGCAGGCCGAGACGTGGTCTTGCAGGCCTTTGAGCCCGAGGCGGCCGACTCCATCAATTCTAACCACATCAACGTTCAATTTTTACCCGGAGTCTCGCTAGACCCGGCCATTCGCGCCACGACCAGCATCGCCGAAGCCGTGACCGCAGATGCGGTGGTTTTGGTGGCGCCTGCGCAGTTTATGCGATCTGTCTGCGAAGCGGCAAAACCGCATTGGCAGCCAGGAACCCCCGCAATCATTTGCGCCAAAGGCATTGAGCAAGGCACTTTTAAGCTTTTGAGCGAGGTTGTGTCAGAAGTGCTTGGTCCAGACGTTCCCATTGCCGTGCTGTCTGGCCCAACCTTTGCCATTGAAGTTGCTCGCGAATTGCCGACGGCCTTAACCATGGCCTGCACTGACGAAGGGCTCGGCCAACGCCTGGGGACGGCCCTCAGCAGTCTGTGCTTTCGCACCTATTACAGCCCCGATGTGATCGGCGCGCAGTTGGGCGGAGCGGTCAAAAACGTCCTTGCCATTGCTTGTGGCATCATTGAAGGTCGGGGCATGGGTGATAATGCGCGGGCGGCCTTGATCACCCGTGGCTTGGCCGAAATTGCGCGTCTAGGTGCCGTCTTGCAGGCTGATGAACACACCCTCATGGGGCTTTCTGGACTTGGTGATCTAACGCTCACGTGCAGTGCTCTTCAATCCCGTAATTTCTCTTTGGGTGTAGCCTTAGGTAAAGGTCAAACTCTTGATGCTATTCTAAAAGAGCGCACGGCCGTCACAGAGGGTGTGTTTACCGCAGCAGCGGTTGTTGAGCTGGCCCGTCGCCACCAAGTAGATATGCCGATTTGTCAGGCCGTTGATGCCATCTTAAATTTGAATGCCGATTTGCAGTCTATTATTGATGGATTGCTGCGGCGCCCCCTTAATGTTGAATAATAGAAAGATCTCGTATGCTGTTTGCCATTTTTTGTACCGACAAGCCCAATTCATCTGAAGTTCGCGCGGCAACCCGGCCCTTACATCTTGATTACCTTCAAGGTGCCATCGACCGCGTTGTGATGGCCGGCCCGACCCAAACTGACGATCTATCTGGCATGAACGGCAGTTTGCTGATTATGGAATTTTCCGACAAATCCCAAGCTGAAGATTTTGCTGCCCATGACCCTTATGCGGTTGCGGGTCTTTTTGAAAGCGTGATCATTCGCCCTTGGAAGCAAGTTTTTCCGGACGCATAAGGTGTTGAATATGTTTAAATCAAAAAGCTTAATTCAACTTGAGCAAATTCCCGATGGTGACAGTGCTGGCCTAATTGCAAAAATTAAAGGCCAGAACACGGCGCTCATTGCGGTTCGTCAGGGTGAGAGCGTCTTTTTGTACGTCAATACTTGCCCCCATATCGGCGCGCCTCTGGATTTTGAACCCGGGCGTTTCTTGAATCTTGAAAAAGATCTCATCCAGTGTGCTTTACATGGGGCTCTTTTTACCATTGATACCGGCAACTGCGTTGATGGACCCTGCAAAGGCAAACACCTGACCTCAGTCCCCTGTGTAATTAAAAAGGGCGGCGTCTATTTATCTTAAACGAATCTTGCAGCCGTCCTTATTTTCCTAAATACTCTATGTCATTCGATGCCCTTGAGCCGTAAAGGACCTTCTCCATGAGCGATGACCAAATTTTCCCCGTCCCAGATGCCACCGCCAAAGCGGCTTGGATTGACGATGCAAAATACCAGGACCTATATCATAGCTCAGTCGAGGATCCTGAAGCTTTTTGGGGAGAACAGGGCCAGCGTCTTGATTGGATCAAGCCTTATACACAGGTCAAAGACGTCAATTTTAAGATTCCAGGCGTTTCCATAAAATGGTTCGCAGACGGGACTTTGAACGCATCCGTTAACTGTATTGACCGTCACTTGCCCACACGCGCCCAACAAACCGCCATAATTTGGGAAGGCGACGAGCCAAGCCAATCCAAGCACATCACCTATCAACAACTTCATGATGAAGTGTGTAAATTTGCCAACGCTTTAAAGGCGCGCGGCGTTAAAAAGGGCAGTGTCGTCACGATTTACATGCCTATGATTGTTGAAGCCGCCTATGCCATGTTGGCCTGCGCGCGCATCGGTGCGATCCACTCCGTTGTTTTTGGTGGCTTTTCGCCAGATGCCCTGGCTGGACGCATCACGGATTGTAACAGCCACGTTGTGATCACCTCTGATTTTGGCGTGCGCGGTGGCAAGCCCATTCCCTTAAAATCCAATACAGATGCAGCGGTGGCCCAATGCCCGTCCGTCGACACCGTATTTGTGGTTAAACACACCAGCGGCGACATTGCTTGGAATGATGAGGTCGACGTCTGGTACCACGAAGCCACGGCCAACGTTCCAACGACTTGCGATCCATTGGAAATGAACGCGGAAGACCCGATGTTTATTTTATATACATCAGGATCAACTGGCCAACCGAAAGGCGTTCTGCACACCACGGGCGGCTATATGGTATACGCTGCCATGACGCATCAGTATGTTTTTGATTACCATGATGGTGACGTGTATTGGTGCACCGCCGATGTCGGTTGGGTCACCGGACACAGCTATATTATCTATGGGCCACTGGCCAATGGCGCCATCACCTTGATGTTTGAAGGGGTGCCAAATTATCCTGATACATCAAGGTTTTGGCAGGTCTGCGACAAGCATAACGTCAATATTTTTTATACCGCACCGACCGCGATCCGGGCACTGATGCGTGATGGCGATGACCCGGTCAAAAATACCTCCCGTAAATCGCTGCGTCTTTTGGGATCCGTAGGGGAACCCATCAACCCCGAAGCTTGGATGTGGTATTACAACGTGGTCGGCGAAGGACGGTGTCCCATCGTTGATACATGGTGGCAGACCGAAACTGGAGGCATTATGATCACGCCGCTGCCGGGGGCCACCGCGCTGAAACCCGGCTCAGCGACACGACCTTTTTTTGGAGTCGAGCCTCAATTGGTTGATGCTGACGGAACGCCCATGGATGGAGCTTGCTCTGGCAATTTATGCATCTCGGAAAGCTGGCCCGGTCAAATGCGATCCGTTTATGGCGATCACGAACGGTTCGAACAAACTTATTTTTCCACATATCCCGGCAAATATTTTACCGGAGACGGCTGTCGCCGGGATGAAGACGGATATTATTGGATTACGGGACGTGTTGATGATGTCATCAACGTATCAGGTCACCGCATGGGTACCGCCGAAGTCGAAAGCGCCCTGGTTGCCCATGTCAATGTCGCCGAAGCCGCCGTTGTTGGCGCACCTCACGAGATAAAGGGCCAGGGGATCTATGCCTACGTCACGTTAAACGCGGGTGTTGAACCAACAGACGCCCTTAAAACTGAATTGGTTAAGTGGGTCCGCAAGGAAATTGGGCCGATTGCCAGCCCAGATTGGCTGCAATTTTCCCCTGGCTTACCCAAAACCAGATCTGGCAAAATCATGCGACGCATTTTACGTAAAATTGGAGAGAACGATTTTGCCACCCTCGGTGATACATCAACCTTAGCCGACCCTAGTGTTGTTGACGATCTTATCGAAAATCGTCAAAATCGCTAAGTTGTTGTTTGTACACCAGAAATTAACCGGATGATTTATAAGATTAACTTAATATTCTTATAAATCATCCGGTTTCGGGCCAATTTCTTGCTATAGATTTTAACAAACGCTAACGTCCAAGGACCTCGTTTCCAGCGCGATGCTATCTGAAAGTTAGCCCTCGACCCTTTCATAAAGCGCCGTTTTGGGCGCGGGCATCATTTTAGATTGCGCTGCATATAAGACAAAAGGAAAACTCTTATCTAATTTGGCGTGCCTGCGTACGTAGATGAACCATTTCGCCCTCAAAAACTCATTTAAGGAAAGCAAGGATTATCAGCCCCGCGTGAGGTGAACATTTTTGATCTTTTGGGTTTTCAAGATTGATTTGGTAATTCTCAATCTTTTTGATTTCGTTTTTAAAATGAATTTTGACTTAATGGCGGTTGGCTCCTTGTTCTAGGCCCCTAATATTTTTCAATTGTATTACATAATTCACAGCTTTTATTCTCAATATCGCATATAATTAGTTTTATTTATCATTCGTAACGAACGAAAGTAACAAGTAAAATCAGCTCATTATAGCGATTTATATTATAATTTTGTGGTTGATTACATCTGCTTTCTTAATATATCATTGGGCCCCATTGAGGTTAGTGTGCAAGCGAAATGAGGTTGCTTTTCCGTCTTTACAGCAGGCCCATGACCTGTGGATATGAGGCATAAAAAGCTCAGCTTTCTGTGTTACTGGTCCTTCGGTCATGGTATATGGTGCTTTAATTGAAACCTCAATCGGACCCGCCATGCCCCGCGCTGCTGCCTATGACCTTCTCCAATCCGTTCTTAATCAGAAGAAGCTTCTGGATGATGCGATGGATAAAACGCCGTCTTTCAGCCGTTTGTCAGATCGTGATCGCGGGTTGGCGGCGCTCATCACCCGCACGGCGCTCCGTCACCTTGGTGAAATTGATGCCGTTTTAAACACCTACCTCGATAAATCCCTCGGCAAACGAGGCAGCGGGGCGCTGAATGTCATGCGCGTCGGCCTCACCCAGCTGTTATTTTTGGACATGGCCGAACATGCGGCGGTCAGCACGGCGGTTGATTTATGTACGGGCGGCAGTCTTGCCCCTTATCGCAAGCTCACAAATGCCATTTTGCGGCGCACCCAACGTGAAGGCAAGGCCCTGCTGGCAAGCTTAGATGCCGCCGCCCTCAACACTTCATCGTGGCTGTGGCAAAGTTGGGTTGAGGCTTACGGGGAAGACAACGCGCGCGCCATTGCGGCCCAACATTTAAGTGAGCCACCCATCGACATCACCTGCCGCGATGACCCTGCGGGTTGGGCAGAAAAGCTTGAAGCCGACTTGATGCCCACCGGAACCCTGCGGTTACGGCAAAAGGCCAGCATCGTCAGCTTACCCGGCTTCGACGAAGGGGCGTGGTGGGTTCAAGATGCCGCCGCAGCCTTGCCTGCTCGCCTACTTGGCGATATTTCGGGCTTGGATGTCATCGATTTGTGCGCCGCCCCCGGTGGGAAAACCATGGAACTAGCTGCTGCCGGCGCCCGGGTGATCGCCGTTGATCGTTCTGAAAAACGCCTGCTCAGGGTTCAACAAAACTTAGAGCGCACAAATCTTACCGCTAAAATCGTCACCGCAGATGCCGAAACTTGGCGTCCTGACCATTTAGCCGATGCAGTGTTACTAGATGCGCCGTGTTCGGCCACCGGAACCGCCCGTCGTCATCCTGATGTTTTGCACCTTAAATCACCAGCTGATGTCGTGAAACTGGCCAATCTGCAAGCCCGCTTGCTCACAGCAGCCATTGATATGGTTCGCCCCGGTGGATTGATCGTGTTTTGCACCTGTTCCTTACAGCCTGAAGAAGGCGTGCAGCAAATCGAAACCTTATTGGCCAGCGAGGCTCCTGTTGTTTTGGACCCCATCAAGCCCGCTGAAGCCGGTACGCTTACGACCATTGTGACTCCTGAAGGCTACCTGCGGACGTTGCCTTGTCATTTGGCTGAGCAAGGCGGTATGGATGGTTTTTTTGCGGCGCGCTTAAGGCGAACCTAGGCATCTTCTGTGACGGTCGTCCTTGTTTTACCTAAATTATCCTGATACCCATTTCATCATGACGCATTTACATTCGACGCACGCCCAGCCACCAACGCGAGCGACCCCACACGGTGGGTTTAAGGCGACCGCGCTGTATCGCGTGTTGTTGACGGGGCCCGCTCCAAAAGGTCCGCGTTTCTCCATCCCGGAACTTTGGCCCGGCGATCCTCAACGAGGTCGGGAAATTTTGGAGGGGGCTTTTAGGTTTCAATCTGAAACGCATATTCTGACAGCGGATGATGATGTCCCCGCCCACGCCTCAAGCGCCTGGCAAGCCTGGTTTCATGCCTTTGGTTGGCTTACGGACCTTCAAGCCCTTCAAGGTACCGACAATGGTGAAAAGGCAGCAAATTTTGCGCGCCAAGCCGTCACCGCATGGAGCCTTGCCAACCACAAATGGACCTATCCGGGTTGGGCGCCAGAAGTTACGGCGGATCGTATTGTCAATTGTATCTCCGCTTGGACCTTTTTGATCAATGAGGCGCCTGATGGTGCCTTCGAGAAGCTGCTGCGCCAAATGGCGGGGCGCGATGTCCGGCATTTGAACAGATCAACGCCCGGTCCGGACCAAGGCTATATGCGCTTGCACGCCATTAAAGGCCAAGTGTATGCCGCCTTTGCCCTGTTGGGAGGCGAGCGCACTCAACAATCTATCTTGTTACGCTTAGCAAACGATATCAAAACTCAAGTCCTGCCCGATGGCGGTCATGTGGAACGTAATCCCGAATGTTTAGCTAAGGTTCTTCATGACCTTTTAGATTTGCGCAATTTGTGCTGCGTTGCCATGGGCCAAGTTCCTGACTTCATACAAAATGCCATTGACCGTTCCGCGCCAATGCTGCGGGCTTTGCGTCATTCAGACGGTGGTCTCGCCCTATTTAATGGCGGATTAGAGGGAAATGCTCAAGATCTAGACCGCCTGTTAGGTCTCACAGATCCAACGACAACACCGCCGCTCAGCGCCCCTTATGCTGGATTTCAAAAGCTCAGCGCCGATTCAACCTCGATATTGATGGATTGCGGTAAACCCGGAGGACCTGGACTTAACCACCATGCGGGTACCCTTAGTTTTGAAATGTGTGTCGGTAAAAAACGCTTGATTGTGAATTGTGGCGCCCGCACAGGTCGGTCTGATCCTTGGCGAACCGCCCTGGCGGCCACCGCAGCCCATTCGGTTTTGACCGTAAATGATACCTCATCGGCGGCCTTTTCCTTAGATGGTGCCTTGCGCCGTGGGCCAGAAATGGTCGCTTGTGAACGCCAAGACAATGAACATGGAACCTTGATCGAAGCCAGTCACGATGGCTACGTAAACACATTTGGACTGGTTCACCATCGATCTTTGTTTTTAGACCCAACAGGAGGAGATGTCCGAGGGGAAGACCGATTGGTCGGCACGGGCGGTGAATACCTAACCATCCGTTTTCATTTACACCCAGATGTCCATGTTTCTCTGTTGGGAGGCGGTACTGCGGTTTTATTGCGACTTGATAATAAAAGCAAGGAGACCTGGCGTCTGCGAACATCTACGGGAATCATTAGCCTCGAAGAGAGTGTCTATTTAGGCCACGATGGTGAACATCGTCGCACCGAACAAATTGTCATTTCCCACCCGCTGTCTGGGAATGGTGCTCTTCTGAAATGGTCATTGAGCCGAGAAGGTACGTTAACGAAATGAATAAACTCAGTGTGGTCATCCCTTGCTACAACGAAGCAAAAACACTCTCACACGTCATTCACAAGGTGGCGGCCGCAAAAACATGTGGTTTAACACTGGAAATTGTCATTGTTGATGATTGCTCTTCTGATGAATCGTTAACGATCGCTCAAGACCTCGCCGCCTCAGATAGCCACATTCAAGTTTTTCATCACCCGATCAATAAGGGCAAGGGAGCCGCGCTGCGCACTGGTTTTGCGGCGGCCACAGGCGAGCTAGTGATCGTGCAAGACGCAGACCTTGAATATGACCCGGATGATTTCGAAAAGTTAATAAAGCCTATTTTGAACGGCGATGCTGACGTTGTGTATGGCTCTCGCTTTTTGGACCGAGGCGCCACCGAAGCCCACTTCCTCATTCATGGACTGGCCAATCGTTTCCTTACCGGATTGTCCAACGTCTTGACCGGATTAAAGCTCACCGATATGGAAACATGTTACAAGCTGATCCCCAAATCTTTATTGGACCAAGTGACCATCACCGAAAACCGATTTGGCATTGAACCTGAAGTGACCGCTAAGCTTGCCCACCTGTCGCCAAAACCCCGCTTTCTAGACGTCGCCGTCTCTTACACCAACCGTTCTTACGAAGACGGCAAAAAAATCGGTTGGAAAGACGGACTCAGTGCCATTCGCTGCATATTTAAGTTCAATTTATTACGCTAATTTTAAAACATGCCAGAATCTACGCTCCGTACGCATTAATTACTTTGTTCACTAAGGGGTTATGGTAGGCTCGACAAGTTGGCGTGTTTGCCAACGTTTGATAATGTTTTTTCCAGGTGTTTCCCCGCATGGCCCTTCTGCCCAAATACCTCTTACCCAACCCCCGGGCCGCCATTGCGTTTACCCACGATGTGATCATGGTGGCGCTGTCTTTTGGGGTCTCGTTGGGGCTGCGTTTGGGCTTTAGCCTAGACCCTTTTCACAGCCAAGCCTTGTTGCCCGGTGCAGTTCTGTTCACCCTCATCGCCATGGTCGTCTTTTTGGGTATGCGTTTGTACCGTGGCATTTGGCGCTATGCCTCGATGAATGATTTGGTGGCGTTGGCGAAGGCAGTCACCATATTGGTGCTGGTTTTTGCTCTGTTTGCACTGGTCTTGTGGCGCATAGAGGGCTTGCCACGCTCAGTTCCGTTTATCAATTGGTTTGTCTTAATGGCCATGCTGGGCGGGCCGCGCTTTGCCTATCGATTGTATCGGGATCGGGATCGGGACACCTCCAAGGCCTCTAAAGTCCCGGTTTTGTTGGTGGGCGCTGGCGATGAAGCCGAACTGTTTATCCGCGCCACCCTACGCTCACAAACCGCCACCTATCGGCCCATCGGTATCGTTGCTGAAAACCGCAGCCGCGTCGGGCGGGCTTTGCATGGCGTCGAAGTTTTGGGGACCTTAGGTGAAATTGAGATCATTGTCGCCAATCTGAAGGGCAAGGATCGTCCGCAACGCTTGGTGCTGACCAAAGATGCTTTCAAAGGAGCAGAAGTTCGCGATCTCTTGCAAACAGCAGAGCGCCTTGGCATGAGCTTGGCGCGGATGCCAAGGGTCCATGATTTGGAATCCGGGGCTGTTGACGAGGTGCGTATTCGCCCCATCGCCATTGAAGACCTTTTGGGCCGCCCCCAACAACCGCTAGATCGCGCGGCCATGGCGGCGTTGGTCAAAGGCAAGCGCGTTTTGATTACCGGCGCGGGCGGTTCCATCGGTGCCGAATTGGTACGCCAAGTGGCAAGCATTGGCCCAACTGAATTGGTGTTGGTCGAAAACTCGGAATTTGCCCTGTATCAAATCGACCGTGAAATGATTGAACATGCCCCGGACGTGACCCGCCATGTGGTGATTGCCAATGTCCGCGACCGTTCGCGCATTGATCAAGTGTTTGCCCACTATAAGCCCGAACTGGTGTTCCACGCCGCAGCGCTTAAACATGTGCCGCTGGTCGAAGCCAATCCGTTTGAAGGCATTCTCACCAACGTTTTGGGGACCCGCAACATTGCCGATGCGTGTGAGGCGGCCGGGGTCAACGTTATGGTCATGATTTCGACCGACAAGGCCGTCAATCCCACCAACATTATGGGCACCACCAAGCGCTTGGCCGAGACTTATGTGCAAGCCCTTGATCTGCGTCGGGGGGACAAAAAAGGCACCCGCTTCGTCACCGTGCGCTTTGGTAACGTGTTGGGTTCAACCGGGTCCGTGGTGCCATTATTTCAGCGCCAATTGAATGCGGGCGGGCCTTTGACCGTCACCCATCCCGATATGACACGTTATTTTATGACCATCCGCGAAGCCGTAGAATTGGTCCTGCAAGCCTCGAGTTTGGGGGCGGAGAATCATGAACACGACGGCAAGATCTTTGTCCTTGATATGGGTGAACCCATCAAAATCGTCGAATTGGCCCGGCAAATGATCCACTTGGCGGATTTAAAACCGGGCGTGAACATCGATATTCAGTTCACCGGCATACGCCCTGGCGAGAAACTGTTTGAAGAGATTTTTCATGGCTCTGAACCCCCCATGCCGACCCAGTCCCCTGGTATTTTACTGGCCTCACCCCGCACCCAAGACGTTGCTAAAGTCGCGGACATTTTTGACCAACTGATCAATGCCGCCGTGCGCGAGGACTTCGATCAAATGATGCTCGGCATTCAGGCCCTGGTGCCTGAATACGCTCCACCAGAAAATGAAGTCGGCGCTTAAACATTCCTAAGCTTAAGGGTGGTTTTGTGAGCTGTGTCCTGGTATATCGCACTTAGCCGTTCATTCACGCTCCTGATAAGGAAAAGCTTTAATGTCAGAACCCATCCGCCGCGCTTTACTGTCCGTCTCCGATAAAACAGGCATCGTTGAATTTGGCCGTTTTTTAGCCGATCAAGGGGTTGAGCTGTTATCAACGGGCGGCACCGCAAAAATGCTTGCCGAAGCGGGCGTACCAGTCAAAGAAGTCTCTGAACATACAGGCTTTCCTGAAATCATGGATGGCCGTGTGAAAACCTTACAACCGTCCATTCACGGTGGCCTGTTGGCGGTGCGCAACAATTCAGAACACCAAAAGGCTATGACGGATCACAACATTACCGCCATCGATTTGCTGTGCGTCAACCTCTATCCGTTTGAAGAAACCTTAGCGGGCGGTGCCTCTTATGAAGATTGCGTTGAAAACATCGATATCGGTGGTCCGGCAATGATCCGTGCCGCCGCCAAAAATCATGGCGACGTGACGGTGGTGGTGGAACCCGAAGATTATCAGCGCGTGATGGACGAAATGTCGGCCAATTCTGGCGCGACGTTTCTTGAGACCCGTAAATTTTTAGCCCAGCGCGCCTATGCCCGCACGGCGGCTTATGACGCCGCAATCTCCACTTGGTTTGCCGATGAAACGGATCAAATGTGGCCCAAACGCTTGTCGTTTGCGGGGGAATTAAAGCAAACCATGCGGTACGGCGAAAACCCCCACCAAGCCGCCGCATTTTACGTCAATGGCGACAGCCGTCCAGGGGTCGCCAATGCCGTCCAATTACAAGGCAAAGAACTGAGCTATAACAATCTCAACGATACCGATGCAGCCTATGAATTGGTGGCCGAATTTGAAGGCACCGCATGCGCCATCATCAAACACGCCAACCCGTGTGGGGTGGCGGTTGGCGATAGCTTGGTTGAAGCTTACAAACGGGCCTATTCGTGCGATCAAGAAAGTGCTTTCGGCGGCATTGTCGCCTTGAACCGCCCGCTGGACCTGGTCACCGCCACCGAAATCATCAAGGTCTTCACCGAAGTGATTATTGCCCCCAGCGTGAACGATGATGCTTTGGCTCTGTTGTCTTCAAAGAAAAACGTCCGCGTGCTGACCACCGGAACCCTGCCGGACCCAAGCGTCGGCGGGCGCACCGTGAAGATGCTGGCGGGCGGCTTATTGGTTCAAGGCCGCGACAATGATTTGGTTGATGATTTAAAGGTCGTCACCACCAAAGCACCGACCGACGCCCAAATGGCGGATATGAAATTCGCTTATACGGTCGCCAAGCACGTCAAATCCAATGCTATTGTTTATGTCAAAGGCGGCATGACCGTGGGCGTTGGCGCCGGACAAATGAGCCGCGTCAATTCGTGCCGCATTGCCGCTTTTCGTGCCGAACAAGCTGCCAAGGCTTCCGGTGTTGATCACAGCTGGGCCATTGGCTCGGTGGTGGCGTCCGACGCGTTCTTCCCGTTCTCTGATGGCTTGTTAGAAGCGGTCGAAGCCGGAGCCACAGCCGTCATCCAACCGGGTGGATCGATCCGCGATGACGAAGTGATCGAAGCTGCCAACAAAGCCGGCGTCGCTATGGTTTTTACCGGAATGCGCCACTTTAGACACTAGAGGGTCGCCATGGCTGTTGTGCGTACGATTGCCTTCACTCTAATCTTAGGCTTTATCCTGGTGCCAACCGCCCAGGCCGACCCCTTGTTGGTGGACGGCATCCCGTTGGAACAGGCGCTTAGCCTTCCCAAAGACACGGGCGGAGAACGCCTAAACCTGATCGGGTCTATTTATATCGGTGACCTGCCCAAGCGCGCAAAAAAGTACGATCTTCAAGCCCCCTTCGGGCGGTTAGATCGCGGAGAAATTGGCACCTACCTCGCCGCCTTGATATCGGGCAAACCCGTCTCTGGAATCGCCACCTTCCAACAAGCTTTGTTGCTGATGAATTACGCGGCCTCTGGTGGCGGTCAGGAGGGCAAGATTGCCTCAGAAATAAATACCGTCTACCGAGCCGTCCGAGAAGCCGTCAAAAGAGATGGCCGCCGCAGTCTGTGGTTTTAGAGCGCCTGACCGTACACAGAGTGGGCTGCTTTAAACACCTCCTCACCTTTTTGCCAACGGCGTTTAGCTTCTGAATCCTTCAGCGCAATGGCTAAGGCGGGGCCTAGGTTGAGCAACTCTGCCTCGCGTCCTGCGGCGGCAATTCCCTGTTGCAAAGCGTCCAAAGTCAAAAAGGCCGCCCGTTCTTGAGGACCGTAGTTTTCGATGATGGCCTGGTGACGGTTTTGCTGGCGCGCCCGTTTGCAGTCTGATGCATCATAAGCATTGGCACTGCGACACACGAGCCCGCGCACAGGGTAGACTGAACACGCCCCATCTATAAGCAAGGGACAAGCCGTTAAGACCCAAAACGTGCGATCCGGGTTCAGCTTGGAGGTGGGCATTTGCGCAAGCGCCCTAATCTTTTCAGCCGTAAAATGAAGCCTTATATAATCTGCAATGCGAAAAATTTCGATGGCGGTGACGGTGACTTCAGGTTGATGACAACAGTCCGCACAGCCCTTGTCACACGCCAGCGCGCGGGCGGGGGGTTGCTCGGTCGTTGCTTGGTGCAACAGGCTGTCAAAGGCTTCGATTGCCGCCTCACCCAACGCCGTCAGTTCATCTGTATCCGTCATGACGGAAGTTTAGGCGCAAACACCCGATCACCCCAACACAAACATTTTCTCACGGCGAAACCAGCGTGCGGCGAGAAGGAAAATAAGGCTTGCGGCAACCAGGGTGCTCAACGACGCAATCGCGATATGGCGAGGATCTAAAGTTTGCTCGGCCACCAACTGACCGATCAAAAGCATCTGCCCAAACACGGGCACGGCCACAGTTAGGTCCGTTGGATTCACGGGCTGAAACACCAACACCATGCCCGGCAAGGCGGGTACCAACGGCAACAAACCCAAATAAATTTGGGCTTCTTTCATCGATTTTGTAATCACCGCGATGGACATTTGCAACGCCACGGCAATCGCCATAAGCGGCAGAGAAATCGCGAGGATTGCGGCAAACACCCACCAGCTCGGCGGCTGGGTAAGCTGGTCCGCACTGCCTGCCGCCAACCCCATAAAGCCGCGAAAGGCACTCACGTTGACGAGGGTGGTCACAGCCGTAAACGCCAAAGCCGCCCCCGACTTTGCCAACAAAAGTACCCATCGTTCCACGGGCGCCAACAGCAGCGGTTCCAACGCCCCGCGTTCGCGTTCGCCCACTGTGCTATCAATGGCCAAGTGCACGCCGCCCAAAAAGATCATAAAAATAATCAACGGCGGCATCATGTTGTAAAAAAATACCGCGATATTGGCATCGCGCGCCACGTTAACCTTGTGCATTTTTATAGGTGAGGCGTAATCGCCGGGCAATCCCGCCGCACGGGCGCGCGCACTTGCAATTTTGTCGTTATAGCCGGCAATCACATCGGCCAGACGGGCGGTCGCGCGCAGGTTATCGGCGCGGCCTAAATTGGTAATCACATCGACCGTAAAATTATCCAGACCTTTCGCTTCAGCCGGAACCACCAAAATCACAGGCAAGCGCCCTTCACGGACCTCTCCATTGCGCTCTTTTTCGGTCGCGGGGGCTGGGATAACTTGAATATTATGCGCCAACAGATGGGCTGCCAGGGCGGGGGCATTTTCCAGCCCCACCGCTGGCACTTCTAAAGGCCGTTCGCGGTAATTTGTATTCAACGTATGGCCTGCCATGTACAAGCCCGACGCCACCAACAATGGCCCCAGCAAGGGATAAATCAAAGCCAAGGTCAGTGAGCGTCGATCCCGCGCGTGATCACGAACTTCCTTGGCAAACACGATCCACAATCGCCGCAAACACTCGGTCATGCTGCGGCTCCTTGCAAGGCGCCAGCTTTCATCAACAAACGGACAAAAACTTCTTCTAAATCTTGGGCATCTGCTTGATCGCGCAATTCATCGGGAGTCCCTTGGGCAATTAAGCGCCCCGCCGCCGCAATCACCAAACGGTCACACAACACCGAAACCTCGCTCATAATATGGCTGGATATGAGAATACAGTGACCTTCGTTCTTCATTTCGACAATAAGGTCCCGCACGGCACGTGAGCTCATCACATCTAAGCCATTGGTGGGTTCGTCTAAGATCAAATTATGAGGGCGATGCACCAGCGCCCGACCCAGCGCCACTTTGAGTTCTTGGCCCCGCGAAAAACCCTTGGCCCGACGGTCGGCAAAATCTTGCATCCCAAGACGCTCGATTAGCTCACCTATATCGGCCTCAAGTTCAGCGCCTGAGCTGCCGTGCAATTCACCAAAATAACGGATATGTTCGCGCGCGGTCAGGCGCGGATACAGACCCCGGACATCGGGAAGAACGCCTAAATTACGCTGCGCCGCCATACGGTTTTGGGCCACGTCAACGCCATCCACCCAGGCCGAGCCACTGTCGGCCACCATCAACCCATAGACAATGCGAAACGCCGTGGTCTTGCCTGCACCATTGGGGCCAATCAAGCCCGTCACGTCCCCGTCTTTGGCCTGAAAGTCTAACCCATCCAGCGCTTGAACCGTACCAAACCGTTTCACAAGGTCCTTAATTTCGATCATGCTTTAGGGGCACCTGTTCGCACATTCATCACTCAAAGACTTCAACGCCCGACTGGCCACGGCGACCATGGAAATATCACTGATGTCATTCGTCCATAATTCTGTGAGCAGCTGGTCGGTGCGGTCAATGGCGTCTTGATTGCACGCCATCCATTCCGCCATCGCTTTGGTTAAATCTTTTTTGCCAGCGGCAAAATCCAAAACAATCCCAGCCAACTGCCTTTGATGGCCGAACAATTCTTCGACCAAACCGGATATTGCCAGTTTTTGCCAATGGCTTTCGCTGTTAAGAGCTTCGCATTGGATCCGCAGTTGACCCAAATGGAACTTGAGACCCATGGCATAATACAATTTCGCAACGTCACAAATATTGAGCTTACGTTGTTCTGCCAACACCACCAAGTCCAATCCAGACGCTAAATTGATCAGGCCCGCCACCGCATACGCCAACGGTTTGGGGACGCCATCGTTTATGTAAACTTTGGCCCGTTCGGCGATTTCGCCTTGATAGGCATTGGGCACAACGGCATTTAAACCCGTTGCCAAATTACCAATCCCGCCTTTAAAACGCTGCACGGTTTTTTGCATGTTGAGGGGCTTATCTGCGTTTCGCAACACCCACACCGTGCCGCTTTCCAACAGCTTGTTGATGGCTTGTAACATAGCGATTTGGGCGCGCGGCGGCACCTTGTTGTCTAAGGCTTCGATGTCTGCCCACAACGCCCGAACGCCGAATGATTCCCGAGCGACAATATAAGCCCGGGCAATTTCAGACGACGTCATCCCTGTTTTTTCTGCAATTTGTGTCACAAAGGTTCCGCCAACCCGATTGATCATCGAGTTGGTGACCCGGGTCGCAACGATTTCTCGGCGCAAACGGTGCTTGGAAATACCCGTTAGGTATTTTTTATGCAACGGAGTCGGGAAATAACGCGTTAAATCATCAATCAACAGCGCATCATCGGGCAAATCGCTTTGCAATAATTCATCAAACAGCCATAACTTTGAATACGACAACAACACCGCAATTTCAGGACGGGTGAGACCCTGACCACAGGCTATGCGCTCTCCGAACACCTCATCATCAGGCAAAAATTCGACCTTACGGTTGAGACGCTTGGTTTTTTCCAACATCCTCATCAACCGCATTTGATTATCGGCCAGGGCAACCCCACCGGCTTGGATCACGGAAATGGCTTGGGTTTGTTCATAGTTATCCCACAACACCAATGTACCGACTTCATCGGTCATGCTGGCCAACAAAGTGTTGCGCGTTTTTTCGGTCAGGTTTTTTTGCTGCACTTCAACGTCGAGCAATATCTTGATGTTGACTTCATGATCTGAACAATCGACTCCGGCTGAATTATCGACGGAATCTGTATTGAGACGGCCACCCGCCAAAGCGTATTCAATGCGGGCGCGCTGGGTCATGCCTAAGTTCGCCCCTTCGCCTAAGATTTTTGCCCGCACGTCGGCACCGTCAATACGCACCGCATCATTGCCGCGATCTCCCGCGTCCAAATGACTTTCCGAGACACTTTTGACATAAGTGCCAATGCCGCCGAACCACAACAGATCAGCCTCCATTTTCAAGATCACTTTGATCAAGTCTGTGGGCGTCATTTTGTCGGCAGTGACCCCTAACATGGCTTTCATTTCTGAGCTTAGGTCTATCCATTTTGCGCTGCGGGCAAATACGCCGCCGCCTTTTGAGATCAATTTGGCATCGAAATCCGACCAACTTGAACGCGGCAGATCAAACAGACGCTGGCGTTCAACCAAAGTCTTTGGTGCATTCGGCTTGGGGTCCACAAAAATGTGCATGTGGTTAAAGGCCGCGACCAAGTTGATGTGCTTGCTTAACAACATGCCATTGCCAAACACATCGCCAGACATATCGCCAACGCCGGCCACGGTGAAGTCTTGGCTTTGCGTATCCACACCAATTTCTCGGAAATGACGCTTTACCGATTCCCACGCGCCCTTGGCCGTGATGCCCATTTTTTTGTGGTCATAACCAACACTCCCCCCCGATGCAAAGGCATCACCCAACCAAAATCCATATTCATGGGACACCGAATTGGCAATGTCTGAGAACGTGGCCGTACCCTTATCGGCAGCCACCACAAGATAGGGGTCGTCTTGGTCCAAACGCACCACGTCTTGAGGCGGTATAATATGTCCTTTGGCATCTAAATTATCCGTCAGATCCAGCAGGCCCCGGATGAAGGTTTTGTAGCAGTCAATCCCCGCATTAAGGAAGGCTTCACGTCCGGCTTCTGGCGGCGGTGGATTTTTCATCACGAAACCACCTTTAGAGCCAACGGGCACGATCACGGCGTTTTTAACTTGCTGCGCTTTGACCAAACCTAACACTTCGGTGCGGAAATCTTCGCGCCGGTCCGACCAGCGCAACCCACCGCGTGCCACATTGCCAAACCGCAAATGCACGCCTTCGACCTCTGCCGAATAGACAAAAATTTCATATTTTGGCCGAGGTAAGGGCAGCTCAGCCACCTCTTGACTGGACAATTTAAACGAAATCCAAGCTTTTGGATGGCCGTCCGCATCCATTTGGAAAAAGTTGGTGCGTAACGTCACATCAACCAAATTCACATAGCGGCGTAAAATCCGATCCTCGTCGGCGCTGCTGACATTTTCCAACATGGTATCGATCGATTTGCGCAGGCGCACAGCCTTACGAGTGGCTTTCAATTGCGCCTCACTGTTGGCGCAAGGCTCAAAGCGCGCCAAAAATAAATCGACAATCGCACGGGTCACTTCGCCATTTTCACGCAAAGTCAAAGACATGTAATCTTCGGAAAAGGTAATTCCCGTTTGCCGCAGATATTTTGTGTAGGCCCGCAAAATCGCCACTTCTCGCCACGTTAATTTTGCCACCAGAATTAATGCATTCAGGGAATCGCTTTCTAAGTCACCGGCCCAAATATGGTCAAAAGCCTGATGAAAGTTATGACGAATATTATGGGCGGTCCCGACCACAGCGTCCCGTGGCTCAAGGCCAAAGTCATGAATAACAATTTTATACTCTGACCCTTTGGGGCGGACCCGATAGGGAATTTCTTCGATGACCCGCAAGCCCAAATGTTCCAACATGGGCATAATATCTGAAAGAGCTGCTGCTTGGCGCGGATGATAGATTTTAAAGCGCATCGGCGGCCCCTCAGGGGCATTTTGTTCGTATAAATTTAAACCCAGACGACCATAGACATAGGTCGGTTCAATACGGTCAATATCATCAAGCGTTTGCGCGGCGCTGTAATGATCTTCATAACCGTGTTCAAAGGCATTTTGATAAGCGCCAAGCAGCCGCATACCTTCCATTTCGCCATGCGCCGCCGTCAAGGTAATCCGCAATTGATCGGTCCAGGATTTTGCCAGATCGGCGAGCTTGGCTTCAACTTTTTTAGGGTCGTATTTTGGAATGCAGCCGGATTGGGTTTTAATCACCAAGTGCAGCCGTGCCAAAGCGTCATCACCTAATTTTGCATAATGAGACACCACAATACCGTCAAAAGCTTCGGCCAAAGCATTTTGAATTTTTAACCGCAAATCGGTCGTGTAGCGATCTTTGGGCAAGTAAATCAGGCAACTCATAAAACGTTCAAAATCATCCTTGCGGATAAACAACGCGACCCTTTGGCGATCTTGCAGCCGTAAAATACCTAAGCTGGTCTCTAACAATTGTTGGTCTGAAGATTGGAACAATTCATCGCGTGGAAACGTTTCCAAAATATTTAGCAAAGTTTTACCGTCGTGACTGCCTGACGATAGCCCAGCACTATCAAAGGCGGTCAAGACCTTACGGCGTAACAGTGGGATATCGCGAACGCTGCGTCGATAAGCCCCAGCCGTAAACAGCCCAAAATAAACCCTTTGGCCGATGACCTTTCCAGAGGCATCCAAATGCTTAATACCAATGGCATCCATATACACCGGGCGATGGACGCGTGACTTGGCGTCTGATTTTGTCACCATTAACAAATTGGATTTGGTCATAAAAGCACGCACCACAGGCGGCATTTTTGCCATATCGCGCATACCTTGAAAGGCGACACATTCGGGGTCGCTAAACACCCCTAAACCACTGTCGGCGCGAACTTTTGCCGTTGCCGTTGCCCCTGAACCAATAAATTCATATTCCCGATAGCCCAAAAACGTAAAGTGATCGTCATGGAGCCAGCGCAGAAAATCACGCACTTCACTAACGTCCTCCAAAGGGATGCTTGCGGTTGACGTTTCGAGATCTTCGACCAGTTGGGCTAGGTTATCACGCATGGTGCGCCAATCGCGCACCGCAAGACGTATATCGCTTAAGACTTCAAACAAACCAGCCCGAATGTCTTCGTGCGAAGATTCGGTCTGTTCATCAATTTGCATATGAATGAAACTTTCGCCGTGAAGATCAGTATCCGAGCCCAAGGCACCGGGTTCTGAAATGGCAGATAGTTTTCCGGACTTGGACCGATTCACCCGCACAATTGGGTGAATCGCCATATGGACGCCAAGCCCTCGGCGGTTAATTTCTGCGGTTATACTGTCGACTAAAAATGGCGAGTCATCTGTAACCACTTCAACCACGGTGTGACCAATGGTCCAGCCTTCTTTTTTATCACTGGGGTTAAACACGTTCACCACTGGCGATGTGGTTTTGCGTGTTGTCCCCGTTTTCAAATGGTGTAAAGCTAATTTGGCGAGCCGTTCGGGTTCAACATTTTCCAACTCTTCAAGCACAAGGTGCGCAAAATAGTGTTGCACGAACTGCCTTGCAAAAGGCTGTAACGCTTTGCTCACGTGCTTTTCAGCATTTTTTGTTATTTGTGAAAGGATGCGCGAGCGCGTGGCTTGGTCTGAAGATATTAATTGTTTTGTCGTCGCCATATCATAGTTTCCTCGTTCATGCCGTGCCAGGCGATCTTCACCACCGCCGCTTTGTAACGAAGACCCCCCCAGAAATGGAGTCCGTTATGCTTATATATAAATACGGTACGGCAAGTTTCGAGGATAATCTATGATATTGTGCAGACACAAAAAAACCGGGCCGAAGCCCAGTTGTTTTGGAGTGTCTTTATTTGGTTCTCTCTGGGGTAACGTGAGAGAAAGATGGAGCGGGCGAAGAGATTCGAACTCTCGACCCCAACCTTGGCAAGGTTGTGCTCTACCCCTGAGCTACGCCCGCATAACCATCTTGGTGAAGCGGGGCGATCATACCCAGCCACCCTTGGTTTGCAAGCTCTCTTTTCACTTTTTTTTTTGGCGGTTATATTTACCAAAATAAGGATTTTTCATGACCGATAGCGACGCCGCCCATTCGATCTCTCCAGCACAGCTTTTGGCGTGCTTAGAGGACTTAGGTATTGATGCAAAAACCCACAGCCACGCGCCCCTTATGACTGTTCAAGACAGCCAAAATCTGCGCGGAGATATTCCTGGATTGCACGCTAAAAATCTTTTTCTTAAAGATAAAAAGCAGCAGCTGTGGCTTGTTGTCTGTGAGGAAAGTCGCACCGTTGATTTAAAACAACTGCGAAAACGCATCGGTTCTGCTGGCCTTTCTTTTGGCCGTGCTGAGCTTTTATATGAAACCCTGGGGGTTAATCCTGGCTCGGTCACTCCATTTTCAATTATCAATGACCCGGCTCACCAAGTGCGTGTTGTCTTAGATATCTCCCTCAGCGAGGCTGAAGCTGTTAATTTTCATCCGCTCACAAATACCCAGACCACGACGCTCTGTGGCTCAGGTTTAATGCTTTTTTTACGAGTCCATCAACATGAACCCGTGCTCTTAGATTTTTCGATTTCTCCGTCTTAGGCCTTGCGAAAAAGTAACTTACGCGCCATTTATGGTAGGACTTGAATCAGAACCTGGGCAATTTCATGAGCAACCTTATTATAGACCCCAATCAACCTGAGGGCGCGTCCTCAAACAACTTGGCCCCTGTTGCGGCTGCGGATTTGGTTAAAGATGGGGATACCCCTAATTTTACCGCAGATGTGGTAGATGCCTCTATGGAGCAACCCGTTATCGTGCTTTTTTGGGCACCTGACAGCGAGCCTTGTCAAATTATGGCTGCCACACTCACAAAACTGGTCGTGCGCGCCGGGGGGCTTGTGAAACTGGTAAAGCTCAACGTCAATGACAATCAGGCCATCGCCCAGCAATTGAAAGTACAATCCGTACCCACGGTGTTTGTCTTTCAAGGTGGCCGCCCTGTGGATGCTTTTGCTGGTGCCCAAAGTGAAACTCAGCTGGAAAGCTTTATGACCAAGCTGATTGGGGATGCCAAGCCCCCCATCGAAGCCGCCATGGATCAAGCGCTAGACCTTTTGAACACCAACCAAGGGGCTGAAGCCGAAACCATCTTTATGGCCATATTGTCGCAAGACTCTGGTTATATTCCGGCCATTGCCGGACTGATTAGGGCGATCGCAGTGATGGGCGAGTTTGATCGTGCAGATGACTTTTTAGACGGCTTGGATACAAAAACTCGAGCCAACGTTGTCATTTGTCAGGCCGTTTCTGCGCTGGAACTGGCCCGCCAAAGTGCTGGTGTAGATACCTCGGCTTTAACAGACTTAGAGCAACAAGTCAGCGCGGACCCTAAAAATTTTGACGCGCGCTTTGCGCTCGCTCAACTTTTATTCGCCAGCCAGCGCACAGAAGAGGCGATTGAACAGCTGTTGGAAATCGTCCAGCTGGACCGGGCCTGGAATGATGCGGCTGGACGCAAGCAATTGATTAAAATTTTTGATGCCATTGGGCCTATGGATCCGATCACGATAGACGCGCGCAAGCGTTTGTCGGCCATTTTGTTTTCATAATTTTCTGTTACCCAACACCTTAACTTTTTCCTGGATTTGATGTTTATGACCAGCGTCCGCGCCCCGATCCAATTTCCGAATCGACTTGCGTTGTTTCCCCTTTCGGGAGTCATCTTGTTGCCGTGCGGACATCTGCCCCTAACCATTTTCGAGCCTCGCTATATAAGCATGATCGATGATGCGTTGGGTCTGTCGCGTATAATTGGCATCATTCAGCCGCGCAGCCCCCACGCTGACCCGGTCCCCAATGATGTCGCCCTTTTTGATATTGGAACCGCTGGTCGCATCGTTCAATTTGCCGATTTGGGTGACGGCCGCTATCACGTAACGCTAGAAGGGGTGTCGCGGTTTCGTTTAAATTCCGCACAAGGTGTTCAAGGCAATATTGATGTTGGCCGTGGCTATCGCCAAGAAGGTGTCGATTTCAGCGCTTATAGTCATGATTTATGTCCGACCGATACGGATGAAGGTCCGGGCCGAAGTCGTATATTAGCTTTGATGCGGGATTATTTTACCAACAATGACATTGATGCCGATTGGGAGGCCGTTGCAGCCTCACCCTATGAAGCGCTGATTTCTTCGCTGGCGATGTCCTGCCCCTTTGAGCCCACCGAAAAACAAGCGTTGTTGGAATGTCAGACTCACAATGAGCGGGCGGCTATGCTAATATCGCTGTTCGAAATGAACGGTGATGGTGCAGCCAGTGTTGGCTCCTTTAAGCACTAAAGATAAAAAGGTTAAAATCGATGACTCAACCCGAGAGCCCTGTTGATCCTAAACTTCTTGAAATTTTGGTGTGTCCGCTCACAAAAACGCCCTTGCGCTATGATAAGGACGCCCAGGAATTAATCAGCGCAAAGGCCAATTTAGCGTTCCCCATTCGCGACGGCATCCCAATCATGTTGGAATGCGAAGCTCGGGACCTCTCATGAATTCACCCTCACGTTCCTTCGGTCAGCGCCATACGCCCACCGAAATCCGCCTCAATCGCGAAGCCAAAACCTTAGACGTTGCGTTTGACAATAATCAAAATTTTGCGTTGCGCATTGAGCTGTTGCGCGTCGAAAGCCCCTCAGCCGAAGTGCAAGGTCATAGCGCCAGCCAAAAGCAATTGGTGAGCGGCAAGCGCCATGTGGATATTTCTGAGATCACCCCCGTGGGCAATTATGCCATCGCCATATCTTTCGACGATGGTCACGATAGCGGCTATTTCACCTGGAATTTGTTGTATCGCTACGGGGAAAACCAAGATCAGTTGTGGGCGCAGTATTTATCCGAACTCACCGCTGCGGACCTTTGTCGAGACCCCCGTTAATCGACACCCAGACCATCTTGGTTTCCTTCCGAGCCAGGTGATTTTTTGTTGCCAAACTGATTTGACTTGAGTTTCCGATTTTAACTTCAGCGCCCTTCGTTATCCTCACAATGCATTTCATTTCACCTTCGTTTGCTTTTCGCTGTCTTGGCTGGCCTGTTTTATTTGCGCATACTCAAGGCCCCGCAGGCCCGCGCACAACCGCCTTTCTCGTTGCGTTTAACTTACATTTAGAGTGCCGCCACACGCGCGTGATTTTCAGCCTGTTGACAAGGCCTACTGCTAGAAACCTGTTACATTGATCAAATATAATTAAATAAAAACAACGAGCTAATCTCTTAATGTTTAAATAGTGCAATTTATATTTGTTAATATGTAGTTCTGCCGAGTGGTCTGTTCTTTTATGCTATATGCATTGCACTATAATAACGTTTGCAAATATACTTGCAATATCAATAAGTTGTCAGAATAATTTTTCAAAATGCCAGGATTTTGATCAAACCTGTATTGTTTTGGTACGGATGTAGGTTTTATGGGCTTTGAGGGTCGCGCAGCTTATGTTTACGGCTTACCGGCGCGGTCTCGTTTGTGGGCTTACAGCTGTTCGCCACGCATCAGTTTGGGTAGATCGCCGACGGTTCCCATGGCGTGACGCATGAAGAATTTTTTGAGATCGGGCAATTGATTGACTGTGGCCATGCCAAGGTCGCGCGCGAGCTGAAGCGGTTCGATATCGTTTGAAAAGAGCTTTACCAACGCATCTGTAACGCCGAGCATCAAATCATTGTCAAACCGTCTCCATTTTTCATACCGTTCCAGAACCAAGGCTGATCCGATATCTTGTCCAGACTGGTGCGCGTCAAACAAAACCTCAACCAACGCCGCCACATCGCGCAGGCCCATGTTGAGGCCTTGCCCCGCGATCGGGTGCATGCCGTGGGCGCTGTCGGCAACCAAAACCAAGCGTTCGGCGCGGTAGGTTTCGGCATACTGTAACGACAATGGATAGGCAAAGCGTGGCCCAATGACGTTTAGGGGGCCAAGGAAGTCGCCAAAGCGCAATTCTAATTCTTCCATAAAGTCGTCATCGTTTAAGTCCATCATAATCGGCCACAAGTCCGCACGCTCGGTCCAGACGATGGATGACCGACAGCCCGGATTTTCGGGCGTTCCCGGCAACGGCAAGATGGCAAATGGGCCGCTGGGTAAAAAATGTTCTTGAGCACAAAAGTTGTGCGAACGTTCATGTTCGACCGTGCACACGATTCCGGCTTGTTTGTAATCCCACTTGGTCAAACGAATGCCTGCCTCTTCGCGCGTTTGGGAACCGCGTCCATCACAAGCCACCACCAGACGCGCGTTAATCACCGTGCCGTCTTTTAATAAAGCCACCGCACCCTCAGGGCCACGGTCTAACGCAACAACTTCGTTGGGCGCAAAATAACGAAGCCCCGGCGTTTTGGGCACCAACACATTCAAAGCTTTACGCAAGGAGCGGTTTTCCATCATATAACCAAATGGTTCGGTTCCTAACTGTTGATGGTCATAGTGCAAAAACAGTGGCGAATGGCCATCGGCGACGCGGATATCGTTAATCGGCGCGGTTTCATCCGCAATAACATCCCAAATGCCCACACCCGCCAAGACTCGCTGGCTCGACAGCGCAATCGCCGAACTGCGTCCGTCAAAGCCTTGATCGGCCCAGCCTTTCGGGTCTTCTTTATCAATGGTCGCAACTTGAAAGCCATTTTGCGCCAACGCCAGTGATAAGGTGCCGCCAGCGAGTCCACCGCCAATCACCAAAACATCAACGTCAAACGTTTGAGCAACAGGCGGTTTTGAGTGCAAAGAAGTCATGTGACAAGGCCTTCCTATGTCGACACAGAAAAAGGATAATCGTGAGGCCCTAGAATTCACGTCTTTAGCCGTTTTGTCTAGCCTGGAAACGATCCTTATCAATTTTGCCTAAATATCATGCATTGATGCCATTATGCCTTTTATTTAGGCAATTTTGTCGTGTGTGGTACCAGCGGTTTGTCTATGGGTTTCCTGTATCCCTCTGAAATAAATGAATTTAATTTTAAATTCTAAACTTGGCACGGCTCTTGAAATGGACTCGGTAAGATCAGAAATTCGAGACAACCCGAACCAAAGGAACCAGTACGATGAAATTTATCATGGCTATCATTAAGCCGTTCAAGCTCGATGAGGTGCGCGAAGCCCTCACCGCTCTTGGCATCGAAGGCATGACCGTGACCGAAGTCAAAGGGTACGGTCGGCAAAAAGGGCAAACGGAAATTTACCGTGGCGCTGAATATGAAATTCACTTCTTGCCCAAAGTTAAAATTGAAGTCGCCGTTAATGGTGATCAAGTCGAGCGTGCAGTTGAAGCCATTACGGCTGCGGCCAGCTCCGGCAAAATTGGTGATGGCAAAATCTTTGTCATCGATTTGGAAAAAGCCCTGCGCATCCGGACCGGCGAAGCCGATTCCGAAGCCCTTTAAAGGAGGCCTCAACTATGTCTAAACGTTTTTTAATTCCAGGTCTGGCTGCTGCACTTACGTTAACAGCTGCCCCGGCCTTCGCCGAGGTTTCTTCGGAAACTGCTTATATCTTTAACACCTTCTCATTCCTCTTTAATGGTGCGTTGGTCATGTTTATGGCCGCCGGATTTGCCATGTTGGAATCAGGCTTGGTACGGTCAAAAAACACCGCCACCATCTGTTTGAAAAACATCACTTTGTACGCCATTGCCGGCATCATGTTCTACGCGGTTGGCTACAACCTGATGTACATGGACGTCACAGGTTATATTGGCAGCTTCATGCCATGGGCTGCTGACGATGCGGCCGCACTGGTTGAAACCGGCGCTAACTTTGAAGCCGGTTATTCCGCGTCTTCCGATTGGTTCTTCCAAATGGTGTTCGTGGCAACCGCTGCATCCATCGTGTCGGGTACCGTTGCCGAGCGCATTAAGCTTTGGCCTTTCTTGATTTTCTGTGTCGTTCTCACCTCGTTCATCTACCCAATCCAAGGCGCTTGGACATGGGGCGGTGGCTGGTTGACCGAAATGGGCTTTGCTGACTTTGCGGGTTCTTCCATTGTTCACTCTGTTGGTGGTTGGGCGGCTTTAACGGGAGCCATCATCTTGGGCGCTCGTAAAGGCAAATATGCTGCGAACGGTGCTGTGCAACCTATCCCGGGTGCGAACATGCCGTTGGCGACCCTTGGCACCTTTATCTTGTGGCTCGGTTGGTTTGGCTTTAACGGCGGTTCCGTCCTGGCGTTGGGTTCTGCTAGTGATGCCATTGCGATGGCGAACGTCTTTGCCAATACCAATATGGCTGCTGCTGGTGGCGTTGTTGCTGCGGTGATCTTGACCCAGTTGGTGTACAAGAAAGTCGATCTATCCATGGCCTTAAACGGTGCCATCGGTGGCTTGGTTTCCATCACGGCGGGTCCAGATACGCCAACCTTGGGCTCAGCCATCTTAATCGGTGCTGTTGGCGGTGCGATTGTCGTATTTGCTGTGCCTTTGTTGGACAAGCTTAAAATCGATGACGTGGTTGGTGCGATCCCAGCTCACCTGTTGTGTGGCATCTGGGGCACCTTAGCGGTTCCATTGACCAACGACGGGGCAAGCCTAACCACGCAGTTGGTTGGCATTGCAGCCATCGGCGCGTTCGTCATCATCACCTCAAGCATCACGTGGATGATTTTGAAAGTGACCGTTGGCATCCGGGCAACCGAACAAGATGAAGTCATGGGTCTCGATAAAGCCGAACTTGGCCTCGAAGCCTATCCAGAATTTGGACGGGGTGCTCACAGCATCTAGGGTTTACCCTATTTCCCAAAAATCTGTCCAAATGAGGGCCGGAGACTTAAGTCTCCGGCCCTTTCTTTTGCCTGAAATATAGGCATAAAGCTCGATTGTGCGTATATTTTAATCATACGAATAGGGTGCCCTTGCGCCCTATATTTTATTTCATATTTAGAATCAACCTGTTATGGCCTTTCCTCAACTTGGCACGATAGTTGATGTATCTTAAGCGGCCTTTGGGAGGCCATGTTTAGATGCTGTGACAAATTTTTGGGGAATTATAACCATGCAAATCGGTATGGACGTCTTTTTCGTGCTCATGGGTGCCGCGATGGTTTTGGCCATGCACGCGGGCTTCGCTTTTTTAGAAGTCGGCACCGTGCGTCGAAAAAATCAAGTCAATGCACTGGTCAAGATCATCACCGATTTTGCGGTTTCGACCATTGCTTACTTTTTCATCGGTTATGGTGTCGCTTATGGCGTCAACTTTTTTGCCAGCGCCTCAGTGTTAACGGGGGCGACCCAGGTTGAAGGCTTAAGTTTTGCTGGCAACGGCTATGACTTGGTGAAGTTTTTCTTCCTGTTGACATTCGCCGCCGCGATCCCGGCGATTATTTCCGGGGGCATTGCTGAACGCTTTAAATTTTGGCCTCAATTGGCTGCAACCGCGATCTTGGTTGCCGTTGTGTACCCCATGTTTGAAGGCATGGTGTGGGGCGATACCTTTGGCTATCAGGCCTGGGTTGAATCCGTTGCGGGGGCGCCGTTCCATGATTTTGCCGGGTCCATCGTTGTCCATGCCATGGGGGGCTGGTTGGCATTGGGGGCGGTTATTATGTTAGGCGCGCGCATGGGCCGTTACAAAAAAGATGGCTCCGTGATTGGCATTCCGCCATCCAACATTCCCTTCTTAGCTTTAGGCTCGTGGATTTTGGTGGTCGGCTGGTTTGGCTTTAACGTCATGAGCGCCCAATCCGTTGAAGGCATTTCTGGCTTGGTAGCCATGAATTCCTTGATGGCGATGGCTGGCGGCATTCTTTCCGCCTTGGTCGCAGGCAAGCGTGACCCAGGCTTTATTCACAACGGCGCGTTGGCGGGTTTGGTCGCGGTGTGCGCGGGTTCTGACATCATGCACCCGATTGGCGCCTTAGCGGTTGGTTCCGTGGCCGGGGCTTTGTTTGTTTGGGGCTTTAACATGTGCCAGATCAAATGGAAAATCGACGATGTGCTGGGCGTCTGGCCTTTGCATGGCATGTGCGGATTGTGGGGCGGCATTGCCGCTGGCATCTTTGGCTTAGAATCCCTAGGTGGCCTAGGTGGCGTTACATTTATGGCTCAGCTGATCGGATCGATCAGCGGTGTGGTGATCGCAACCATTGGCGGCTTTGTCGTTTATGGTGGCCTTAAATATACCGTTGGCATTCGCCTCGATCAAGAGTCCGAATTTCGCGGCGCGGACCTGTCGCTTCATCACATCAGCGCTTACCCCGAAGAGGACCTGCACGCTTAAGGGACCGCCATTCTTAACAACTTAGTAAGGCCTTTTGTGTACAAGAAAGTATGGCCTGGCTAACACATAAGCTTGGGGCAAGTTCTCTTCTGCCCGAAGGGAGCTCAGCCTTTTTTTACCGTCGCATGAGTGAGCTCTGTGGTGCGGGGTTAGTTGTGTTGAGCGCAGGTTATGTGGCGGCCCTTGCGAGTTATGCACCCACCGATCGCTCTTTAAATTCAGCCACCGATGGGCCCGTCCTAAATCTGTTAGGCCAACCCGGCGCAATGGTCTCTGATATTATGGTGCAAAGCTTTGGTTTTGCAGCTGTTTTACCTGCTCTTTCGGTGACCGCTTGGGGTCTGTTGCTCATCCGCAAACGGGGCGTGCCTCAACTTTGGTTGCGTGTCGTGTTGGTTTTGACGGCGCTTATGTTGCTGGCAACGAGTTTATCTTTAATCCCCACTTTTCCAAGCTGGCCCCTGGCTGTTGGTCTGGGTGGCGTGACTGGTCACGTATTGATGGGGCGCATTGGTCTAGGCCTTGACGCCATTGGCGCTAGTCAGTTTTATATTAACGCGCTCTCCGTTGGCTGTGCGCTAGCTGTGCCAGGGTTGGGCGCTTTTCTTTTTTCTTTGGGTTTGCCCGACGACGATTGGCGTGCGTTCGGACGTGCCATCATGCGCCTTAATCGGTCTATTGGGCTGCTGGTGTTGCGGGCCTTTGGCCGCGTTCAAACGACCCAGCTTGGGTCTTCCGATCAAACGACACCATCAAAAACCGCCACCAAACGCCGTAGCCCTTTAAAAACCACAGCCAATCCCAAGCCCAAATCTTCGGGGTTGGTCGAAACCAAGACGAAAACGCTCAAAACCGGTCGCAAGGCCGACGCCGCTCGTCAGCGCTCTCTTGATCTGGTTAATGATGAAGAGAGCTATCAGTTGCCACCGTTGGACTTGCTGGACGCCCCCGATCCGAACCAGAGTTCTGCCCTGTCTAAACAAGCCTTAGAACAAAATGCGATTATGTTGTCTGGCGTCTTAGAAGACTTTGGCGTGCATGGCGAAATCGTTAAAGTTCGTCCGGGTCCCGTGGTCACGCTATATGAACTTGAGCCCGCGCCCGGCACCAAAACCTCGCGGGTCATTGGTTTGTCCGACGACATTGCCCGGTCGATGTCGGCAATCAGCGTGCGCATCGCCACCGTACCAGGACGTTCGGTGATCGGCATTGAAATGCCCAATCAAACCCGCGAAATGGTTTATTTGCGCGAATTGCTATCGTCACAAGATTTTGAAAAGGCCAAGGGCTCTTTAAATTTAGCCTTGGGCAAAGACATTGGCGGTCTGCCTATGATCGTTGATTTGGCGCGAATGCCGCATTTGTTGATTTCCGGAACCACCGGGTCTGGTAAATCTGTCGGCGTGAACGCCATGATTTGTTCACTTCTGTATCAATATACCCCCGCTGAATGTCGCTTCATCATGGTCGACCCGAAAATGCTAGAACTCAGCGTTTATGATGGTATTCCGCACTTGTTAAGCCCCGTCGTAACAGATCCCGGCAAGGCCGTGGTGGCGTTAAAGTGGGCTGTGCGGGAAATGGAAGATCGTTACCGTTTGATGAGCCAGCTGGGTGTCCGCAACATCAGTGGTTATAACCAACGCCTGAACGAAGCCATGAAACAAGGCGATGTTCTGACTCGCCATGTGCAGACGGGCTTTGATACCGAAGGCAAACCTATTTTTGAAGATATTCCGCTGTCTATGGACCCCTTGCCGCTGATCGTCGTGATTGTCGATGAGATGGCCGATTTGATGATGGTTGCGGGCAAAGACGTTGAAGCTTCGATCCAGCGCCTGGCGCAAATGGCGCGCGCGGCGGGCATTCACCTCGTTATGGCAACGCAACGACCTTCTGTAGACGTCATCACGGGCACCATCAAGGCCAACTTCCCAACCCGCATGAGCTTTCAAGTGACCTCTAAGATCGATTCCCGGACCATTTTGGGCGAACAAGGGGCGGAACAGCTTTTGGGCATGGGTGATATGCTGTACATGGCGGGCGGCGGGCGCATTACCCGTGTTCATGCCCCGTTTGTATCCGACGAGGAAGTCGAAGACATCGTTAAACACCTTAAAGCGCAAAGTGTTCCAGATTATGTGGACGCCGTTACCGTTGAACCCGTCGGCACAGACGTGGGCGGTTCGTCGATTGCCGGTGGCGGAACCAAGGATGATGAGCTATATGATGAGGCCGTGGCACTCGTGGCGCGCGAAGGCAAGGCCTCGACCAGCTTTGTTCAGCGCCATTTGCAAATCGGCTACAATCGCGCAGCGCGCATTATTGAACGCATGGAAGCCGAGGGCGTGGTCAGTAAGGCCAACCGGGTAGGACGGCGCGAGGTTTTGGTCGGTGATGTTAGTCAGGCTTCTTAAAGGCTTCTTAAATGAGTGAACACCCAGACGTCGTTGGTATTCCCAACCGACCTTTTCCTTTGAAACGCATCATGATGAGCCTGTTGTCCATAGCAGCGGTGTTTATTGTGGCCGCTTTGGTTTTACCCAAATCAGCAGATGCCAAAGACGCCATTGGTCTGGATGCCGCGCAACAAAAACAAGTCCGCGCCCTAGAGACCTACCTCAACGCCATTTCCACCATGCGTGCTCGGTTTTTGCAAATCACCAGTCAGGGAAGCTTTGCTCAAGGTGAATTTTTGATGCAACGCCCCGGACTTATGCGCATCAATTATGATGCCCCTAATCCCGTGACGCTCGTTTCGGATGGGCTGTGGGTTATGTATAAGGATAAAGAGCTGGATCAACGAAGCTATACATTGTTGAGTACAGTTCCAGCCTCGATGTTTATCGGTGAAAAGGTCGATTTCTTTGGCGATGAGCTGTTAATTTCAGACTATGTTGACGAAGCTGCTGCCATTCGCATCACCTTGCAACGCAATGATGACCCCAGTGAAGGCTCGCTCACGTTGGTGTTTGCTGCTAAGCCGTTGGCTTTGCGGCAATGGAGCGTGCTAGACGCCCAAGGCATCAGCACCACAGTGTCCTTGGTTGGACCAGAGTTCGGCGTCAAATTTAAAAAAGACCTGTTTAAGGTTGAAAACCAGCCACTCAAAAAAAAGAACTGACGGCTAGGGTATAAGGCGATAGCCGCCAGGTTCTGTGACTAAAATCTGTGCCTCGGACGGGTTTGTTTCCATTTTTTGCCGCAACCGGTAAACGTGGGTTTCCAGCGTATGCGTGGTGACCCCTGCATTGTAACCCCACACGTCTTCCAACAACTCTTCGCGACTGACCAAGCGAGTCGCGTGCAGATACAAAAATTTAACAATTTGTGCTTCTTTGTCCGTTAAGCGTATGAGGTCTTTCGTCGGACCGTCTGGTCGCACCAGAGTCTTAGCGCTCGCGTTAAATAAAAACGGTCCGATGCTTAACTGAGCTTCTTCTGAATGTTCGAATTGACGAATATGGGCTCGAATCCGGGCCAACAAGACCCCCAGTTTAAAGGGTTTCACAATGCAGTCGGTGGCGCCCGCATCCAACCCATTGATGGTTGCCTCATCGCTATCGTCCCCGGTGAGAACAACAATCGGCGCCACGACATCCTGGCTGCGAAGAGATCGACAGAGTTCAAAGCTGTCAGGCGTTGTTGTTTGAACATCTAAAATAATCATATCGAAATAGCTGTTAAGCGCCGTTTTGAGACCCTTTTCGGATGACGGTTCACTGACACAGCTATAATTTCCGGTTTTGATCAGGTGTTCAGACAGCACAGGACTTAACAGCTCCGTGTCGTCGATAATCAAAATGCGTTTGCCGTCACTCATGACGATGGGTCCACTTTCAAGGTCGATATCGTATAGTATATCGTTATTCTTTGATTAATCTGCAATTCGTTTTCTTTGCGCCGTGCGCTTGGAATGTCTATATACTTAACTGTACCTGAAAATTGACCCCCCGAAGGCCGTTATGCCGCATCGCCAAGACACCCATTTATCTTCAGCATCGCCGTCGCCGTGCGCAAGCCTGTCCGTACAACGGGCCGTCAATGAATTGCGCAGTGGACGCTGTGTTTGTGTGGTCGCGGCTGAGGGTCAGTCTTGTGTGGTTTTGGCTGCTGAATCCATCACGAAAACCGCTTTTTTGGCTTTTCAGGCCCTGTGTCCAGGCCCGCTTCATTTGGCCATCACGCACCCGCGCGCCAAGGCCCTTGGCTTCGCTTGCCCCAACACCAGCCCGGTGGTTTGCCTAAATTTAACGCCAGATACATCTATCGAAACCCTCGACCAACTCACGGACCCGTTGCTCAGCTTGGCCGCTGATCAACTTCAGGACCTAAGCCTTCACACCGTTTCGCGTGAAAGCCCTGAAAGTGCGGCCGTAGGTCTGGTTAAGGTGTCGCGTTTGTTGCCATCGGCCTTGATTGGTCGCACGAACCTGAGCCCCGGTAATGATTTAAATGCCTGGACAAGCGAGCACACCATGTTGGTGGTCAAGGCTGAAGATATATTTCAGTCCGAACACTGCACGGCCCAAACCTTGCAACGCGTAAGTGAGGCACAAGTCCCGCTTGTGGATGCTGAAAATGCGCGTGTCATTGCGTATCGCCCCACTGACGGCGGGCTAGAGCACTTAGCCATTGTCATTGGGGAACCGAAACAAGACCAGAATCCCCCTTTGGTGCGGATTCACAGCCAGTGCTTTACGGGTGATCTATTGGGATCTTTGCGGTGTGACTGTGGTGATCAATTGCGCGGCGCCATCCAAGCCATTGCCCAAGATGGAGGCGGCGTTTTGCTGTATTTATCCCAAGAAGGCCGGGGCATTGGCCTGCCAAACAAATTGCGCGCCTATGCTTTACAAGATCGCGGCTTAGATACCTTAGAGGCCAATGAACATTTGGGTTTTGACGCCGATGAGCGGGTGTATCTTCCGGCGGCTTATATGCTGCGCGATTTAGGCCTGACCAAAATCCGCTTGCTCACAAATAATCCTGGCAAGGTTGAAGGCTTGACCGATGCCAACATTGAAGTCGTTGATCGAGTCGGCCATGCCTTTCCATCCAATCAGCACAATGAACAGTATTTGCTGACCAAAAAGACCAAGGGCGGCCATTTGTTTTAAACGGCTAGCCCCAATCTTTCCCAACCCGGCACAATTTGACCACTACCCCTCAAAATAAGCGGTAAATTCTACCTAATTCATCTACTAGTCGAATGGTATTTATTTACTAGTATATTGTAAATAAACGTTTCCCTAACTGGCATTGCCTTTGCATTGATATAGCTAAACGATTTGTACGACTGCGGCCTAAATCCGTCGTCCTTTTGTCAATGTGAGCGTAGCGAATGAACATTTCACAATATTCCGGCACCAACCTTTTGGATGTGCAAGCCCGCCAGCGCGAAGACTTGTTAAAGCAGGGGACGGCGATTCAAGCCATTCTACCTGTTCGCAATAGCGGTGATGGCGAAGATGCAGCAGCAGGAACAGGTTCAGCTGCCGAAGAGCTTACATTTGATTCTGTTATCAATACGGTTATTGATGCGGTCAATCCCCTGCAACACATTCCCGGTGTGTCTTCGGCTTATCAAGAAACAACGGGCGATACGATGAATCCCCTCTCGTCCATGGCGGGCGGTTTTTTGTTTGGTGGCCCCATTGGTCTGATTGCCGGCGCTGCCAGCTCATTTTTAGAAATGGCTACGGGCAAAAGTATCGCGCAACATGCCATGGCTATGTTTTCCGGCGTTTCCGACGAAACGGGGGACAAAACAACCCAAACGGCCTCGCAAATTGGCGACGGTTCACCCATGTTGCAAACCGATAAAGGCATAAGTTTGCAACAATATCAAACCTTTGCCAATGCAACAGCAGATACCAACTTAGGCTTTGGCGCGGATGCGAAGACAGTCGCTTTGAACGCCAACACCTGGTCTGTACAGGCCTTGCAGCAGGCCACGGGCGCCTACAATACAGCCTCTGCAAACGCGGCTGATTCCAAACACACGCGATTTGGCTAGGCCGTGAGCAAACCTAATCCATGACATTCCACGTTGACCCCAACGGGTATCTTGTCAGCGGGGCTAAGCGCTACAAATGCGCCTTGGGCCGCAACGGCATTGGCCACAAGCAAACCGAAGGGGACGGCCTGACCCCGGTTGGCAGCCATGCTCTAGGTCGGATTTTTTGGCGTGCCGATCGAATGGCGCGCCCAAAAACAGACCTGCCTTGCATTGAAATCACAAAAACCATGGGCTGGTGTGATGATCCAACGCATTCAGATTACAATCAACTAATCACATTCCCTCACCCGGCACACGCCGAGCTCATGTGGCGTGATGATCACGTTTATGACGTGGTGGTCGAGTTGATGTTTAACACCCAGCCCATTATCCCCGGTCGTGGAAGTGCTATATTTTTACATATTGCGCGTCCTGATTATACGCCGACCGAGGGCTGCATTGCCTTGAATAAAAATGATTTATTAGAATTGTTACGTGAAGCTAACGAATGCTCTGCCCTTAGCGTTGACCAAAAATAGCCGTGCCAATGCGAACGTAGGTAGCCCCCAAGTCGATCGCGGGGGCAAAATCCCCACTCATGCCCATAGACAAGCCCTCCAAATCGTTGCGCACGGCTATTTTTGCCAATAGGGCAAAATGCATAGCAGGCTCTTCATCGGCGGGGGGGATACACATTAGCCCCTCAACCTGAAGCCCCAATTCTTCGCGGCACAGCTTGATAAAGGCGTCAGCGTCGGAGGGCAAAACCCCAGCTTTTTGCGGCTCTTCGCCTGTGTTGATCTGTAAAAATACTGGTAAATTCCGCCCACTCGCCTCAAACTCACGGGCCAACGCACGCGCCACCTTTTCCCGGTCAACGCTTTCAATCACATCAAAGATCATAACCGCCTGCTTGACCTTATTGGTTTGCAAAGGGCCAATCAGATGTAATTTAACATCTGGAAACTCATTTTTGAGGTCTGGCCATTTATCCGTCGCTTCTTGGACCCGGTTTTCACCAAACGTACGATGTCCGGCTTTAAGGGCTGGGCGAATGCGCGCCGCATCGTGAAACTTTGACACCGCCACCAATGTAACCGCAAGGACCGGACGAACGGCCCGCTTGCAAGCCTCGTCTATGAGTTTTTTGACTTCTAACAAATTCGTCAAAACATCTGTGTGTTCACTAGGGCTTTCCATAAGGACTCCGAAAGGGCTAAATTCACAACATGAGAACCACAGCAAAACTAGCATCTCCACTGACATGGCGACAGGCCAAAGGCGTCGCACTGCCCGCCTATTATCTGTTGACGGATGTCCGTCGCTTGGCCGACCCATTGCCCGTGCTGCACCGTTTACCGCGCGGCGCCGCTGTCATATTGCGCCATTTTGATAAAAACGAGTTGGAACGCCTAGCCCGGCTGGTGATTCCCCGCGCCCAGCGTTTAGGCCTTAAGGTTTTGCTGAGTTCAGATATACGCTTAGCCCTTAAACTCAAAGCGGATGGCGTTCATCTGTCGGAACACCAAGCCCGACTTGGCCCGCTTCGCACCCAACCACATAAACCTGGATTTTTGCTAACCGTGGCGGCTCATTCTCACCTTGCCCTCTGGCGCGCGGGAAAATCATCGGCCAATGCGGTTTTAGTATCTCCAATTTTTGCCACCCAAAGCCATCCAGGGGCAAAAGCTCTTGGCGTTTTGCGGGCACTTGCCCTCATGAACAGCAGCCCGGTGCAGACCATCGCGCTGGGTGGGCTTACGTCCGATACGGCTAAACGCCTGAAGTCTGAACAGCTGTGTGGCCTGGCTGCCATTGGTGGATGGTGAACTGCAAAGGACCTAGGTAAACCATAGTCAAACCACCATAAATCTTGTTTGCCGCACTGGTTGATGATGGTAAGCTAAAGAATCAGGCTTCCCAAACTTAAGGGGCCTTATCATGGGCGTAATGGAGCATCAGAATGATTAAAGTTTTTATCGGTTACGATCCTCGTGAGGCTGCTGCTTATAACGTCCTGTGTCACAGTATTAATGCACGGGCCAGTGCACCTGTTTCTATCGTGCCGCTCGCCTTGTCACAGCTTGGGGATCTCATGTGGCGAGAGCGTAATCCTTTACAATCAACAGACTTTTCATTCTCAAGATTCTTGACACCCCATCTTTGTGATTTTGAGGGTTGGGCGATTTTTATGGATTGTGACATGTTGGTTTTAGACGACATCGCCAAACTTTGGGAACTCCGAGATGACCGTTACGCCGTTATGTGTGTCAAGCACGACCACACACCAAAAGAAGATGTGAAATTTTTGGGTGCCGTACAAACAACATACGAGAAAAAAAATTGGTCGAGCGTCATGCTTATGAACACCAACAAATGCAAAGCCTTAACGCCCCAATATGTGAATGAAGCCTCTGGATTAGATTTACATCGGTTCAATTGGTTGGATAATGAAAATTTAATCGGTGATCTTCCACAGCGTTGGAATCACCTCGTCGATTATGACCCAGACCTGCCGATCCAAGACATCTCTAACCTGCACTACACGCTCGGCGGTCCTTATTTCGCTGATTATGCAGCCTGTGGGTATGCCCAGAACTGGCTTGATGAACGCGAAAAAATGCTTTTTGCGGGCTAAACCTTTTTTATTTCAAAAGTTTTTTGAGACTGAACGTCACCATGAACAGAACAGAAAAGCGACGACTCAAAAGATTAGCGGGGGGAAAACAGGGCCGCTCAGAGACAGCCACCCTTGCGCCGCAACACCAAACAGCCATACAAAATGCTTTGAATGAAGCCGTCAGCCTTCACGGTGCTGGCAATCTATCCGCCGCACAAAACCTCTATAAAAGCGTATTACGAATAGACCCCAACCACCCCGTAGCCTTGCATTTGCTTGGCTTGGTTGCGCATCAGCTTGGGCAAAATGATCAAGCCGTTGAGTGGATTGAGCAGGCTCTGGCGATTAAGCCCGATTACGCCGAAGCCCACAGCAATCTTAGTCTTGTCTTTCAAGCCTTGGGACACCCAAAGGACGCTGTTGGCTGCTGTCGTGCAGCTCTGCGACTTGTTCCCGATTATGTCGAAGCGCACTGCAATCTGGGAAATGCACTCCGCACGCTAGGAAAACGAAACCAGGCTGCTGATTGTTATCGAAAAGCAATTAACATTAATCCCAACTTTGCCATGGCTCATTTCAATCTTGGCCTCATTTTCAAAGACTCACAGAAGATCGATCAAGCTGTTGTATGTTTTGAAAAAGCCATTGCCCTGCAACCCAATTTTGCTGAGGCACACAACAACCTGGGCATCGCGCGCAAGGCACAACACCTGTTTGATCTCGCTGTTGACAGCTATCAAAGCGCCTTGACCCTTAATCCAAATTACGCCGAAGCGCTTGTCAATCTTGGCAGCGTGCTCAACGAATTAAACCGATTTACGGAAGCTGAAGACTGCTGTCGCAAGGCGACCTTAATCAATCCAACTTTAGCAGAGGGGCACCTCAATCTGGGCGGGTCTTTGTTAAAACAAATGCGCAATGAAGAGGCCATGATCAGTTTGCATCAGGTTTTAGCCCTTGAGCCGGAGAATGCTTACGCCTTTTGTTGTCTGGGGCTTGCTCACTTAGGGCTTGGGCATTTAGAGGCCGCTGACAAAAACTTTCACCTCGCCCTAAAACTGCAGCCAGACCTTGTGATTGCCAATAATAATTTATACATTCTCCAACTTTTACAGTGTGATTTTAAAAATGGGTTTGCCAACAGCAAATTACGTTTTGACGTCTTAAATCAATCCAACCTTGTTAAATTTAACAAACCCCGTTGGACGGGTGAAGATTTGACAGGAAAATGCCTCGCCTTGTTTAGTGAGCAGGGCATAGGCGATGAAATTTTGTATTCTACAATGTTCAACGACCTTAAGCACAAAGCGGGGCGGCTCATCGTTGAATGTGACCCCAGGCTCATGCCCGTTTATGAGCGGTCTTTCAAAGATATAACCTTCGTTTCAAAAGTCCGTCCTCAAGATAAAGCCTTAGGTCGTGCCGAGGTTGATTTTCAGTTGGATATAGGAAGTCTGGGCCAATATTTGCGCTCAGACATTGCTGATTTTCCAGCTCCGGCTGCTTTTTTAAAAACCCGTCCTAAGGGGCCGGAAAACTTACGAGATCGCTACAAAAACTGGTCAAAGGGCCGACCGATTATTGGAATTTCCTGGCGTAGCGGGAGTCATGGGTTAAGCACACAAAAAAGCATTTCGCTGGCTCAGTGGTTACCCATTTTATCCAACCCAGATGTCGCTTTTCTAAACCTTCAATATGGCAACGTTGACGATGAGCTGCGGCTCTTAAAAGAGCAAACAGGCATTGATATTTTTTGTGACCCAGATATTGACCCTTTACAGGATATGGATGCCTTTGTTGACCAAGTGGCCGCCGTTGATATGGTCATTTCCATCAGCAATGCGACCGTTCACGTCGCGGGAGCTTTGGGCCAGAAAACTTGGTTAATGTTGCCGCTGGTGTCGCCAATTTGGTGCTGGCACATGGGTCGCGACGATAGCTTATGGTACCCAAATATTAAAATATTTAGACAACCCGCGTTTGCAGACTGGGACTCCGTTATCAGTACTGTCGGAAAAAGCCTACGAACCGTCGACTTTCCGTAACTATGCCGTATCCGTAAGGGGTACAACCACCACCACGCGTTCTTTTTATATCAAACGGGCATTGAGGGCATCGGCAAAATGCTCGACGGATAATCCTGTGTGGGTGGTGAAGAAACCTAATTTTGTTGTTATCCGAGCAAATTTTTTAACGATGGCATCAACATCAAACGGTTCGTCATGTTCGAGCACATCAATACAAAAGGGCATAAGGAAACGACCAAAAATCCTTTTTGCCCAGCTCCTGCAGTCGCTTCTTCAATTCGCGATATTGCATCCGATATGGGCATTCATACTCTTTTGATAAGGCCTGCTTTGAGAGAATCTTAACTTCGGGGGGAGTCTAAGGTATCTGCAAGCGTGGGCCTCTATCTATGGAACAGCCTTAGATGGGATTGCTTGAGTTCACGGACCGCTGGCGGCATACCCTAGGCAAAAGAAAGGGCGGCTAAAAAACCGCCCTTTCCAGAGAGTCGTCTAAGTTAACTTAACTTAGAAGCCAACTTCTACACCAGCGATGAAGCCTTTAACGGTGTAAGATTTACCAGTAGCTACAGTTGTGCCTGTACCTTCAGCATCGAATTTCGAGCTGTAGTATGTACCAGTCAAAGCAACGCCTGCACCTAGGTCATATGCACCAGCAAGTGCCCATGTGGTATCTTTGTTGTCACCAACAGTGGCTGTTGAGCCCTTGGTTTTAACGGCCGTGTAACCAGCAGATACAGTGTATGGACCCGTTGCATATGCAGCGCCGAATTCAAAGCCTGTACCGTCGTTGTTGCTAGTGGTTGCAGCAGAACCACTCAAGTCTGCGCCATCGTTGAAGTTGGAGTAACCGCCACCAACTGTGAAGCCACCCATGCCGACGTTCAAACCAAAGCGGTTTGAATCAACACCAGTTGCAACAGCGTTAGATGTGTGAGCCAAATCAGCGCTTACAGATGCACCGCTAATTTCGCCACCATAAGCAACACCATATGTATAAGCATCGGTGCCGTTGGTGGTTTGGTTAATCTGGCCACCAGTTTCAGTCGCTGCATAAGAAACGAACGCGTTAATGCCGGAGAAGTTAGGAGAAACATATTTCAGTTTCAAACCCTTGGCACCCAATTCAGCCATATCAAAGCCAGTCGAGTAACTAGCTGCAACTGAAGTTGTACCAGCAACATCAGCATAACTACCGAAGTTGTTACCCATATCACCCCAATCAAGACCGGAAGCTTGTGGTACGCGTACTGCGAAGTCATCAGCACCATGTGATGTTGAACCAACGGTTACAGCACCCATTGCATCGCTGGAAATTTCCAAGGATGAAATATCATAGTTACGTGTGCCGGATGTACGGTTCGAGGTTTCCATTTGGATATCAGCAGAAACTTTAAGGCCGTTGTCTGTGGTCGTGCTGCCACGGAAGTAAACTTCCGAATTAGCCCACTGTTGCAGATCGGTTGAACGTGTAGCAGCAGCTGTGTTAGCGGTAGCTGCAACTTCGTCGTTGTTAGCTAGGCCAACATACTGACGCATAAAGCCGCCGAGTTCTAATTTGATTTTGTCAGCTGCAAAAGCTTGTGCAGATACGGTGGACAATGCAACAACAGCGGTCGTTGCGAGAAGGATCTTTTTCATGGTCTCTCCTAAAGTGATTAAATTATATGACGAGGATTTAAGTAGCCCGGTTTTCCGGATTTCTCGACATATGCTTATTGTAAGACGTAACCCCAAAACTTGGATGAGCCGATACTGATCTTTCAAACCCCCAATAGCAAGCATTCCTAATCCCTTGATGATGCAAAAACTACACGGCGTGACATAAATGCAACATCGCTTAGTTGACCTCCTTCCATCAGAGCTTTCGAATTTATTCGATTTATCTCTATTTATGCTGATTAACTTCGTTCAAACGCGATCATATATTGCGAGAAGCGTTTAGACGGGTATTATAGTCAAAATTTTAGCAGGGACGTACATAACGTGCGATTTACCGGAGTCTATATATATACGATGAAAAAGAACCAAACATTCAAGCTGGGTTTAATAGCCCTGTTGGCCGCCTTTACATTAAGCGCCTGTGAACGCCAAGCCCTTGACCTGCCCCGCAAACGAACGGCTGGTGAGGTTGGGCGAAAAAATAGGTCCGATGTTAAAGACACTATATTTGGCCAAGGCGGTATCGATCTGAGCGGCAGTAAATCTCTACCCGGCGCTGGTGTTGGTGGTTCCGGGGGCTTGGGGGTTAATTCATTCCTCTGGCGAGCGACACTAGATACCATTGCCTTTATGCCGGTATCCAGCGCCGATCCGTTTGGCGGGGTTATTTTAACCGATTGGTATACGCCCCCCGAAACGCCGCAAGAACGGTTTAAGGTCAATATATATGTGTTGGGTCGTGAACTGCGGGCCGACGGCATCAAAGTTTCTGTGTTTCGCCAAGTTCAAGGTGTTGCCGGATGGATGGATGCAGCCGTCGAAGCGGATGCGGGCCGCAAGATTGAGGACGCAATCCTCACCAGCGCTCGACAATTGCGCAACGCAAACCGCAACCAGCTCAAATAGCCAATTCACCGCGCTCCCGTAAACACCAAATATAAAGACTCAAAGGACTGCGTTCGCACATGTCGGTTTATAATTTCAAATCCACGGAAGCCAAATGGCAAAAGGCTTGGACAGATGGAGCGACCTTTCGCGCCACCGAGGATGAATCTCGAGAAAAGTACTATGTCCTAGAAATGTTTCCCTATCCATCTGGCCGCATTCATATGGGACATGTTCGTAATTATACCCTAGGCGATGTGGTGGCTCGATTCAAACGAGCGCAAGGGTACAACGTGTTGCACCCCATGGGTTGGGATGCCTTTGGTTTGCCGGCAGAAAATGCAGCTAAGCAGCACAACACCCACCCCGCCACCTGGACCTATCAGAATATCGAGACCATGAAAGCCCAGCTTAAAACCATGGGCCTGTCTTACGATTGGGACCGCGAAATCGCGACTTGCCATCCAGATTATTACCAACATGAACAAAAAATGTTCTTGGACTTCTTAAAACAAGGCTTGGCATACCGCAAGGAAAGCTGGGTCAATTGGGACCCCGTTGAACACACCGTTCTGGCTAACGAACAAGTGATCGACGGTTGTGGCTGGCGCTCTGGCGCCCCGGTTGAAAAAAAGCTGCTGTCTCAGTGGTTTTTAAAGATTACGAATTATGCCGAAGACTTGTTGAGCGAATTGAAAACTCTGAATCGTTGGCCAGATAAAGTCCGCACCATGCAGGACAACTGGATTGGTCGCTCTGAAGGGGCTCGTGTGTTTTTTGAGCTCACGAACTCTGACGCCAAACTAGAGATTTACACCACCCGCCCAGACACCCTTTTTGGCGCGTCTTTCTTGGCCATTGCCGCCAATCACCCGATTGCGAGCGCATTGGCCCAAAATAATGAAGACTTACAGGCCTTTGTGCACAAGTGTAATGCGCTTGGAACCTCGCAAGCCGTTATCGAAAGTGCTGAAAAGGAAGGCTTTGATACCGGCCTTAAAGTTCGCCACCCTTTCCTAGAGGGCGTCGAGTTGCCTGTCTACGTCGCCAATTTTGTTTTGATGGAATACGGCACCGGGGCTGTTTTCGGCTGTCCTGCCCACGACCAACGCGATCTCGATTTTGCCCGCAAGTATGCTTTGCCCGTGATTCCTGTTGTTGTGCCTAAAGACATTGCTGGAACCGATGAACAAAATGCGTGGGTTGATCATTTAGCAACCCAATCTACGGAGGCCTTTTCAGACGAAGGTGTCGCCTTTGGTTCCGCGTTTTTAAATGGCCTTGGCTTAAGTCAGGCCAAATCCGCCGCCATAGCCAAACTGGTCGAACTCAATTGCGGCGAAGGCACGGTTCAATTTCGACTACGCGATTGGGGCATATCTCGCCAACGCTATTGGGGCTGCCCTATTCCCATCGTTCATTGCGACACCTGCGGCCCCATTCCCGTCCCGGTCGACCAATTGCCCGTAACCTTACCAGAAGATGTTGATTTAGACGTCACAGGCAATCCTTTGGACCTACACCCGACCTGGAAACACACGGATTGTCCTCAGTGTGGCAAGGCGGCCGTGCGTGAAACAGACACGTTTGATACTTTTTTTGAATCGTCTTGGTATTTTGCCCGCTATACCGACCCAAAGTCCAATGAAGCTTTTGATCCGTCTAAGGCAGACTATTGGTTACCCGTAGATCAGTACATTGGCGGTGTCGAACATGCCGTGTTGCACCTTCTGTATTCTCGCTTTTTCACCCGCGCGCTCAAAGAATGCGGCTATTTAAGTGTCAAAGAGCCATTTGCGGGCCTTATGACCCAGGGCATGATTTGTCATGAAACCTATACCTCTTCGGATGGCACGTGGTTGACGCCTTCAGAAGCAGAGGATCAGGCGGACGTTAAGGTTGGCCGTTCTGAAAAAATGTCAAAGTCCAAGAAAAACGTTGTCGACCCGGAACGTATCATCGGAACGTATGGAGCCGATACCGCGCGGCTCTTTATGTTGTCGGACAGTCCGCCTGAACGTGATTTAGATTGGACGGATTCCGGTGTCGAAGGATCTTGGCGTTATGTGGGGCGTGTTTGGCGACTAGTAGATCAATTTGTTGTGGGTTTACCGCCCATCGGAGACCCTATTCCGGCAAACATCGACGGCAAAACGCTTACCCTTCGCGTACTGGTTCACAAAACCATCGATGCCGTGACCCAGGACCTGGACGCTTTTCATTTTAACAAAGCCGTTGCCCGCATTCGTGAACTGACAAATGCGTTAGAAGCGTTTACTGACGCGGATGCGGTTGCCTCTTGGGTTCGCCGCGAAGCCTTTGAAAGTCTTGCCGTTCTCATCAATCCTATGATGCCGCATCTGGCCGAAGAACTGTGGCATGTGCTTGGCCAGACAGGGCTTATTGCCGATGCACCTTGGGCAAAAGCCGATCCATCGTTTTTGATTGACGATACCGTGACCATTGCCGTTCAAGTTAATGGAAAGATGCGCGGGACCGTGGATATCGCCGTGGACAGCCCAAGCGAAGTGGTTCAAGCGGCGGCGTTAGCCCTAGACACGGTGATCTCTGCCATGCAATCTAAGGAGCCTCGAAAAGTTATCGTTGTGCCGAATAGGATTGTTAATGTTGTGGTTTAAATCAAAGGCCAACAAGCTGTCTGTGTCTGCCCTTGTTGTGACAAGCTTAGCCCTAAGCGCATGTGGTTTTTCACCGCTTTATGGGCAAAATGCGGCTCAACCTTATGTGATCAATACTTTGGCTGGCATCTCTGTTCAACCGATTGAAGATCGGGTTGGACAAATGATGCGCAATCAACTGCAATCTGGTCTGACGCCAAAAGGGGCTAAACGAACTGCCCCGCAGTATGATTTGACGGTAACCTTATCTGAAAGCATTAGTGTTTTGGCCGTTGATCAAGCCTCATTTGCGACGCGTGCTAATTTATATCTTGACGGAAATTATCTACTGGTCCGCATTTCCGATCATCTTGAAGTTATTTCAGGGTCAGCTAAGACGGTTTCCAGCTATAACGTTCTCAGTTCTGATTATGCGACGCTTCAAGCCCAAGCGAATGCGCGAGAACTTGCTGTTAAGGACTTGTCTCACATTCTCCAGAGTCGTCTAGCCGTTCATTTTAAAACCACGGCGCCTAAAATCCAAAAATCAGACAAGCCTTACGGTCAAGGATCTGGAAATATCAACTACGGATATCCTAACTGATGAAGCTAACGGGTGGAAAAGTTGACGCTTTTCTACGGGTTCCAGACCCAAAAGTCCGCGTTGTTTTGATTTTTGGGCCCGATGAGGGCTTGGTTCGGGAACGCGCCCTTCATCTCTGTAAATTAGCCGTCAACGATATCAATGACCCTTTTTGTGTGGTTGAACTGTCGAACTCAGACCTTAAAGCCGATCCTGCTCGTTTGACCGATGAGGCCTTAAGCATTTCCTTTGGGGGCGGCCCGCGCTTGGTTCGGGTTCGCCAAGCCGCAGATGTCTGTGTGGGCGCCTGCAAATCGCTATTAGAAGCCAAGGTTTCCGCCGAATCTTTGGTTGTCCTCGATGCCGGTGACTTACCGCCCTCGTCCAAATTACGCAAACTCTTTGAAACCTCTAAGTCTGCGGTGTGTCTACCATGCTATAGCGATGATGCGCGGTCTTTACCTTTGATCATCCGGGAATCCCTGACCACTCATGGGCTGTCTGCTGACCGCGATGCCCTGGCTCTATTGGTTCAGTCATTGGGTTCAGATCGTTCCGTAACACGCGGAGAACTCGACAAACTTGCCCTTTATATGGGCGAGGACCGGCAAGTCAGTGTTGAACATGTACGCGCTGCCATCGGTGATAGTGCCGCCAATAACGTCGATGATGTCATTTATGCCGCCGCTGGTGGCGATACACACCTTCTTGAGGCCGCACTAACCCGCGTTTTGGCAGATGGGACCAATCCGGTTCAATTGGTACGGGCCTGCCAACGCCATTTTCATAAACTTCACCTCGCACGCAGCTATGTGACGGGTGGGATGAATGCCCATGAGGCTACCAAGGCGTTACGCCCTCCGGTTATGTTCATGCGCGTCGATGCTTTCAAAATGCAGCTCAATTTATGGTCTGGGGCCAAATTGGCACGCGCGTTTGACGTGTTAACGCAGTGCGAAATGGGTTGTAAAACCACCGGGTTACCAGCCGAATCTATGACCGGGCGCGCCCTACTTACAATCGCCCAAGCCGCGAAGACTAGTAGATCGGCGGTCCGTCGATAAGGTTTTTATCACGCCCTTTTATTTTATTTACGCGCCCTATATGAAGCTTAAATGGCGGATAATACTAAATAATTTAGTATCTCAATTCCGATATCTACCGCTCGCACAGTGCCAAACTGTTTTCTTGTTTAATTTGATGTCGCTCTCACTGCCGAGATTTCAATGTCTTATTGGTCAAATTTGGCCAAAATTTACAGAATGAATTCTCTGGACTATTAAGCGAGTGCGCGCACCAAGTCGTCTCTTTTATACAGACTGGGGATGCGATGCCTTTTCAGCGAGCATTCACACAATTGCAGGAGGCGCCTTGATTAAGGATTAAAGCTTGGGATGAATGAATGAGGGCTTAAATTTTATTTTACTCACCTTAAATTTCGGTGTGTCCCGCTTCAACGAACTATTTTACAGTCCTTCATGCTGGTCTTGCGGGGCATAAGCACCCTGTGTTCAAGCCAACAATTGTTTAAAATTTAGATTCATTGCAAGAGATTAGGAATTACGGTATTTCCCCACAATATTTTTATATAGCCTCCTCAGGCACATATCACGGCCATAAAATTAAATCAACCAACACAATAACTTAGGGTGTGCCGTATAATAGTGCAATTAATATATCATAGAATTACATCTGCAGACGCGTCCGTACATGTTAAGCGATATTATTTGCACAAATTGAAAATCAAAATTAATGATTATAATCAGCTCGTTAAAAAACTACACTTGTAGTATGTTGGGTGATTTTGCGATTATCTGTTACGTAAGGCGAATGAAGGGGCCAAAACGACGCTGATGGACGAATAATTATCTTAAATTATGTCAAGCGGGCCAAAACACCGTCGAGCTGTTCAAGCGTGTCATAATGAATGACCACCTGACCGCGTCCTCCGTGGTCTTGAATCGTCACCTTAAGGCCTAAAAGATTAGCCAAATCGGTCTCTAAAGCTAGGGTATCCGCGTCTTTAACCGTTTTCGTCTTCGGTGGCGCCGGGGTGTCTAAGGCTGCGTCCTCCCCCGCCCCGTGCGCCTTGACGAGTTTCTCGGTTTGGCGAACATTAAGGCCTTTTTTGATCACTTGCTTGGCCAACATAAGGGCATCTGCACAGCCGACCAGGGCCCGCGCGTGTCCTGAACTGAGCAAGCCGTTATCGATCATGCTTTTGATGGCTTCCGGCAATGTCAGCAACCTCAGCATATTGGCGACATGTGAGCGGCTTTTGCCGAGGGCCGTGGCAAGAGCCTCTTGCGTGTGATCAAATTCCTGCATCAAACGCTGATAACCATCGGCTTCTTCCAAAGGCGACAAGTCTTGACGTTGAAGGTTTTCAATCAGCGCCACTTCCAGGGTTTCTTGATCGTTGAAATCACGAACAATCACAGGGACTTCATGGATTTGAGCCAATTGGGCCGCGCGCCAGCGACGTTCGCCAGCAATGATTTCAAACATGCCGGGGCGGTCTGCAAGTGGGCGCACCAAAAGCGGCTGCAATATGCCCTTAACCCGAATGGATTCCGCAAGGCCGCGCAATTCATCTTCAGCAAAGCTGCTGCGCGGCTGGTATTTACCGGGCTTTAAATGGCCAATGGCAACGACCTTGCTGTGATCGCCCGGCTCGCCGGGGATTACATCGGGTATGTCTTCGCCCAGCAGGGCTGACAAGCCCATGCCCAATTTTTTCTCTGCAGCCATTGTTATCTTCCTAAACTCACTCGCCGTGCTCTCAAGGCCTGTAGCCTTCAGACCCGATTCTTAAATATTCATGTGGCCTTCGCGGCGCAACACTTCGCCAGCCAGGTGTAAATAAGCCTGAGATCCGGCACATTGCATGTCATACATCAACACCGGAAGACCATGGGAGGGGGCCTCGGAAACGCGCACATTGCGAGGAATCACGGTGTTGTAGACCTTGTCGCCAAAGTATTCGCGCACATCATTGGACACCTGTTCGGACAAGTTGTTGCGTTTGTCGAACATGGTCAGCACAATCCCTTGAATTTCCAAGATTGGGTTAAAGACTTTACGCACCCGCTCAATGGTCTTCATCAAATGGCTAAGGCCTTCGAGGGCAAAAAATTCACACTGTAACGGCACCAACACGGCCTGACTGGCGATCAACGCATTCAAGGTCAACAAACCCAGCGCCGGGGGGCAATCAATCAGCACATAGTCATAAGCCTGGGCGCCATCGCCAATGGCTTGCTTAAGACGGTGTTCACGTTTGTCCATGTCCACCAATTCCAATTCCGCACCTGACAGATCAACACCCGCCGGCACAACGTGAAGGCCCGGAACCGCAGATTTCTGTACCACGTCTTGAAGGCTTACACCGTCAATGAGCATACGGTAGGTGTCCAATTGGCGTGATTTACGATCGACGCCCAATCCGGTTGACGCATTGCCCTGGGGGTCTAAATCAATGACCAGAACTTTTTTGGTTACAGCCGCCAAGGCCGTCGCCAAATTGATGGTGGTGGTGGTTTTCCCCACCCCGCCCTTTTGGTTGGCGACCGCGATGATGCGCGGGCCCTGCACAGGATCCGGCAAGGGTATATTTTGGGCCACTTCATTCCAATCGGTCATGAATTAATCTCTTTCAAGGTCAGTCGCGCGGGCAATCTTGTTCAACACAAGTATGCGTCCCGCTGGTTCCGTACAGCTCGGGTGATCACGAACCCCTAGTGTCCAGTGTTTTTGGGCTTCGGTCAATTCCTCTTGCCACCGCTTACCCTTCATAAAGATGCATATCCCTGTGGATAAGCGGTGGATATCCGCATAATTGATCAATTTGTCGAGACTCGCCAAGGCTCGAGACACCACAACGTCCGCATCCCGTGGCTCTAGCGCCTCGATTCTGGCGGTGTGAATGGTCGCACCAGCGCCCGTGACCCGGTTTACTTCTCGTAAAAACGCACATTTACGCTGATCACTTTCGACCAAATGAACGTCAACGCCCTGCTCTTTCAGCATGATCGCCAACACCAAACCTGGAAACCCGGCCCCGCTGCCCAAATCAACCACCTTGGCCTTGACCGGGATCAAGGCGCCCAGCTGAGCTGAATCTAACATATGGCGCGACCACAGGTGGGGCAGCGTATCTGGGCCCACCAAATTGATTTTGGCTTGCCATTTCACCAACAGGTCGGCGTACAGTTGCAACTTCGCCAACACCTCGTCGGTGACCTGAGTTTGCGCTTGAAAATATTGGGCTGTGGCTAGGGCCGTCACGGGATAAGGTCTCTTTCGTATCTGGAATGTTTCACGTGAAACAGTGTGGACTTAAAAACGCAATTTGTCAGGTCTTCGTTTTGCGCTTTCGGACATGCGCCAACAGCAGCGTTAGGGCCGCTGGGGTTACCCCAGATATCCGCGCGGCCTGACCCAGGGTTTCAGGCTTCACGTCCATGAACTTCGAGCGCACTTCCGTCGTAAGGCCAGAGATCGCCTGATAATCGAGATCAACGGGGATCAGCAAGGATTCGTCTTTCCGAAAGGCATGGACATCAAATTCCTGACGATCCAAATAGCCCGCATACTGAGCTTCAATCTCAACTTGTTCACGGGCCTTGGGCGGCACATCTAACAACTCAGGCCAAATTTTGCCGAGCCCGCCCCAAGTCACGGGTACATAAGACAGCAATTGCTTAACGCTCCGTCGTTTGCCATCTTGATTGATGACAATGTCATGCTTGGCCAGCTCATTGGGGGTTGCCGTCAAGCGTTCGGCAAGGCTGAGGGCGGCGCTCACATCATGTTGACGGACGGCAAAGGCCTTTTGTCGATCCAGCCCAACGCAGCCAACGGCAATTCCACGCGGCGTCAAACGAAGGTCAGCGTTATCGGCACGCAAACGCAGCCTGTATTCAGCCCGCGATGTAAACATGCGATAAGGCTCTTCGGTCCCCAAAATCACCAAATCATCAATCATCACCCCGATGAAGGCTTCAGCCCGGTCCAAAATAAAGGGCTCATCTGAACCACTCGCAGTTAAGGCTGCATTGAGCCCAGCCATCAGCCCTTGGGCCGCCGCCTCTTCATAACCCGTGGTGCCATTAATTTGTCCCGCTAAATAAAGGCCGGGCGCACGGTGGCATTCTAAGGTCGGCGAGAGTTCGCGGGGGTCAACAAAATCATACTCAATGGCATATCCCGGCTGCAACATTTCACACTGCTCTAAACCAGGGATGCTCTGGACCATCTCAATCTGAATATCTTTTGGAAGAGATGTAGAAATTCCATTGGGGTAAACTGTTGGGTCGTCATACCCTTCAGGTTCCAGGAAGATTTGGTGAGACGTTCGGTCCACAAAACGCACCACCTTGTCTTCGATAGACGGACAATAACGCGGTCCTGTGCCTTGAATTTGACCCGAATACAACGGGGCACGGTCCAGATTTGCCAAAATGAGCGCGTGGGTTTCGGGTGTTGTGTGCGTCACACCACAACAAATTTGAGGCTGGGTAATGCTGTGTGTCAGAAAAGAAAAAGGTTCAGGAACCAGATCACCGGGTTGTGATTTTAGACTTGCCCAGTCAATGTTGTCGCCATTCAAACGCGGCGGGGTTCCTGTTTTTAAACGCCCCGTGCGCATCTGAAGTTTCCGCAGCGTATAGGCCAAACCAACAGAGCGCGGATCGCCAAGACGTCCCGCCGGGAAGGTCTGATCGCCCAAATGGATCAAGCCCCGTAAAAAGGTTCCGGTGGTCAGGACGACCGATGCCGCCGCCACGGTGGTTCCGTCCGCCAACGTCACGCCGCAGGCATGTCCCTGAGAATCGAATTCAATATCTTCAACCGCCCCCTCTAACAAACTCAAATTTGGCTGGTTGCAAAGCATATCCATGATGGCTTGTTTATAGATTTTGCGGTCTGCTTGGGCACGCGGCCCGCGCACGGCTGGGCCCTTGGATCGGTTCAACATGCGAAACTGAATGCCGCCCAGGTCTGCCGCTCGGCCCATCAAACCGTCCAGCGCATCGACTTCTTTGACCAACTGCCCCTTCGCCAAACCACCAATGGCCGGATTGCATGACATTTCACCGATAGTATCTAGGCGGTGGCTGATCAAAATAGTGTTGGCCCCCAGGCGCGCGGATGCCGCCGCTGCCTCGGCCCCGGCATGGCCGCCGCCGACAACAACAACATCAAATGAGTTTGGTTCTGTCTGTTTGATCATGACGGGAATTTAGGGAGCCGCCGGGTCCAAGTCAAACGCCCAATCTAAAATCAGGGAAAAAGAGTTGGGAATGTTTCACGTGAAACATTGCGGTTTCGAGACGGACGTTTGTGGGGTTCACTTCCCAAGACAGAAATCTCGGAAAATGACATCTAGCAAATCTTCGACATCAACCCGTCCGGTGATGCGGCCGAGTTCGCGTGCCGCCATGCGCAGGTCTTCAGCTTCTAACTCAGATCCAATGGGGTGGTCCGCATCTCGGTTTAAAAACCGTTCCAAAGCTTGCTCGGTCCGTTGCAAGGATTCCCGGTGACGCGCCCGTGTCGGAGCCGGGCCTTCACTTGACGTACGGCACCGCTCGCCAACGCGAACGGTTAATTGATGTAAAAGATCATCTAACCCCCGCCCGCTTTTGACCGACAGGGCCAAGACGGGGAAGCCCAAGTGGCGGTCTGGAAGCGGAGCAACCAGCACATCGGCTTTATTGACCGCCACCAAAGTCCGATCATCGAGAAGTTTTAAGGACTCTTCATCAAAAACCGGGTTGGCCGCCCCATCAAAGACCACCAGCTTGAGATCGGCACTATCCGCCCAAGCGTGCGCGCGACGTACACCTTCTTGTTCGATGTGGTCCCCGCTTTCGCGCAGCCCCGCCGTATCAGCGACCAAAACAGGAAAACCACCAAGATTCATATGGATTTCCACCACATCACGGGTGGTCCCGGCGCTGTCAGAAACAATCACCGCATCGCGCTGGGCCAAAGCATTCATCAAAGAGGACTTGCCAGCATTGGGTGGCCCGACAATAGCCAGCCTTACGCCAGCGCGCAAACGTTCACCTTGGCGCCCATCTTTAAGGTGAGCCAGCACAGCCCCATGAAGTTCCCGCACGCCATGGGTCACTTGGGCATGCAGGCCCTCGGGCAATTCTTCATCCGAAAAATCCAACTCAGCCTCAAAATGCGCCAAGGCCCGAACCAAGCGCTCGCGCCAACCATCATACAGCGCGCCAAGCGCGCCTTCGGATTGCAACAGGGCTTGTTTGTGTTGGGCTTCGGTCTCGGCCTCGATCAAATCAGCCAGGCCTTCGACTTGCGTGAGATCAAGTTTTCCGTTTTCAAAAGCTCGCCGAGTAAATTCGCCGGGTTCGGCCAATCGTAACCCCCTTAAACCAGACAAGGCTGCCAGGATGCCATCGATCACCGCAGGCCCACCGTGAATGTGCAGTTCTGCGATGTCTTCTCCGGTAAAACTCGCCGGGGCCACAAACCACAGCACCAACGCATCGTCCAAAGGCTGGTAGGTTTTGGGATCAAACAAACGGCACAGTTTGGTGGTGCGAGGCGTCGGCAAGGCTTTCTGCATTAAAGCGGCAAGGGCCACCCCGGCCTGACTGCCCGACACCCGAACCACAGCCACCCCGGCACGTCCCGAACCCGAGGCCAGCGCATAAATAGTCTCAGCCATTAAAATTTCCAATCGTTAGTATGCTCATCAGGCATCAACAGGCACCAAAAGCCGATCAACAAGTTCGCCCTTTGCTACGTGCATTTCTAAAATTTCGTCAACGTCTGCGGTCGTTTCAATGTGATACCAAACATTATCTGGATACACGACAATGACCGGGCCCCGCTTACAGCGTGCCAAACACCCTGCAGAATTGATGCGAATATTCTTAAGGCCCAATTCTTTAGCGCGGTCCTTCATATACTGACGCAACTTTTCACCGCCCCGTTCTCCACATGACCCCAGCGGATGGTTGGCGGGCCGCACGTTAGTGCAGCAAAAAACATGCAGGCGGAAATAAGCGTCAGGCTTAGGTATAACGGTCGACATCTTGGTCCCTTTGAATCAAACCCTTAAATAAACAAGGGTTGTTATCGAGTGATTGTCTCCCAAAATAGACACGGTAGGGCCGATGACGCAACGGCCCAAATGCACTTTTGAAAGCCCGCCCGATGACAAAAGCCAAAAATCGCCTCAGCCTCGAGACCAGTCCCTATCTTTTACAACACCAAGACAATCCGGTGGACTGGTATCCCTGGGGGCCTGAGGCTCTAGAGGCTGCCAAAACGACGGGCAAACCAATCTTGCTATCTATTGGTTATTCGGCTTGCCACTGGTGCCATGTCATGGCCCACGAAAGTTTTGAAGATGAGGCTATTGCCGGCGTCATGAATACGCACTTCATCAATATCAAAGTCGACCGTGAAGAACGTCCCGACCTAGACACCCTTTATCAGTCAGCCTTGCAGATCATGTCGCAACGCGGCGGCTGGCCGTTGACCATGATGCTTACCCCAAATGGTGAGCCGTTTTGGGGGGGAACCTATTTTCCAAGCACCCCTCGTTATGGATATCCAAGCTTTCCCGAAATTTTAACCCGCATTGCCGGCGTCTGGAACGAAGATCAAAACAACGTTCAAGATAACGTAAAGCAAATTCTCAACGCCTTAGATCATCTAGACACTCAGCCCAGCAGCTCAACCCTAACCCTTGGCACGCTTGATCCCACGGCCGCCGTCATTTTAAACACTTGTGATCGCGTGTACGGCAGTTTTCAAGGCGCGCCTAAATTTCCTCAAGTCCCCACCTTGACGTTTTTGTGGCAAGCGTGGCAACGCAGCGGACAAATTGAATGTTTTGATCAGGTCAACTTAACCCTCAACCGAATGGCCAACGGTGGCATCTATGACCATTTAGGTGGCGGCTTTGCCCGCTATTCAACAGATGAGCGATGGTTGGTGCCGCACTTTGAAAAAATGCTTTACGATAACGCCCAGCTGATCGAACTCATGTGTGCCGTCTACAAAGAAACCAAATCCGTTCTTCTTGAACATCGCATTGCTGAAACCATAACGTGGCTGTTACGCGACATGACCGTGTCCGGGCCCAACGATAGCTTTGCCTTTGCCACCGCGCTTGACGCCGATAGTGAGGGCGAAGAAGGTCTCTACTATGTTTGGTCAGAAACCGAAATTGACGACGTTTTGGGGACGGACGCCGATCTGTTCAAACGCACCTATGATGTTTCCGCCACTGGAAACTGGGACGAAGGGCCGCTCCGCGAAAACAAACCCGCCAATATCTTAAATCGTCCCTCTTCCGTACCCCTTGCGCCCACACAAGATAATCAATTGGCCACCGCTCGACAAAAACTGTTGGACAACCGTGACACTCGAATTCCCCCTGGGCGAGACGATAAAGTCTTGGCCGAACTGAATGGCATGATGATAAAGGCCTTAAGCACGGCCGCCCATACATTTGATAAGCCAGACTGGGCGAACGTCGCAAAGGATGTATTTTTCTTTGTTTCCAGTAACTTAAGTCATGGCGAACACCTGAAAAGGTGCTGGTCAGGGGGGGCCTCTAAACACACAGCCGTGTTAGATGATATCGCTCACATGGCAGCGGCGGCCCTAACACTCTACGAAGCTTCCGGCGAAGATGCGTATCTCGACAGTGCTAAATCTTGGGTCCGCCAGGCCGATGATTTGCACAAAGACAAAACAGGCGGCGGCTATTATCTCAGCAGCACAGAGGTTACCGATATCTTCAAACGGTCCAAACCGATCTACGACAACGCCACCCCTGCAGCCAACGGTGTCCTCGCCGATGTGCTGGTACGGCTCTTTTTAATCACTGGCCTTGAATCCTACCGCCATTCGGCAGAAACGCTGATTGAAGCCATGACCACCAGTGACCCCACCACCGTTGCCCATATGCCAACCGTGTTAGGGGCCTTTGAACGGCTCGCCCAAGGCACCCAAGTGGTGGTGGTCGGCACTTTGGAAGAAACGAAAAATCTGGTCCGCGCGGCGCTTCAGACCCCCTTGGCCCAGCTCGTCATCATCCACGCCAACGAACAAACCACCATTCTGGCCTCAAATCCTGCTTTTCAAAAAACCAGGTTCAAAGGCCTCGCCACAGCTTACGTGTGCAGTGCGGGGACCTGTGCTGAACCTGTCACCACACCACAAGACTTGATTGAGGCGCTCAATAACCTCTAGACTAATGGCTATGGAAACACTTTGTCTGAAAAGCCCTGTGGGCGACCTAACGCTGTTTGCTGACAACGAGGCCATTACGGCGCTGTGTTGGGGGCAAGGGGCCGATGCCCCCCGCACAACCTCCTCAAGGGTCCTCAACCATGCTGCAGAGCTGCTGAAGGCCTATTTCACCACGGGACACGCCGACTTTTCGGCCTTGTCCCTTAATCCGCACGGCACCACTTTTCAAAAACGTGTGTGGCAACAGATGTGCGAAATTAAGTCCGGCCATAGCAAAAGTTATGGCGAAGTGGCGAAAAACCTAAAGTCCGGTCCCCGTGCGGTGGGCGGCGCGTGTGGGGCCAATCCCATTCCCATCCTCATCCCCTGTCACCGGATCGTAAACGGGGATGGCAAAATTGGTCACTATTCCGGCGGCGACGGCGCGCCCACAAAGGTATTTTTACTGCGCCTTGAAGGCTATCCCATATAAAAAAACCCGGCCACATAAGTGACCGGGTCTTTAAAGAAGCCTTCAAACGATACGTTACGTATTCATCGTATCGAAAAAGTCTGAATTGTTTTTGGTTTGGCGCAATCTGTCCAACAAGAATTCCATAGCATCCGTAACACCCATCGGCATCAAGATCCGGCGCAACACCCACATTTTAGACAATGTGGCTTTATCGCACAGCAATTCTTCCTTACGCGTGCCCGATTTGGTGACATCAATGGCTGGGAAGATGCGTTTGTCGGAAACTTTACGATCCAAGATGATCTCAGAGTTACCGGTGCCTTTAAATTCTTCAAAGATCACTTCATCCATACGAGAGCCGGTGTCAATCAGCGCCGTTGCGATGATGGTCATAGAGCCACCCTCTTCAACGTTACGGGCCGCACCAAAGAACCGTTTGGGCCGTTGCAGTGCATTCGCATCCACACCGCCGGTCAAAACCTTGCCCGAACTTGGCACCACGGTGTTGTAGGCGCGGGCCAAACGGGTGATGGAATCCAACAAGATGATCACGTCGCGTTTGTGTTCAACCAAACGCTTAGCTTTTTGGATCACCATTTCAGCGACTTGGACGTGGCGTATGGCGGGTTCATCAAACGTTGAACTGACCACTTCGCCTTTAACAGAACGCGCCATATCGGTGACTTCTTCGGGGCGTTCATCAATCAACAACACGATCAAATAACTTTCGGGATGATTGGCTGCCAACGAATGCGCGATGTTTTGCAGCATCACGGTTTTACCCGTGCGCGGCGGTGCCACCACAAGTGCGCGCTGGCCTTTTCCGATCGGCGTAATCAAATCCATAATACGCCCGGTGAGGTCTTTGTGTTCTGGATCATTGATTTCCATCAACAACCGTTCATCAGGATAAAGCGGCGTCAAGTTATCAAAATTGGTGCGATGTTTAACGGCACCAGGGTCTTCAAAGTTGATCAGGTTGACCTTCATCAGGGCAAAATAACGTTCCCCTTCTTTGGGTGCCCGAATTTCACCTTCGACCGTATCGCCCGTGCGCAAACCAAACCGTCGGACTTGGTTTGGGGATACGTAAATATCATCGGGACCGGGAAGGTAATTGGATTGAGGCGAGCGCAAAAAGCCAAAGCCATCTTGTAAAAGTTCCAACACTCCTTCGCCAAAAATACTGGTCCCCTGTTCAGCGGACCGCTTTAAAATGGCATACATAATTTCTTGTTTGCGAAGCGAGCTGGCATTTTCAATTTCCAACTTTTCGGCCGTCAACACAAGGTCGGCGGGGGATTTAAGCTTAAGTTCTTTAAGATTCATGGACGAACCTGTACATTGGTGTGAAAGGGGTGGCGAAAAGCCAAAGGAACGAGAAGGAAACCGCCTGAGAGGGAAAAGACTATAAATTCAGGCAGGGGGCACCGCAAAAGATGCAGTCCCGAAAGGTTTATCTAAACATCCATACCTTAAAGAGGGTATTTATGTCCAGTATCTTTTACACGTGACAAAGAGAACGATCAGAACGGTTTTACGATGACAAAGATAACAATACCAATCATCAAAACGGTCGGGACTTCGTTGGCAACCCGAAAAAAGCTTTCAGGTCGCTCATTTTTATCATTCTCAAAGTCGCGGCGCCACTTCGACATCATCATGTGAGACACCGTAAGCAACACAACAAAGGCTAATTTGGCATGAGCCCAGCCTTCGGTCCACATTTCTTGACCGATAAACATCCACAAGCCAAAAACCCAACTCGAAATCATCGCCGGGTTCATGATGGCGCGCAACAAACGACGCTCCATAACTTTGAAGGTTTCCGATGCACTTGATCCGGCCTGGGCTTGGCAGTGATAGACAAACAAGCGCGGCAAATACAACAAACCCGCCATCCAAGCGATCACGGAAATAACGTGTAACGCCTTCACCCAATCATAGTATTCGTCTAACATCATCGTACTCCGTGAAAAATTTGGCTGAGTGTAACCGATTTAGCTAAGAGGGCAAGCCCGGTCAGACTCAGAACATAATCGAGTGGATTGACCTTGCGCACATAAACCCGTATCCGCCGCCAAAGTGTTTGTAACCAGGTCCGCTAAACCGTTGATAAAAGTCTCATCCGTGCCAAGGGCTGCAATTCGGACATACGTAGTTATGCCGTGTTCAACCGCCAATTCCTTATACTCAATATCCAATTCGACCAAGGTTTCTGAATGTTCAGACACAAAGGCCAACGGCAACACGACCAAAGCTTTGCCCTCAAGTCCGGCACGCTTGATTTCATCTTCGGTGGCGGGGCCAATCCATTCTAGGCGGCCCACCCGGCTTTGATAACAGATCCGCCAATCGTCTAAGATCACGCCTTGCGCTTTCAAATGATCAACAATGGCCTCGGCTCCGCGTTCAATTTGGTGCGGATAAGGATCGGCTTTGTCATCAACTATCTTTTTTGGCAAACCATGAGCAGAAAACAAAACACGCACAGGCTCACCGCTTTGTTGGGCTTGTTTTAACCCAGCCGCTAACAGGGCCGCTTGCGCCGCAACAAAACTCGGTTCCGTGGGATAGCAACAGATCCTTTTGGTCGGCACCGCTAAGCCCGCTTTTTGCGCGGTGGCGTCCCAATCGGCAAAGGAACTTTCGGTGGTGGTGGTCGAATATTGTGGATACAGAGGCAACAACATCACTTCATCGGGGGCAAAGTCTTGAACCTCTTGAACCGTTTGTTGACTCAAGGGATGCCAATACCTCATCGAAATAAACACTTTAACTTCGGTATCTACAAGGTTTGCGTTCAAGCATGTTTGCAGCGCCTGGGCTTGATCTTGGGTTAACTCTAAAATCGGCGAGCGACCCCCCATGTGTTGATAAATCTCACGCGCCACTGAGGTTCGTTTGGACGAAATAAATTTTGCCAATAACCAACGAAACGGTTGGGGTGCCGTGATGATCGCGGGATCAATAAACAAATTGAACAAAAACGGTTGCACAGCCTCAAGGCTATCGGGACCGCCTAAATTAAACAGAACAACCGCCAACCGTTTCATCGTTAAGCTTTTCCGCGCACGATATCGACCAACCGCGCCACATGTTCAGGTGGCGTTTGTGGGACAATGCCATGACCCATGTTGAATACGAATGGGCCGTCACCCAAAATTTCTAAAATACGCCGGGCTTCAATATCCATTTCTTCACCACCCGCAACCACCAATAAATTGTCTAGGTTACCTTGTACACAAACATGTTTTTGCAAATGATCACGCGCCCATTCTAGCGGCACGGTGTGATCTAAACCAACCGCATCAACGCCCGTCTGTTGCACATAAAGTTCGTAAAGTTGTCCAGCGCCGCGTGGGAATCCAATGATGGGCACATCCGGATGAACAGCTTTGACGCGTTCAACAATCCGCGCCATGGGTTCAATCGACCATTTGGAAAATTGCTTCTCGCTTAAAACACCGGCCCAGCTATCGAAAACTTGTAAAGCTTCGGCGCCACGGTTGGCCTGTTCAATCAAATAATCAGACGTGTTATCGACCAACATATCAATCAAAGTTTGGAAAAACTGAGGATCCTGATAAGCGATCGAACGAATTTCTTCGTAATTTTTAGAGCCTTTACCTTCAACCATATACGTCGCAACGGTCCACGGAGCCCCGGCGAACCCAATCAACGCTGTGGTTTCGGGAATTTCTTTAGACAAGCGACCGACCGTTTGAAACACGGGATCAAGATGCTTCATGAAATTTGCGTTGCTCAGCGTGCTTTCCAGCTGCGCCATATTTTTAATGGGTTCTAACTGTGGACCTGAACCCGGCACAAATTCGACCTTTTGTCCCAACGCATCGGGAACCACCAAAATATCAGAAAACAAAATAGCGGCATCAAAACCATAACGACGCAGCGGCTGTAACGTCACTTCAACGGCTAAATCTGGCGTATAGCAAAAATGCAGAAAGTTTTTCGCCGTCGAGCGAACTTTCATATATTCTGGCAGATAACGGCCAGCTTGACGCATCAACCAAATGGGCGGAGTCTTTTGTGTCTCGCCTTTTAACGCTTGAAGAAAGGTTTTGCTCACGGGCTTTTGATCCTGTTGTCTGGAGTTTTCCCCACCGAATGTGTTCCTCTAACAAACTATATTTAATTAAAAATATAAAGGGTTGTTGTTGTAGTAGTAGTGGGGATATCGGGGATTACTTTTTGTACCGCACTTTACAGGCTTTTCATACACAGGTTCTTAACGACGGGAAAGAGCCTGTTGAAACTTTTTCGTATGCTTAAAATAAACTGTGGAATCTTAAGCTGTTAAAGATGGACATTAGGGGTGTGAAAAACGGGGAGAAAATCTCGACCTGATCGTGTCATTCAAGATGTGCAGGTAATGTTGAGAATGTTTTACACTGGGGGTCAGCAATGTCATAACTGACCTGTTATCCATAGGGTAAGTTATGAGGCTGAAAGTTATTCACATGTATCCACATTTAATACCGCTCAATTAAGCCAGAACTTGAACAAAAGAAGGGGCTTAAAATGACATCCATTGTGCTTCATAAAATTTCCGATTCAACCGGACAAACTCTGGATGTGGTGTCGCGCGCCTGCCTGGCCCAATTTTCAGATGTTCGGGTTACGGAGAAACGTTGGACCCTGGTTCGTGATCGTGAACAGGTCAACAAAGTTTTAGACGGCATTCGTGCCCTTCCTGGATTTGTGATCTTTACCGTGGTTGATGACGAACTGAGTGAACAATTGCTGTTGGGCTGTAAACAGTTAAAAGTTCCCTGTATTGATTTGCTAAACCCGGTGTTGTCACAGATGGGCAATTATTTAGGTTTGGTTCGAGATTCCCGGCCAGGATCACAACATGTTATGGATGGCGACTATTATTCAAAAATTGATGCGCTGCATTATGTGTTGGCCCACGATGAAGGCCAATCGCTGAGCGATCTTCATGAGGCCGATGTTGTTTTGGTTGGCGTTTCGCGTACCGCCAAAACCCCGACCAGTATTTATCTCGCCAATCGCGGCTTTAAAACGGCCAACGTGCCGTTTGTGCCGGGCATGAAATTGCCCCAAGAATTGCTTGACGCGCAAAGGCCGTTGATTATTGGCATCACCAAAGAACCAACGCGCTTGGTACAGGTTCGTTTGCAACGCCTATCTTTACAGAGTCACAGCGAAGAAACCGATTACACCGATTTGGAAGCGGTGACGCTTGAAATTAATGAAGCGCGTGAGGTTTGCGAAGCGCAAGAGTGGCCGATTATCGACGTGACGGAAAAGTCTGTTGAAGAAACTGCGGAAATCATTGTTCATATGTACAATGCTCGAATCGACGGGACGGTTTAACAATGAACCCAGAAAAAACATCAACCACTTTTATCCGCGCTGGGGTCATGGGTTGGCCTGTCGATCATTCCCTTTCCCCCAAAGTGCATGGGTTTTGGCTGCGAGAATATGGCCTCAAAGGTGAATACATACGCATTCCCGTGGCCCCAGAAGATTTTTTGGCGAAACTGCGGGCCTTAAAGACCGATGGGTTTGCGGGCTGTAATGTCACCGTACCCCATAAAGAAGCCGCCCTCGCGGGTGTTGATGAAGTTGATCCCCAAGCTTTGCGGATTGGTGCGGTGAACACCATCAAAGTGCGCGAAGATGGCTCTTTGTTTGGCTTTAATACCGATGGCTTTGGTTTTTTGGAAAACTTATCTCAAGGTTACGCAGGATTTGACGCAAGCCGTGGTCCGGCCGTGGTGTTGGGCGCTGGCGGGGCGGCCCGAGCGGTGGTGGTTTCGCTGTTGGATGCGGGGGCGCCCGAAGTGCGTTTGATCAACAGAACGCGGGAACGCGCTGAACACCTAGCCCGTGAGCTAAAAAATCTTGGCCTTAAGAATATTACGGTCGGCGACTGGGATGAACGGGACAATTTATTAAGCGAGGCGGCCCTGCTGGTGAACACCACCACTTTGGGAATGCAAGGGCAACGGCCCCTTGATTTGAATCTAGATGCGTTACCTCTGGAGGCTTTGGTGAATGACATTGTTTATGTGCCACTGGATACCGATTTGTTGCGACGGGCCAAGGCTCGCGGCAATCCGGCGGTGGATGGTTTGGGCATGTTGTTACACCAAGCCCGCCCCGGTTTTGAAGCTTGGTTTGGCCGCTTGCCAGACGTAAGCGAGGCTTTGCGCAGCTCTGTTTTGGCAGGAACCGATTGATGTATATTTTGGGCCTAACGGGATCGATTGCCATGGGCAAAAGCTGGGGGACCAAGTGTTTTCAACATTTGGGAATTCCTGTGCATGACGCAGATGCTTGTGTGCATCGCCTGTTGTCTGCGGGAGGCAAGGCGGCCCCTATTGTGTTGGGTGCATTTCCGGGTGTTGAAGATGGTCAAGGCGGTGTCGACCGAGCCAAGTTGGCGGATGCGGTTTTTGGACACAGTGGGGAATTGATGTTGTTGGAACACATTCTTCATCCTTTGGTGCACCGATCTGAGCAAATTTTTTTGGCGCGACAAAAACGTGCAGGCCAGTCTTTGGTTGTTTTGGATATTCCTTTGTTATTTGAAGTGGGCGCACAAAACCGCGTCGACGGAGTGCTGGTGATGTCGGCCCCGGTCGATTTGCAATACAGCCGCGCGCTGCGCCGCCCGGGCATGACGTTGGAAAAACTGCACGCCATTATGGACCGCCAAGTGCCAGATCAAATTAAACGTTTGGGGGCGAATTTTGTGGTGAGCACTGGCGCGTCCAAAGGCTATGCTTTGCAGCAGATTAAAGCGCTTATTCAACAGCTTAAATCCGAAAACGGGAAAGCATGGGGACCGGGCTGGTCGCGACCAAAATTTTTTAAAGGTAGATTTTAATGCGAGAAATTGCGCTGGATACGGAAACCACGGGTCTAAACCCAAAGGGTGGGGATCGGATCGTCGAAATCGGCTGTGTGGAAATGATCAACCATGTGGCCACCGACAAAACGTTTCATGTTTATATCAATCCCGAACGCGATATGCCGGATGGGGCTTTTCGGGTGCATGGGTTATCTGAAGAATTTTTGAAAAAACACGCCGTATTTGCCAAGGTCGCAGATGATTTTTTAGACTTTATCGGTGACGATACGTTGGTCATTCACAATGTGCAATTTGATATTGGCTTTTTGAATGCGGAATTAGAACGGCTGGGCAAAGCAAAGCTGGACGTGTCCAGAACCATCGACACCATCCCCATGGCGCGTAAAAAATTTCCGGGGGCTGGGGCCAGCCTAGACGCTTTGTGCCGGCGCTTTGGTATCGACAATTCTAATCGCCAATTGCACGGCGCATTGTTAGATGCCGAATTGTTGGCCGAAGTTTATCTTGAACTCAATGGCGGCCGACAAACGGGTTTAGGTTTGGGCGAAACAGATTCAAAAGAAGCCGCGCCCAGTGACGATGAAATTAAGGTTGAATCCCGCACGAAACGAGAGCTGCGCGTTTTTGCGCCTTCTGGTGAAGAACAAGAGCGCCATAAAGTTTTTGTCGACACGTTGACCGATGCCCTGTGGAAGGCCTAAAAAAAAGCGCCCCCAAAAGGGAGCGCTTTTAAAAAGAACGATTTTACAAAAATCGATTAATTCACGGTTTCTGATTTTTCAGCAATGATTTGTTCAACATCTGCGCTCGCCGCTTCGGCCTGCTTTTGCATGTTGGCTTGATACATGCCGGCAAAATCGATGGGCTGTAAAAACAGGGGAACAAAGCCGCCATCGCGCGTGGTGTCGGATAAAATGTTGCGCGCATAGGGGAACAAAAGCCGTGGGCATTCGATCAACAAAATGGCCGTCAGGTGCTCATCAGGAACATTCAGGGTGAAGACACCCGCATATTGAAGTTCGGCAATAAAACCAACGCGGTCTTCAAGTTTCAGCTCTGCCTTAACATCAAGTACCACTTCATATAAATTTGGGGTCTCGCCGGCTTCGAGTTTGCGCGCATTCACGTCAACGTTCACATTGACCTCTGGCTGTTTGTTTTGCAGTTCAGAAAGAATGGCAGGTGCATTTGGCGATTCAAAAGACAGGTCTTTGATATACTGTCCATTGATGGTGAGTGGCGGCAGTTGGGCTTGTTCAGCGTCGTTTACAGGTGTGTCGTTCATAAAGTGATCCTTTTATTTATCAGCATTGGGCGCGGCTCCTATCCATATCGTCTTTTAGGTGCAGGGCGTTTCGCTATCATGAATTCGGGCTTTAGTCCAATTTGTTGTTGTCTTTGGGCAAGGACGCGTCAGGCTCGGTGGGCGTAACGTCTTGCCAGTCGCCATCAATAATATTGTTTGCGCCACCCGGTCTGTTCGTTGCTCCAGAAGATTGGGAAGAGGCCGCAGCGGTGTGTTGAAATTGGATGCGTTGTCCCAAAAAGCCACGCAAGAGGGCGCGAATGGGGGGGACGAACAATAAAAACCCAACGGTGTCTGTGAAAAAACCAGGGGTCAACAACAACATACCGGCCGCCAACAAGCAAAACCCATCGAACACGGTGTCCAGTGGCATTTCGCCAGCATTTAAGCTTTTTTGCAAACGATTTAAGGCGCTTAGACCTTGATGACGCAATAAAGCCGTGCCCGCCACGGCGGTCACCACCACCACCACAATCGTTGATCCCAAGCCAATCATCCCGCCCACTTTGATAAACAGGCCGATTTCGATCAGCGGAATGGCAATAAATGCGACGAGAACGATCAATCCCATAATAGTCCTTATACCTTGCCCTTAGGCGTCCATAGGCCTATCTAATACCAAGGGTTACAGTGTGTGACCACAGACAAACTTTAAACGACGGACACTAAGATGCAAATTTTCGACATTATCCTTATGGCGCTTATCGTTATTTTCCTGGTTTTACGCCTGCGCGGCGTTTTAGGCAGCCGCGATGGTTTTGATGGTACTCCCAAAACCCCGCGCCCTCAAAACACAGAAAGAGATAATGTTATCAATCTGCCGGGAGCGGGCGTGCCGGATTCCAAAGACGATGCCTTTGAAACCGAAGCCGAGCCTGTCAAAGAAGATACGCAGTTTGAAGGCCTGCTTGGCGAAGGCGTTGAAGCCATCCGTGCGGCAGACCCAGCCTTTCGCGCCGATGAATTTCTAGAGGGCGCAAGCTATGCCTTTGAAATGATCTTGAATGCTTACGCGGCAGGCGATGTGAAAACGCTTAAGCCATTGTTGAGCCCAGACGTTTATGGTGGTTTTGCCGGGGCTATTGAAGATCGGGAAACACGGGGTCAAACATTGCAAGAAACGCTGGTCGGCATTGGCGGCTGTGAATTGGTCGAGGCCTCTATGGATGGTCGCGATGCCCACGTGACCGTTAAGTTCGTGTCTGAACAAATCAGCGCCTTGGTCGATGATGAAGGCACCGTGATTGAAGGCGACCCGACCAAAGTCGTCAGTGCCACCGATTTTTGGACCTTTAGCCGCTCGACCAAATCACGCAATCCGAACTGGATGCTGGTTGGTACGGGCGCCTTATCGTAAAGAGGCTGTTTATGCGTCGTGCGTTGTTTCCGGTTTTAGGTTTGGCGCTTTTGCTTGGCGCGTGCGCGCAAAAGCCAAAGCCATCGGTCTCGTCGAAAATTCCCCCCGAAGTTACAAAGCCCACGCCCAGCAAGGCCCAGGTGCGCATGCGAACCTTTGCGGCCCTGAATGGGTGGGGTGAAGATCAACACGGCGAAGCCTTAAAAGCCTTTCAAATTTCTTGTAAAAAACTCATGACCTTACCAGGGCACAGATCACTTGCCGTCAACGGCGCGGTTCCCAGTGGCACGATAGACGATTGGAAAAGCGCCTGTGGCGCCGCCGCAGGTTTGTCTATTGCCGACCACCTCGGTGCCAAACATTTTTTTGAAACGTGGTTTGTGCCTTATGAAGTCAAAGATCCAACGTCGGAAAACGGTTTGTTTACGGGCTATTATGAACCAGAACTCAAAGGGTCTTTTACCCAAGGTGGCGTTTATCAGACTCCCTTGTTAAGCCGTCCGGCCGATTTGGTCAGCGTGAATCTGGGCCGCTTTGATAAAGATTTAGGCGGCAATACCATTTGGGGCCAAGTGAAAGACGGGCGGTTACGCTCTTACCCGGACCGTGCGGCTATTGAAAAAGGGGTCTTGGGGGCGCTGGGCCAGCCTCTTTTGTGGGTGGAGTCCCCGGTCGATGCTTTTTTCCTGCACATCCAAGGCTCAGGCCGGGTGAGGTTGCCGGACGGGACCATCGCGCGGGTCGGCTTTGACGGCAAAAACGGCCAGACTTACAAATCTGTGGGCCGCATTTTAATCGACAGCGGGGAAATTCCAGCTAACCGTTTGACCATGAACGCCATTCGCAATTGGGTCGACAAGCGTCCCATTGAAGGCCCTAAACTTCTGCAAAAAAACCCCAGCTACGTGTTTTTTCGTCTTCTTAAAGGCGATGGGCCGCTGGGTGCGCAAGGGGTTGCGTTAACACCAGAGCGTTCCTTAGCGATTGATCGCCGTTATGTGCCGCTGGGCGTTCCGTTGTGGTTGGAAACCCGGGATCCCTTGAACAAAAATATTGCGTTTCATCATTTGATGGTGGCCCAAGATACCGGGGGTGCGATCAAGGGGATGGTGCGCGGTGACATCTTTTTTGGCGCAGGGGACCGAGCCACGAAACGGGCGGGTAACATGAAACGGCCCGGGCGCTATTATATTTTATTGCCCCATTCCGTTTCTCCGATCGGTTAAATCAGATGGCTCAAACTTCAACGCCAACAATCGGCTTGTTTATCACCTGCATGGTTGATCTTATGCGGCCTTCGGTGGGCTTTGCAGCACTTAGATTGTTAGAACGCGCGGGTGCAAAGGTGGTGGTTCCCGACACGCAAACGTGCTGTGGACAGCCCGCCTATAATTCTGGCGATTTTGCCGATGCTAGACACATTGCCAAAGATGTCATTGCCGCCTTTGAAGGTTTTGATCATGTGGTGGCCCCGTCCGGGTCGTGCGCCGGCATGATCAGCAAGCATTACCCTGACCTGTTGAAAGACGAACCCGACTGGGCCCGGCGGGCCGAACATTTGGCGGCGCGAACGTTTGAGCTGACCCAATATTTGGTCGATCATTTGGATTTAGAAGAACCCTTGGCGACCTTTGCTCACAGCGTAACCTATCATGATAGTTGTTCAGCCCGGCGTGAATTGAAAATTGTCGATCAACCGCGCACATTGATGGCGGCGGTTGATGGGTTAGAGCTTGTTGAGTTAGCCGACACCGAAACGTGCTGTGGCTTTGGCGGCTTGTTTTCGGTGAAATTTCCAGATGTGTCCAACGCCATCACCAAAACCAAAGCCGAATTGGTCGAAGACACTGGGGCCGAGGTTTTGGCGGGTGCGGATTTGGGTTGTTTGGTTAAGCAAGCGGGTCAGTTAAACCGATCAAAGGCGAACGTGCGGGTATTTCATATTGCTGAAATTCTGGCTGGCCTTGCCGAAGGTCCCGGCATTGAAGGCGACACGTCATGAGCTTTTTCAGCCAAGACAATCCCCTGTGCCATGATTTTTTAAACGGTGCTAAAAAAGCCCTTGATGATGACCGCCTGCAAGCACAGTTGGCACGTTCGCTTAAAGATGGTTTTCAGAAAAAACGCCTTAAAGGTATGTCGCGGTTGCCGGAATACGAAGACTTGCGCGATCAGGCAAAGGCCATCAAGGCGCACACGCTCGAAAACCTTGATACCTACCTAGAACAGTTTGAAGCCCAAGTGATAGCAGCCGGCGGCCAAGTGCATTGGGCCCGTGATGACGCTGAAGCGTGCAAAATTATCATCGATATTTGTCAGTCGGTGAACGCCAAAACGGTGACCAAAGGCAAGTCGATGATTGCGGAAGAAATTGGTCTGAATGCTCAATTGGTGGCCAACGGTATAGAGCCTGTGGAAACGGATTTGGGTGAATATATTATTCAATTGCGCAAAGAACCGCCCAGCCACATCATCGCCCCGGCCTTTCATATTTCCAAAGAACAAGTCGCCGACACCTTTCACGAACATCATTTAAAGCAAATTCAAGGTCGCGATTTAACCGAACCCACGACTTTGGTTCATGAAGCCCGCGAAGAGTTGCGGCAAAAATTTATCAACGCTGATGTGGGGATTACCGGAGCCAATGTGTTGGTGGCCGAAACCGGAACGGGCTTGATCGTCACCAACGAAGGCAATGGCGATCTGACGCAAAGTTTGCCCCCGGTGCACATCGCGGTCAGTTCCATTGAAAAAGTGGTGCCGACCTTAGACGATGCCGACACGATCTTACGTCTGTTGGCCCGCACCGCGACGGGCCAGGAAATGAGCGTGTACACGACTTTTTTCACGGGTGCGAAACGGGATACGGACCTAGACGGACCCAGCCAATTTCATATGGTGTTGTTGGACAATCGCCGCTCTGAACTTTTGGGTGGTCCGCTGCACGATGTGCTGAGCTGTATACGTTGCGGGGCGTGCATCAATCACTGTCCCATTTATGCTAAGGTCAGCGGTCATGCCTATGGTTGGGTGTACCCGGGTCCCATTGGTTCGATCTTAACGCCGCATTTTGTTGGCGTTGATGAGGCGCACCTGTTGCCCAACGCGTGCACCATGTGTGGGCGCTGTGAAGAAGTCTGTCCGGTGCGCATTCCCTTGCCAAAATTGTTGCGCATCTGGCGCGGTCGGGCATTTGACGCGGGCCATCCGGGCGGCGTGCAACGGTTTGGGTTAAAGTTATGGGCCTGGTTTGCCAAGCGTCCGGCGCTCTATCACACCGTGGTACGTCCGGCGGTGGGCGTTCTGCGGCGCCTGGGCAAAGCACGTCCTTTTGATTTACCAGCGCCCCAAGGCGGAACCTTTATGGATCGCTACAAAAAGGGGGAAAGATGAGTACGGCGCGTACAGAAATCTTGGCTCGCCTCAAGGCCGCGAGTCCGTCAAGCGTTCGTCCGTCCACGCCAGCATTGATCCCCAAACGCGGACAAGCCGAAGGCCAAGCGCGCACAGATATGTTTGTTGAGGAAGCGGTCTATGGCTTGGCCGAAGTGGTACGCTTACAGCGGTGGTCCGAAGTGGTGGACAAAGTCACCCAGGTGATGGCCGATGCGGGAACGGATAAACTGAAAGCCGCCCCCCATCCTAAGCTGCAAGATTTAGACTGGTCCGGCGTTGAGATTGCCTATGGCCGGGGGCAAGACGATGACCTGGTCGGATTATCGGTGGCTTACGGCGCGGTCGCGGAAACGGGAACGTTGGTCATGCGCTCAGGCGCGGATGCCCCGGCGACGCTGAATTTCCTACCTGATGTGCATGTGGTGGTTTTACAGGTCTCAGATATTGCCGCTAATTATGAAGCGGTCTGGGCGTGCTTGCTTAAAGAGCATAATCAATTGCCGCGCACGGTGAATTGGATCACCGGACCGTCGCGGACCGCTGATATTGAACAAACCATGTTGTTAGGTGCGCATGGTCCTCGAAAATTGGTGATAGTGTTGATCGATGAAAAAGCTTAAAAGCAAACGCCGCCTTAAAAAGCTTGAGAGTGCCGCTGAGGATAGGGCGTTGTGGACGCGGGTGTCTGAAACGGTGGAGCCGTTAAAAAACCGCGATGTGCCCCCCGGTGAATTTGACGCCATGCTGCCCCCGCCCCAACGCGATATTGTTCAGCCGCCAGCCCCGCGCCCGGCCCTACCTCCCGCTCAACCCTTGCCGAACCTCAGCCACGGCGCCCAGCCGGGTTTGGATAAATCCACCGCCAAACGCTTACGTCGTGGAAAAGTACAAATCGAAGCCCGCCTTGATCTGCACGGCATGACCCAAGATCAAGCGCGCCGCGCCTTGACCGATTTTATTGAACGGGTGTGGTATGCGGGCAAACGTGAAGTGATCGTGATCACCGGCAAAGGCACGCGGGCTGATGGGTCTATCGGCGTCTTGCGCCAAGGCGTACCTATTTGGCTTAACGACGTTGAAAATCGAACCCGCGTCACCGCCTTCACCCACGCCGCCGCCAAAGACGGTGGCGAAGGCGCTTTGTACGTGCGCATCAAAAAACGCCCGCTTTCTTAAAACTCAGTTCCATAAAAAAGGCCGCACACACGGTACGGCCCTTTTCTATTTAGGAGCTGGGGACTTAGTTCCAAGGTTCCATCAGCAAACGATTGTTCATCGGCTTTACGGGACGGGCATTGGGGCCGATCGCTTTTGTCATCGCTGCAATTTGTTCTTTGGACGCGGTTGTTGGTTTTTTCAACACGAACCAGTTGACCCCTTCGGAACACGGCGGTGTGGTCAGCGAACCCATATAGCGGTAAAATCCTGAGCTTGCGGGCAAAATATCGCTAGGGTTAATTTTAACACCCTTTTTTGCGGCGGCGGCTGGTTCGCCGGGCAGGTTGTCAAAGACGGCCTTTAAGGCGGCATTTTCTGCACCTTCAACATAGAAAACACCGAGCACGGCCAGCGCACCGTCGGCGGCTTTATGAACGAAGTGCGCTTCCATGGGGGCTGGTTTGCCATTGGTGGTGTGTTCGGAGGGGGTGTGAAAGTGAATTTGTAACAACGCATATTCTTTGCCGTGGCTGGTCATGGTGGACCCATTGCCAATGTTGAACTGAACCGTGTGACCATTGTGCAAAATTTCAAGTTCAGCTGGCGTATAGTTGGTGTTGATGCTGACGGTATCCCACATGGTGCCATTGCTAAGATCAATCGGAGACTGCATTTTTCCGGCAGAACAGGCATGGTAGTCGGTGGCTAAAGTGCCCCAGTTATCGGGGCCTTCGGCGCCAGAATAGGTCCAATGAGGAGCAGTGTGTCCGCCCGTTGCCGCCCCTTCCGCAAAGGCAGAAAACGAACTGCCACAAATGGTCATGGCAGATACGGCGACCACGCAAAAAAGATTTGTCGTTTTCATAATATGTCTCCGAGCAATGTTTCATTTTTTATCTACAAACAGTTATGCATATTCCCCAAGGTACGAAAAGAACCAAATTGATTGATCTTTACGAATACCTAAGCCATGGCATGGCAAAATCCTCTTCATGACCCCGTTTGGACAAAAAATGCGTGAACTGCGAACCCATAAAGGGGTGACGCAAAAAAACATGGCTCAAGTTTTGGGCGTGTCTGCGGCGTATTTGTCGGCGCTGGAACATGGCAACCGAGGCCGACCAGGCCCGGGATTGATCATGCAGATTTGTGAATATTTTGGCCTCATATGGGATCAGGCCGACGACGTGAAACGATTGGCGCTTTTGTCCCATCCCCGCGTTACGGTTGATACCTCGGGCTTGAGTCCCAAGGCCACGGAACTGGCAAATGAATTGGCGGGCTCAATTGGTGAGCTAGATGACCCAACCTTGGACTGGATTTTAGACGAAATTCGCGCGCAAAAGGAACACAAGGGCCTCGGCCCCACGCACTGATCATTACAGCTCGAATTTTTTCCTAAATGTGATAGGGTTAAAAGGGCAGAACCATTAAGAGTAATTGAAAACCTATGGCTATTGGTAAAACGGGTGGACTGGTTGGTAAAGTTAGCGGCCTGTTTGGTGGCGGCAAGGCTAAAGCTGCGAAGCCCAAACCCAAGTCCAAGCCAAAACTCACCTCGGAACAATTGTCGGTCGGTTTGGCGGACCCGGATGCTGGTAAAGTCTGGCCCGCCAAGCGCCTGAACATTGTTGAGAAACTGTGGGGCGAAGGCTTCGTCACCCCTGGCGGGGTCGAGCAAGTTGAAAAGATGCTGCCGCTTTTAGAACTCGACAGCAAAAAAAGCGCGTTGCTGTTAGGGGCTGGACTTGGTGGCATCAATGAAACCATCATCGAAAGAACCGGGACCTGGATCACCAGTTTGGAACGCGACCCTGAATTGGCCAAAATGGGTATGGGGGCGATGCAACGCGCGGGCTTGAAAAAACAAGCACCGATACATTTATCGACTATGGAAGAAATGCAGCTCAAGCCAAAATCTTTTGATGTGGCGCTGTCGTTTGAAGGCACCGTGACGGTTAAAGATAAAAAAGCCTTGTTCACGGCGGTCTGTGAAAGTCTGCGGGTGAACGGGGAATTTATGTTTACCACCTTGGTGCTGCCCGACATCAATCCACCCAATGAACAAGTTCAGGCGTGGATCGATGCCGAACCAGATTCAGCCAAACCCCATTTGTGGCCGATCGAGGCTCAAATTGGGCTCTTAAACGCCCTGAATATGGAAGTCCGCCCGTTTGATGACATTTCGCTCGACTATAAAAGGTGGGTGATGACGGGCTTTATGCGCTTTATGTCGACGATCAGCAAAACGGAAATGATGGAAATGGCGGGCGATTTGCTGGCCGAAGTCGAATATTGGACGCGGCGCGTCACCGCCATCGAAAGTGGTGGCTTAAAAGTGTGCCGCTTTCACGCCATTCGCCTACCCGATAAACGCAAATAGACGACCTTACAGACCAAGCCTATTGCCTTTGATCCTGCCACCGACTGGCTGGTAGGGTGAGGATAATTGTAGTCCCACAGTTCAGTTTGCTGGTGAGATTTAGGGTGCCGCCATGTAATTCGACGAGACGCTGTGCCAAAGGCAAGCCTAAGCCCGTGCAGGGTTCTCCGCCGCTTGTGGCTTTGCCAAAATTTGTTAAGGCACGGGGGATGGCACTGATATTCATGCCCTCGCCGTTATCATTAATATGAATTTCCAAACATCCGGCCTTATTTTTGAAAGCGCTGAGGTCAATCTGACCCCCCGGAAGGGTAAATTTGATGGCATTGGAAAGAAGATTCAAAATGGCCTGTTGGATGCGCTTGTCATCTAGAAAAATGTGGGGGAGATTTGGGGCCACGGAAACATTGAAACTAAGGCTCGCTTTTATTCGCCGTTCCTCCATCTTTGAGCCGACCTCTTTGATTAAGCTATTAATGTCAATCAACTCTTCATGTAAGCCTAACTGTGCGGCATCAATTTTGGACAAATCCACAAGGTCATTGATGAGGTTAAACAGGTAGTGGGATGAAGATAAAATGGACCCCGCATATTCGTTCGTAAAGTCTTCGCCTGTGGTGATATGCATCCCATCCAAAAACATTTCCGAATACCCTATAATCACGCTAAAGGCATTTCGAAGGTCGTGTGCGTTGGATGATAAGTAGGTGACATAATTGCGCAGCGTTTCTTCGGCAATCATTTTGTCCTTGCTCAATTGATGCATCTGGCGCTGCTGCTCGCCCGTTTGCTGGAAAAAATCAATGTTGCTAGAGTTCGTGAGCGGCCGCGCAGGGGAAAAGGGTTTGGTTAGGTTATGGGCCGCCTTGAGGGTCGAGCGTAATTGGGTTTCTAAATCCATAAGAAGCATCTCCATATCATGATGATTATCTGCCAGTACTGTTCGCACAGCTACGTGACAGGGAAATGTCAAAGATATGAAAGTCTCAAGTTGCCGCTACAAAATAAACTTCCGCAAATCGGCGTCCTTGGCCAACTCTGATACGGTGTCGGTGACCACTTGCTTGTCGATGGTGAAAGTGTCGCCAGCGCGTTCGGAGGCATTGAAGTTGATGTCTTCTAACAGGCATTCCAGGACTGTGTGCAAACGCCTAGCCCCGATGTTTTCCACCGTGGCATTGATGTCGGCGGCCAAGGTGGCGAGCTCTTCAATGGCGTCGTCGGTGAACACCAAGGTCACGTCTTCGATATCTAAAAGCGCCGTGTATTGCTTGATCAAGCTGCTTTCAGGCTCTTTCAAAATACGCACCAAATCTTCGCGGGTCAGGGCTTGTAGTTCGACTCGTATGGGCAGGCGACCTTGCAGTTCGGGCAACAAGTCGGACGGTTTGGACACATGAAACGCGCCTGAGGCTATGAACAAAATATGATCCGTTTTGACCGGGCCATGTTTCGTCGACACGGTGGTGCCTTCGATCAACGGCAACAGGTCGCGTTGCACGCCTTCGCGCGATACGTCCGATCCACCGCGTTCCGCGCGGGTGGCGATTTTGTCTAATTCATCCAAAAACACGATGCCGCCGGTTTCGACTTTGTCGATGGCGTCCTTGGTCAGTGCGTCTTCATCAACCAACTTGTCGGCTTCTTCGCTGATTAAAACCGTGTAGCTTTGCGCGACGGACATTTTTTTCGGTTTTGTGGTTTGGCCCAACGCACCGCCCAGCATGTCATTTAAATTGAGCATACTCATTTGCCCACCCGGCATTCCAGGAATGTCAAAGCTGGGCATTGAATTTGAGCCGGACTCACGAACATTAATCTCAATTTCGCGGTCATCTAATTGACCTTCGCGCAGCATTTTACGAAATTTCTGGCGCGTATCGGGCGAGGAACTGTCGCCCACCAAAACATCCAATACGCGGTCTTCGGCGGCCAATTCGGCCTTGGCTTTGACTTGAGCTTTATGTTTATCGCGCACCATATGTACGGATGTTTCGACTAAATCGCGGATGATCTGTTCAACATCGCGGCCCACGTAGCCGACTTCGGTGAATTTTGTGGCTTCGACCTTGATAAACGGGGCATCGGCTAATTTTGCCAGGCGGCGGGCAATTTCAGTTTTACCAACTCCGGTGGGGCCGATCATGAGGATGTTTTTAGGGACAATTTCGTCACGTAAATCGGTGTGTATTTGTTGCCTGCGCCAACGATTACGCAGCGCCACGGCGACCGCGCGCTTGGCATTATTTTGGCCGATGATAAAACGATCCAGTTCTGAAACGATCTCGCGGGGGGTAAAATTGCTCATCAGATATCAATCTTTTCAAGGGTGAAGTTGCCGTTGGTGTAAACGCAAATGCCAGACGCGATGGTCATGGCGCGGGTGCACAGGTCTTCAGCGTCAATATCGTTCAAGGGATACAGGGCACGGGCTGCCGCCAAGGCATAATTGCCGCCAGAGCCAATCGCCATCACACCATCGTCGGGTTCCAAAACGTCGCCTTGCCCGGTCAGGGTCAGCGAGACGTCTTTGTCTGCCACCAACATCATGGCTTCTAGGCGGCGCAGGTAACGATCCGTGCGCCAGTCTTTGGCCAGCTCTACGCACGCGCGGGTCAGTTGCTTTGGGTATTGTTCCAGTTTGGCTTCTAGGCGTTCAAACAAGGTAAAGGCGTCTGCTGTGGCCCCGGCAAACCCGGCAATCACCGAGCCATCGCCAAGGCGCCGCACTTTGCGGGCCCCGCCTTTAATCACGGTATCGCCCAAAGTCACCTGGCCGTCGCCAATCATCACCACGGTGTCGGCTTTGCGCACCGATAAAATGGTCGTGCCGTGCCAGCTTGGCGGAGTGTTGCTGCTCATGTTCGTATCCCATAAATATTTTAAAGCCCTTCGGATGTAAGCAGATGGAACGAAGGCGTCAAGGGTGCTGGAACTCTTGGAATGAACCTGTTAAAAGAAACGGACCGTATTCATTGGAGTAAGACCTATGCGCACTGGCCGTGTTGAGCGTAAAACGAATGAGACCCAGATTGCTGTCGAATTGGATTTGGACGGCACCGGGATGTATGACATTTCAACGGGCGTGGGGTTTTTGGACCACATGTTGGAACAACTGTCGCGCCACTCTTTGATAGATATCAAGGTTAAGGCCGTTGGCGACATTCACATTGATTTTCACCACATCACCGAAGACGTTGGCATTGCTTTGGGCGAAGCCTTCACGCAGGCGTTGGGTGATCGGCGCGGCATCACGCGCTATGGCTCGGCCCTTGTTCCGATGGACGAAGCCTTGGTGCGGGTGGCGTTGGATGCGTCGAACCGGCCCTACTTGGTGTGGAAGGTTGAATTCGTGCGCGATAAGGTTGGGGATATGGACACCGAACTGTTCAAAGAATGGTTTGGCGGCTTTGGTCAAGCGGCGGGTCTGACCCTGCACGTTGAATCTTTTTATGGCGACAACAATCACCACATTGCCGAAGGTTGTTTTAAAGCCATGGCGCGCGCTTTGCGCAAAGCCGTCGAAATTGATCCGCGCAAGGCTGATCAAGTGCCGTCAACCAAGGGCGTCTTGGGCGGCTCGCTGTAAAGGGTCTCAAAATGACCGTGTTTACGGTGCATATTCGTGATGATGTCGAACGCCTTGATTTGGTTTTGATCAAGGACGGCTTTAACTGGGCGGCGGCGATTTTTGGCCCCCTATGGGCTTTGGTTGTTGGCGCGTGGGGTTTGGCCTTGGTGTTGCTGGTGGTGCAAAGTGTCGCGGGCCTTCTGTTGCCCAGGCTGGTGGACAGCCAAACCGCGCAAGGGGTGGCGCAAATTGGCCTCGCCGTTGTCATTGGCTTGCTGGCTAACGAAGGGCGGCGGCTGTTTTTAGAGTGGCGTGGGTGTGTTGAGGCTGGCGTGGTGACAGGTCCCGATAAGGTCGAAGCGGAACGGCGGTATTTAGACAGCCATCCCGATTTGACCGCACAGTTGTTGGGGCATTCATGAAAGTCGCCCTGATTGATTATGGCTCCGGAAATTTGCGCTCAGCCGCCAAGTCCTTTGAACGTGCGGCCGAGGTTGATGGCCTGGGGGTCGAGATCGTCGTCACGGGGGATGCAGACGTGATCGCTGCCGCCGATCGCATCGTGTTGCCCGGCGTGGGCGCCTTTAAAGATTGTAAGGTCGGCCTTGAAGCCGTGGACGGTTTGCACGACGCTTTGACGGAGGCCGTGATTAAGAAAGGGCGGCCTTTTTTTGGCATTTGCGTGGGTATGCAATTGATGGCGGACGTGGGTCATGAATTTGGCGACACCCCTGGTCTAGCTTGGGTGCCGGGCGATGTGGTGGCGTTAAAGCCCAACGACGCCAGCCTTAAAATCCCCCATATGGGCTGGAACAATTTGCAATTGGTCGGTGATCACGCTTTGTTTGATGGCATTGCCCCAGATGCCCATGCGTATTTTGTTCACTCTTATCAGTTCGTGCCAAAACGCCCTGAAGACGTATGGGCCGAGGTTGACTACGGCGGCGCCGTGACGGCAGCAGTTGGTCATGGCAATATCTTTGGCACTCAATTTCACCCTGAAAAAAGTCAGCACGTAGGCTTGCGCATCATTTCTAATTTTTTAAAGTGGAAACCTTAAGCCAATGATTTTTTTCCCTGCCATTGATTTGAAAGACGGCCAGTGCGTGCGTTTGTTGCGCGGTGAAATGGATCAAGCGACCGTGTTTAACGACAGCCCCGGTGCGCAAGCCAAAGCGTTTGTTGATGAGGGCTGTGAATGGATTCACGTTGTTGATTTGAACGGCGCGTTTGCGGGAAAAACGGTCAACGAAAAGGCCGTTGATGCGATCTTGGCTGAGGCGCAAGTCCCTGTTGAATTGGGCGGTGGAATCCGTAGTTTTGACTCTATTAAGTTATGGCTAGATCGTGGCGTGCGCCGCGTGATATTGGGCACCATTGCGCTGCGTGATCCTGATTTTGTGATCGAAGCCTGTCAGAGGTTCCCCGGTCAAATTGCGGTGGGCGTGGATGCTAAAGACGGTTTTGTCGCGGTCGAAGGCTGGGCCGAAGTGTCCGATATACCCGCTCTTGATCTGGCGCACAAATTTGAAGACGCAGGAGTATCTGCGATTATTTTCACCGACATTGCCCGAGACGGCTTGATGCAAGGCCCCAATGTTGAAAGCACCTTAGAACTCGCACGGGCGATTTCTACTCCGGTGATTGCATCGGGTGGCGTGTCTTCGATGGCTGACTTGCAACAGCTTCAAGCCCAAGGCGGCGATCTTTTGGAAGGCGTCATTTCTGGGCGCGCCGTGTATGACGGGGCGATCAACGTCCGCGCGGCAGTGGAATTGCTGAAATGTTAAAAGCCCGCATCATACCGTGTTTAGACGTCGAAGGCGGACGGGTGGTCAAAGGCGTCAACTTTGTCGGTTTGGTGGACGCTGGTGATCCGGTGGAACAGGCCCGAATTTATGATCAGGCGGGGGCGGACGAGTTAACGTTTTTAGACATCACCGCCAGCGTCGAAAATCGAGACACTATTTTTGATGTGGTGGGCCGCACCGCCGAACAATGTTTTATGCCGTTGACGGTTGGCGGCGGTGTGCGCACCACCGAAGACATTCGCAAACTGTTGTTGGCTGGGGCAGACAAAGCATCGATCAACACGGCGGCGGTGTTTAACCCAGAATTTGTTATTGAAGCCGCCCAAAAATTTGGCAGCCAATGCATCGTTGTTGCGGTTGATGCCAAAACGGTTGCGCCGGGTAAGTTTGAAATTTTCACCCACGGGGGCCGCAAGCCCACGGGCATTGATGCGGTTGAATGGGTCAAGCGCATGGCTGAATACGGGGCTGGGGAAATTTTGCTCACTTCGATGGATCGCGACGGCACCAAACAGGGCTTCAATATTGAGCTGACTCGCGCGGTCTCTGACGCCATATCCATTCCGGTGATTGCCTCGGGTGGTGTTGGGACTTTGGATCATATGGTTGAGGGCATTCGTGACGGCCATGCTTCGGCGGTTCTTGCGGCCTCGATTTTTCACTTTGGAACGTTTACCATTGGCGAAACCAAACGCTACATGGCCGAACAAGGCATTGATGTTCGCTTGGATGGATTGCCGGATTAAGGATATTAAGTGATGAGCAATGCAGAAGTTTTAGACCGCCTATTTGCCACCATCGAAGGCCGCCGCGATGCGGACCCGGACTCGTCTTGGACCGCCCAACTTTTTGCCGAGGGCCGGCCAAAAATCGTGCGAAAATTTGGTGAAGAAGCTGTCGAAGTCACCGTTGCTGCCCTGGTTGAAGGCCGTGAAGCCTTAACCGCAGAAAGTGCGGATTTGCTGTATCACCTGTTGGTGGTGTGGGCCGATGCGGGAATCCAAGCCCAAGACGTTTGGGATACGTTGGCCGAGCGGGAAGGGACATCAGGTATTTTTGAAAAGCAGTCCCGCAACGACACTTAGGAGATTGTGGGAGACTTCGATGGCGTACGATTCAAACAACATTTTTGCCAAAATAGTGCGCGGGGACATTCCCTGCGACAAAGTCTATGAAGACGAGTGGGCACTGGCGTTTAACGATATTGCCCCCGTTGCCCCCGTGCATGTGTTGGTGATTCCCAAGGGTGCTTACGTATCGATGGATGATTTTACGTTGAAGGCATCGGATGTTGAAATTACAGGATTCTATCGGGCGGTTGGCAAAGTCGCGCGCGATTTAGGGTTGGCCGAACCCGGCTATCGTGCCCTGAACAGCACCGGATCAGATGGCGGCCAAGAGGTCCCACACTTTCATGTCCACCTGTTCGGCGGCAAAGCTTTGGGACCGATGTTGGTGGGTTAACGTTAAGTCGTTATTTCCGCTAAATTTAGGGCCATCGAGTTTAGGTTAGCAACAATGGCATTGATTTCGCTGGTGGCGCTTGAGGTTTGATGGGCCAGGTCTTTGACTTCACTGGCAATCACGGCAAAGCCCTTACCTTTTTCCCCAGCAGCGTTGGCCTCAATCGTTGCGTTGAGCGCCAACATATTGGTTTCATTCGCAATTTCACTGATGTTTTTAGAGATTTTGCCGGTATTTTCAATTTCTTGCACCAACGAAATGATTTGATCACCAACGGATTGGTTAGAGTTTGACGTGAGGCTGCAGATCAGGCTGGTGGTCAGATCAACCATGCCGTTGACGGCAAAATACATACCTTCAGTGGCTTGGCTGGACCGAGTTGCCAAGGCCTTCACTTCGTTTGCCACCACCGCAAACCCTTCTCCCGCTTTTCCCGTTCGTGCCGATTCAATGCGCGCGTTTAAAGACAAGAGGTTGGTTTGTTTCGCGACCCCTGAAATTTGCCGGGCAACATCATTGATGCAGTTGATTTCCGTAATGAGTTTTTGTGCCTCAGCGCGAATGGCCTCGGAATTATCTTCAGACTCAGGTGCGCTTACAGTGACTGTATCGAGGGATGTCATGATAGGTTCCGTTTATTGGCTGGCGCGGGGACTTCAAGCCAAGAAAAGCCAGCCTCACGCCCCATGCTGATAGCACAACCCATAGGTCAAGACAAGGGTACTCATGCTACACCGATGATAGTCTCTCGACCAGCGGTCACAACTGCGCTCACTTGAACCTAACCCCGCCAATAATGAGGTCCTGCAATTCGTGGGGTTTGAGCTTTATATCCGCGTTTTTAAGAGCGGTCAGAAGCTTCATTTGACCCCGGGCTTTTGGGTCTGCGGTTAAATAAGGTCCTTGTGTCCAACCGCTGTCGGCTTGTTGTAAAAAAATGTGTATATTCATCTGTTTGCTAAAGATCAGAAAGTCGGTTCGGCCATCTTTATTCAAATCGACATTGAAATAAATACAACGCTGTGGATTTAGTTTTGGTTGCGTATGACAGGCATTGAAAACAAACGCTTTGGTTTTGATGGCGAACTTGACCGCATTAGGCGGCGGTGCCTGACCCGCTGGAAAAGCATCCATATAGGTGGCTAGGTCGTGTAAATCCGCCATAGAAGTTTTCTGTTTAGCCTGATAACGCGAGGCCAAATAATTATTCGCGGTTTTGATCCGGTTAAGCCCTTCAACAATGACCGTATTTGTCATTAATTTCGGATCGTTTTCGATGGTCTGCAAAGCTTGCTGCCCAGCCCAGCCCAGTTTGAATTTCAGGAAGGCAAAATCAAATTGATCTGGGGAAATTCGGCCATCGCGCAATCTGGCGAGTTGATCCTTGGCGCTAAAGCTGTTGGGTTGCAGCGGAGGCACGTGAATCAAGATGGCAAGGCCAAGGACCACCAAGGCCAAGGTGGGATTACAGCGAATAATGCCATCGGCCCAAGATTGGCGTTTAACAAGGACCGATCCGCCGTAGGCAAGCGCATAAGCGAACGCAACACCGGTGACGAGCATCAAATAAGAGCGATCGGGGGTCCAGCCGTATTGGTCGACCCGCAAAAGAATGCCCCAACCCGCCAACAGAGCAAGTGCAGGCATGGCAATATTTGCGGCCATAACGAGCCATTCGGCAGGACGCCAGAAGGCTTCAACGGTCTCAGCGGTTTGAATGGCGGCATTTTGAAAAAGTATGGTGAAAAATATGGCAGACAGCAGGATGGGGGCAGCAATTTTTGTATTCCACAGAATTTCAAGCCCGGTAAAAGGGAGGCTGATTAAAAACAATACGCTCGCCGCCGCCAAGGCAGGAGCCAGAATGCGAAACAGCGCTAAAATTAATTTCAGCAAGGCTTGAATGATGGTGACCCGTTCCCGCGCTAACGCCACGCCCAACGCAAACATGGCGCAGGTAAAGGTAAAACGCCACCACGTGGTTTGGAACAAATCGGCAAAAAGTGTGATGCCGATGAGTTTAAACAAGCTCCCCCAGAGCGAAATAATCAGCCAGTTTATGCAAACGAAAAACGAGGCAATTTTGAACGCTAATATATTGGTCCACGCATTGCTAAACAGCTGCTGATAAGGAAAAACAAAACGTCCTTCGCGTCGAGCGGTTTGATAGAACGGCATCGGTATCAGCATCAGCAGCAAAAAGGAAAAGGCATAAACCAGGAAAAATTTGGGGGAATAATTAGAAAAATAGTAGAAATGTGTGCCGCCATTTAAAAAATCAATACCAATCTTGTAAAGCATGGCGGTGATGAAACCGAGAATGAGCGAAAACAAAAGATCAGCAGCCCAACTGTCCCGCTTGACCGTTAACACGGCCACCACGGGGGCGGACCAAGTGAACAAAGAAAAAGAAATAAGGAGGGTTCTGTCAACGCTCTGCATTTCTGGTCTGCTTATGACATAGGCTAAGACACCTTGAGTTATGCCAATCGCGCAGAGCACAATTCGGTGCCAAACAACGTCTTGATAGACATGGTCTTCGGTCATTGTTTACCTCATGTTTTTAGAGAAAAGATGTTTTCAATATCAAGCCGCCCCACTGATGGTCTGTCGTCCGGGTTGGCGGCGGCGATAGGACAGGGCTTCGGCGATGTGAAGTTTGGCAACGGTTTGGCAATGATCTAAGTCGGCAATGGTGCGCGCGACGCGTTGGATACGGTGATAGCCGCGCGCGGACAAACGCATTCGGGCGGCGGCTTCGGTGAGCAAGGTTTTGGCATCAGCTTCCAGGTGAACAATGGACTCTAACAATTGTCCATCGGCAAGGGCATTGAGCGTTATGTCTGATTTAGCTTTTGCAAACCGCGCTTGTTGATGGTCGCGGGCTTGAATCACGCGGGCCAAAACATCTTGGCTGGAGTCTTTGGGGGCCGGCAAGGCAAGGTCTGCGGCGGGCACCATGGGGACATCCACATGCAGGTCGATACGATCTAGCAATGGCCCCGACAATCGGCCTTGATAGTCCTCGGCACATTTGGGGGCCCGGGAACAGGCTTGAGCCGGATCGGCTAGGTAACCACAGCGACACGGATTCATCGCTGCGATCAATTGAAACTGTGCCGGGTAGGTAATATGCGCACTGGCGCGGGCCACAACGGCTTGCCCAGATTCGATCGGTTGGCGAAGGGCTTCTAGGGCGGGGCGCTGGAATTCAGGCAATTCGTCTAAAAACAAGACCCCCATATGAGCCAAAGACACTTCACCGGGGCGGGCTTGTTGCCCGCCCCCGACCAAGGCCGCCTGGGAGGCCGAATGGTGAGGATCGCGAAACGGGCGGCTTCGCATTAAGCCGCCTTCGGGCAATGTTCCGGATAGGGAATGAATCATCGATACGGCCAATGCCTCGGCCGGATTTAAAGGTGGCAAAATGGTTGGCAAGCGTCGCGCCAACAAGGATTTACCTGATCCCGGCGGCCCGCTCATCAACAGGTTATGGCCCCCAGCGGCGGCAATTTCCAAGGCCCGCTTGGCACTTTCTTGGCCTTTGATATCTTTCAAATCCAACGGAATCATCGGCGCGGTGGTGTCTGGGGCCATTTCAGGGCTGGGCCGGGTCAGCAGTTGAATGCCTTTGAAATGATTGACCAAATCCATCAAAGATCGGGCGGCCAGAACATCAAAGTCGGTCCCGGCCCATACGGCCTCACCGCCTTGCGCGGCGGGACAAATAAGGTTTAAGTCTTGTCCATTGGCATAAATGGCCGTCGGCAAAACCCCGTTGACCGAGGTCAGCGTGCCGTCTAAGGCCAATTCACCAAGGGCCAAAAATCCATCCATGTCCCCAGAGGGCAAAACGTCCATCGCGGTGAGCAGGCCCAGGGCTATGGGGAGATCAAAATGCGAGCCTTCTTTGAGCGTGTCAGCGGGGCTTAAATTCACCGTAATGCGTTTGGGGGGCAGGGCTAAACCGAGCGCCGACAAGGCGGCCCGCACGCGTTCTTTGGCTTCCGACACCGCTTTGTTGGGCAGCCCCACGATGGTGAAAGCCGGAAGACCAGAAGCAATGTGCACTTGCACATCCACGGGGCGAACCTCAACACCTTGAAAAGCGGCTGTATTTATGCGTGCGACCATGTGGTGATATGTTCCTCATTTAATGTTCTAAATGAGTGTATAGCCAAGCCCGTTCAGCGAAAAGGGGAAAATCAAACCGTCTCGGCACAAGATGAAAATTGAGGACATTTTTTATTTTGAAGTTATGGCTGCGCCAAAAGCATTAGGGTTCGGCCCTTGCGGGCGATCTTTCCGTTGGCTTCTAAAACGGCTAGGGTTCGATAAAAAGCTTCATGGGTTAGACCAATGTCGCTCGCAATATCTTTTAGGGGGTGTTCAAAGGTCTCACTTTGGGATGCCTCATTCACGGTTATTTTTAGGAACTGAAGGACGCGCTGAGAGGCAGATCGGATGTTGCGAATTTCAAGGCGAGAGCGAAGATTGATAACCTGGCGTGCCAAGTGAGCCATGAAATTCTGCGCGGCCTCGGGATTCTCGTTGAAGGCTTGTGATAAGGCAGCTTTGGGGTGGATCTCGATTTCAGAGTCTTTGTCAGCAACGGCGTCACAGTGATAAATGGCTGAAAACAGCGCGGCTTCAGAAAATGTACTTCCCGTGCGGGCGACATAGAGCGTTACGGTGCTGCCATCTTGTAAATGACGTAAAAGACGGACGCGGCCATGCCGGACGGTAAAGATGGCAAAGGTCACGTCTCCTTGGCAAAAAAGCATCTCTCCCTTGACAAGCTTTTTTAAGGTGATCGCTTGTTTCGGTGTGGGTAATGGTCTTTGTGGCATGGCAATTCCAAATTCTAATATGATTTGAATCATATGGTATAACCTTCAAATCCGTTAAATGTAAGGCCTGCATTGTGCGGTTAGGCTTAAAATAGGAATGGAGAATTATGCTTATGAAAACGAACACGCTCGTTTCACTATTCATGTTTGGGGGTGCGGCGCTCTTTTTGAACGTGAGGGACGTCCAGGCCCAAATGGACTCGAGCCATCAGATGATGCATGGGAATGCACATGTGAATAGGGCATCCCCAGAGAGCAAAATGCCAACATTGCCGGGCCAAGATGCCTTTGGTGCCATTCAGGAAATCGTATCCATTTTGGAATCTGAGCCTCATACAGATTGGGCTCGCGTCGATATTTCTGGGTTGCGATCTCACTTGGTGGATATGAATCAGGTATTTTTGAAAGCGAATGTGCAAGAAACTAACATTGATCGCGGTTTGGAAATGCTTGTAACCGGTCAAGATCGAACCTTACAGGCCATACAGGCCATGGTGCTTGCTCATGCGCCGATGATTAATGGCATGAAAGATTGGACGGTCAAGGGTGAGGCGGTAGTGAATGGTGCCAAACTAACGGTTACGACCTCAAATATAAAAGACCTGCCCCATATCCGAGGACTTGGCTTCTTTGGTTTCATGGTTACCGATAGCCACCATCAACTTCATCACATCGGATTGGCTCGAGGTGAGAATGTGCACGGCCAGAAGTAAACATTAATAGAGGGCGAAAACTGGAAGATCAGTGGAATATGCGCTTTCTTTACGAAAACCATACCCCTTTGAAAAGCATCGGTATTTGTACATGCGACCATAGGCGCGTTTCCCCTCTTCTCCATTCTAAATGCGTGTCGAGACAGAATGCCGTCCCAAAAGGAGATTTTGTAATAAAAGTTTAATATACGTGCCCATTGTAAAATATCTGGAAGTGCATAAAGTTCTGCTATACAATTTTACCAGTTAAATCGTTTGAAGTGTAATTGGGAACGACTTCAAATATTTCCCGGAGGGAAGTGGTTTGCAATTTGCGAATGCCACGATTGAAACATTTATTGAACGCTTGAAAGGCACTTCCGATCAGGAAGGGCTGCGGGATATTTTTGATGTTTCGACCCAAGAATTAGGGTTTAGGTCCTTTTCCTATCACATGATCAAAGTGGTGGGTGTGGGGGTTCATTTGCCAATCGCCGTGACCACGTACCCCGATCAGTGGGTGCAACGTTATATTCGCAAGGGTTACACGGCGTTAGACCCGGTGATCGCGAAAGGGCCGCAAAACTTGATGCCGTTTAGTTGGGGCGAAGAGTTCAACCCAATTCACCTTGAAGATAACAAACAAAAACAGTTTTTTTCTGAAGCCTATGATTTCAAGTTACGAAATGGCCTGTCCATACCCATTCACGGCCATGCCGGTGAATTTGCACAGCTCACCTTAATTGCCGATGGTTCTGAAAAAGAACCCGCGAGCATCATCAACGAACAACGATTTACCGCACATTTGATGGCGATGTATTACCACCAAGCGGCGGGCGGGATGTTGATCGAACAGGCAAATAAAACGATCAAGGCGCCTTTAACCCCACGGGAATGCGATGTTTTGCGCTGGGCAGCCAAAGGTAAAACGGCATGGGAAATTGCCAGTATTTTAGCCATTGGTGAAACAACGGTCGTTTATCATATTGAAAACGCTAAGACAAAGCTGGGTGCGTCGTCTCGCTCCGAAGCCATTGTTAAGGCTATTTACAAAGCTCTTATTAGCGTCGAATAAACCGACCCCCTAATTCCTTAGGGGGTACATCTTCTCCTGATTATGGCTTTCTTCTCTTCACAACATGAAGGGGAGAAAACAGATGTTTCGGGCAATCACACTTAACAGTTATTCAGATCAGAAAAGCTTGGCAGCGATGTTTAAGTTTCGCCAAGAAATTTTTGTCGACCGTCTTGGTTGGGAGCTCAAGACGGATGCGCAAGGTGAAAAGGATCAATTTGATCACGATGCGGCCATTTTTCTGGTGTTAGAAAATCGCCGTGGTCAGGTTGTCGCCAGTGCGCGGATGTTACCAACATACGCGCCAAGTTTATTGGCGGATGTATTCCCAGCCCTCGCCGGTGGAAAGCCACCCCGAGACCCGAGGGTTTGGGAAGTCACGCGCTTGGCCGTTGATCATCGCAAAGAGCGCCTAGACGATGTACCAGGTCTCACAGCACAGGAAATTCCGGGCGCACTTTGGTGCTGCTTGATGGAGTTCGGCATGGCTGTGGGGGCCAGAAACTTGATCTCAGTTTCGGACCGTCGCATTGAAATTATTATGAAACGTGCAGGGTGGAACCTTCAGCGTCTTGGCCCTGTGCTTGACGATGCAAGCGGCAAGATTGTTGGCGAATGCTCAAAGGTCTCAAGTCTGGCTCTGCAAAATTTACAAAAAGCCTGTCACATCAACAGGCCTGTTCTAAACGAAAACGGGTTAATGGGAGATATAGCCGCATGATTAAAAATTATTTACCAGAAGTTATGGATGAAGACGAGCTTCAGGTCATCGAATCCTTGATTGAATCCCTCAGGTTTTTGAAAGGGGAAGCAGGTCGTGAAGGTCAAGCCTTTATCGCGTATGCCATTGAAGATGTGATCTTGCAAGCGAAGGCCGTACGAAGGTCTAAATTTACCCCGCAGGCCTATCACAATATGCAGTAGCCTCGCCCATAGATGAAGAATTATTGAGCTTGAAGCAAGTCCATGTAATGATGTGATCAATCCGTGCGACAGGCAAAGGCATGTGTTGAAAACGGACTTGATTTGTAGTGGGGGCTATGAAGAACACTGTGGTACAGCAAGATCTCGATACCTACATTGAAAAGCTTGCGGATACTGAGCACGTTGAGGACGCGCGAACTTTATTAGCCAAGATGCTTGGTACCTTAGGGTTTGATCGCTTTGCCTATCTGGCCCTGCATTTGCCGGAGGCCTCCATGACGGAACCTGTGCTGGTTCATTCCTATTCAAATGAATGGGTCGCGCGGTACTTAGATCAAGATTACGCCACCATTGATCCTGTTGTCGAAACGGGATTGCGGACCATCGTACCCTTTTTGTGGGGTGGGGATGTGCAGCGCAATGTGTTGAAGGATCAAAGCCGCAACATGATGGATGAAGCCACCGAATTTGGCCTGACCAAAGGGTTCGCCGTCCCCATTCATGGTGCCCGTGGTGAGGTGGCTGTTTTATCCGTTGCCTTGTCGGACGATTCAAGCGCTGCGCAACGTCAAATTGAACACTTTAGCCATGACCTCCATCTTGTGGCACTGCATTTTCATGCCCATATGGGGACGAAACTCTTAGCCGATAGTCATAAAAATAACATCAGCTTGTCAAAGCGTGAAGAAGAATGCTTGTTGTGGTCAGCACAGGGAAAAACAGTGTGGGAAACCAGCGAAATTCTTAAAATTTCTGAACATACCGTGCGCGACTACATCAAAGGTGCCTGTCGTAAACTGGGTGTGCATTCAAAAAACCATGCCGTCGTGAAATCCATGGTGCTGGGTTTGATCAAACCTAACATTTAGCCCCCCCATTTGGGGGGAGTGCGTTTTAGGGCCAAAAGGTTTCTAATATGAAGGTGTCCTGTGACACAAAAAATATGAAATCCATGAGGCATCACCATGTTACGCAATTTTCTTCCCGAATTTATGGACCAAGACGAACAACGGGTTATCGACACGTTGTTAGATTCGCTCACGTATCTAAAAAATGAAGCGTTACGTGAAGGCCAGGGCTTCATCGCTTATGCGATTGAAGACGCGATCTTACAAACTAAGGCCGTGATTTATGAAAAGTATACGGCCCCGCATGATCAAATATGCAGTAACGAAGGACGGAAAGTTGTTTAAAACCACCAGGATATTGATGTTTGCTGTCGTGGTGAGTTTTGCCACTAGCCTTGCCTTGCCAGCCTTCGCGGGCGCACAAGAAAAGCGCGCAGAAATTCAGGAAATTTTGAAACTCACGGGCAGTTTTGCGGGCACATTTTAAAGAATTAATCGGAAGTTTCGTCGCGGTCTATGACAAGATATATTCGGCCGAGGAAATCTCGGCAATATTGGTATTTTATCGGTCCCCAGCGGGTCAAAAATCAATAAGTGCGATGCCGCAAGTCATTCAAGCCAGCCAAGTGATCGCCCAACGTTGGGTGGCTTCGTTTCAACCAGAACTGCAGGCCGCCGTCAAATCAGCCGTTGAGCAGCAAATGGGAAAAGCGGGAGGCTAAGCCTTCAATGGCTAGGCTTTAGCCGCCCTTCAATGGCGTCCCACAGTTTGCCTTCCAGAGCCACGCCGTCGAAATTACGAATTTCTTGTAGGCCTGTCGGCGAGGTGACATTGATTTCGGTCAAATATCCGCCGATCACATCAATGCCCGCAAAAATAAGCCCCCGGTCTTTTAAGTCTTGGCCGATGGCTTGGCAAATTTCCAGGTCACGTTCATTTAAGGTGCTCGACTCAGGCGTGCCGCCCGCGTGCATATTGGACCGGGCTTCGCCTTCGGGGGGGATGCGATTGATGGCCCCGGCGGGTTCGCCGTCAATAAGAATAATGCGTTTGTCGCCTTGGCGCACGGCGGGTAAATAGGCCTGAACCATCAACGGTTCCCGCGATCCAGCCATGTGCATTTCCAGCAACGAATTCAAATTATCATCATTGGGTTTGATGTGTAAAACGCCCCAACCGCCGTTGCCGTATAACGGTTTGATAATGATGTCTGTGTGTTTTGTTCGAAACGCTTTGATGGCCTGGGTGTCACGGGTGATCAAGGTTGGCGGCATCAAGTCCGGAAATTTGGTGATATAAAGTTTTTCTGGATTGTTGCGCACTTCGCTGGCGTTGTTGACCACCAAGGTTGTCGCGGGCAACATATCCAGTAGATACGTGGTGGTCAGATAGGCCATGTCAAAAGGCGGATCTTGGCGCAACCAAATCACGTCCATGGTGGATAAATCAACCAGCTGAGAGTCGCCTAAGGTATAGTGATTGCCCAGCTCGTTTCGCAATTGTAATGATTGGATGCGTGCCAACACTTTGCCGCCTTCATACATTAAATCATCGGGATGATAATGGTATAAGGAATAGCCCCGCTGTTGGGCTTCTAGGCCAATGAGGAAGGTACTGTCGGCCTCGATATTAATGTCATGGACCGGGTCCATTTGCAGGGCGACGTTGAGAGTCATGAGGGAGGGTCCTTACGCTGGAGCAGGTTTTGCAATAAGTGCGAAGCGCTATAGCGGTGTTGGTCCGCTTGTGGCAACATTAAAAAGTGTTTGAGGGCAGAAATCGAATCTTCAATATGATCAAGCCGGGCGTGTAATACGCCCAATTCACGCCACAACCGCGCCTCTTTTGGGGCGATCAATACGGCGGCGCGAAGGACTGAAATGGCCGCTTCGGGGGCATTTTGACGCAGCAGAAAAAGCTTTCTTCGATCCAGCAGGTGAACCAAAATGGCGCGCTTGTCAAAAGTCGCAAGAGAAAACGGAGAGGCGGCGTCATCGTCTTCAAACAAGTGGCGAAGCTTGGCAGCCGTGATCCGTTTTCCACCATCATAGGGATCTAAAATAATGTGTTCGCGAAGACCCACCAAACGCACCATGGGCCGGGCAGGAAAATCAACAATTTCAACGCCTGTACCCAGCTTTTCAAGGACATGAGCATATAAAATACACAGCAAGACGGCTGCCCCTCGGCGTTGGTCAATGACCTTTGCCAAGCTGGAATCTTCAGCGTGATCGTCAGTCTCCAGCTCAGCCCCATAGCCATAACGTTTGGCTATGATTTGTTGGACCGCTTGAATGATCACGTCCGTGTCACACACATCTGGTCCGACAAAATCTTTGGCGGCTTGAACCAAGGCCTCGACATGGCGTTGATAGGGAGTCGTGATCAAGTCTGGATCGGTCCACTGGGCCAGCTTCAAGGCCGCATCCACAAGATGGATTTTATCAGCAGACTGCCGTCCGATGCGGGCCAGGGTGGTTTTTAGGGTCATTTTGCGCCGTTGGCTTGGTTATCAGGCATTGGGGCTTTGATGCGGACATGGCTGATGATGTGACGCACATAGGGAATGGTGCGGGCTTGGTTTTTCACCCGGTCTAATTCTTCTTTGTTTTGGGCAATGCCGATCAGGTAAACCGTTCCCCCAACCGTCTCAGCCGTATAGTTAATCGCAAATATGCGATCGTCAAAGGTGATCTTGGTTTCCAGTTGGGCGGTAATCCACGCATCGCGCGCGGTGTCTAATAGACCCCCCGTCTGGGTCACATGAATTTCATTGATGACGTCTTTCACGTCAATGGCGGTCCAGGCCAGACGCACGGCTTCGGCGCGTTCAACTTCTGTTTTGACTTGTCCGGTCAGCAACACCCGACCTTCATAAACTTCAACGCCAACGTCTTTGATTAAGGTGTGATCGGAGCGGCTATAAAGTTCAAAAACATTAGAAGACGTGCGGACATCGCGGGCCACGCCTTCGACGCCGCGTTCTTGGTACGCCGCCATGCCGGCCGAGGCTCCGGCACCCACCACGAAACCAAGGGGGCCACAGGCTTGAACGCTCAGCACAGCAAACAAAGCGGTCATCAGAACAAAAAGCGGGGAACGAATCATGGCTCAAGGAATCCTAAACAGCGAAATTTTTAAAAGTGTAGCGTGAGAAAAGTTAAAAAGTCTTAAGGCCGCCACGCATCATAAAGGATACGAACAGACATAGGCCCTGTCACCAACGCCACATCAAAGCGTAAATCACAATTTTGCCATTCCGGTTTGTGAGCTAAAAAATGCTCGGCGGCCCGTTGAATGCGCGCCTGTTGGGTTTTGCTGATGGCTTCAAGGGCCTGTGTTTCAGTTGGGCGGGCCTTGACCTCGACAAAACCGATGATGTTCTGTTTCAGCGTAATCAGGTCAATTTCACCAACGGAGGTTCTATAATTGGTCGCCAAAATGCGGTGTCCTCGGGCCATCAAAACGCCCCGCGCAAGAATTTCGGCCCAGCGACCCAGCCGTTGGGCGCGCTTTTTCTGAGCGTTTAAGGTATCTCGCGGTTTACTCACGCGTTGGCTCCCGCTAGGCTGCAATCAAGCTTTAGGCTAACAGTGACTAAGGTAACAGTTTTTTGAGAAGGCTCTAGTGGCTATGAGGCGAATGGTGAAATTTAATTTTTACACACTGCGCACACTTTTCGTCCTCAGCGTTACGTTGGGGGTCGCGGCTTGCCAAACGGCATCCGGGCTGCCGCAATTAACCAATGCCCCGCCCGCGCAAGCCACACCCGCCCCGGCCCCCGTTCAAGAAGCCCAGCCCCAAGAGGCTGAATCCGCCGTTGAAGTGGCGCGGGTTTATCCGATGCGGCCTCGGTTGCAAACGGGTATGCAGCCGCCCGTTCAACCCAATCAGGGCGCGCGTCCTCCTATGTTGCCATCGTTGGAAGAATTGTTGGGCCGGATGCCACGCGCCGAAGACGGGACCTTTAGCGAACCGCCCCCGGTGCCGACTTTGCGCGGCCGCAGGGTTGCGATTTTATTGCCGTTGACGGGTTCCAATCAACGGGTCGGTCAAGCGTTGCTGAGTGCTGCGCAGATGGCCCTGTTTGATTTTGCCGACCGTAATTTTGAGCTGTTGGTCCATGATACCCACGGCACATCCGAAGGGGCTAGCGAAGCCGCGCGGTTGGCCATTGGCGATGGCGCGTCTTTGATTGTCGGGCCGTTGTTATCGTCTTCTGTGCGCGCGGTCAGCATCGTGGCGCGGGCGGCTGGAGTCCCTGTTATGGCGTTTTCCTCAGACCGTACCGTGGTTGGTAACGGGGTTTACACCATGGGCTTTTTTCCCGGTGATGAAGTGCGGCGCGTGGTTGAGTTTGCCTATGAAAAACGCGCGCGACGGTTTGCCCTGTTGGCCCCTCGGGATGCCTATGGGGAAACGGTGCTGAACGCCCTGCAGGCGAAAGTTTATGAATTGGGCGGAGAAGTCACGCAAATTCAGTTCTATGAACCCGATGCCACTGATTTTTCTGACCCGGTGAAGCGCCTTGCCAATTATGACCAGCGTCATCAAGATTTGTTGGATGAACGCACGATTTTAGAAGCACGCGACGATGAAGTCGGGGCGTTGGCTTTAAAGCAGTTGGAAAATTTACAAACCATCGGCGAGGCCCCGTTTGATGCATTGTTGGTGGCCGATGGCGGCAAACGTTTGGTGGCGGTGGCGGCGATGCTGCCGTTTTACGATGTTGACCCCGGCAAAGTGATGATCCTCGGCACTGGTCAGTGGGACGACGTTGGGCTTGGCTCTGAACCCGCCCTCATGGGGGGCTGGTTTGCCGCTCCAGACCCCAAACTCCGCCAGGATTTTTCGGCTAAATATTTTGATGCTTTTGGCACCCGGCCGCACCGTTTGGCAACGTTGTCTTATGATGCCATGGCCTTGGCCGTGGTGTTGGGGGCTCAAGACCGCGCCCAGGTTTATGACGCCAGCGTGTTGACCAATCGGATTGGTTTCACCGGACGTGATGGTATTTTCCGCTTCCAGACAAATGGAGCCGTCGAACGGGGCTTGGCGGTGATGAAGGTCCAGCGTAAAAAGGCGAAGGTCATTGACCCCGCGCCCAAAGAATTTGCCAATTAGCTCAATAATTTTTCCAAAATCGCGCTTACTAACAAACGGCCTTGTGGGGTGACCGCCAAATGGCGCTGATTTAAAGAGACCAGCCCTTGGTCTTGCAGCATTTTCAAAGCCTCGCCATCAACAGTCTCGGTGATGTCTTGGCCGGTTTGGCGGGCAAAGGCCAAACGGTCAATGCCGTTGGACAAGCGCAACCCGGTCAAAATGCGCTCTTCAGCTCGGTCTAAACCCGATAATAATCGTGTTTTAGCCGTGCCGTGACCGTGCGCTTCCGTGTGTTCCAGCCATCTTGCAGGATCGGCAATTTGATGGCGCGCGCTGCACACACCGTCTTGGGTCAAACGACCGTGGGCACCCGGGCCAAGGCCTAAATAATCCCCGCCCTGCCAATAGGTAAGGTTATGACGACTTTCTGCGCCGGGCTTAGCGTGATTCGATATTTCATAAGCGGGCAATCCGGCGGCGCTTGTGATGCCTTGGGTCAGCTCATAAAAGTCCGCGCCCGTATCAGGAGAGGCCTCCGCCACGCCCTGTCGAAAAAAATTCGTTCCGGGTTCGACGGTCAGCTGATACAGCGATATATGATCGTCACACAGGCCCAGCGCCTGCTCTAATTCATCATGCCAATCGCCTAAGCCTTGGTCGGGGCGAGCATATATTATATCGAATGTGAAACGATTAAAAACAGCGGCGGCAATGTCCAAGGCTTTCAGCGCGTCCTGGGCCGAATGTTCGCGGCCAAGCTGTTGTAAGGCCACATCATTTAAGGCCTGGATGCCAACAGATACCCGATTCACACCCGCGTCTCGAAAGCTTCGAAACTTGCCTGCTTCGACCGAGGTCGGATTGGCTTCCAGGGTGATTTCACAGTCTTCGTGCAGCCCCCACAGCTCATCAGCGGTGTTGATAATGTCGCCAACCGTGGCTGGGTCCATCAAGCTCGGCGTGCCGCCGCCAAAGAAAAGACTGCTGAGCGGCCGCCCTTGGCTCAGGGTCGAAAAATGTTTGAGCTCCGCCAAAATAGCCGCGCGATAAGCCGCCTGATCATCGACCTTGGGCGTATGCGCACGCGAATTAAAATCACAATACGGACACTTTGCCAAACACCACGGCCAATGAACGTACAGCGCCAACGGATCTTTAGGGGTCGAAAGTTTGCTCATGAGCCTCCAAAGCACGCCTTGACCAGCTTTTTGAACGCATTGGCGCGGTGGCTGATGGCGTGCTTTTCGGCGGGTTTCATGTCGGCGAAGGTTAGGGTGTGGCCGTCAGGGATAAAGGTTGGATCATAGCCAAAGCCTTTGGCCCCGGACGGTGGCCAGGTCATAGAGCCGTGGACTTGGCCTTCACAGCTTTCGGTGTGTCCATCGGGCCAGGCGAGGGTGAGGGCGCAGGCAAAGTGGGCGCTACGGTCCTCAGCTTTGGCGGCGTTCAGCGCTTGTTCAACTTTTTCCATGGCGACGGCAAAGTCTTTTTCAGGCCCCGCCCAACGCGCGGAATAGACGCCCGGTTCGTCGCCTAAGCCCTGCACACACAGTCCAGAATCATCGGCCAAGGCGGGTAAATTTGCCGCCGTTGCCGCCGCCAAGGCCTTGATTTGAGCATTGGCGATAAAGGTATCACCGTCTTCAACGGGTTCTGGCAAGTTTAAGTCCCCAGCCGAAACCACATCCACGCCAAAGGGTGCCAACAGTTCGCCAATTTCGCGCACCTTGCCAAGATTATGGCTGGCAATGACCAGTTTTCCGCCTTCGAATCGACGCGCCATCGTTAGTCCTTTAAACCCAGGGCTGCGCGTTGCAACGCCACCAATTCCTGTACGCCTTTTTTTGCCAAGGCCATCAATTCCATAAATTGGTCTTCGGAAAACGGGTAGTCTTCGGCGGTGCCTTGGATTTCGACGATGCCTTTGTTGCCCGTCAAAACGAAGTTGGTATCGGCTTCGGCGGCACTGTCTTCGGGGTAGTCGAGATCTAAGATCGCGGTGTTTTTGTACAGGCCACAGCTTACGGCGGCGACATGATCGACCAACGGGACGCTGGCAATCAGTCCACGTTCGACCGCATTTTGTAACGCTAAGTGCAAAGCCACATAAGCCCCGGTGATGGCGGCGGTGCGCGTGCCGCCATCGGCTTGGATGACGTCGCAATCGACCGTGACTTGCAATTCGCCCATGGCCTCTAAATCGGTAACGGCACGCAACGATCTGGCGATCAGGCGTTGAATTTCTTGGGTCCGACCGGACTGTTTGCCGCGTGCGGCTTCCCGGTTCATGCGGGTGTTGGTGGCGCGTGGCAACATGCCATATTCCGCCGTGACCCAGCCCTTGCCCGTGCCTCTGATCCAAGGCGGTACGCGTTCTTCAAGCGATGCGTTGCACAACACGTGGGTGTCGCCGAATTTAATCAAGCACGACCCTTCGGCATGTTTTGAAAATCCGGTTTCCAGGGTCACGGTGCGCAGTTCATCGAGGGCACGTCCAGAAGGTCTCATATGATATTGTCCTTAAAAGATTGAATGTTGGGGCTAAGCTAACATACATTCATTCCATGATCACAGACCTGAACGAACGTTCGCGTGAAATTTTTCGGCGCATTGTTGATGGCTATCTCGAATCCGGGGTGCCCGTTGGCTCGCGCACGCTCAGCCGCCAGCCCGGATTGGACATATCCCCCGCGACCATTCGCAACGTTATGGCGGATTTGGAAGACGCGGGGCTGTTGTTTTCGCCACACACCTCGGCGGGGCGTTTGCCCACCGATGCGGGCTTGAAGCTGTTTGTTGATGGTTTGTTAGAAGTCGGCAATTTGACCAGCGCTGAACGGCACAGCATCGAAGGCGAATGTAAATCGTCGGGGTCCTCAGTTGAAGGCATGCTGAAACGCGCGACTCAAGCCTTAAGTGGACTGTCAAGCTGTGCCGGGTTGGTGATGGCGCCAAAATCTCAAACGCCACTCAAACACATCGAATTTGTGGCCTTGAATCCAGGCCGGGCCTTGGTGGTGATGGTGACTGAAAACGGCGTGGTCGAAAACCGCATTATTGAGCTGCCCCTCGGCGTGTTGCCATCGGCTTTGGTCGAAGCCACCAATTATTTGTCGGCCCGTTTAGTGGGCCGCACCTTAGACGATGCGCTCAAGGCCATGAAACTTGAATTGGCTCAACACAAGGCCGAACTGGACAGTCTGACACAAAAGGTGGTCGAGGCGGGCATTGCCGTGTGGGGTGGCAGCGCGGACGCGAGCGAAGCGGCGTTGATCATTCGCGGTCAGTCTAATCTGTTAAAAGATGTAGGCGCCCAGGCCGACTTGGAACAAATTAGGGCTTTGTTTGCCGCCCTGGAAACCAAAGAAACCCTATCCAGCTTGATCCGCAGCGCCGACACCGCCGAAGGGGTTCAAATTTTTATCGGCTCCGACAATACTTTATTTGGCTTATCGGGCTGTTCCATGGTGGTCGGCCCCTATCACGACAGCCACCAAAGAATCATCGGTGCCATCGGCGTCATTGGCCCCACGCGCATGAATTATGCCCGCATTATTCCCATGGTCGACTTCACGTCAAAATTGGTTGGGCGGTTGATCGGTTAAAGACGTCGCCGTTTTTTTCTATAGGTCCTGACCTTGAGATAATCTCTTTTTGCAAATTTATGCACTTTATTATATTGTTTCTTTATCTATCTATAGTTTAACTTGTAATTTTGGAGAGGTTATAACAATGAATGAAGTTGCTCTAAATAAGATTAAGACTTTCTTTTTATTCACTTTTTTAGCATTTTCTTTGACGATGCTAACGGCCTGTGCGGGACAAAAGGATGATATAAAAACAGGCGCGAGAAGCCATGCCTGGAACTCAAGCAGCCTTGTCGGGACATGGAAAAATGATAAAAATTCAATTTTTCAGATTCTAAGTGTTAACAACAGCACCGGTGATTTAACGGGAGCCTACACAAATTATGCTGCTGGTACGTCCTGCCAAGGTGTTGCTTATCTTGCAACGGGCTATACCGCAGGATCATACATTACCTTTACGGTCGATTGGCTACAATCTGCGACCTGTACAGCATCGTCAACCGTTTGGAATGGTTCGTATACAAAGACCACGATGACGGCGCCTTGGACATTGTATAATGCGAACGGTGGTATCATCAAATCTGGAACGGATGTGTTTACGAAACAATAATCTAAACGCGCTTAAGGCGTTAACGATACGTCCGGACGAAACCCCTCTAACACCTGAGTGTTAGAGGGGTTTCGTCGGCTTTTATAGGTCTTTTCTCTGTAAGCTCTTGCGTTGGCCACAAAATAGGCTAAATACGGGTCTAACAGCCATTTTTTCATATGAGAAGCGACCTTAATTCATGAGTGATCAAACCGAAAATCAAGACCCCGTTGAGCCAGAAGCCGATGCCGTTGAAGCTGCCGTTGAAGTTGAGGCGCCGATCCAATTTGACGCGCCTGACTTAGCCGCAGAAATCTTGGACCTTAAAGATCAGCTGTTGCGCGCCAAGGCCGAAGTTGAAAACACCCGGCGCATTGCCACGCGGGAAAAGCAAGATGCCAGCAAGTATGCCTTGACCAACTTCGCCCGCGACATTTTGCGCGTTGCCGACAATTTAGGTTTTGCCATGATGAGCGTCACGGACGAAGCGCGCAAAGCGGATCAAAACCTTGATAACTTGTTCGTCGGCATTGACATGACCATGAAAGAATTGCTGAGCGTCTTTGGTTCCCACAACATCAAACCGGTGGCTGCCGAGGGCACGGCTTTTGATCATAATATTCATGAAGCCGTTCAGCAGGTGGAAAACACTGAGTTGCCAGCCAACACCGTGATCAAAGCCTTGCGCGGGGGCTACACCCTGCATGATCGCTTGCTGCGTCCGGCCCAAGTCATTGTTTCGACGGGGGGTCCTAAGGAAGAAAAAGAGCAACCCGAAGAAGCGGCCTCCGCAGACGCCAATCAGCCCTATGTCGGTGACGAAGAGGTTCCAGGACAAAACATTGACCAGGAAACCTAAAATGTTCGTGCCAAACATTGCGCAGAACATCTTGTAAGCATATATACGACTCGCGCATGAAAACATGCGGTTTTGACAACAAACGATAAGGGAACGAAGCGGCGGTGCTTAACCAGGCTGCCGAATGTTCGCCAAAGACGGAGAAAAAAGACATGAGTAAGGTAATCGGAATTGATTTAGGCACCACAAATTCTTGTGTGGCCATTATGGAAGGCGGCGAAGCCAAAGTGTTGGAAAACGCTGAAGGTACACGCACAACCCCATCCATGGTCGCGTTTACAGACAGCGGCGAACGCTTGGTGGGTCAACCTGCTAAACGTCAAGCGGTGACCAACCCCGCCGACACTCTGTTCGCCATTAAACGTTTGATCGGGCGTCGTTTTAACGATCCTCTGACCAAAAAAGACATGGACTTGGTGCCTTACGAAATTGTTAAAGGCGAAAACGATGACGCTTGGGTCACATCGGCTGGCAACAAATATAGCCCGTCTCAGGTGTCTGCGTTTATCTTACAAAAAATGAAAGAAACCGCCGAAAGCTATACTGGCGAAACCGTGACCCAAGCGGTCATTACGGTGCCTGCGTATTTCAACGACAGCCAACGCCAAGCCACCAAGGACGCGGGTAAAATCGCCGGCCTGGAAGTTTTGCGCATCATCAACGAACCCACCGCTGCGGCGCTGGCTTATGGCTTGGACAAAAAAGAAGGCGGCATCGTTGCGGTTTATGATTTGGGCGGCGGCACCTTTGACGTTTCCATCTTGGAAATCGGCGATGGCGTGTTTGAAGTGAAGTCAACCAACGGCGATACGTTCTTGGGCGGCGAAGATTTTGACGCAGCCATCATCGAACATTTGGCCGAAGAATTTAAAAAAGAACACGGCATTAACTTGCGCGAAGACAAATTGGCTTTGCAGCGTCTGAAAGAAGGCGCGGAAAAAGCCAAAATCGAATTGTCTAGCGCCACGCAAACCGATGTTAACTTACCGTTTATCACGGCTGATGCTGCTGGACCAAAGCACTTGAACGTGAAAATGACCCGCGCCAAATTGGAATCCTTGGTCGGTGATTTGGTCAAACGCACCATCAAACCGTGCGCGGCGGCTTTGAAAGATGCTGGCTTGAAAGCGGGCGACATCGAAGAAGTGATCTTGGTCGGCGGTATGACGCGTATGCCGAAAGTTCAAGAAGTGGTCAAAGAATTCTTTGGTCGCGAACCGCACAAGGGTGTCAACCCGGACGAAGTGGTTGCGATTGGTGCGGCCATTCAGGGCGGCGTGTTGAAAGGTGAAGTCAAAGACGTTCTGTTGTTGGACGTGACGCCGCTGAGCCTGGGCATCGAAACCTTGGGCGGTGTATTCACCCGCTTGATCGATCGCAACACCACCATCCCAACCCGTAAATCTCAAGTGTTTTCGACCGCCGAAGACAACCAAAATGCCGTGACCATTCGGGTTTTCCAAGGCGAACGCGAACTGGCGGCGGACAACAAAATTTTGGGTCAATTTGATTTGATGGGCATTCCACCATCCCCGCGCGGTATGCCACAAATCGAAGTCACCTTTGATATTGATGCCAACGGTATCGTCAATGTGTCGGCTAAAGACAAAGCCACCGGCAAAGAACAACAGGTGTCGATCCAGGCCTCGGGCGGTCTGTCCGATGGCGATATCGAACAAATGGTCAAAGACGCCGAAGAGCATGCGGAAGAAGACAAAAAGAACCGCGCCTTCATTGACGCGAAAAACCATGCGGAAAGTCTGGTTCACGACACCGAAAAGAACCTTTCGGAACATGCAGATAAGATTTCAGCAGAAGACAAAACCGAAATCGAAACCGCAATTCAAGACAGCAAAGATATCTTGGAAGACGAAAGCGCCGATGCCGAAGCCATTCAGGCTAAGACCGATGCGTTGACTCAGGCGGCCATGAAAATGGGCGAAGCCATGTACAAGGCTTCTCAAGCCGAAGCGGCGGGCGCTGAAGGTTCTGACGATGCTGAAGGTGGCGATGCGACCAATGAAGCCAGCGCCGACGAAGCGGGCGACGATAATGTGGTCGATGCAGACTTTGAAGAAGTCGATCCAGACCAAGATAAAAAATAAGCGAAAACAGGCCGTTATAGGCTAATGTTGTGCGGCGGGCTTTGAACAGCCCGCCGGACGCATGTTAAGGGTGGAATTAAAGTCATGGCAAAGCAGGACTATTACGAGCTGCTGGGAGTTTCCAAAGACGCCGATGCGTCTGCGCTTAAGAGTGCCTATCGCAAGCTCGCCATGAAGCACCACCCCGACAAAAATCCCGACGATAAAAATGCAGAGCAAAAATTCAAAGACCTAAACGAGGCCTACGAAGTCCTTAAAGATCCCGAAAAACGGGCGGCCTATGATCGCTATGGCCATGCGGCTTTTGAACAAGGCGGCGGCGGTCCTGGTGGCTTCGGCGGCGGCGGTGGCGGCGGCTTCGGCGGCGGCGGTTTTGCCGATATCTTTGAAGAAATGTTTGGCGGCGGCGGCGGCCCCGGCCAGGGCGGCCGCGAACAACAAGGTCGGGGTTCGGACCTGCGTTTTAATATGGACGTGAAGTTAGAAGAAGCTTTCCACGGCAAGTCTACGGAAATTCGCGTCCCGACCTCGGTAGCGTGTGACCCTTGTCATGGATCTGGGGCCAGCAAAGGCTCGAAACCCGTGACGTGTAACACTTGTGGTGGGGCCGGACGGGTGCGCAGCCAACAGGGCTTTTTCACCGTTGAGCGGACTTGCCCGTCTTGTCAGGGACAAGGTAGCGTGATCAAAGACCCGTGCCGCAAATGTTCAGGCACCGGACGCGTGCACAAAGAAAAAACCCTCAGCGTTAATATTCCAGCGGGTGTTGAAACCGGAACCCGCATTCGTTTGTCGGGCGAAGGCGAAGCTGGAATGCGCGGCGCTCCGGCGGGTGATCTGTATATCTTTTTGAACGTCAGATCACATAAAATTTTCCAACGCGACGCGTCCAACATTCACGTGCGCGTACCCGTGCCGATGACCACGGCGATTTTGGGTGGCTCGGTCGAAGTACCAACGGTTGATGGCAGCCGCGCGCGCATCAACATCCCTGCGGGCACCCAATCGGGCCAACAATTTCGGTTGCGTTCTAAGGGCATGAGTATGTTGCGCACGACGTCGCGTGGAGACATGTTCGTTGAACTGGGCGTCGAAACCCCGGTCAACTTGACCAAAAAACAAAAAGAATTGCTTGAACAATTCCGCGCCGAAGGCGGCGACGAAACCGCCCACAGCCCCGAATCCGGCGGCTTCTTCTCCAAAGTCAAAGACTTGTGGGAAGACTTGAAGGACTAGATTTTTCCCCTACGCCACCCGTTCCGCGATCAACGCCAGCGGGGCCCAGAAATCTCCGGCGCGGCGTTTTTTTATGCCGCCGCTGATGATGTTGAGGCGCAGGTTGTGGTGGCCTTCGGTATTTTGCCAATCCAGCAAGCTCTTGCGAAAGAGCGCAATCCGGTCGCGGATGACTTTCGGTCCGTGGACGCATTCGGCCATGGTTGAAAACATAACCGCGCCAAATTGCAACGTGTTGCCTTCGACGCCGCCGTTGAGCAGGCCGATGATGCGCGTGGTGTCGGCTTTGATGGTGCTGAGTGAACGGACATCGCGTTTGACTTCGAACGCGGCGCGCGGTTCACGACTGCTGGCCCAACACATCAAAATGTCACACCTTCCGCCCCGTTTACGGTGGTCCTCCGGATTCATGACATCATGACCACGAGCGGCCAATCGCGCTTGGGACAGGTGAAATTCAAACCATGTCATGTGGTTGGGGGCGGCTTTGTGCAGTTGTTCGGCAATATAGGTGGTTAGTAAATATTCTGGAGCCCGGGCAAACGCCAAGTTGTGGCACGTTTGTTTTGAAAACTTCCGTTCGGCAAGTTGCAAGCCACCTATAGCTGCGCGAATGAGCTGTTGTTTGCTGATACGGTTCATAAAGGACCTTTGCTGTTGAATAATTAAGGGATCGATTCGCAATAACCTAAACCAAAAAGTGTTAACAAACTTCACGCGCAGCAAGCTCATAGGGTGTGGCATTTGTTGTGCGTAGATGTTAAGCCTGTAAAATCATATTTTTTCAGGTCGGGAACGGAATATTGCCATGAAAATTGGAGTCGTTGGAGCCGCAGGGCGGATGGGTCGAATGTTACTGGCGGCGATCGCCAACGCTGAGGGTGCAGTCATCGCAGGTGGTGTCGAAGCTTCTGGGCATCCGGATATGGGTGCAGACTTAGGCGCGTTGGCTGGTCTTGAACCCGTTGGCGTGCTTCTAACGGCTGATGCGCAGGCTTTGTTTGACAGTGTTGATGCGGTGCTTGATTTCACCGTTCCCGTTGCCACAGTTGCCCACGCAGTCCTGGCTAAAAATAGCGGCACGGCTTTGGTGATTGGCACCACGGGCTTGGATGCATTGCAACAAAACACCATTGAAGCGGCGGCCACGTTTGCGCCGATTGTCCAAGCCGCCAATTATTCCGTGGGCGTGAATGTGTTGCAGGGCTTGGTCGAACAGGCCGCACGTATTCTTCCCGATGCTTATGACATTGAAATTTTAGAAATGCATCACCACCATAAAATTGATGCCCCGTCTGGCACCGCCTTGGCTTTGGGCGAAGCCGCCGCATCGGGACGCAAAGTTGATCTTGTCGATGTGGCCGATAAAGTGCGCGATGGCATCATCGGCCCCCGAAAATCTGGCGACATTGGTTTTGCCACGCTGCGCGGCGGCGACGTGGTGGGGGATCATACGGTTATGTTTGCGGGTCCTGGTGAGCGTATTGAAATCACGCACAAAGCCGCTTGTAGAGAAATTTTTGCCAACGGTGCCGTGCGCGCGGCCTTGTGGTCTAGCGCTCAAAAACCCGGCTTGTATTCAATGAAGGATGTGCTTGGGTTTTAGGGCGTTTCTAAAGCCGCCGCACGGATACGATTGAGGCCATCGTTGAGGGCTCCAGCGGTTTCTTTTTTTTCATTTTTGGATAAAAACTTACCAATTTCAACACCTTCGCCGTGGCTGCGGATTTCCAGAGTGGTGTTGATTTCGGCCGAAGCCGTATAGTGAACTTGCGCCCAAGACGCCGGAAAAGTCTTGGTTTCTTCTACGCCTAAGGCTTTGCGGACCACGGTGACGTCGTTGGCGGTGATGGCGATTGTTTCCAAGACTTCGGAGTGGCGGATAAAGACATGGACCATGCCGGCAACAACGATAAATTCTGCGCCAAAAAAACCAATCACAGGCCAGCCGCCCATCATCGAAATAATGGTTCCTGCACAAAACCAAATACAGCCAAGAATGGCGCAAAAAGAATAGGCGACGCGCGGGTCGGCACTGCGCCGGGGTCGCAAAGTCAGAGTAAAGGCTTTAAGACCCTCTTGTTCGTGTTCTGTGATATCAATAGTCTGCATATTTATATCATTGGCACAAAACACACCAATTTCCAGTAAAATATTTATCTCGTATATGAAACAGGCTAAAAAATGAAAAAAATAGAGGTTCAGGACTTTTTTACGCGGCTGCGTGCGGATAATCCCGAGCCGAAATCTGAATTGAAATGGACCAACGCCTACACCTTGGTGGTGGCGGTGGCGTTGTCGGCCCAGGCCACCGATGTGGGGGTGAACAAAGCCACCAAAGCGCTGTTTGCGATTGCCGATACACCGCAAAAAATGATCGAACTGGGGCTAGAGGGTGTAAAAAGCCATATCAAAACCATTGGCTTGTTCAATACCAAAGCCAAAAATATTATTGCGCTGAGTCAGCTGCTGGTCGACGAATTTAACGCCGAGGTGCCGCGCAACCGCTCGGATTTGGAACGATTGCCAGGCGTGGGCCGCAAAACGGCCAATGTGGTGCTGAATGTGTGCTGGGGTGAACCGACCATGGCCGTGGATACACACATTTTTCGGGTTTCAAATCGCACCGGCCTGGCCCCTGGCAAGACGCCGCTTCAGGTGGAACAAAAGCTTGTTAAGGCGATCCCAGATGAATTTATGGTTTATGCCCATCATTGGCTAATTTTGCATGGACGGTATGTGTGCAAAGCTCGCAAACCCGCGTGCCCCACCTGTGGCGTGCGTGATCTCTGCTGTTTTGGTGAAAAAACGATTTAAAGTAGGATTGATTAGAGGCACCTAAGAGACTTAGTTTTGAAATGTGCTTAAACAGGCATCGCGATCTGTTCCCTGGCCTTGGGCATCGCGGGCATCAAAGTGTAACAGCGATAAAGCGGGATTCTGATCGGATTCGGCATAAAGAAACAAGTTCAATACACAAGTCGTATTTTTGTACTGCCAAATATTGGCGTGAAGGTCGGCCCGCGCAAAGGATGGTTCGCCCAATTTTAACCGTACCCAGTCCGCGTCCTTGCCCAACAGCTGAGCCGCAGTAATATTGGGCTTTAAGGCCGGAACAAACCGAGTCAAGGCATCGCCCATGGCGGCTGTAATCGATCCAGGACCGGGGCCCGTCGTGCCGTCAGATTGTGTCCCACACCCACTGGTCAAAAGGACCGAAAATAAGATAAGAATTTTTTTCATTTCTTATTTATCCGGTCCTGGCAAGGGAATAACATCATCGTCCGGTTTATCGCCACCGCTAAGCGCACCTGTTTTGGGTGATGAATTAAGAGTACTAGATTGATCCTTTGTATTATTGAGGGAAGGGCCAGCCTTATCGACGACGCCATCTTTCTTGCGCCAGGCTTCAAACATATGCACCATCGCTGCCGTGGCAATCACCGGGGTGATCAAATTCAAAAACGGCACCGTGAGCATGAAAGCAAAGCCAACCCCGGCGACGAACAAAGGAGTCTTCCACCGGGCGTGCATGGCCTTGGCGTCGCCCTGAGAAATGCGCCGAAACGCCACAACTTCAAAATATTCGCGGCTCAGCAGATAGCCATTTAAGCTCAAATAAATGAACGGAATGAAGGGCCACAGGGGTGGAACAATAAACAAAGGCAAAATCAATAGGTTATAGCCGACCGTAACACCTAAAAACTTCAAAGCGGGGAGAATGCCTTCGGCAATCGTTTGACCTTGTGCAACGTGCTTGTCTGGGTAATGGCGCTGTTCAACCGCCGCTACAACGTCTTCCAACATCAAGGAAGCCACCGCCGTGACCACGGCGGGGAACAAAAACCACGTCAAAGCCATGACCCCAAACTGTGCCACGGTATCAAAAACCATTTCCAGCCAGCCAATGGCCACAAACGCCGTCAGCTTCAAGGCGAAATGCAAGCCAATGTACAGGCCAATAAAGACAAAAACCGATCCCAGGATCGATTTCAAAACAACCGAACGCGTCTTCGGGTCAGATAACTGCCCAAACCCACGAAAAAAGGAAGAAATAATCAGCCCCATCGAAGACCCACCTTAGTTACATCAAATACACTACAGACATAATCTGGAACGACCACCCGCGCAAGGGCAGGCATCGCAAGGAACCTTGAAACGCATACGCGAAGCCGAGGTCGAACTGTGAGGAAACATCGAAGAGATAAAATTTGCCCATCTTGGACCATCCCCCCATACTGGCTAACTTGATACCTTGATCAACGGAGCCTTTCTCAATGACGGTGCTGAAACGAGAAGATTGTATCAACGAAACGTGTCCTTGGTCAGGCAAGCCCGTCAGCGAGGACTCGTTGATGTTGTATCAGGGCCATGTCGTCGGGTTTTGTAACCCAGGATGTCAGGAAAAGTTCGAGCTGGCGGTCAATCACTTCAATGACGCCGTGGTTAAGCTTACAAACAGCTAAAATGAACGTTCTGTGACGCCGACTTTCAAACCGCGTATAGGCTCCAAAACCCCCGAAAAATATCAGCTCTTGCCCCACGCGCGTGCATGACTATACTGCGCCCAAATTTGGGGGCTCCTGCAACCGCTTGCGGTGGGGAGCCTTTGTTTAATTTTTGAGGAGATTTTATCATGAGTGCACGTTATGACGTGGTCGGCATTGGCAATGCCATTGTAGACGTTTTGGCCCATGCGGATGAGGACTTTTTGACTCGTCACGACATGACCAAAGGCACCATGGCGCTGATCGATTCCGATACCGCAGATAAATTGTATGGGGACATGGCCTCCGCGATTGAATGTTCCGGTGGTTCCGCGGCCAATACCATTGCCGGTTTGGCAAGTCTGGGCGGACGCGGTGCCTTTGTCGGGAAAGTCAAAAACGATGTTTTGGGCAAAGTTTTTAAACACGATATCGAAGCCATTGGCGTTGATTTCCCAACGGCCCCTTCAACGGACGGCGCATCCACGGCGCGGTGCTTGATTAATGTCACACCCGATGCAGAACGCACAATGAGCACTTTTTTGGGTGCTTGTGTTGAAATGACCACGGCGGACGTGGATGAAGACGTCATTCGTGCGGCTCAAGTCACTTACTTAGAAGGCTATCTTTGGGATGGCGAAGACGCCAAAGCGGCTTTTGTGAAAGCGGCTGAAATTGCCCATGACGCGGGTCGTGAAGTGTCTTTGTCCTTGTCAGATCCCTTTTGTGTGGGCCGTCACCGCGAAAGCTTCTTGGAACTGGTCGAGAACCACATTGATATTTTGTTCGCCAACGAAGACGAAATCAAAGCTTTGTATGAAGTCGATACGTTTGATGCGGCTTTGCAACACGTTCGAGGGCATTGCAAAGTTTCGGCTCTGACTCGTGGATCAAAAGGATCGGTCATTGTCGCGGGCGAAGAAGTTCACATTGTCGATGCTGAACCTGACGTCACCGTTGTTGATACCACCGGAGCCGGCGATGCTTATGCAGCGGGTTTCTTGTTCGGCTATACCGATGGCGGACAAGATGATTTGGCCCACTGTGGCCGTTTGGGCGGAATTTGTGCCGCTGAAATCATCAGCCACTTTGGCGCGCGCCCCGAAACGCCCCTAAATGAAGTGGTGAAAAATACCCTTGGATAATTGAAACATATACCGAAGCCTGCATGTGCAGGCTAAGGCAAGCGCAAAAAAGCGCCGACCGAAAGGTCGCAAGCCAAGCGGCAGATGTTGCTGGCGACTGAAGGATCTATAATGAAAATTCGTAACATTGCTATTATTGCCCACGTTGATCACGGTAAAACCACCCTGGTTGATGTGTTGCTGAAACAATCGGGTACGTTTCGCGACAACGAAAAAGTGACCGAACGCGCTATGGATTCAGGCGAGTTGGAACGCGAACGCGGCATCACCATCACCGCCAAACCTACCTCGATTGAATGGAAAGGCACCCGCATCAACATCGTTGATACGCCGGGCCACGCCGATTTCGGAGGCGAAGTGGAACGTATTTTGTCGATGGTTGATGGTGTGCTGTTGTTGGTGGACGCGGCTGAAGGCGCCATGCCGCAGACCAAATTCGTTACCGGCAAAGCCTTGAAACTTGGCTTAAGGCCCATCGTCGTGGTCAACAAAGTTGATAAGCCTGAACAGCGCTCATACGAAGTTCAAGACGAAATTTTTGATTTGTTCTCGGCCATGGACGCGACCGAAGATCAGTTGGATTTTCCGACCATCTTCGCTTCGGCGAAAAATGGTTGGGCGACCGATACACCAGACGGTCCGCAAGATGGCATGGACATTATTTTCGACACCATTTTGTCCCACGTCCCTGAACCCACCAAAATTATGGATCAGCCATTTACAATGTTGGCCACCACCTTGGAAGCCGACGCTTTCTTGGGCCGCATTCTGACGGGGCGCATCCATTCCGGTACGGCAAAAATGGGCATGTCTATTAAGGCTATGAACGCGGCTGGTGAAGTGATTGAAACCGGTCGTATTTCTAAACTGTTGTCGTTCCGTGGTCTGGACCGGGTTCCTGTTGATAACGCGGAAAGTGGCGATCTGGTCGCCATCGCGGGTCTTAATAAAGCAACCGTGGCTGACACCATCTGCGATACGGCTGTGTCTGCGCCTATGAAAGCACAGCCCGTCGATCCACCGACGCTTTCGATGATGTTTGCCGTCAACGATTCCCCATTGGCCGGAACCGAAGGCTCTAAAGTGACCTCGCGAATGATCCGTGATCGTTTGTTCGCCGAAGCCGAAGGCAATGTCGCTTTGCGCATCACCGATGGCGAATCCTCTGACGGCTATGACGTTGCTGGGCGTGGTGAATTGCAATTGGGCGTTTTGATCGAACAAATGCGCCGCGAAGGATTTGAGCTGACTGTATCCAGACCCCAAGTCGTGATGCAAGAAATTGACGGTAAACGCCACGAACCTTTGGAAGAAGTCTCCGTTGACGTTGACGAAGAATATTCCGGCATCGTGGTCGAAGCCTTAAGCCTGCGCAAAGGTAAAATGATCGAAATGAAACCCTCGGGTGGCGGCAAAACCCGTTTGGTTTTCCATGTGCCGGCGCGTGGTATGATCGGTTATTTGGGCGAATTCTTAACCGAAACACGTGGCACTGGCATTATGGCGCGGATCTTTCATTCCTATGTTCCCCATACGGGTCCTTTGCCGGGTCGACGCAACGGCGTTTTGATTTCCAATTGTGCGGGCGCAACAGTGCCTTATGCATTGTTCAACTTAGAAGGTCGTGGTCCGTTGTTTATTGGCGCACAAGTGAAAATTTATGCCGGCATGATCATTGGTGAACATTCCCGCCCCGGCGATTTGGAAGTGAACCCAATGAAGGGCAAGCAGTTGACCAACGTGCGCTCATCAGGCACCGATGAAGCCGTACGTTTGACCACGCCACGTCGCCTTAGCCTGGAACAGATGATTTCCTATATTCAGGACGATGAACAGGTGGAAGTCACGCCAAAAAATGTGCGTATGCGTAAACGTTACATGGACCCCAACGTTCGCAAACGTCAATCGCGCACCGACTAAAGCGGCGCGGTTTGCGTCGTCAAATAAAAAAAGCCCGAAGCTTTCAAGCTTCGGGCTTTTTTAGTGTGGCGGACAGGTGAGAAGGATTTAGCTGTCTTCGCTTTCACCATCGTCATCACTCTCACCATCATCGCTTTCGCCGTCAGAGCTTTCACTATCATCACTTTCGCCGTCGTCATCGGATTCGTCTTCGCCCTCACTGTCATCACCATTGCTGGCCCCGCCGCCGTTATTAATGGCATCGGTCAGACTGCCGAGAGGATTTGAGATGCTGGTGGTGATATTGGGCAGAGCGATCAGCAACACGCCGGAAAGCAACGCCATAATGACCCCATATTCAATGGCTGTGACACCGTCCTCATTGCGCCGGAAATGGTTTAGTCGGGTGAATACGTTGTATTTCATTGTAAACCTCCCAAAGCCTTCAAATTGGCAATTGCTTGATCGTGGCCTTGATCGGCGGCCAATTGATACCATTTGTGTGCCTCTATTAGGTCCACCTTGACCCCTTTACCAAACTGATAAAAGACACCGATTTTATTTTGAGCGCGTTTGGAGCCTTGCGCGGCGGCTTTCTGGTACCAAGATAACGCGTTGGCGTAATCCTTTTTCGTGCCCCGCCCGGATTGATACAGAAAAGCTAAATTTTCTTGAGCCTTAACATCGCCAAACTCGGCGGCCTTTGTATATAAAGCGAACGCTTGGTCATCATCTTGTTTAACGCCTTTGCCAAACTGATAGGCAATACCAAGACTGCGCAGAGCCGGAGCATAGTCTTGGTCAGCCGCCTTTTGATACCAAGACGCGGCTTGCTTTGGATCAGAATCGAGGCCTTTTCCCGACGCATAAAGCCGTCCCAAATTGGTCTGCGCAGCGGCAATGCCACTGGCGGCGGCTTGTTGGTAAAGTTTTGCCGCTTGATCGAAATCTTGGTCAACCCCGTGTCCGTTTCGATACAGATTGGCGAGGCTGTATTGGGACCGGGAAAAACCTTTGTCGGCGGCCCGTTGGTACCATTTAGCCGCCTCACTTGGGTCTTTTGGAACACCCTTTCCCGTTAAACACAAATCGGCATAATTATCCTGGGCGCGAACATCGCCCAATTCTGCGGCGGCCTTGTACCACGTGGCAGCGGCGGCAAAATCACGTTCAATGCCCCGGCCTTTTTCATAGCGCAAAGCGACCCGGCGTTGCGCCACGGCATCACCTTGTTTCGCCGTTTGCAGTAACTGTTTAAATTTTTCTTGCTGTTTTAACAGGCTTTGATCCAAGCCATCTTCAACACCTTGCCAAAAGCTCATTTTTTTGGGGTCTGGATGAACTTGACCATAATAATAATAAAGGTGTGCAAACGCGGCCTGTTCACCGTTTTGTGCGGCCTTGCCCAACCACATCATGGCCGTTGTATCATTATCATCGGCAAAAGGGACGCCTTCAAAGCGTAGATACATAAGACCTATTTTATATTGGGCAAGCGCATTGCCCGCATTGGCCGCTTTACTGTACCACATGGCCGCAAGGACTTTGTTGCGCACAACGCCTGAACCGTCCATGTGCAAGTCGCCCATGTGTTCTTGGGCTTTGACATCACCCGCGCGCGCTTTTTTCAACAGCCCTTGAATTTGTCCGGCGGTGGGCGCAGGGCCTAGGGTTGATTCCGTCACAAAAGTCGTGTCGGGGGCGGCGTAAACATAGGTTGGGCTCAGCAACGCCAAAACTGTGAAGGCGGCAATACAGCCTGCGACAGACGGTCTGCGAAAAGGTTTTGCGCGCTCATTTGGCTTAGAATGATAGATGACCAAGATAATTCCCCCACCGTTAGGTAGTCTTAATCGACTACTTGTATGACCTCGTTTGATATGTCTTTCAACTAAGAATACATCATAGATCATTAATTTGGAAATAATGTGATGACCGTCACTTGTCCGCCGAGACGAAAATAACGCGGTCCCGACCCTGCTGTTTGGCTTGGTAGAGGGCCTTGTCGGCCTGGGCAATCACGTCATCTATGGACTGGTTATCGGTCAGGCACTCAGCCACGCCGAAACTCGCGGTTAAAGTCACGGCGGTTTCTTTAAAGGGAATGGAAATGGCTGAAATCGCGTGGCGTAAGCGCTCCGCCATATTCACAGCACTGGTCGAAGATGATTCTGGCAAGATGATGGCAAATTCTTCGCCGCCAATGCGCCCGGAAATGTCGGAAATACGGGTACAGTCATTGATCGCTGCGGCGACAGCTATGATGACCTTATCCCCAACGGCATGACCGTAATTGTCATTGATGGATTTGAAAAAATCGATATCTAACATAATGGTGGAATAGTGATGATCATAGCGGCGTGATTGATCTTCAGCGATCTTGGCATTTTCAAAAAAAGATCGGCGATTGTTCAATCCCGTTAAAACGTCGGTGCGGGCCATACATTCGGCGATGTGTTTGGCTTTTTCTAACGCAACCGTTTTTGCCTGTAATTTTAAATGCGCTCGTTCGGCTTTTTCGGTGGCCATAACAAGTTCTGAAATATCCGAAGTGGTCCCTAGATAACCGCGAAATTGTTTGTTTTTATCGAACAAAGGAATGGCGTTGACACGAAGACAAAAGGTTTTCTCGGTGGCGCTTATGTGCTCATATTCAAAATTTTTAATAGGCTCATGGCGACGAATTTGATCGACATGATTTTTCCAGGCCTGGGATTTTTTGGTTTTTTCAGAAGCCAAATCAAATCGGGACACGCCCATATAGGATTCTTTGGTATGGCCAGTGATGCGTTCAATTGAATCAGACATAAACGTAATGTGAAAAGTCTCGTTCGTTTGCCAAAACCAATCTGACGATATAAGGGCCAATTGACGGTAGCGTTCAAGCTGCTCGTGTTCACTTTCGTCAAAGGCCGTGTTGGATTGTGTCGTCACAGAAACGATTCCATTCAAAATGCTTAACGCCGATATTTAGCGAACTCGCGCGAGTATATAGTATAGGCCTTGCACATATATTAACCAACCTGCAACGGCTAGGCTTTAGACTGTGTCTATGATCAAAATTACCGACACCATTTTTCTATCGCCGGACGAATTGGAAGAACGCTTCATTCGCGCCACGGGGGCGGGTGGGCAGAATGTTAATAAGGTGTCGTCAGCGGTACAGTTGAAATTTGATGCCAAGCATTGTCGAGCGTTATCGAATGCTGTGTTTTTGCGTTTGAAAAAATTGGCGGGGCGGCGCATGTCCTTGGACGGGGTGATCGTTTTGACCGCCAACACGCACCGAACCCAAGAACGCAATCGCAAAGATGCCCAAGATCGATTGATCGCGTTGATCCAAGAAGCCGCAATAGCCCCTATATACCGGCGCCCCACGAAGCCTAAGTATGCGGCAAAATTAAAACGTCTCGACAGCAAAAAACATAAGGGCGGCCTCAAAAAAAGCCGCGCCAAAATTGGCCGTAATTCTCATTATAACGGGGATTAGGTTTGTTTTAGGCCTTCCTGCAAGCTTTCTTTCACATCGTTTTGTTAAGGTTGCTGGTTCATAATCGTAGCTCTTTTAGACTCAATTGGCGAAAATGATGACCGATCTGCTCCACGAAAAACCGCACCGGACTTGGGGGGAAAGTGTCCGTGCTTTTTTAAACCCCAAAGTTTTGGCGCTGCTATTTTTAGGTTTTTCTGCCGGGGTACCAATTTATTTGGTGTTTTCGACCTTATCCATCTGGCTGCGTGAAGCCGGAGTCGAGCGCGCCACCATTGGCTTTTTCAGCTGGGCGGCGCTGGCGTATGGCTTTAAATTTATTTGGTCACCGTTGATCGATAAATTACCGATTCCAGTGTTGGGGCGGGCCTTGGGGCAACGCCGATCCTGGTTGTTGGTGGCGCAACTGGCAATCATGGCGGCGTTGAGTTTTATGGCGTTCACCGATCCGCTCACCCATTTAACCACCATGGCGCTTGGCGCTGTGTTGCTGGCGTTTAGTTCGGCGACCCAAGACATTGTGATTGATGCTTACCGGATCGAATCGGCCGACGAGGACTTACAAGGTTTGATGGCAGCGACTTACATCGCGGGTTATCGTATTGGCATGTTGGTGGCGGGTGCGGGTGCACTTGAAATTGCGGGTTATTTAGATGTGGTGGATGGATACGATTATGCGGCTTGGCAAGGCACCTATTTTGCCATGGCCGGGGTTATGATGGTTGGCATCGTCACCACCTTTGTGATCTCAGAACCAACGCACAAAGCCCCGTTAAGCGTGGTCTTAGATACTGCCGTTGATTACCTGCGTTTTGTGGTGCTGTTTGTCATTGCCGTGGCGGTATTTGGCGGGGTGTTCGTTGCGTGGCCGGGGCTGGCTTCGACGTTCAGCCCAATGGTTGATCCGGCGTTGGCAAAGTTCATCAACGGTGCCTTGCAATTGGGCTTGAGTGTAGGCATTGCCAGTGCGGTGGGTTTTGCTTTGGTGCGCTTAGGTTTGGTCAAACAAGCGGTGGCCTATGAGGCCTATGTTGCGCCGTTTGCTGAATTTTTAGACCGCTTTGGCCGCACCGCGATCTTGATCTTGTTGTTAATCGCAACGTTTCGCATTGCCGATATCGTCATGGGCGTGATGGCCAATGTCTTCTACGTCGATCTGGGCTTTGAAAAGCAAGATATCGGGCGTATTTCCAAAGGCTTTGGCCTGGGTGCGACCTTGGTGGGGGGCTTTGTTGGCGGTTTGATCACGGTCCGTTATGGGGTTATGAAGACGCTCTTTTTGGGTGGATTCTTAGCTGCAATCACCAACGTTTTGTTTGCGGGGATGGCGTCCTTAGGCCCTGAAATTTGGGCCTTGATGGCGGTGATTTCGGCTGACAATTTGGCGGGCGGCATCGCGTCTGCGGCTTTTGTCGCTTATTTGTCGAGCCTGACGTCACGCAGTTTCACGGCCACCCAATATGCGTTGTTCAGTTCTCTGATGATGCTGGTGCCAAAGTTGATTGCCGGATATTCCGGCGTTTTGGTGGATGGATTGGGCTATCAAACGTTCTTTTTAACCACGGCGGCGTTGGGCTTAATCCCGTTGGCCTTGATCGTTTTTGTGGCAAAATCTAACGCTCGAAACGATTAACGGTGGCTTTAGCGCCCAGCTCATGGCATACAGCGCCCAACACATCCTCTTTTTCATGACTAAAATAATATAAGGCCCTGATCACATGGATATTACCAAGCTTTCCATCGGCAAAAACGCACCAGACGAAGTTAACGTTCTCATCGAAGTTCCCATGGGCGGCAACCCCGTGAAATACGAACTCGACAAAGACTCCGGCTGCATGTTTGTCGATCGCTTTTTGCACACCGCCATGCACTACCCGTGCAATTATGGCTTTATTCCGCACACTTTGTCTGACGATGGCGATCCGGTTGATGCGGCGGTTTTGGGCCAGCACACGGTATCACCTGGCGTTATCATTCCGTCCCGTCCCGTTGGCGTGTTGTTGATGGAAGACGAAAAAGGCTTGGATGAAAAAGTCTTGTGCGTTCCCGATCACAGTCTTCACCCGTATTATGAAGAGGTTGAATCGATTGACGATTTGCGGCCGATTTTGCTGGAACAATTGGCACACTTTTTCACCCACTATAAAGATCTAGAACCCGGTAAATGGGTCAAGGTCACGGGCTGGGAAGGCGTCGACAAAGCCAAAGAAATGATCACGCTGGGCATTGAGCGGGCAAAAAATTCTAAATAAGCTTGGGCCTGCGCTCATTTCTACATAAGATAACAACCATTCAATTGAGTTGGGAGGTCTTGTTATGTCTAAATCTCTGCGCCGCCTTGTTTTGTCCACCGCCGTGTGCGGTTCCCTTGCCGTGTCGTATCAAGCGTTTGCTGAAACGCCAGGGGCGTATGGGGCATGGTCTGATCCCAACCAAGCGCAAAGCGCAACCAGCGGTGATCTCAAAAATCTGTTGGCAGATTTAAAAAAGCTGATTGCCAAAGCCCAAAAAGACCGAGCCGCCAACCCGGTGTTTTTGCGCGACCTTAACAATTTGACCGCACGCTATGAAAATCCGTGGGGCAAACAAGTGTTGTTCGATGATTTTAAGGATGGCGATTATACACGGTCCCCCGCATGGTCGGTAGCGTCCGGGGAATATTGGGTTGAACAGGGCTATGGCCTGCGCAACAAAATCACCGTCGCCAGCGGGACCGCCAGTGCCCCGGCACCGTCTAAAAAAGTCAGCCGTGAACAATTGGCAATTTCGATTTTAGGCGCGGTGTTGGGGGGCAAAAAAGCGGCCACAACGCCACCACCGCCCGCCCAGGTTGACGGCAAGCCTGCTTCTATTTCCACCCGCATCCGCGTCCCCAACGCATTTTCTTTGACGACCGATTTAAGTTCGTGGGTCGGGGCCGGACAGTTTGAAATTGGCCTCACCCAAAACACCTCTGGCTCTGGCTACCGGGTGGCGTATCATCCAGGCACCAATGGCGCCCAAGGTTTGTTGGAATTGGTGAAAGTCACATCGCGCGGTCGGGGGGTCATTGGTTCGGCGTCCATTGCCGCCCTTGAAGACAAACGCAATCACGCGCTGGCTTGGACCCGCAACGCGGTTGGGCAAATGAGCGTATTGATTGATGGCAAAACGGCGGTGAGTGCGCGTGACGTTAGTTTCCGCGATGCCTTTAGCGCCGTGCAGCTGACCAATGATGCCGCCGACGTGATCCTAAAATCCATTACCGTACTGGGTGCGCGTTAAGTGATCAACGACTTTCCCGGCCTTGAAGGTCTAGAAGATGCCGCCAAAGCCCTGTTGATGGGCGCCGCCCAACAGGCCGTCGTGCCGCCAGGGACGGTGGTGTTTACCAGCGGCGCCAAGTGCGAAACCTATTTTTTGGTGACGGACGGTTCGGTGCGGGTGCAAATGGTCTCGGAAAATGGTCGCGAGATCGTGTTGTATCGGGTCGAAAGCGGCCAAACTTGTATTATGACCACGTCGTGTTTGATGTCCAATGCGCTTTACGGGGCCGAAGCCATCACCGAAAGCGAAGTCAAAGCCGTTATGGTTCCCGCCGCAACGTTTCAAAAATTGGTCAATAGTTCAGCCGTATGGCGCACCTTTGTCTTTTCGTCTTACAGCACCCGGCTGGCCGATTTGTTGATGTTGGTGGACGAAGTCGCGTTTCACCGTATTGATGTGCGCTTGGCAAAGTTCCTGTTGGATCGTGGCGGTGTAGATGGCCAACTTGTCACCACCCACCAAGACTTAGCCAGTGAGCTCGGCTCGGCCCGCGAAGTCATCAGCCGCCAACTCAAAGAGTTTGAAAAACGCGGCTGGGTGAAACTCCAACGGGGCCGCATCGAATTGTTGCAACAAAACGCCCTCGGCGCCTTGTGTGACTAGGTTACAGACCGCCCCCGCAAACGGGTATAGACTTAAACCAACTTAAAACTTCCCCCCGACCTTTAAGGACTTCAAAATGCAAAAAAACGTAGGCTCCCTCGACAAAATTCTCCGCATCATCATCGGCCTGGTGCTGATCTCATATGCGATCTTGCCAAGCTTCGGCCTGATGGCCGACACCGGCTATAATTACACCGGTTGGATCGGCATCATTCCCTTGGGAACAGCCCTGCTCGGCATCTGCCCCCTATATTCCATCATCGGCGTAAAAACCTGCCCAGCCGCAGACAAATCCGACAGCGCCGACGCATAAGCTTAAGCGCAAAAAACCAAAAAGGGCGGCCTCAAACAGGGCCGCCCTTTTTTTGTGTTTACGTCACCCACGCCTTTCGTCAGTCCTGCCCCATCTCCGCCCGCAAGAGGGCAAGGTTTTGCGCAACGATTTGTGAATTCGGATGCTCCGCCCCCAACGAGCGGGTCAAAATCTCCACCGCCCGCTCCAACAACGGCTCGGCCTCGTCCAAGCGGTTGGTGTCCTTATAGAGCTGGGCTAAATTATTGAGGCGGAAGCCAACCTTGGGATGGTCCGGGCCCAACGCCGCCTCATCAATTTTTAAGGCCCGCACCATCAACGGCTCGGCCTCGCCGAGGCGGTTGGTGTCCTGATAGAGCTGGGCTAAATTATTGAGGCTGATGGCAATCTTGGGATGGTCTGGACCAAACGCCGCCTCGGCGATTTTCAAGGCCTTGACCATCAACGGCTCGGCCTCACCCAGGCGGTTTGTGGCCTGATAGAGCTGGGCTAAATTATTGAGGTCCCGGGCAACATCAGGATGGTCCGCACCCAACGCCGCCTCATCAATTTTCAAGGCCCTGAGCATCAACGGCTCGGCCTCGGCCAGGTGGTTGGTGTCCTGATAGAGCCCTGCCAAATTATTGAGGTCGATTGCAACATCGGGATGGTCCATGCCAAACGCCGCCTCGTCAATTTTCAAGGCCCTTACCATCAACGGCTTGGCCTCACCCAGGCGGTTGGTGGCCTGATAGAGCTGAGCCAAGTTATTGAGGCCAATGGCAACGTTAGGATGGTCCGGGCCAAACGCTACCTCATTAATTTTCAAGGCCCTTACCATCAACGGCTCGGCCTCGCCCATGCGGTTGGTGGCCTTATAGAGCTTGGCTAAATTGTTGAGTTCGGTGGCAGCGCGCGTGTGGTCCGGGCCCAACGCCGCCTCGTTGATTTTCAAGGCCCTTACCATCAACGGCTCGGCCTCGTCATAGCGGGCCTGGGTGAGGTAAAGCTCGGCTAAGTAGTTGAGAACAATGGCGTAAAGAGGATCGTCTTGGGCCAATTCGGACTCGGCCAAGCCGTGGGCGCGGGTATAGACTTGTTCGGCTTCTGGGTATTTTCCGCCCGCGTTATAGGCGAAGCCAGCCTTGTTGAGGCTTGTGATGCGTTCACGAATGGTACTATCGGGGTAGCGGTCGGCGGCGCGCAGGTAGTGCCCGGCGGCTTCGCTATATTTAAATTGGGTTGCGGCTAAGTCGCCCCGGGCCTCCGCCGTTGCGGCGGCGGCCATGTGGCGGGTGCGCAGGTCGTCCTCAAGTCTGACGGTAGCCTGCTCATCCTGTTGTTCGGCGCGGAGCAAAATTTTCTCAGCCTCATCGTAGCGAATGTCTTCGATGGCAGTCGTTGCTTCGTCGCGCAGGGCATCGGTGTTCTTGCCGATGCCGGGGATGTTGGCAACCCGCTCCAACAATTCAAAGTGTTTCTCCGCAATCTTGCGTAATTTTGCGTCGAGGTCGTCGGGGGTGGTGTGGTCTTGTTCAAGAATTTTAAAAAAGTTGCGTAGCGCAGCTTCGGTGACGCCTTGGCTCCTTATACGCTCAATGAAGTCTTCAGGAGATATGCCATGTTGAATGGTTAAATCATCTTGGGTCATGAGAGTTCCTCATCATCGGCCTTGTCCTGTTTTAAAAATTCACTGTTCTTCGTTGCAAAGTCACGAAGCTTTAAACTATTTTTGTCAGGACCGAGTGGACCGGACTTAAGCGTATTAAAAAAATCACTCAGTAATTTTTCGGTGGCTGCGTTTCTTTTAAAAAGTTCGTCAAATTTTTCTTGAGGTATGCCTTGGTGAATGTGCATATCTCCTTGGATCGTATATGTTGTGCCAGATACTTCGGTGTGATTGCCATTGCCGGAATGTACAGCGGCGTCACCCTTGTCGGAGCGCGCGGCAATAGGGTGTTCGCCAGTTGCCTGGTTTGAATTGTCACCTTCATTTGTTTGTTGAACTTGCGGAGGCGGTGGTGGAGATTTAAAAAACCACACGATGGCTGTCAATATAAGGCCACTCACAACACCCCCGGTAATGGTCATACCAAGGGTGTCCGTCGTCATCCAGGTCCAAATTTCAGCCCACATCCGCGCTTGCTCCCTCTCCGTCTAAACTATGACAAGGAACCCTTGAAATAGCTACCCCTTTGAAGGGCAGCAGGGTGGCTTAGGCGGTGACGTTGAGCATGATCAAAATGTGGAACAATCCGGCGGCTAAGAGGGCGGCCAAGGGGACAGTTATGATCCAGGCGGCGGCGATGGACCAGGCGTGGTTGCGGCGTACCAAGCGGCGTTGACGGGCTTTGGTCACGGCTTTTTCGGGGTCGGTTGGGGTGGCTGTGGTCGACGCGGCGGTGGTGTTGGCGGGGGTGCAGGTGGCGGCTTGTTTGTATTTGCGCAGTTCCAGGTATTCGCGCAAAAAGCCGACGCCGAAAACGCCGCCGACCGCGATGTGGGTGGAACTGACAGGCAGGCCCAAGGCCGAGGCGATGATCACGGTGATTGCTGCCGACAGGGCGACGCAAAAGGCCCGCACCGGGTTGAGCTTGGTGATTTCTTGGCCCACGGTTTTGATCAAGCGCGAGCCAAACAGCACCAGACCGATAGAAATGCCAAGGCCTCCGACCAGCATCACCCACAAGGGAATTGCGGCTTTGGAGACGATTTCGCCGCTATCGGCGACCGATACAATAGCGGCTAACGGTCCCACCGCGTTCGCCACATCGTTGGCCCCATGGGCAAACGACAGCAAGGCGGCGGAAAAAATCAAGGGCACCACAAACAGCTGGTTCACGGACTTGCGTTTGTTTTCCATGTGTTCGGCTTTGGCGGCAATACGCGCGCGCATCAAGGACCAGGTGAGGCCACACACAACGGTTCCGGCCGCGATGGTTTCCAGCCAACTGGCCTTATAGATTTTTTTCAAACCCTTGCTCATCAAATACATTGAAAACGCCGCCGCCATGATGGCGACCAAGATTGGCACCCACCTTTTGGCGGCCACCACCTTATCGTCTTTGTGCAAAACATTGGCTTTGATGATAAACAAAAACAGCGCCGCAATGATCCCGCCCAACAGCGGCGAAATGACCCAACTGGCGGCAATTTTACCCATGGTGGGCCAGTTAACAGCGTCAAACCCGGTGGCGGCAATGCCCGCCCCCATGACGCCCCCGACGATAGAATGGGTGGTGGAAACGGGTGCCCCTAAAAATGTTGCCAAATTCAGCCACAGGGCAGCGGCCAGCAGGGCGGCCATCATGGCGGTCATGAAGGTTGCGGCATCCGGCATCAGGTCTTTGTCGATGATCCCTTTGGAAATGGTTGAAACCACATCGCCCCCGGCCAACAGCGCGCCGCTGGTTTCAAAAATAGCGGCAATGAGGATGGCTCCGGTCAAGGTCAAAGCCTTGGACCCCACCGCTGGCCCAACATTGTTGGCGACATCGTTGGCGCCAATGTTCATAGCCATATAGCCACCAATGACCGCAGCGGCGACCACGAATGGCGTAAATCCTGAGCCCGATTGCATCGAAGTAACAATCCACACCGCGACCAAAAACAGCACCGACAAACCGATGCGTGCCATCACTTGGCCTTGAGCTTGGGCGGCGGCTTCGACTTTGGCGATCTTTTTCAGATCTTTGTCGAGCGCTGATTTACCGCGAGGTTCGGGGGTGGTATCGGACATAGAGACGTTCCTTAGCAAAGGAGAGGCATAACGTTACAGAAATATGACAACACCCGGGCGTCTCGGCAACTGAAAAGCATCCACAGGGGCGTGGCGTTTAAAAGGAATCGTCTGAAGACTCGTCAAGGGGATAGGGGGCGAGGCCATCAATGCTGGCCGTATTGCGGGTTTGCCAAAAGCTGCGAAGGGCTTGAGGGTCACGCTTTTGCCAATAATCGGTCAGGGACTTGCGGTCATTTTGGTGGGTATAAAGCGGGATGCCCATGCCACAGGATTTTTGTGATTGTTCAACCTCTATGACCATAATCTGGCGGGTCCCCGCGTAGGGGGGAAATTGACAGGCGAGGTCGTCCCAGTCGGGACTGGCTTGGTTTACGACGGTGCCGCGACCGAACAGCCGGAGAATTTGTGGTTCACCATCAAAGGCGCAAAACATCAGCGTGATGCGACCATTGTCGCGCAAATGAGCAGAGGTTTCGTTGCCGCTTCCCGTCAAATCAACATAGGCCACCCGATTGGGGGTCAAGATGCGAAAGCTATCCAAACCCTTTGGCGACAGATTGATGCGGCCTTGTGTCGGGGCCGTCGACACAAAAAAGATATGCTGGCGTTCGATAAAGGCCTGTTGGTCGTCCGTAATGGACTCAAAAAATGTCGACATGGGGACGGGTCCTAAAGGGGGCTATAGTGTATCATGCGCGGCGAGGGCAGCGAGGTTCACCAAGTCGGAAACGGTGGCCCCCAATGGTGCGATTTGCGCCGATTTGGAAAGCCCCAACAGCAACGGTCCAATCACCGTGCCGCCGCCCAGTTGTTGCATCAATCCGGCGGAAATACTGGCCGCGTTCAGGCCTGGCATAATCAAAATGTTGGCTGGACCGCTAAGCCTGGAAAACGGGAAAATGCGTTGTTGCAAGGCAAAATCAAGCGCCACTTCGGCATTCATTTCGCCTTCGTATTCGAACGTGACCTGCATATCGTCTAACATTTTCACCGCATCGCGTACCACTTGGGTGCGTTCGGGCATGGGATTGCCAAAATTGGAAAATGACAACAAAGCGACCCTAGGATCTTGGCCCAAAGAGCGGACTTTTTTGGCCGTTTGTTGCGCGGTGTCGGCCAATTGACGGGCATCAGGGATCACGCCGACTGAGGTATCGGCCAAAAACACCGTGCGTCCTTCGGCCACCAATAACGTCAAGCCGACCACGCTTTGGTCACAAACGGGGTCAATCACGCGCAAAATATCTTTCAAGGCAACGTGGTAATTGCGCGTTAGCCCGGTGACCATGGCATCGGCATCGCCGTTTTGGACCATAGACGCGCCAAAAATATTACGGTTTTGGTTGACGAAGCGTTGGCAATCGCGAAACAGCAAGCCCTGGCGTTGTTGGCGTTCATATAAGGTATCGGTATAAAGTTTGGTGCTGTCCGACAAGGCGGCATTGGTAATTTCAACGCCATCTAAATTCGGCAGACCTAAGCTTACCATGGTGTTGTGAATGAGGTCGGTGCGACCGATAAGAATTGGGGTGCCGTACCCGGCATTGTAAAAGGCCAAAGCGGCGCGAATGGATTTTTCTTCTTCCCCTTCACAAAACACCACCCGTTTTGGGTTGCGCTGCACGTCTTGGAAAATGGCCTGCAAGCTTGGGGCCGTGGGGTCCAAGCGCGCGGTCAACTCATTTTTATAGGCGTCCATATCGATGATGGGGCGTTGCGCCACGCCAGAGTCCATAGCCGCCTTGGCCACGGCCATGGGGACGGTGGTGATCAAACGCGGATCAAAGGGGGCGGGAATAATATAGTCCGGACCGTATTTCATGTGTTTGCCGGAATAGGCTTGATCCACTTCGTCGGGGACGTCTTCGCGTGCCAGCGCCGCAATGGCGTGGGCGGCGGCGACTTTCATATCTTCGTTAATGGTGGTGGCGCGCACGTCCAAGGCCCCGCGAAAGATATAGGGGAAGCCCAGAACGTTATTGATCTGGTTGGGGTAATCCGAACGCCCGGTGGCGATGATGGCTTCGGGACAGGCGGCTCTGGCGTCTTCGGGCAAAATTTCTGGATTGGGGTTCGCCATGGCAAAAATAATTGGCATTTCAGCCATGCTTTCGACCATTTTGGTCGTCAAAGCGCCTTGCACCGACAGACCTAGGAACACATCGGCTCCATTGACGGCGTCTTCTAAGGTGCGGGCTTCGGTGTCAACGGCGTGGGCCGCTTTCCATTGGTTCATGCCGATTTCACGACCTTGGTAAATGACCCCTTTGGAATCACACATAATGGTATTTGCGGCCCGAACGCCCAAGCATTGCGACAACTCGATGCAGGCAATGGCGGCGGCTCCGGCCCCGTTGACCACGATTTTGATGTCTTTGAGGTCGCGCCCGGTCAAGTTACAGGCATTGATCAGGCCCGCCGCCGTGATGATGGCGGTGCCGTGTTGGTCATCGTGAAACACCGGAATGTCCATCAATTCGCGCAACCGTTGTTCAATGATGAAACATTCAGGCGCGCGGATGTCTTCTAAATTGATGCCGCCAAAACTTGGGCCCAAGTAGCGCACCGCGTTGATAAATTCATCGACGTCTTTGGTATCGACTTCCAGATCGATGCCATCAATGTCGGCAAAGCGTTTAAACAGCACCGCTTTGCCTTCCATAACGGGCTTAGCGGCTTGAGCGCCCAAATCGCCCAATCCCAAAACGGCGGTGCCGTTGGTGATGACAGCGACGATATTGCCTTTGGCGGTATAGTCATAAGCCAGTTGCGGGTCGCGTTCGATTTCCAAACATGGGGCGGCCACGCCGGGGCTGTAAGCCAACGATAGGTCATGTTGGGTGGTTAGGGGTTTGGTGGCCCGAATTTCTATCTTTCCCGGACGGCCCCGGGCGTGCATCGCCAGGGCTTCTTGGTCTAGGGCTTTTGATTTATCGTCTGTGCTTTGGGGCATTTAAGATCTCCGTTCATAAACATGAACGTTCTGGGCATTGAATTTTTCAAGTACGTTTTGGGCTTCGTTAACTTTGCTATCCGTGGTGCACGCGACCCATAAAATGACCCCACCTGCGGCCAGCGCGTTGGCAAAATTTTCGGTGTGCGGGGTGGCGGTCACTTCGTCCAAAATATCCTTGGCGACCACGCCTGCTGTGGCGGCCCCGATAACACTGGCGATCATGGCTGCGGTCGGACCACCAGCCAGCAAAATGGCTCCGGACGCCACCAGCGAACCCTCATATTTGACTTCTCCGACCAGGGCGGTGAGCACATCTTTCCAGGGTTTTCCAGGGCTGCCTGCGGCATCTAAGCTTTCGTGGCTATCGAGAACTGACAGATCAATCGAAGCGAATCCCGCATCGTCCAACAGATGGTGCACGGCGGCTTCGAAATCGAGACGGTCTTTAAAGACGCCAACGACTTCTCGGGTGATGTTTGGGGCGGTATCGGTCATATCAGCTCTCCTCTTTTTGCTTTTATAGGAGAATGTTAACAGGCAATTGTCCTTTCGCATATTGCTAATGACGGTTATGGTGCGACTATGAATAAAGAACTTGATATCTCGTCCTCAAGCCCGCCCGCCCAGCCCGAAAAAGGGGATGTGGTGACGCCGATGATGGCGCAATTTTTGGCGATTAAGGTGCAGCATCCCGATGATGTGCTTTTTTATCGCATGGGCGATTTTTACGAATTGTTTTTTGACGATGCCGTCAAAGCCTCTCGCGCCCTGGACATTACCCTGACCAAACGCGGCAAACACCAAGGCGAAGACATCCCCATGTGCGGCGTTCCCGTGCACAGTCATGATCAATACTTATCAAAACTCATCCGCAAAGGTTTTCGCGTTGCCGTGTGCGAACAAATGGAAAACCCGGCAGAGGCCAAAAAACGCGGCCCAAAATCCGTGGTCAGGCGTGAAGTGGTGCGGGTGGTAACACCCGGCACGATCACCGAAGATGCCTTGTTGGACGCGCGGGCCAACAATTATTTGGCGGCGCTGGCTGAAGCCGAAGGCAAATTAGGATTGGCGTGGGTCGATGTGTCGACCGGGCAATTTTTCGCCCAAAGCTCAAGCGTGGAAAATTTAAACGCCCAATTGGCGCGGTTAAGTCCGGGCGAACTGTTGGGGGCCGATAGCCTACTTGGCCGCGACAGCCTGAAAATGGCTTTGGCCGATTGGCAGCATGTGTTGACGCCCCAACCGGCGTCCCGGTTTGACAGCACCAACGGCGCCAAGCGGCTTCAAGCGCAATTCGGCGTCAAAACCTTAGACGCCTTTGGCGGCTTTGGCCGCGCCGAAGTGGCGGCGGCCGGGGCGCTGTTGGATTACATTGAATTGACCCAAAAAGGCAAACTGCCAAGGCTAAGTCCGCCCGTGCGCATCGCTGTGGATGGGGTGATGGAAATTGATGCCGCCACCCGGCGCAATTTGGAATTGTCCGAAACCCTAAGCGGCACCCGCAAAGGCACCTTGTTAAGTGTCATCGATAAAACGGTGACGGGTTCGGGTGCCCGGTTATTGGCGGTCCGCTTGGCAGCACCCTTGACGGACATTGCTGAAATCGACCAGCGGTTTTCAGAGGTCGAGTTTTTTGTCGATCAAAGCCGTCTGAAAGATGACTTGCGCCACCTGTTTAGCCGGTGTCCCGATTTAGAACGGGCGTTATCGCGGATCACCTTGGGCCGTGGGGGCCCACGCGATTTGGCGGCTGTGCGGGATGGATTGCTGATGAGCGCCGAGGCACGCGATTTGTTTGGCGGCTCTGATGTCCCCAAAGGGGTCGCGGTGAGCCTGGAAAATTTAGGCGCCCATGGGCAATTGGTCGGCGAACTTAATGCGGCCCTGGCCCAAGAGCTTCCGATGCTGGCCCGCGATGGCGGCTTTGTTCGGGCGGGCTATCGTCCAAATTTGGATGAATTGCGCACGCTGCGCGATGAAAGTCGCCGTTTGATCGCGGGCCTGCAAAGCGGCTATCAAGAGCACACAGGCCTTCCCACGTTGAAAGTGAAACACAACAACGTGTTGGGCTATTTCATCGAAGTTTCATCGCGTCATGGTGATGTTTTGATGGCGGCCGAAAGCCCCTATATTCACCGCCAAACCATGAAAGGCGCGGTGCGTTTTTCGACCGTTGAATTAAGCGAGTTGGAAGGCAAAATTGCCCGTGCTGCCGATGGCGCGGTGGCCTTGGAACAGGCGGTATTTGGTGAGCTGGTCGAGCACATTGTCAAACACGCCGACGCCATAGCCGAAGCCGCCCGTGCGTTGGCCGAATTGGATGTCGCATCCGCCTTGGCCCAATTGGCGACGGATCAGCGTTATGTGCGTCCGGTGGTCGATGACAGTTTGGATTTTGAAATTTCCGATGGGCGTCATCCGGTGGTCGAAGCCGCGCTGCAAGCGGGGGAAGGCGAAAAGTTCGTCGCCAACGATTGTTCACAAACCGACGAAAGTGGACGTTTGTGGTTGCTCACAGGGCCAAACATGGCGGGTAAATCGACCTTTTTGCGGCAAAACGCTTTGATGTGTGTGTTGGCGCAAATGGGCAGTTTCGTGCCGGCGACGGCGGCGCGTATCGGTGTTGTTGATCGCTTGTTTTCGCGGGTCGGGGCCGCCGATGATCTGGCCCGTGGCCGTTCGACGTTTATGGTTGAAATGGTCGAAACGGCGGCAATTTTGAACCAAGCGGGTGAACGCGCCTTGGTGATTTTAGACGAAATTGGACGCGGCACTTCGACCTATGACGGCTTGTCGATTGCCTGGGCGGTGGTTGAACATTTGCATGAAGTGAACAAATGTCGGTCGTTGTTTGCCACCCATTACCATGAATTGACCGCCCTAAGCGCCAAGCTAGAGGGCCTCAGCTGCCACGCCATGAAGGTCAAAGAATGGAAAGACCAGGTGGTGTTTTTGCATGAGGTGGGCTTGGGCGCTGCGGAACGCTCGTACGGTATTCATGTGGGCAAATTGGCGGGGCTTCCCGACGCCGTGGTCCAGCGCGCGCAAAGCCTGTTGAAATCGATGGAAGCCGGCGAGCAAACGTCCACATTGACCAAATTGGCCGACGATCTACCGCTGTTTTCCCACGCGCCAATCCAGACGATGCAAAAATCAGGACCGCGTCAGGCATCCGAAGTCGAAATCGCCGTTACGGCGGTGTTGCCCGACGAAATGACCCCGCGCGAAGCTTTGGATTTTTTGTATCAATTGAAAACGATGAAATCCGACAGCTAGCTTTCTTCGGCGGTGCGGTCTTGGGGGGCGCTGGCGGCGATGTCTGGGTAGGCCTTTTTGAGGGCCGTGAAATCTTTGTAAACACTCAAGTCTTTCAGCAATTCGATCACGCCCTGTAACGAGGGGCCGGACCGAGACCCCATGGAAATGCGCAGGGTGTCATATTTGACGCCGCGCACAAACCCCATTTCAAAGCGGTGGCCGCGAAAGCCAAAACTGCTGCCCGAAACGAAGCTAAAGCCTCGTTTGAAGACTTCTGCCTCGAGGATGGCGCGTAACAAAGCGCGATCACTGTGGGTGTCTGAACGATAGCGAAGATTGACAAAAGGCGCTTCGGCCCAAGCTTTGTCCTTGTCTGGCCCCAAACTTGGGTGAATGACTTTGACGATGAAAGAGGCCTCTGGCTTTACAGCTTTGCTTAACGCTAAAGCGAGGCGTTTATTGTTGGTAAAAACGGCGGTTCCATGAATGCCCAACGACGTTTTGTCCAAAACAAACGGTGCGCTCAACGCCGCACATTCGTCTTGGGATAAGCTGAGACCAAACGTGATGCGGATCACCTGTAAGGACTTTGCGACTTGTTTAAGCTGCTGCTTATAAAGCTCGGTGTCGGGAGCCCAAAGGCTCATAAGCCCTAAGTTGGACAGTTCCAAACCGTTTTGGTCCATCTTCAGGCCCGAGCGAATGTTCACAATAAGGTTGGGGGGATTATCGGCAATCCGCTTGCAAAACTGTTCCATGGGAAAAAGATCGCCGCTTAACGATGTGTCGAACAAGATAATGCAGGGCTGGCCTTTGGGACGTTGGTTGAAGGCCTTGATAAAGGCGCCCATATCAAACACTTCTAAATCAATATCAGCGGTCACCGGTTCGATCACAATCAAATCGGCTTTTCCCAGCTTGACCGCCGCGCATAGGTTTTTTTGCTGGGTATGTTTGCGGCCGTGAAATTGGCCGTCACAAAGAACCCCAAGGGCTTTGCTAATTTCGAAATAGCCACCAAACATATGCAGGGAAAGCGGGCCTTTGGGGATGTCCCACATGTCATGGGCAAAGGCCCGAAAGACATGCAAAAACGCGGTAATGGCGGTCATGCCGTTGGAAAAAACACGGGCCTCAGAGGCCCAACCTTCGGGGGCTGGGCGGCGAACGTTTAAGCGTTTTTCCAAGGCTTCTGGACGGACCCAACGATCATAGGGGTAAGAAATACGCACATCGCCGGGCAGCAATTTTGTTTGTTGGTGTGGCGGCGACATCATGTAGCCGTCTGATCGTAAGTGTGCGCGTTGCAACCAGCGTCGCCGGAGATCTAAGCTTAGGTTTTCCAACATTTGCTCGCCAGCAAGGGTCTCAAGCTGGGGGTTTCGCAATAACGCCTCGGCCCGCGTCCGCCAATCGCCAGGAAAGGGGGGGTCGTTTTGCGTCGATGGGGCTGCAAACACCTTGCCCATTTGGTTCGACAAAGCGATGAGAAACATGCATTCGTCTTTGCAAGGGTGCGCTGTCATAACAAAAACTCGTGGTTATTAGACCGAAGGTGATAAACCTTATATACAATGAATTTGGTTGGGAACGCTACTTAAGGACTTCAGATGCTGTTAGACGTTAAAAATCCCCGCATGCTTATTGACCGCAAACGGTTCCATAGCCAGCTGTGGGATTTGAAAAAGGGCGTGGAAAATCCTGACTTTACCAAGCCTAAATTGCGAAATGCCGTGTTGCCCTTGTTTAAGGCACAGTTGGCCCGTGGGCGCGATGAAATTCAACGACGCTTTGAAAGCCAAGAAGCCAGTGGGGCGGCGACGCTGCGGGCGGGGGCATATTTGTTGGATCAAATTATCCGCACCCTGCACGAATTTACCATCACCAACGTCTACCCGGAAATTAAAGACCAAGACATGGCCTTGGTCGCGACCGGCGGCTATGGGCGGGCGGAAATTGCCCCACAATCTGACTTAGACATCATGTTTTTGATCCCCAAACATAAACCGGCGCCAGTCACCCAAGCGGTGGAATGGATGCTGTATATGTTGTGGGATTTGGGCCTGAAAGTCGGTCACGCCACCCGCAGTGTCGAAGAAACGGTGGAAATGGCAAAGTCCGACATCACCATTTCCACCAGCCTGTTGGAATCCAGATGCTTAAGCGGCAATATGAAATTGTTTAAAGACTTTGAAAAAAGCTTTGAAATGAATGTGATGCGGGGTACGGAATCTGAATTTGTCAAAGCCAAGCTGGAAGAACGCGATGACCGCCACGACCGCATGGGCGACACCCGTTATGTGTTGGAGCCAAACCTGAAAGACGGCAAAGGCGGCTTGCGCGATTTGCAAACCTTGCTGTGGATTGCAAAGTATTTATACCGGGTGAACACGGTGGCCGATTTGGTGGCGTCGGGCGTGTTGGATAAAATTGATGCCAAGCGCTTTAAAAAGGCCCAACGATTCCTGTGGACGGTGCGCTGTCACCTTCATTATGTGTCAGGCCGTCCCGACGAAACCATCAGTTTTGATGTACAAGCGGACTTGGCCGCTCGCATGGGATATATGGACCGTGAGGGCAGTCGAGCGGTCGAGCGATTCATGAAGCACTATTTTTTGGTGGCCCGAGAAGTTGGCGATTTGACACGGGTGATTTGCGCCGTGTTGGAACACGAACACAGCAAAAAGCCGCTGCTTACGATTCCTTCGTTTAACTTTCGTAAAAAGCATGTGCCGGGTTTTAAGTTGGAACGTGGACGCTTGAATGTACTTGGCGTTGACGTTTTTAAAGACGATCCGATTAAAATTTTACGCTTGTTTGCGGAAGCAGAAAAGTTTGATCTCGACATCCATCCCCAAGCGCTTCGCTTGGTGCAACGCAATCTGCGTTTAATCAATGGCAAGGTGCGCAAATCACCTGAAGCCAACACGTTATTTTTGGATATGTTGTGCAGCAAAAAAGGCCCGCGTTTGGTGCTCAACCGCCTCAGTGAGTCCGGGGTGTTGGGGCGCTTTATTCCCGATTTTGATTTTGTCACGGCCCAGATGCAATACGACATGTATCACGTCTATACGGTTGACGAACACACCATCCGCGCCATCGATATTTTAAGCCGTATCGAACGCGGTTTGTTGGCCGAAGACCATCCGGTGTCGACCGAAGTGATCAACGATATTCAGTCGCGCCGGGTCCTGTATGTTGCCGTCTTCCTGCATGACATTGCCAAGGGCCGGGGCGGCGACCATGCCGAAGAGGGGGCTAAAATTGCGAAAAAACTCTGCCCGCGCTTTGGTCTGAATGCTTGGGAAAGTGAGACCGTTCAATGGTTGGTCTTGAATCATTTAAATATGAACCGAACCGCCTATAAACGCGATATGTCTGATCCACAAACGGCCAAGGATTTTGCGGCCCTTGTGCAATCGCCGGAACGTTTGCGGTTGTTGATGATCTTGACCGTTGCCGATACGCGGGCCGTGGGACCAACCGTGTGGAACGGCTGGAAAGCATCTTTGTTGCGCGAATTATATTTTGCCACCCAAGAAGAAATGTCTGGCACCTTGCCGCTCCAGCGCCGCGATAGCAGAGCCACGCTGGTGTGCGAACACTTATCGGCGGTCCTAAGCGAAGGTCCCGACGCGGTGACGCCTGCAGATATCGATTGGTTTATTGATAAGGGTCATTCCAACTATTTTTTATCCTTTGATATAGAGACCCTCGTCAGTCATGCAAAAATTGTTCTGGCCGCAAAAGACGAAGAAGCGCCGCTGTACATACAAACCCGCACGGTGGAAGACATTGATGTCACCGAAGTGATGATTCACGCCGTCGATCACCCGGGATTGTTTTCGTGCATCACCGGGGCCATGGCGTTGTCGGGGGCCAGCATTGTGGATGCCAAAATCACCACCTTGGGCAATGGCACGGCGTTGGATTCGTTTTGGGTTCAAGACGTCGAAGGTCATGCCTATACCGGAGCCGCGCGCTTAAATCGGCTCAAAAAGCGCATCGAAGACTCAGTGTCTGGACGTATGCGGCCCAAGGCCGAACTGGAAACCGAACGCTCGCGCCGGCTGACCTCGCGCACCGAAGTGTTTGAAGTTTCGCCTCGGGTGTTGGTCAATAATAAAGCCTCAAGGTCGGCCACGGTGATCGAAGTCAATGGCCGTAACGGTCAAGGTTTTCTGTATGATGTGACCCGGTCTTTAAGCGAATTCGGTGTGCAAATCACCTCGGCACATATTTCGACCTACGGCGAACGGGTGGTCGACGTGTTTTACGTCCGCGACATCTTTGGTTTGAAAATCGATTCCGAAAGTAAAATTAAACAGCTCAAACAAAAAGTCTTGGCGGCGATTGATGACGCGAAGGACGAACCTTTGAAGAAAGGGTCATAGTTTAGAGACATCTATGAAATTTTGTTTTAGCCAGGAAGCGGATATTGACGCGTTCGTTTATTATTAGGGACTACCGAAAAAGGTGCCTGTATGATAACGTGACTGGGAATTTACAAGCGTCAATCATCACATGAATGAGATGATTGACGCCATCTTTTCTCACCCAATCGGTTGCGAGACGTCATAAAGAAAATTTCTGGTAGGCACCTGAGAATGATTAGAATTGGGACCCGCTTCATACCCATCATTATTGGCGGGTTTTTTGCATTATTTTTTTGTGCGTTTGTGCAGGCGCAAACGCCCCCTTCCCCTTCTGCCTCCAACCCCACACCGATGCTGGCACAGATCCAACTTAACGAAGACGAACGTCGTTATTTGGGCGCCAAAGGACCAATCCGCATATGCGTCGACCCCGATCGGATGCCGTTTGACGGCATAAATAAACAAGGGGCACATAGTGGCCTGTCCGGTGATTATTTTCAAGAATTTGCCCGCCTGCTTGACACTCAAATGGTTATGCACCCCGTAAAGAATTGGGATGAACTCATGCACGCGGCCAAAAACCGCGACTGTGACGTTGTAACGCAAATTAATGCTAGCCAAGCGCGCAAGAAATTTTTGGATTTTACAACGCCTTATTTCAGCCTGCCATTGGCGGTGGTGACCCGTTACGATCGGATTTTTGTCGAAGACAGCCTGGAAGGTGCTGGCAATCAATTCACCGTGGTTAAAGGTGACATTGCCATTAAAAAACTAACGGCTCGTTATCCGCAAATCGAATTGATCGAGGTGCAAAACAATATTGAAGGTCTTCACAAGGTTCGTGACGGCGATGTGTTCGGTTATATCGGTGCACAAGGTGCGGTGGCTTTTGCCCTTCAATCGAACAACCTTGGTAAGCTGTCTGTCACGGGCAGTTTGCCTATGAGTTACGAACTGTCGGTTGCCACGCGCAATGACGAACCCTTGTTGGGTACGGCTTTCGAAAAAGCCGTTCAAGCCATTGACGGCAAAGAAGCACAGCGCATCCGCAACAAGTGGATCGCCATTACCGTAGAACGGGTTACGGACTACACGTTGCTGCACCAAGTGTTGATCGTTTCGATATTGTTGTTGGCCGTATCTTTTTACTGGAATCGCCGCCTGACCAAGGCCAACAAAATAGTGCACACAACGCTTTCACAGCTGCATGTGGCACAACACCAGCTGGAACTGCAAAATGAACAGTTGATACGTCAGGCAATAACAGATTCACTAACCAAGGTTTACAATCGGTTTAAACTGGACGAGGCGATCACGGCTGAAATCTACCGTACGAAACGTTCCGGTGAAACGTTTGGTATCGTAATGCTCGACATCGATCACTTCAAACGGATCAACGACACCCATGGTCACCAAGTTGGTGATGAGGTTCTTGTGACCTTTGCCGAGGTATTGAAACGTTCGGCTCGCGCTATCGATGTGGTCGGTCGATGGGGCGGTGAGGAATTTTTGATCCTGTGCCCGGGTACCGATGAAGAAGGCTGCCGCGTGATGGCAGAAAAGATGCGAACGGCCCTTGCGGACCAGACCTTTCCCAACGCTCAGTCGCTGAGCGCAAGCTTTGGCGTGACGCAATATCGCCAAGATGAAACAGCTCAAGTGGTTATCGCGCGCGCTGACGAAGCCCTATATCGGGCCAAGGAAAATGGTCGCAATCGGGTTGAAATCAGCTGATCTTCTCCTATGTTAAAATTATCGTCAACAAAGTCAGCTAAAGAGGGCACCTCGCGCGGCTCTTGTCGGGGTTTTGTCCCTCCCTTTTTATTTTTGGCGGCTGGAGGTCAGGATTGTGCTTGAGCAAGCCCCACTCTTTAACCTTTTGATTTTCCCTGAAAACCTTATACTGAGCATCAAGTGAAACCGTTTGAAGGCGTCCTATGTCGTTGATTCGATCCATTGCGACTGTTGGCAGTATGACGCTGATATCGCGTATTTTGGGGTTTGTTCGTGACGTTTGCGTGGCCTGGGCTTTGGGGGCGGGGTGGATGGCGGACGTGTTTTTTGTCGCCTTTAAACTGCCCAATTTGTTTCGTCGCTTGTTTGCCGAGGGGGCGTTTAACTTAGCCTTTGTTCCGATGTTTGCCGGCAAGTTGGAAACCGATCCTGAAGAAGACGTCCGACGCTTTGCCGCCGAAGCCCAAAGCGGGCTGTTGGTTTTGTTGCTGCTGTTTACCGTCATCGTTGAGCTTGCCATGCCGTGGGTGGTGATGGCGATTGCGCCGGGTTTTGTGGATGAGCCGCAAAAATATAATCTGGCGGTCGAGCTGGTGCGCATCACCTTTCCGTATTTGATCTTTATTTCGATGGTGTCGTTGCTGGGTGGGATTTTAAACTCGCTGGGCAAGTTTTGGGCCGCTGCCGCGTCGCCGATTTTAATGAACATTTGCATGATTGCGGCGGTGTTTGGTTTGGTGCCAATTTTACAAACCCCGGCTCATGCGTTGAGTTGGGGTGTGGCCGCAGCGGGCATCGTACAATTGGCGTGGATGATGTATCACACGGCGCGCCTCAATTGGTTACCGCGTTTGGTGCGGCCCCGTTTGACCGAAGATGTGAAGCTGTTGTTAAAGCGCATTGCTCCGGTGGCGGTGGGCGCGGGTATTTATCAAATCAGTTTGCTGATCGACACCATCATCGCATCGTTGTTGGCTTCGGGGTCGATCTCTTACCTGTTTTATGCCGACCGTTTGGTGCAGTTGCCGCTGGGCGTGGTGGGCATTGCGGTGGGCACGGCGTTGTTACCGATGTTGGCGCGGCAAATTAAATCTGGCGACGATCAAGCGGCGCTTAGAAGCCAAAACCGAGCACTGGAATTTGCTCTGTTTTTAACCTTGCCTGCGGCTGCGGCCTTGATCGTGATTCCTGACACCTTGATCGGGACGTTGTTTCAACGCGGTGAATTTTCCGCCGACGCCACCCACAAAACGGCCCTAGCCTTGATGGTTTTCGCCATGGGCCTGCCTGCGTTTGTATTGGTCAAGGCTTTGTCACCGGGCTTTTTCGCCCGCGATGATATGTCCACGCCGATCAAAATTGGCGGCCTTTGTGTGTGCGTGAATATCGCAATTGCGCTGAGTTTGATGGGGCCAATGGCCCACGTTGGTTTGGCGGTGGCGACCGTTGTGAGCCAATGGCTGAATGCGATTTTGTTGACGGTGGTTCTGATCCGGCGCAAGCATTTTCGTTTTGATGCTCGCCTGCGAAAGCGGGTACCGCGCACGATCATGGCAAGCGTCATCATGGGCCTGATCATTTTGGCGTTGCAAGCGGAGCTAAAACCACAATTAAGCGGACCTTTGGGCGATCAAGTGGGGGCGTTGGCGCTGATCGTGTTTGGCGGCATGGTGGTGTATGGTCTTGCCGCACAAATATTTGGCGCGGCCAGTGTGCGCGAAGTTAAGACCGCCCTGCGCCGCCAGCCGACACAAGATGCGCCAGACGAAACGAACGTGTCGTGATTTCTTGACCGTCATGACCGAAACGTTCATAACCTTGCCAGCTTTACTTTAACCATCCGGTCCACACGGAAGGGACACCTTATGGGACGTATTTTTTCGGGCATTCAGCCCACGGGCAACCTACACCTTGGTAACTATTTGGGCGCGGTGCGCAACTGGGTGAATTTGCAAAACGATTTTGAATGCCTGTTCTGCGTGGTTGATATGCACGCCATTACGGTCTTTCAAGACCCGGCCGAGCTGAGGAATTCCACCCGCGAAGTCGCCGCCGCAATGATTGCCGCTGGCGTTGATGCGAAAAAGCACATTATCTTTAACCAATCCCAAGTGCCTGGACATGCCGAATTGGCGTGGATTTTTAACTGTGTGGCGCGCATGGGGTGGTTAAACCGCATGACCCAGTTCAAGGAAAAAGCCGGAAAGCATAAAGAAAATGCCTCGGTTGGTTTGTACGCCTACCCCAATCTGATGGCGGCGGACATTTTGTTGTATAAAGCCACCCACGTTCCGGTCGGCGAAGACCAAAAGCAGCATTTGGAATTGGCGCGCGATATTGCTGTGAAGTTTAACAATGACTTCGGTGTGCCGGGTTTTTTCCCGCTGCCTGAGCCGCAAATTTTCGGCACCGCAACCCGCGTCATGAGCCTTAAAGATGGCACCAAGAAGATGTCAAAATCTGATCCTTCGGAACTGTCGCGCATCAACATGACGGATGATACCGACACCATCGTTAAAAAAATCCGCAAAGCTAAATCCGATACCGATGTGTTGCCGGATTCAAAAGAAGGCCTAGAAGGTCGCCCGGAAGCAAAAAACCTGATGGGCATTTATGCGGCCCTGGCCGATTGCACGGTCGACGATGTGTGCACCCAATTTGGCGGTCAAGGATTCGGAACTTTTAAGACCAACCTCGCCGATTTGGCGGTCGAAAAGTTGAGCCCCATGCAAACCGAAATGCGCCGTCTCGTCGCCGATCCCACCAGCGTCGATGCCATCCTCCACGACGGTGCCACCCGCGCCCGCGCAATGGCCGAACCGATCTTGGCCGACATTAAGGATACGGTTGGGTATTTGAAGGCTTGAAATAAACGGCCTCAATCCCCATCTTTTGCTCAACACCAATTCAGTTAAGGAACGACCATGTTTATTCAGACCGAAGCGACGCCCAATCCGGCGACTTTGAAATTTTTGCCGGGGACCGAGGTTATGGGGTCCAACGGGACTGCAAATTTTGTTGATGCGGCGTCGGCGGCGGCTTCGCCTTTGGCCCTGCGTTTGTTTGATATTGATGGCGTGGACGGCATCTTTTTGGGATCAGACTTTGTCACCGTGACCAAAGACGACGCAACCGATTGGGACGTTTTAAAGCCGCGCGTTTTGGCGGCCGTGATGGATCACTTTAGCCAAGGCGGCGTGGTGATGACGGCGGCCCAAGACGAGGCCTCATCCGAAGACGATTCAGACGTGGTCACCCAAATTAAGGACCTGCTGGAAACCCGGGTCCGTCCAGCGGTGGCCCAAGACGGTGGCGACATCGTGTTTCGTTCGTTTGAAGACGGCATTTTGTACCTCAGTATGCAAGGTGCCTGTTCGGGTTGCCCCAGTTCAACCGCAACGTTGAAAAACGGCATCGAAAACATGATGAAACACTATATTCCCGAAGTTTTAGAGGTCCGCGCGGCGTCTTAGTTTGCTCTTGCGAATCGGCACAAAAACATAATTTTGACAGCGCCCTAGCTCACAGTTGAGCTGGGGCGCTGTATTTTTTTCAATGACCTCAAAGACTTGAAGGCTGTGGATAAATGGGGCTGGAAACGCGCGTCGAAATCCACTACAAGATTGCCCAGCGCTACAACGTATGGTGCTTTGTGTGTGATTAATGACCTAAATCTGGAAATTTTAAGATTTTCGTAATCACACAGGATCGAGACTAAGACCAGGATTTGACCCGGCTTCTCTTTCACGTATAACAACCAGGTTCTAAATCGATATGAAAACATTTCATTGCACATCGTTTGTCATCACCTGTTCTATGGTGACGGTTTTAGGGAGCGCTGCGATCTTTATGCCAGCGCCCAGTGGAATCACGGTTGCCCACGCCAGTTTTTCAGCCAAAGGCACAGAAACCCTTCCGACGGTTGAGGCCACTCGTTCTGCGCTGAGCGCGTCCACCGTAGACATGATTAACATAGACATGGAAACGTCCTCTGGTCCCGCCGATGGGGGGGGCCGACAAGATCAGTTGAATTGGGACTTGCAGGCTGTGCTCAAAGGCACGCGCGATGTTCCGCGTCTCACCTTGGCCAGCCTGCCGGATGATTTAGGTTTAGTCCGAGAAACTCAAGAGCGTAAATCGATCTTTTTCAAAACCGTTTTACCTTTGGTGTTGCAGGTGAACGAGCAAATTTTAGAAGATCGTGCGCGGCTTAAACAGCTCGCGGCGCAACAAACAACACTTAAACCTTTAGAGGCTTTGGATCGTTTATGGTTGGCGGTGATGGCCGAACGTTACGGCACGAAACGTGACGATATTGCCGCCATGCTTTACCACCATGATGTGGTTCCACCGTCTTTGGCCTTGGCCCAAGCGGCGACGGAAAGTGCTTGGGGCTCGTCGCGCTTTGTCCGCGAAGGCAATGCGATGTTTGGTCAATGGACCTTCTCATCGACCCAGTCAGGGATTGTGCCCAGCGCGCGCGATGCAGATAAAGCCCACCGTGTGCGTGCGTTTGTATCGTTGTCGGACTCGGTCACCAGTTACGTTCTGAATTTAAACAAGCATCGGGCCTACAAGGAATACCGGGCCTTGCGGGCTGACCTGCGCCGCGCCGCCAAGCCCTTGGACGGGTTGCGTTTAGCCGCGACGTTGTGGCGCTATTCCGAACGGGGTGCTGCCTATGTGGATGAGCTCCGCACGATCATTTCCAGCAATGACCTTAGCCGAGTAGACGGAGCACGGTTGAGCCGCACGGCTCAAATTGAACCGCTTATCTAGTTCTGACACAATTTCGGTCTCGGCCATTTTAATTTACTAACACATTTTACTTATGCGCAGATTGTTACTATAACAATAGGGTAAGCTTGCTTAAGTTGAAACGCCCTAAGGTGGTAATAGTATGTCTTCACTGGTGCCAAATAGTTATTTGGATGCATTTGATTTAAATGAGCCTGTAGCCCTTTTGCAGGTGCTTAAAACCCTATGCTATCAGCACACCAGTGCCGTCGTTGTTACCGATAAAGAAAATATCATCATCGACGTTAATCCGGCGTTTGAAAAAACGACGGGATATAATCGCGATGAAGCCATCGGCCAATCACCTTCTTTAAGCAAATCAAACAAGCACCCCGATGAATTTTATCAGCACATGTGGGCGCACATTAACGACAAAAACCATTGGGAAGGGGAAATTTGGGATCGTCAAAAGGACGGGACCGTCTATCCCAAATGGCTGCAAATTGATCGTTTGGTCGATGCAAACAATGAAACCCTTTTTTATATAGCCGTTTTTCGGGGCTTAAATGAAATGTCGGGCAACGAAGAGGCGATTGATAAGCTTCTGTATTACGATCACCTAACGGGCCTGCCGAACAGAGTGCTGTTTCGTCATCATTTGGAACACGAATTTCAAGTTTCGGACCGTTACAACAGAAAAGCTGGCTTGATGCTGGTGAACATTGACAGATTTAGCCAGATCAACGATGGCTTTGGGTATTTGGCCGGGGACGAATTGATCATTGCCATTTCCAAGCGCTTGGAAACTTGCGTGCGCCTGACCGACCTGTTGGCAAAATCTGATAATGCTGAAGAACGTCCGACCGATTCTGTGTCTCGATTTGGAGGCGATGAGTTTTCCTTTATTCTATCCGATCTTATTAAAGGTGAAAGTTCGGCCATTGTTGCGGATCGCGTTCTCGAAGCGTTTGAAGAACCGTTTGATCTGGCGGGTGAAAAGTTATTTTTGAACGCCAGTGTCGGCATTGCGATTTATCCAGAGAATGGCGCGAACACCAGTGATCTTTTGCGGTGTGCCGAAAATGCCCTGGCCAGGTCCAAACGCGACGGCGGCAACGAATACACGTTTTTTTCGGAATCCATGAATAAAAATACCGCTGCGCGCATTCGCATGGAAGGCAATATTCGCCGCGCCGTTAAAGAACAAGAATTCGTTTTGCACTACCAGCCCAAAGTCGATATTGCAAGCGGCCTCCCGTGCGGTATGGAGGCCCTTATTCGCTGGCCTCAAGCCGATGGCACCATGATTATGCCGACGGATTTTATTGGTTTGACGGAAGAAACCGGCCAAATCGTGCCGATTAGCAATTGGGTGTTAAAGCAAGCGTGCGAAACGATTTTGGCGCTAAATATTGAACATGGAAAATATTTAAAAGTTGCCGTCAACATTTCGCCCAAACAGTTTCGCCAAAAAACTTTTTTAGACACGGTGCGCTCTATTGTGGCGGAATCAGAATGCGATCCGACGTTTTTGGAATTGGAAATCACCGAAAGCATGGTGATGGAAAATGTAGAAGGCGCCATTGAAACGATGAAAGCGATTCGAGATATGGGGGTCTCATTGTCGGTGGATGATTTTGGCACCGGCTATTCGTCCTTGGCATACCTACGTAAATTCCCGATCAATGCCTTAAAGATTGATCGTTCGTTTGTGTGCGCCATGATGGACAGTTCGGCCGATGCCTCTATTGTTTCGGCGATTTGTTCCATTGGCCGCAATTTGGGGTTGGAAGTGATCGCCGAGGGCGTGGAAAATGAGTTCGAGGTGCCTTTACTTGAAGAAATGGGCTGCACCATGATCCAGGGCTATCTGTACGGCAAACCCATGCCGATGGATGAATTTCAGAAAAAATTTATCAAATAGGCAACCCGATTTAGGCTGCATTATTTGACGTAAAGCAATTGCCCAAGCCAGCGAAACCGACCTTCGCCGGGGATTCCCGTTGGCAAAGTGCAGTTCAAGCGGGTCCGACCTTGGGGCAAAGTCTTGGTCATGCGCACTTCAATGCGGGGACCTAAGTGTTCAATGGCGAGCTTGCCTTCGTGATTGGAAAAACACGCAATGTCATGCAACCGAGAATTTTCATCCGTAACGGTAAAGCCAATAAGAGGCGGATTGTTGTCGGCGGACACCACCGTATCGGTGGGGTTAAAATCACGGACGGCGATGGGCAAGGCACTTGCCGCTGTTTTCAGGCGACTGACATCCCCATAATTTTCATTCATAGCAAACCGTGGCAATTGGTAAATATTGTCCGTGGCGCCAAAGGCCCCGGAATGTTGACCGAACCCGGCGATAAAGCCCGCTTGTTTGGTGCGCTCAACAACGTGTTTGTCAAATTCGCCATAAGGATATGCCATCAAATTCGGCACAACCCCTAAATGGGTTTGAAGCAGGGCATTAGATTTTGCTAAGTCGGCATCAATGTCTGGACCCGTCGCGTCAATCATATGCAGATGCGAAGCCGTTTGGCTGCCGATGGAAACCAATGGGTCTGATTGTAATTCCTGCAATTGAGTCCACGTCATGTACCCAGCATACTTGCGGTCCACGGGGTCGGTGGCGACAAACACGGTAAACGGAAGCCCAGCTTTTTTAAAACGGGGCCACGCTTCTTTAAACACCGACAGGTAGGCGTCATCAATGCTAATGCCCACGGTTTTTTCCGGAAAATCTTCACCCGTTTGCAACCGCCGGACAATTTCCGGCAACGGTAAAACGGTGTAGTCCCCCGAGGTTAATTCAGAAATGTGGGCGTCAAGTTGTTCTAAGCGCAGGTTGGTGCTGGGGTAATCGTTTTCACCAAAGCGGTGGTACATGATAATGCTGGCCCCATCATCGGCCTGTGCAGAACCAAAAAATAGCCCTATCTGGGCCGCCAGCAGAGCTGCTGTAAACAACCGGGTTTTGATCATGACGTTCCTATCCCCCAAAAGCTTAGCAGTATTGCTATTTTAGACGATTGCGCAGTGATGGCGCTCACATCTATAAAAACTTAGGGTGCGGTCATAATAACGGGTAAATCTTCATCCCCCAATACGTCAAATTGACGAGCGTCAAACATTTGATAGTGCCACCACTCATTGCGGTAAAAATCCCAACCCGCTGTGGTCATCAAGCCCATCAACAACAGACGGTTTTTTTGCGCGGCTTTGGAAATATCTTCATGGCCGTGATGGCTTTTGGGGGTAAAGGCATCAAATTGGGTCCCCATGTCTAAATCCAAACCCGTTGAGATATCGATCAGGTTTACGTCCACGGCAACACCACGAGAATGTGGGGAGCCGCGCCGGGGGTCGGCCAAAAATTCAGGATCCGGGGTATGATTCCACAGCTTCCACTGAGATTGCGAGGGACGAAACGCATCAAAAATGCGTAACTTCCAACCTTGAATCAAAGCCAAATCGCGGGCTTTGATCAATAACGCCTCAGCCTCAGGTCTTAGATAGCAGGCCGCATATTGATAAACGGGTTGGCCGGTAAAATTATCGGCGGTGGCATATTTCAGGTCCAAAACCACGTTGTGGGTAGCTTCGGTAATTTTAACCAGCGACATGTGGCATCCTTTCGTTTGTCGGAGTATAAAACGAATACACGAAGCAAAGGATGAAAAAGTGACGTCTGGTCCTTTAATTTTAGCCATCGATTGCGCGACCACAGGATGCAGTGTGGGCGTGTGGCAAGACGGCGTCCAAGTGGCGGCTGAGGCCCAAGAAATATCGCGTGGCCAAGCGGAAGTTTTGATTGGCATGATTCAACAGGTGTTGGATCAAGCCAATGCGCAGGCCAAGGACCTTACGTTTATTGCGGTGACCAAAGGTCCGGGGGCCTTTACGGGCCTGCGGATAGGCTTGGCGACGGCACGGGGGCTAGCATTGGCGTTAGCGATCCCGTGTGTTGGTGTCACCACGTTAGAAGTCTTGGCGCACGGCGTTCCTCTCGCAGAACGCACCGAGACCTTGGTTTTGGCCTGTGTCGAAAGCAAACGTGCCGACATCTATGTGCAGCTCTTTTCGGCGGACCTTGATCCCTTAAGCGAACCTCTGGCAACCGATGGTCCGCAGTTGGTGGATGTGCTTAAAAATGTAAAAACCGTTGTCTTGGTGGGGGATGCAGCAGCGCGCGCGCAATATTTTTTAGCCGACACACCCCTTAAAGTTATCCTCAGCACGGCTCCGGCCCTGCCCGATTGTGCGGTCTTGGCAAAGCTCGCGTGCGGATATCTCAACGGGGCCACAACACCCCAACCGCTTTACCTCAGACCGCCAGATGCCAAGTTGCCCAAGGCCCAAGGCCGAGCCAGGCCATGAACGTGATTGAGGCCAGCGTGGCCCATGTTGAAGTGTTAGCCCATTTGCACGCCGAGGGCTTTGCTCAGCCGTGGAGCGTTGAGGCCTTTGAGAGCGCCTTGTCCGCCCCCGGAGCCTTGGCCCTGATCGCCGTTGATGATTTGGCGGAACCGATGGGGTTCGTTTTGTTGCGCGCGGGCGGTGGAGAAGCCGAGGTGTTGACCATCGTTACCCGTGTTCAAATGAGACGATCGGGCATTGCCAAGGCCTTGATGACGGCGGCGGCTGACAAACTGCGCTGCGTACAGGTGAACAAGGTTTTTTTGGAAGTGGCGACCGACAATACCAATGCCGAGGCTCTTTATTTAAGCTTAGGTTTTGCCGTCTCGGGGCGCCGAAAAGCTTATTACAGCCGCCCGGGTGGTGAACGCGTGGACGCTTTGGTGATGGCGTTAGGGCTTTAATTTTTTTGTAAAACCATCGTGTGAATACCGAACGGTTGACCACTTGGGTCTTCGGGTTCAAGACTGACAACGGCATCACCCAAACCTAACACACTGCGCGGCACGTTTTCCAAGGGCATTTGCCCTTGCAATCGGACCTCAGCCGTTTGTCCGGGCTGCATACGTTCAAGCAACAGCTTGGTCCGCACGAAAGTCAAAGGACAGACATCACTTGTAATGTCCAAATAGTAATCAAATTTCTTATTGAATTTTGGTGCGGTCATTTTTTATATGAGTCTTTATACTTGTAAGTGTTGATGGTTATCCTTTATATAATCATCGAACGTGAGAATACAAAATAAGAAATAACATTTGCTGGACCTGTAATTTTTAAAGTGTTGAGAAAACCATGCCCAATAAAATTGATAACGCCGTTGTTTTAGAACTAACGACCGAAATTGTCGCCTCTTATGTGAGTAACAACTCTGTATCAACGGCTGATTTGGCTGGCGTTATTCAAAGTGTTCACAAAACCTTGCAAGGGCTTGATGGACAAGCATCCCAGCTCGACCGTCCAAAACCTGCCGTTTCAATTAAAAAATCAATCACGCCTGACTATGTGATTTGTTTGGAAGACGGCAAACAGCTGAAAATGCTCAAACGTCACTTAAAGACCGCGTACAATATGACGCCGGACGAATACCGCGAACGTTGGGGATTGCCAGCCGATTATCCGATGGTCGCCCCTAATTATGCCAAACACCGCAGTTCGTTGGCGAAAAAAATTGGTTTGGGGACTAAACCTCGCGTGGCTGCGCGTTAGGGTCTAAACTCATTCCAACGCTGAAATTGAGTTGAACACGGAAACACTGATGGCCGATAACCCGCCTTCTCGCCTTGAAATTTTATGCAAAGACAAGGGCATGAAAATGACTGGCCAACGGCGCACCATTGCGCGGGTGTTGTCCGAAGCCATTGATCATCCCGATGTCGAAGAATTGACGAAACGTGCGATGGCCGAAGATTCCAATATCTCCATTGCCACGGTGTACCGAACCGTGCGCCTGTTTGAAGAAGCGGGCATCGTTGAACGGCTAGATTTCGGCGATGGTCGGGCACGCTATGAAGAAGCCTCTAACGAGCATCACGATCATCTCATCGACATCAAGTCAGGACGCGTGATTGAATTTGAAAACCTCGAAATAGAGGCGTTGCAAGAAAAAATCGCACGTGAACACGGTTTTCGTCTGGTCGGCCATAAATTAGAGCTTTATGGTGTGCCCTTGACGAATAAAGACGATACCGTTTAAGCGCAAACGAGACCTCACCCCATTAAGGAAGATTATTAAGTGGCGAAAAAGCTGCATATCAAGACCTATGGCTGTCAGATGAATGTCTATGATTCTGAACGCATCGCCGAAGTCTTAGCGCCCATCGGGTTCGCGTTGACAGACACAGATGAAGATGCCGACATGGTTATCTTGAACACCTGTCACATTCGGGAAAAAGCGGCCGACAAGGTCTATTCCGAACTGGGTCGTCTGCGCAAAAAAAAGAACCAAAAAGAACAAACGGGCGGGCGCATGATTTTGGGCGTGACCGGGTGTGTGGCCCAAGCGGAAGGGGCTGAAGTCTTAAGGCGGGCGCCGTACGTTGATATGGTGTTCGGCCCTCAAACATATCACCGGTTGCCAGAAATGGTGGCCCGCACGGCCCGCGAACACGGCCACATCTTAGACACCGATTTTCCCGAAGACAGCAAATTTGATAGCCTGGGCGAAGTCCGCACAGCCGATGGTTCCACCGCCTTTTTGTCCATCCAAGAAGGTTGTGACAAGTTTTGCACCTATTGTGTGGTGCCCTATACGCGCGGTTCTGAATTTTCCCGACCCGTTGCACAGGTCCTGAGTGAAGCGCAAAATTTGGCGTCCATTGGTGTCAAAGAAATCACCCTGTTGGGGCAAAACGTGAATGCTTATCATGGGCTGGGCGACGATGGCAGCGACTGGAGCTTGGCTCAATTGGTACGCGAAGTGGCAAAAATTGAAGGCCTGGACCGAATCCGCTATATGACCTCGTACCCCGCCGAGATGACCGACGATCTTATATTGGCTCACCAACAGGTTGCTGAGTTGATGCCGTATCTGCATTTGCCGATTCAAGCGGGTTCTGACGCCGTGCTTAAGGCTATGAATCGCCAGCATACGGTGGCTGACTTTAAAGCCATCGTCGAAAAACTTCGCGCCGCCGTTCCCGACATTGCCCTGTCGAGTGATTTTATCGTCGGCTTTCCCGGGGAAACGGATGCGGACTTTGAAGCCACGATGACGTTGGTCGAAGAGGTCCGTTTCATTCAGGCGTATTCGTTCAAGTATTCCGCCCGTCCCGGCACCCCGGCGGCGTTGTTGGAAAGCCAAGCTGAATTTCAGGTGCCAGAGGCGGTGAAAGCCGAACGCTTGGCCCGCTTGCAAGCCTTGTTGAACACCAACACCTTGGACTTTAATCTGCGCGCTGTTGGGAACGTTTATCCGGTGTTGTTCGACCGCACAGGGAAATCACCGGGTCATTTGGTGGGGCGTAGCCCGTATATGCAGGCGGTGACGGTTGAAGCCGAAGATCAGTTGCTGCACACGCTGCAAAATGTACGTATACTTAAAGCAGGCCCCAACAATCTTCACGGTGAATTGGTGCAAGACACGCAAAAGGCTAGGGCATGAGCAACACGAACGATTCAGGACCGTCAAAACAGACGCAAAGCCTATCTTTTGTCGATAACACCCTGGCCCAGACCTTGTTTGGCCCGCAAAATGAACACCTGAGCCAAATTGAAAGCGCGCTTGATGTGGGCATTGATACGCGCGGTGCAGAGCTGAGCATCAACGGCGAGCAAGAGGCCGTGGACCATGCCAAACGGACCCTGGAAGTCCTGTATGACCGCCTGGCAAAAGGGGCCGCCGTCAGCAAGCCTGAAATTGCCGCCGCCTTGCGCATGTTGGACAGGCCGGATAGCTCTGTTGCGGATGTGAGCATCGAAGTCCGCACCAAGAAAAAGGTGATTTCGCCGCGCACCCCTAATCAAGCGGCCTATTTGAAAGCCATTGATGATTGTGAATTGGTGTTTGGCGTCGGGCCGGCGGGTACGGGTAAGACCTATTTGGCGGTGGCCAAAGCCGTGGAACGGTTGATGAGTGGTGATGTTGATCGCATTATTTTGACTCGCCCAGCGGTCGAAGCCGGCGAGCAATTGGGGTTCTTGCCCGGTGACATGAAGGAAAAAGTCGATCCGTATTTGCGCCCGTTGTATGACGCCTTGCACGATATGATGCCCGATGATCAAGTTGGAAAACGCCTTGAATCCGGAGCCATTGAAGTGGCGCCTCTGGCCTTTATGCGGGGGCGCACGCTTGCCAATGCCTTCGTGATTTTGGACGAAGCCCAAAACACCACCGCCGTACAGATGAAGATGTTTTTGACTCGGTTGGGCGAAAATTCACGAATGGTGGTGAACGGCGATCTGAGCCAAGTTGATTTGCCCCGTGGCACCCGGTCGGGATTGCGCGATGCGCGCGATATCTTGGAGGATACCAAGGGCCTGAAATTTATCGACTTTGATGCGTCCGACGTGGTGCGACATGTCATCGTGGCGCGCATCGTCAAAGCCTATGACAAAGCCGAAGCCACGCGCCGCCGTGCGGCGCCATACGAGGACGGACATGGTTGATCTTACCCTTGATATCAACAAGGACGTCGAAGCGTGGCAAAACGCGGTGCCAGATTTAGACGCACGGATCGCACAGACCTTTACAAAAGCTTTGGCGACCATGGATTTATCAGATCAAGCTGCGGTTGAGGTGAGCTTGTTGCTGACCGACGATGTGCATCAACAGGCCTTGAATTTAAAGTGGCGGGGCCTGGATAAGCCCACCAACGTGCTGTCCTTTCCCGCTGGCGACGATCCAACGTCACCCGATCAGGCGTTGTTGTTGGGCGACATTTCGCTGGCCTATGAAACCGTTGCCGCTGAGGCCCAAGACCAACAAAAAACCTTTGACGATCATGTTAGCCATTTGTTGGTACATGGGCTGTTACATTTATTAGGCTTTGATCACGACTCAGACGCAGATGCAGAAGAGATGGAAACGTTGGAAATTGAAATTTTACAGGGTCTAGGTATTTCTAGTCCCTACACATCATAGGAACCCATAAATAAAGTGACCGACGATACATCTTCGCTAGAATCGGACCAAAATGGAGAGGTCCAACAAGACAAGTCCTTTGTCAAAATATTGGGCGATTGGTTGCGCACCCGCAATGGAGAAACGGCGCGCGATGCCTTAGAAGACTTGATTGACGAACCCGAAGTGGGCGAAGCCTCGCTGGGCGTGAATGAACGTCAACTTCTGGGCAATATTTTGGACCTTCAAAATCAAACCATTTCCGACGTTATGGTACCGAGGGCTGACATTGTTGCCGCCAAATCGACCATCTCTATGGAGGGCTTGGTCCAATTGGTTACCGAAGAAGGGCATTCCCGGCTCCCGCTCTATAAAGAGAACTTAGACGATGCCTTTGCCATGGTTCACGTTAAAGATATTTTGACGTGGCAGGGTAAAGACAAGGATTTTGACGTCTCTGCCATTGCCCGCGCGGTGTTGTTTGTGGCCCCTTCCATGCATGTGTTGGAATTACTGTTGGAAATGCGGGTCAAGCGGATTCATATGGCCTTGGTGGTGGATGAATATGGCGGCGTCGATGGATTGGTGACCATCGAAGATTTGGTTGAAGAAATCGTTGGCGAAATTGAAGACGAATTTGATTCCGATGAAAAACCAGCTTTGGACGCCTGTTCGGATGGGTCTTGGGTTGCGGGGGCGCGCACGCCCTTGTCCGACATGGCCGTGGTGTTGGGTCTGGACCATTTTAGCGAAGAAGATTATGCAGAAGTCGATACCTTAGGCGGCTTGGTCTTTACCATTGCCGGACGGGTACCAACACGGGGGGAAATCGTCACCCATGCTTCAGGCCTAGAATTTGAAGTGCTGGACGCCGATCCGCGTCGCGTCAAACGCTTGCGGGTCCGCACGCGGGGTATTCAGCCAAAAAATCAAGATCAAGTCGGGCCGCCTTCAGCCCCTAAAGCGTAAGTTGTCTTATGGTCCTTGAACGCTTTTTTTGTGACTTAAAAGCCCGCCTTGATGGTTTGAGTTGTTGGCGGGCGCGGGGCTTGGCTTTTGTTTTGGGTGTTTTGGCCGCCTTTTCCATGCCGCCAGTGTATCAAATTTATCTTCTGATTCCCGCCTTTAGCGGCTTGTTGTGGCTGGTGGTCGGCGCCAGCACGCGGTGGCGTGCCTTTGTCGTTGGGTGGTGGTTTGGCACCGGGTTTTTTGCCGCCGGACTGTATTGGGTATCGTTCGCTTTGTTGGTGGATGCGGCTAAGTTTGGCTGGTTGATCCCCATCGCCATGTTGGGTTTTGGTTTTGGCTTTGGTTTGTATAGTGCGCTTACGGCCCTGGTCGTGCGGGCTGTGCCGGGTACGGACCTGTTGGGCAAAGCCCTGCTTTTGGCCGCGACGTGGACGTTTATGGAATGGCTGCGGGGATGGTTCTTGACCGGGTTTCCGTGGAATCCCCTGGGCACGATTTGGGCTTTTTCCGATTCACTCTTGCAGGGCGCGTCTGTGGTTGGAGTCTTTGGTCTTAGCCTGCTCGCCGCACTTTTGGCGACTTTACCGGGAGCCTTAGTCACAAATGGGCGTCGCGCATGGGTTGCCAATGGGGTCGTTCTGGTTGTGTTGGTTGGAATGGGGGTGGCGGGGCACGATCGCTTGAATTCTGCTTCAGATGCGGTGGTTCCCGATGTGCGCTTGCGCTTGGTCCAGCCAAATATTTCCCAGGCCTCAAAGTGGGATCCGGCCCTGCGTGAACTCCATATGATGGATCAATTAAGGCTTAGTACGGCGCCACCAAAAACCAATGATCCGCAGCCCACCCATGTGATTTGGGCAGAAACCTCGGCACCGTTTTTTATCTCTGGTCACAAGCCGTGGTTAGATTTGGTCGGCGCCATGACGCCCAAAGGTGGCCTGACGGTGTTGGGCGCACCGGACATTGTCGAACAGCCTGTGGGCGCACGGGGTCCCCTTGAAGTCACCAATTCTCTGCTTGCGATTGACGATACGGGACGCATCAACGGCCACTATGACAAATTTCATCTGGTGCCCTTTGGCGAATATATGCCGTTTAAGGATTGGTTGCCGTTGGATCGCATAACCCAAGGGGCGGGGTCCTTTGTTGCTGGACCGGGGCCGCAAACTTTAGATTTGAAGGGCTTGCCACCAGTCAGTCCGTTGATCTGTTATGAAATTATCTTCCCCGGTGCCGTGACCGATCACAGCGGTCGCGCCCAGTGGATTCTTAACCTCACCAACGATGCGTGGTATGGACGGACAGCCGGACCTTATCAACATTTCGTGAACACACAAATGCGGGCTGTGGAACAAGGACTGCCTGTGGTGCGCGTTGCGGGGACCGGAATGTCTGGTATTATAGATGGATTTGGTCGCGTTATTGGCTACCTTCGGTTAGGTGACAAGAACTTCTTAGATGGAAATTTACCAATGCCTGTAAAGGATAAGACCATCTTTGCGCGGTATGGCAATCGGCTCGCGCTGCTCTTAATGCTGTTGGTCGCCGGCGCTGGTTTTATTCTTGGTTTTGGGGCACGTATTAAGCCCACAACGTCGTGACCCTGACGTAAAGTAGAAACATACAGGGACATTCAGAGAGAGGCCTTGACCAGCACACGTTAGGGGGGTATGAATATGATGTTGCTAATATACAAATGACGTTTAAAAAATAAACGCATACTTGTAAAACCCGCTCTTGAAAAAGACGTATTGTGATTACATATTAAAAGCGCGTACAAACGCTTCATAAAAACTTCACAATACCGATGACGATGAGAATAATTGAGAATAATAAGGATTCAACACATGTCAGCAAAACCATACGTAAGAAAAGCAGAACAGCATCCGCTGCTCGGTACGCCTCGCCCCGTTGATGTTCATGTCGGCGCACGCTTGCGTCAACGCCGCACGCTTTTGGGGATGAGCCAGGAAAAGCTTGGCGAAGCCGTTTCCTTGACGTTTCAGCAAATTCAAAAATACGAACGTGGCGCCAACCGTATTGGTGCCTCACGTCTTTACCAATTGAGCCAAGTTCTGGACGTTTCCGTCAGCTTTTTCTTTGAAGATATGCCCGGCGAAGTGCAAAAAACGCGCGGTGACTACGCGGCTCCGGAAAACAAAGAAGAACTCGCAAGCGTTCAAACCAGCGATCCAATGGCGCGCCGCGAAACTTTGGAATTGGTCCGAGCTTATTATCGTATCGAAGACCCCAAAGTGCGTAAACGCGTGTTTGAATTGACCAAATCCATCGCGAATGCGACGACTGACAACGCTTAAATCTTATGTTGTCTTAGGTTCAGGGTTGGTTTTTTTGTAAAAACCATTGACTGCACCTACAAAGATTGTCAAAAGTGCGGACGCTGAGCTTAAGGGCTTGGCGTCCGCGTTTTTTTGTCAGACGCGATTAATATACGGACTGTGGATGAATTTGGATCGCTTGCCACCACGTTAAAAAAGGCTAAGTGGGTGCGGTTTGTGGGGGACACATCAGTGTGACCATGAGCGCCCTGGATCCATTGGATCAATAGTAGAACGGGGAATAAAACCGTGTCAAAAAACAACTATCTCTTTACCTCTGAATCTGTTTCCGAAGGCCATCCTGATAAGGTCTGTGACCGTATTTCCGATGCCGTGGTTGATACTTTCCTGGCCGCTGACCCCGAAGCGCGGGTGGCTTGTGAAACCCTCACCACCACCAACCGCATTGTGTTGGCTGGCGAAGTCCGTGGCCCTACATCATTGGTGAATGCTGATGGCACGGTTAACAAAGCGCGCATTGAAGAAGCAGCCCGCGATTGTGTTAAAGACATTGGCTATGAACAAGATGGTTTCCATTGGAAACATGCTAAAGTCGAAATTCATCTTCATGCCCAATCCGTTGACATTGCCCAAGGCGTAGATGCCGGGACGGGCGTTGACACCGAAGAAGGGGCTGGCGATCAAGGCATCATGTTTGGTTTTGCGTGCCGCGAAACCGAAGTTCTGATGCCAGCACCGATTTATTTCTCCCACGAAATTTTACGTTCCCTGGCGGACGCCCGCCATTCAGGTGCAGATATTGGTTTGGGGCCTGATTCCAAAAGTCAGGTCACGTTACAATACGAAAACGGCAAACCGGTGCGTGCGACCTCTGTGGTGGTTTCGACTCAACACAATGACGGCCTTACGGGCGATGACGTTTCAACGATTGTCATGCCGCACATCAAACATGTGTTGCCAGAAGGCTGGATGCCGTCCGAAGACGAAATCTTTATCAACCCCACGGGTAACTTTGTCATTGGCGGTCCTGATGGCGATTGTGGTTTGACCGGACGTAAGATCATCGTCGATACCTACGGCGGCGCAGCTCCGCACGGTGGCGGCGCGTTTTCCGGCAAAGACCCCACCAAGGTTGATCGCTCGGCGGCTTATATTTCTCGTTATTTGGCGAAAAACGTTGTCGCGGCAGAGATTGCTGACAAGTGCACGATCCAGTTGGCGTACGCCATTGGTGTTTCCCGCCCGTTGTCGGTTTATGTTGATACGCACGGCACGTCGGATGTGGACGAAGACAAGCTTTCCAAAGTTCTGCAAGGTCTGGTCGATTTGTCACCGAAGGGTATTCGGACCCATTTGGGCTTGAACCGTCCGATTTATGCCCGCACGGCGGCTTACGGTCACTTTGGTCGTACACCGGATGGCGATGGTGGGTTTTCTTGGGAAAAAACGGATATTGCGGACGCCATCAAACGCGAATTCTAAGCGGACCTCAAATTGATGATGTCTGATTCCGACCTCACCGATCCGGGTTATTTACGTTCGTTCGGGCGGCGGCAAGGCAAAAAGCTGAGCCCCGCCCGCGAACGCTTAATGGCGACTCTTTTGCCCAAAATAGCCGTGGACCCTGAAAAGTTGGCACCCGACCAATTTGCCCCTGACATCCACTCGCTGTGGCTGGAAATCGGCTTTGGCGGCGGCGAACACCTAGCCGCCCAAGCCGCTAAAAACCCAAACGTTGGTATCGTTGGCTGTGAACCCTTTATTGATGGGGTGGCAAAGTTGCTGGCCCAAGTGGATCAGGCAAAGCTTAAAAATGTGCGCATTCATGGCGATGATGCGCGGCAAATTTTCCCCTGTTTTCAAGACGGTGCGGTTGATCGGGTGTTCGTGTTGTTTCCCGACCCGTGGCCAAAATCGCGTCATCACAAGCGGCGTTTTATTCAAACCGAAGTGCTCGACAGTTTTGCGCGGATGTTAAAAGACGGTGGTGAATTGCGCGTGGCGTCCGATCACATGGGCTATGTGCGGTGGACCTTGGCCCACGTCATGGCCCACCCCGATTTTGAATGGCTGGCGGACCGCCCTTCAGATTGGCGCACACCGCCCCAAGACTGGATTCGCACGCGTTATGAAGAAAAAGCCTTGGCCAAGGGTGATGCGTGCGTTTACCTGTGTTTTCGCCGCAAAGCGCGTGCGTAAAAAGCCTTGCACGCCCTGGGCTAAAGGTGTAGAAACCGTTTCAAGTTGAAGTCTCAAAGTTCGACAGGATCGAAATTGAGGTGGGTCTCAAGAAATTGGGCCCCGCCTTTTTTGTTACCAAAATCCGTGTCGCAATCAAAACGGAAGACGTTTTAGTATGGATCTAGCCAAGCGCATCGAAAACATGATCAGCCCCACCGTCGAAGACTTAGGGTTTGAAATTGTGCGCGTGATGGTCAAAGGCAATCAAGAGCCTTTGCTGCAAATCATGGCAGAACGGTCAGACGGCACCGGATTTGACGTTGAAGATTGTGCGACCGTAAGCCGCGCGATTTCGACAGTTTTGGATGTGGAAGACCCGATCAAAAGTGAATTTACGCTTGAAGTAAGCTCGCCAGGTATTGATCGTCCGTTGACCCAGCCTAAGCACTTTGAAGCCTGGTCCGGATTTGATGCCAAAATCGAATTGGCAAGTGGACTTGAAGATGGACGTAAACGTTACACCGGGCGCTTGTTGGGCCTGGGCGAAGACGAAACCGTTTTGATCGAAAATGAGGCTGGCGAAACGGTTGTTTTGCCTTTTAATGATATACATCGCGCGAAGCTACTGCTGACCGACGAATTGATCGCTGCAGTGACCATGGAGCCTAAGACATGACCAA
>Ga0316203_1000101_pt1 | contig 160158 bp, 143 predicted proteins | sample 6monrhotite_MG_FD_204940 | JGI IMG/M metagenome (GOLD analysis project Ga0316203, IMG submission 204940) | Microbial mat bacterial communities from mineral coupon in-situ incubated in ocean water Damariscotta River, Maine, United States -... | ecosystem: Environmental > Aquatic > Marine >... | reverse complement strand
ATTCATGCCAACAATCGGGCCAGAGATAAGGCGGAAAGAGACTCAAGTGCAAATCGCTCAAAAACTTCGTCCACAAACAATAAGAACGACGGTAACGGCAGTAACAAGAATAAGGATAAAGGTTTCAATTTTGCCCGTAATTTTGCTGAAGATTTGGGGAATTTATTCAGCGGAAACTGGACCGGCCCCGCGAGTGCGTATGATACGCGCAATGCAAATGCCCGGGCCAAAGAAAAAGGCGGTGACCCTAAAGATTATTTACGTGGCGGGATTTATGGGCCAGGCGGTGCACTCTATAGCGCATCGGCACTTCATGCCGCTGGGGTCAAAGCACAAGCAAAAGCCGACCGCGAAAGAACGAGACAAGCCCAGAAAGCTCAAAACAAAGAAAGCCGCGCAGATCAATACTCAGCCTTGGCAAAAACAGACGAGGACCCAAACCTCGACACCCAAAGCACCCAAGCAAGGCCGACACGTTCGGCTTCGCTTTACGGCCCCTCTGAGGTGGATCAACGCGAAGCCTACGGCCCACCTAGGGCCTCCTCTGCACAGCAGGCCACTCCAGCTCAAACGGCACGAACGACACCCGCAAAACGAACCCCAACCCCCGGCGTTGACCCCAGTTGGGCGAGTTCTCCTGACCCCAAAGTCCAAGCGCAAAACGTGCGAAATACCAACGCCCGCAGGGAACAGGAACGAGAAGACGCCAAAGCCAAACAATTTGCTGACGGGATTGCCAATGAAAGAGCAAAGGCCAAGGCCAAAAACCCCGACAAAGACTACAGCGATGCCCAACTCAAAGGCGCGTATCAGGCCAATCGGACAGCGGCCCACACAGCAAAAACGGTTCGTGATCTCATCAGCAGGAGCAACGCCATCAGCGCCAAGGCCCAAAGCCAAGGCCTTTCGCTCACGCCTGCGCAAAGCCTAAGCCATGAGATCGAAAAAATACGAACGCAAAATAAGGCAAACGCTGCGAAGGCCGCCCAAACAAAACAAGCCCGCGCCGTGATCAATCTATTGGGCCCTTCGATTACAAATGCCCTAACCGTTGATCAAACGCCAACAGCGGCAGCTTTTGACCAAAGATTAAGCGCCACCATTGACGAGCTAAAGGCCGAACATCCAGACAAAAAATATTCTTACAGTATCTGGAGAGGCGCTGCGCTCACCCGAATCAACCAACAAAACAACCAAGCAAAACTTTCCAAGCTCGTCGCGGACATAAAGGCAAATGGCTTGGCGTCCTTATCTTTGAGAACCACTGCAAATTCCACACTTTCCCCACAAGCGGAAACCCCCAAGGCTCTAAATACAACATCTGAAAATTTAGATTTGACCATTTCTGATTCAGAACGTGCAATGGTCAAGGCCGGAGATGCAAAAGGATTTTGGACATCCAGAATGGCCAAAGGAGACCCCGTTGCGGAGGCCGCGCTTAAATCTATTGATCCCCCCGGTGGCGTAATGGACTCATTGTTCGGCGGACAGTCGATTAATGATCGGCTGGAAGCCTTCTCACGGGTCTATGCCAAAAGGCCTGCTGATATTGAAAAAATCAGGCAAGGTTTGATGGAGGCACATATGGAAGAGACCGATAAAGACAAGTTAAAAGCACAAGGGAAGCTTGCAACGCGTGACATACAAAAGTACCATGCAAAAGTGTTTGAGACTCATGGTTTACCATCAACAACATTTGGCGGATCACCCTTTACGGGAACACCTGAGGAGGCGGAATTATTAGACATTTTCTGGTAATTGTAAAACGGCTGATTAAGAGGATCATGCTCGTTATTATCATGCTTCTGTGCATAATTGGTCTGTATTGGGTGTTCTCAGCGGCTTGGATCGCCGCACAACGGCTGATCCCAGATTCATACATCCGTGAAGTTCAAGTGGGCGATCGGATTTTCCACATCCCCCAAGCATACTATAAAACTGTACTTGGGCCACCAGGATGGATGGGATCGTTGCCGGGTTTGCATGATGGGGGGGATGGAATGTTGATGTTTCTTCGGTACGACGAAGTGGTGGCAGGTGTGCCCGGATATATCCCCCGTAATTCCGGAAATATGATCCGTAAACTTGTCTCTAATGAAGACTTTTTGCTGCATATTGAAGTCTTAAAACCAAGTGGTGTCGAGCATTACCTGAATGCACATTGGATGAGAGATATCTGGGCAAAAACGGGGCACTATAAATCGCGTTATGTTGAGACCGATCCGCAAACGGGTTATTTTCGCGTTTATCGAAATATTGAATATGCTTTGCTTTGGGAACTGCTTAAAGTCAATCCAGAAACTCAAGAAAGGCCATCTGACCTTTTTTCATATCAAGTCGGAAATTGCCATATAGCTTATGGAGTAAATCCAGAAAACCTTATCACCTGCGATAGCTATATCGTTTTTGAAAATATCTATATAAGTTTTAGTACAGATGGCCCGAACATCAAACACGTCGATGAAATCAGAGAATTTCTTAAAAAACTGGTCGGTGGTTGGTTAATGAGCAAGGACAACCCTAAGTGACACTATTCTTATTCTGGTGACGGCAAGGAAAGCCAGAATTACGGTGACAGTGCACTTAATTATTACACACCTCACCGTCCCACCCAGTCTCCCCTCTTTGTTTTGAAGCTACGCTTGCGGCCCTCGTCCTGGACATCGGCCACGCCTCCTATTTCCAGGTAATTACCAACCTCAGCCCCCGGCGTTGATCCCAGTTGGGCCAGTTCCCCCAATCACGAGGACCAAGTGCGCAACGTGCTGAACACCAACGCCCGCCGGGAACAGGAACAAGAAGACGCCAAAGCCAAACAAAGGATGGATGCCGGGATTGCCGATCAAAGAGCAAAGGCCAAGGCCAAAAACCCCGACAAAGACTACAGCATTGCCAAGCTCAAAGGCGCGTATCAGGCCAATCGGACAGCGGCCCACACGGCAAAAACCATCAAGGACCTCATCAGCAGAAGCAACGCCAACAGCGCCAAGGCCCAAAGCCAAGGCCTCTCGCTCACGCCTGCGCAAAGCCTAAGACATGAGATCGATAAAATACGAACGCAAAATAAGGCAAACGCTGCGAAGGCCGCACAAACAAAACAAGCCAGCGCCGTGATCAATCTATTGGCCCCGACGGTTATCAAGGCCCTAACCGCCAAACCCGTGGCACCGGTTGCGGCGGCAGCACCGATTTCAGACGCGGCCATAGGGGATGCAACACAAGCCCTGAAAGCCGCCGTTAAGTCTATCGACCCTAACAAGACATTTTCATTCAACGAACTGAAGGAAGGCAGCGTAAATATTCTCTCCGGCAATGGCAAAACAAGTGCTGTTCAAGATTACTTGGCGAGCAACAAAGCCGAACAATCCGCAAGCACATGGCAAAAGGGTGTGGAAAATCGAACAGGGTATCCTTTAACGCAAGCTTTCCAAGATGGCGCCGTTAGGTTGGTTGATGAGGAAAGAAAAACTTATCTAACAAACCCCGATGGATTTATACAGCAAGGACTGGGGAACCTACTTGATGCTTACGTTAATCATAAAAACAAAAAAACTAAGCCTGCAACCAAAGAACAAAAAATAAAAGCCCTGAAAGAAATAGGCACAATTGCAGGAGAAGAACTTGTTGGAGGTTCTATGAAAATTATAGGCACCAGAGTTAAAGGGCCACGAGGGGGTATTATGGATTACGTTGGGGATAGAGTTTTACAAGATGCAGAAAGAAAGAAAAAAGCGTGGGGTTATAAAAAATAAGGCTATAGATGCGCTGCTTATGGTAGATTAAATCTACTCAAGTCAAAGCAGACAAGGACACCTCAATTGAGGTGAAGGTGGCATCTAAATGTCTGAGTTGTGTTCGAAAATAAAACCTGTTTATTTGTGGGCTTTGTTTGCCCTTTCCATTTTTTATGGGCTACAGGCTGTTGCACAAGAAACAAATGACCCGTGGCGAGCCTTAACGGGAGACCCGAATTGCAGCTATTTGGATGATGTGAACGATCCATCCTACCCTACAACATCGACTTGGACGGGGGAATGTCACAAGAACCGTCTTCATGGTAAAGGTGTTTTGACGCTGAAGTTCACCTATCCTGAAACGTCCAATGACGATTACACAACAAATGAAGTTAAAGGGACTTATGCAAACGGACAATTGCAAAATGAAGGCATTTTTTCATGGGAACAAGTAACAAATGGAACAACCAAATCCCTCACTTACACAGGGAGCTTTAAAGATAGCTTATTTCATGGATATGGAGTGATCGAAATTCCGGGCAAGATTGAATTAAAGGGCGTTTTTAAGGATGGAGAACTAAATGGCCCTGGTACTCTTCGGCTCCAAGGCTTAGCGACTGTAGAAGGCATTTTTAAAGGAAATTTTGTAAAGGGTACACTTTATGGAAAAGGCACAATCCATCATAATGACGGAGACCAATATAAGGGCGAATTCAAAGGTGCGCTTGAACATGGGGTTGGCGTAAAAACCTTTGCGGATGGTCGGCGATATGAGGGAGAATTCAAAAACGGGAATTTTAATGGGCAAGGTGCTATTACATATGAGGATGGCTTAAGTTTAGAAGGAACCTTTGTGGCTGGCGTTTTGCAAGGGCAAGGGAAATTAAGCCTTCCAAGTGGGCACATTTATGAAGGAAAATTTGTAGATGATGTTCCTAATGGGGTTGGTGTAATGCATTTACCTGATGGCAGAACTTGTGAGGGCGAATGGAAAAGTAGCACCCTCATCGGTATCGGTATGGGCCTCGTAAATGGCCAACAAAAAAGCTGCTTTATGGAAGGTAAAACAATAAGGTTTACAGATTATTTTAGAGAAAATCCGTAATTATTTGCCAGCACCGCTATGTATAAGAAGTTACTGCGTCATTGTGAATTGCCATCTCTCTTAAGCTTTTCACGCCGCTTTGCAAAAGCCCACCATAACCCAAAACGCCAAACTCCTTCAAGCCATCGCGCAGGTTTCTGTGTCCGCGATCCGTTAGCACGGTTAAGGCTTGGCGCGCGAAGTGTGCGCGTTCGGCCAGTGTGCCGCCGCCTTTGGTGAGTTCGATGAACAACTCAATTTGTTGAGCAGGTTTGATCACTTCATCAACAGAGACTAGATCACCGCGAAATTCTTTGTAAAGATCGAGCCCGTTCTGATGTTGCTGGGCAACCTCGACACCAAAAGCACCCAAGCACGGCCAAACCAATCAGCCTCGCTTTACGGCCCCCTCGAAGCTGATCAACGTGAAATCAACGGCCCTCATCAGGCTTCTTCTACACAGCGAACCGCCCCTGCAAAGCCAACCTTCAACCCCCGGCGTTGACCCCAGTTGGGCCAGTTCCCCCAATCAAAGAACAAAGGTCGCGGCCAGCGCCGTGATCAATCTATTGGCCCTTCGATTATCAATACCCTAACCGTTGATCCAATGCCCCCATCAAAGACCGGATTGGATTTGGCAAACCTTTACGCAGCCGACTCGTCACCGTAAGATACAGATACCCCCTTACCGATGGGACCGTTGATCTGGGGTGATTAGACCAATAACAAGAGCATCGAAATAGATGCCGAAAAAAATGAAATTTAAAGGAAACTTGTTTTGGAACTCTCTGGCATCACACTGAGACGCAGAATTATCGTCCCTCTAGGCATTGCCCTATTGCTCATTCTTGCGGCTTTTATCTCTTGGGCTGTGATTAAAGAAACAAACACACGCCAGACCTATGAAGAGATGCGAAATGATAAGGTGCATCTTGCCTTCAATGCATCTATCGAAAACAACAAAGTCACCTTGGGCGTTGCTCTTGCTGGACTCACTGAGCGCAAAGACATCATAGAGCTCTTTAAGCGCCGAGATCGCAAAGCCCTTCTGGCTTTATCTACGCCGCTATACAACACTTTAAATTCAAAATTTAATATTACTCACTTTTATTTTACAGATCAAAATCGCATCAATTTTTTGCGCGTTCATCAACCTGATCGTTATGGCGATACCATTGATCGCGTCACCACACTTGAAGCTGAACAAAGGGGAAAACCTTTTGCCGGTCTGGAACTTGGACCTTTGGGGACTTTTACGCTGCGTTACGTTTTGCCCCTGATTGAGAATGGGGCGATTATTGGCTTCCTTGAAATGGGCATGGAAATTGAGCACGTCTTGCCAACGATCATTAAACAATTGAATGCCGACTTATATGTGACTTTGCACAAGGACACCATGAACAGAAACACATGGGAACGCGGCATGAACCACCTTGGACGAGACGCGGCTTGGGATCGTTTCGAAAATGTTGTGATGATTTATGAACCGCATGGCAAAAGCCTATCCAAAGATATCATCCAACAAATTGACCATCATCAAAACATTAAAGCTAGTACCCATCTTGAGTTTGAGCTTAAAGGCCGAACCTACAACGTCGGCTTTGTCCCGATTCTTGATGCGCGCAATCAATCGGTCGGGGATTTTGTCATCGTCGCGGACAGCACGGACCTTGTCTCGCAGTCTTGGAAACAAATTACTTACTTATCTTCAACCTGTGTTGCCATTGGGGTCATCTATTTATTTTGGCTTTTCCCTTTTCTGGGCCGCATTGAACTGCGTTTGATTGAACAAGATGAACAAATGAGCGCGCTGATCAATTCAAGCGGCATCGGCATTTTTGGCATGAATGAACAAGGGGATTGCACGTTCTGCAACCCTGCGGGGCTCAAAATTTTGGGCCATGATAAAGAAACCCTGTTGGGAAAAGACATCCACAGCACCATTCACCATTCCCACCCAGATGGCTCGCCGTACCTTTTATCGGAATGCCCGGTTCATCTAGCCATCACCGAAGGCATTGGCAACCAAACTCCACACGAAACATTTTGGAAAAAAGATGGAACGTCAATTGATGTCAGCTACATCACCCAGCCTGTCTTTATTCGCGGCAAGATGACAGGCGCCGTGGTCAACTTTCGCGACATTACGCAGGACATAAAAATGGACCAAACGCTTCGCATTGCGATGGAAGAAGCCGTGGTTGCCAACCAAGCTAAGTCTGAGTTTTTGTCGTCTATGAGCCACGAACTGCGCACGCCGATGAATGCTATTTTGGGCTTTGCTCAAGTCTTGGATACCGAACCTCTAACGGAGCGACAAAAATTTTCCGTTGAGCATATCATTAAAGGCGGAGAACACCTGTTAGAGCTCATCAACCAAGTTCTTGAACTGAACCAAATAGAAGCTGGCAGGCTTACATATAGACTTGAAGACTTCCATGCTTACGATCTTATGCGCGATACTCTTGGCCTGATTGAAATGAGTGCGAAAGACAACAACATTAAAATCATTAATGAAACTTCAAAGGCATCCCTACCCGACCTTAAAACGGATGGCACGCGGTTAAAACAAGTGTTGTTAAACCTGCTGTCAAATGCGCTTAAGTATAATTCTCCTGAAGGTTCAATCACGCTTTCCTGTGAAACCTTACCAGATTCCTTTTTTCGCATAAAAGTCAGTGACACGGGAATCGGAATTCCGCTTAAGAATCAATCCGATCTTTTCACGCCCTTCGAACGTCTTGGTCACGACAACAGCAACATTGAAGGAACGGGTATTGGCCTGACCATCAGCAAACGCATCATTGAAACGATGGGGGGCCGAATTAATTTTAAAAGCGTTGAAGGCAAAGGCAGCGAATTTTGGGTCGATGTTCCCATCACCCCATCTTCACAAACATCTGCATAGCGTAATTCTTGACACAGCAATCCCCGCCGAGCGATAGGGAGCGCCAAAACTCCTTTTAAAGTTGTGTTCAGGCCGGAAAATTCATTGTATTGTTTGCTCAGCTTGAACTTTGACTCCACCAGAGGGTGTTCTTAATGGAACAAATTTTGCAATCGATTGTGATTGGCTTTCCCATCCTGATTTACCACTTGGGGCTAACTGTGGCTTTGTTTGGCTTGGGCCTATACACGTATGTTAAAGTCACGCCTTTGCATGAGTTCAATCTTGTTCGCGACGGGAACCAAGCCGCTGGGCTTTCCCTTTCTGGCGTAATCATTGGTTTGGCCTTGCCCTTAGCTTTTTCCATGAAAGCCAGTGTGAACGGCACTGACATCGTGTTTTGGGGCATTGTGATTGTTATTTTGCAACTGTCATCTTTTTTAGCGGCTCACCTGTTGTTGAGCGATCTTTCAAAACGCATTGAAAACGGTGAAATGGCTGCGGCTTGGTTATTATTTGGCCTAAACATCGCCTTGGCCATGTTCATTGCGGCAGCCATTTCTGGGTAAGTTTGGTTAAGCGTATGCAAGATAATTATTTTATCATCATCAAGTTTTGTATGTATGCCTTTATCCTTGTAGCCATTGCAACGTTTGGGGATTCAAACACGGCTGAACCCACGCCCTTAGTCATGCAAACCGCGTTACAACAATCCAGCCCATCAGACCCATACTTTCAGTCTCAGGCACATATTTCGGGAAACCCAAAAGAAGAAAACAGTCGCTATACGGGCAGTGCCTTTTCCCTATCAAGAGATGGAAGCTGGCTAACCGCAACCCATGTCTTAAAGGGATGCAAACGGGCATATGCAGAATTGCAAAAAAGCAGAGGTGGCCGATTTAGATACAAATCGATCTTATCATGGCAACCCGTTACGGGCACCGACGTCGGTGTGATGAAAACACAAGGCGGAACCGCAGGACTTCACCTTGCGAAAACGGCTCCACGTGATGGCGAGTCTGGATTTTTTTATGGTTTTCCAGCAGGACAAGCCAATGCAGGATATGCTGTCAAATTCGGTAATGTAAACATGATTCGTTTCCAAGGTCTTGAACGGGAAGCGGCCGATGTTTGGACAATTTACGACTTTCATCCCGCAAAAACCATCCATTTGGGCGGTAACAGTGGCGGCCCCATGTTGAATAAATACGGGGAAGTCGTGGGCGTTATATCCGCAGGGAATGACCGCAGGGGCCGGGTTTTCACATCAATGATTCCTAGAATCGCCTCTTTAAATGATTTTTCTTATGCTGAATTTTCACCCAAAGACACTTTAACCCAGGACAATTACGTCAAATTTGGCCGAAAACTCCGCCACAATGAAATCGTCATTCGAGTGAATTGCAGAACCTAGGATTACGGCGTTCTTGCTAACGCGACTTGATCTCTGGATTTAGCGCCGTCACACCCGCACGAACAACCGATTGTTCCGCGATGAGGGCGTTCACTATGGCGCGTGTGTCTTTATAGTGCTTTGTTTCCTTGTGCACGGCAAGCGCATCCGGGCTGGTATAGATCTCATAGAGGTAGAACGTGTCGTCGTCGTCTTGGTCTTTGAGGACGTCAAAGACGATACAGCCTTCCTCTTCCCGGACAGAGGCCTCGGCATTGGGCATCATGGCCGCTAAGAACGCTTTTTCGGTCCCGGTGTGCAATTTGGTTTTGACGATGATGCAATACAAGTCTATCTCCTGTGTAACTTATGAACTCAAAACTTAAGGGAGCCCCCCCATGAATTCAAGACCCAAACCCTTTAACGGCTTGCGCCATCTTGGCCTGCGGGTCCCAAATTTAGACGCGTGTGAAAAATTTTACGTTGATATTATTGGCATGACCGTACACCTCCGGGCCAGCGAAAACTTGGTGTACCTGACCCTTGGCAATGATGTTTTGTCGTTGGGGCGCTGCTTGCCGGGGACTGAAAACAACACAGCTGATGGCGGTTGGGTTGATCATTTCGGCTTTATTGTCGATAGCAAACAAGACTTAGATGACTGGTATCAGTTCATGAAGGCCCAAGGTGTTACCCTTTTAGATACGCCGCACGATCATTCTGACGGCGCCCGCAGCTTCCACTGCAAAGACCCCGCCGGAAACGTCGTCCAGCCGCTCTATCACGCGGTCGTGTCGGGGCAGACGTTTTCGCCGTGACGGCGTTGGGGCCAGCCCCCTCCCTCAAAAGCCAAAAATTTCAAAAAAACGCGTACCGTCCTTGAGTGAGGTGTTGTATCTATAAGCCTTAAGGTTTCAGCTTTTGCACATTGGCACGTTTTGATATGTTTTTACTCATCGATAATTACGACAGTTTTACCTATAATCTGCTCCATTTTCTTTGTGATTTAGGGGCCGAGGTTGAGGTTCAGCGTAATGATGCGATCACTGCGGACGCGGCTGTGAACGTCGGCTATGAAGGCATTGTTCTGTCCCCAGGCCCGTGTGATCCGGATCAGGCCGGGATTTGTTTAGACGTGATTGCCAAAGCCCCCAAGACCCTTCCGATTTTGGGCGTGTGTTTGGGCCATCAAGCCATTGGTCAGCATTTTGGGGGCAAGATCGTGCGCTGCCCCGTGCCGATGCATGGCAAAGTGAGCGAGATTCCCCACCAAGGGCAAGGCCTTTTCAAGGGTCTGCCAAGCCCCCTCACCTGCACCCGCTATCATTCACTGATGATCCAACGCGAAGGCTTTCCGGCTGAGCTCACCATCACCGCGCAAAGCGCGGACGGCGTGATTCAAGGCCTTCAACACCGCACCCGGCCCATTTTCGGTGTGCAGTTCCATCCCGAAAGCATCGCGTCCGAACACGGTCACGAGCTGTTGCAAAACTTTCTCGACATTGCGAGGACGCCCACATGAGCACCGACACCCCCACCGCCCTAAAACCGATTTTAAACATCGTCGCCGATGGCAAGTCTTTGAGTGCCACTGAAGCCGAGGCGGCTTTTAACATCATCATGTCGGGCGAGGCCACCACGGCGCAGATCGCAGGTTTTTTGATGGCTTTGCGCGTGCGCGGCGAAACGGTTGATGAAATCACCGGGGCCGTGAAAATCATGCGCGAAAAGGCGCTAAAGGTCGAAGCCCCCGAAAACGCCATCGACATCGTTGGCACCGGTGGCGATGCGTCCGGCACCTTTAACATTTCCACCGGGGCGGCCTTGGTCACGGCGGCCTGCGGCGTGCCGATTGCCAAACACGGCAACCGCGCTTTGTCGTCTAAATCCGGCACCGCAGACGTACTTAGCGCGCTGGGCGTAAACTTAGAATGCGACATGGAGCTGGTCAAAAAGAGCATTTGGGACGCCAACATCGGCTTTTTGCTCGCCACCCGCCACCATGCGGCCATGCGGTTTGTTATGCCAACCCGCGTTGAAATGGGCGTACGCACGATCTTTAACTTGCTTGGTCCCCTGTCCAACCCAGCAGGCGTCAAACGTCAATTGACCGGGGCGTTCAGCCGCGCCTGGATTGCCCCCATGGCCCAGACTCTGGGCAATTTGGGATCAGACATGGCGTGGGTCGTTCATGGCTCTGACGGGCTGGATGAAATCACCACCACCGGGCCGACCTATGTGGCGCAAATCAAAGACGGCGTGCTGTCAGAGTTTGAAATCACCCCGGCCGATGCGGGCTTGCCATTGGCGAAACCTGAAGACTTAAAAGGCGGCACCCCGGATGAAAACGCCACCGCCATGCGCACGATGTTGGGCGGGGCCAAAGGGGCCTTTAGGGATTGCGTGGTGTTGAATGTCGCTGCTGCCTTGTTGATCGCCGGCAAAGCAACGGATTTAAAAGACGGTGCCGCCCAGGCGCAAGACGCCATCGATAGTGGCCGCGCCACCCAAACCCTAGAACACTTGATTAGCATCACCAATGAGTGACGTTTTAAACGAAATCAACGCGTATAAACGCGAACACATTGCCGCCTGCAAGGTCAAGCGGTCGTTGAGCGACCTGCAAGCGGCAGCGTTGGCGGTCACCCCGCCGCGTGGTTTCATCCAAGCGCTCAAACGCACCGTGCAAGGTGGACGCTATGGCTTGATTGCCGAAATCAAAAAAGCCTCGCCGTCCAAGGGCCTGATTCGTTCCGATTTCAACCCACCCGAACTGGCCAAAGCTTATGAAGCTGGGGGTGCTACGTGCTTGTCTGTGTTGACGGACGAAAAGTATTTCCAAGGCGCGGACGATTATTTGGTCGCGGCGCGCAGTGCCGTCACCCTGCCCGTACTGCGTAAAGATTTTATCTTAGACCCCTACCAAATTATCGAAGCCCGGGCCTTAGGTGCCGATTGCATTTTACTGATCCAAGCGTCTCTGAGCAACGATCAAGCCGCTGAATTGGAAAGCGTGGCCTTTGATCTGGGCATGGACGTGTTGGTCGAAGTCCACAACGCCGAGGAATTAGAGCGCGCCTTAAAGCTTAAAACCGAGTTGATCGGGGTTAACAACCGCAACCTGAAAACCATGGCCATCGACATTGCCACCACCGAACAATTGGCGGCCATGATGCCCGATGACCGTTTGATGGTGTCGGAAAGTGGCCTGTTCACCCACGGCGACCTGGACCGCATGGCCAAAGTTGGGGCAAACTGTTTCTTGATCGGCGAAAGTTTGATGCGCCAAGACGATGTAACGGCGGCCACCCGCGCCATTTTAGGGACTTAATCACCATGACTGACTTCACCCATATCGACAAAGACGGCAATGCCCACATGGTCGATGTCGGGGCAAAATCGGTGACGGAACGCATCGCCACAGCGCGCGGTTCGGTGTTGATGCAGGCCGAAACCTTGCAAAAAATAACCGATCGCGGCTTTAAAAAAGGCGATGTGCTGAGCGTTGCGCAATTGGCGGGCATCATGGGGGCGAAGAAAACGCCGGACCTGATACCGTTGTGCCACCCGTTGATGTTGACGTCCGTTAAGGTGGAACTCACGTGTGATGTTGAGCGCAACGCCGTCGACATCGAAGCCACCTGCAAGCTTTCGGGGAAAACTGGGGTGGAAATGGAAGCTCTGACGGCTGTGAGCGTCGCGGCGCTGACCGTTTACGATATGTGCAAAGCGGTCGACAAAGCGATGAAAATTACCGATGTGCGCTTGGTCCACAAATCGGGTGGTAACTCTGGCGACTTTAAGGCCGATTAGCATGATTTCCGTCGATCAAGCCCTCCAACAAATTCTATCCGGCCTCCCTCAAACGTGTGTTGAACAAGTAGCGTTAAACAACGCTTTGGGCCGGGTGCTGGCCGAAGACATCACCGCACGGCTCACCCAACCAAGCTCTGCCGTCTCGGCCATGGATGGCTATGCGGTCAAAAGTTCTGACGTAGAGGTGTGTCCCGCTGCCCTGACCGTAATCGGCGAAAGTGCCGCCGGGGGATGCTTTGACGGCGACCTACAACCAGGTCAGGCGGTGCGCATTTTTACCGGAGCCCCGGTGCCCCGGGGAGCCGATGCCATTGTCATTCAAGAAAACACCACGCGTGATGGGAATACCGTCACGGTGCTGGAATCCGCCACCTTGGGACGGTTCATCCGCCCGGCGGGCTTGGACTTTAACCAAGGTGAGGTGCTGATCAAAGCCGGACGGCGCTTAAGCCCGCGCGATTTAGGATTGGCTGCCGCCGCCAACGTGCCTTGGCTTAAGGTCCGGCGCAAACCGCGCATCGCCATCATTGCCACCGGCAACGAAGTGGTGATGCCCGGCGATCCCTTGGGCGACACTCAAATCATCAGCTCAAATTCCATTATGTTGGCGGCTTATGTAACCTCGTTGGGCGGTGAAGCCTTAGATTTGGGCATTGCCCGTGACGAGGCAGACTCGTTGAAACGCTTGTTGCGCTCAGCCGAACAGGCCGACATGGTGGTGACCATTGGCGGGGCTTCGGTCGGCGATTACGATCTGGTGACTTCAGTCTTGGGCAGCGAAGGCGTCGATTTGGGATTCTACAAAGTCGCCATGCGGCCCGGAAAACCGCTGATTTTTGGACAGCTTCACGGCACGCCTGTGTTGGGACTGCCCGGAAATCCGGTGTCGGTTGGCGTGACAAGTGCGGTGTTTTTAAAACCCGCCCTGCAAACCCTGTTGGGGATGAAGATTGAAGCCAGCGACGACACCGCCATTTTAGGCACGGACTTGAACGCAAACGATCAGCGCCAAGACTACCTACGTGCCACCTTGACCGATGGTATCGCCACGCCCTTTTCCAAACAAGACAGCGCCATGTTGGCGCGTTTTGCCGACGCCGATTGCCTAATCCTTCGCGCCCCCTTAGCCCTTGCCGCCAAATCCGGCGACCATGTTCGAATCGTGAAACTGTAATGGATATTCGTGACGCCACCCTGGACGACCTTGAAGGCATTTTAAATGTTTATGAGTCAACCTTTGACGGCCCTGACAAAAGCACCTTGTTGGCCAGCCTCTATAATGATGAGTACATCACAACCTCTCTGGTGGCCGTTGAGTATGGTGAAATCATTGCTCACATCGCCTTTTCAGAGATTGAAATCGTCTGTGAAGACGACGACACGCAAATCAAGGCCTCAGCCCTCGCCAGTCTCGCCGTGGCACCGACCCACCAAAACATTGGCATTGGCACAGAACTAACGCGTCAAGGCCTTGAATTATCAGTTGAAAATGGAATTGAGGCCATTTTTATTGCCAGCCCACACGCCTTTTTTCATCGTTTTGGATTTGATGATATTCATGATGATTTTATAAAAACATCATTTTCAGGCCAATTTTTCATGGTTTTGATGCTAAAACAGGACATTTTTGATGATTTCTCAGGAAACATCCTTTTTCCTGATGCTTTTGATATTTAAGCATTCTCAAAAAACCTTAAAAACAGCATTGACGAAAAAAGAGAACCAAAGTAGAACATAAGTGTAAGTGTTTTTACTTTGTTCCACCTCTTTTCTCTTCGGCCTTGATTCAGGAGACACGTCAGATGCTCACCAAAAAACAGTACGAACTTTTGGTTTTGATTGATCAACGCATCAAGGAAGCTGGCGTGCCCCCGTCTTTTGACGAAATGAAAGACGCCCTGGGCTTGAAATCAAAGTCTGGCATTCATCGCCTGATCAGCGGCCTTGAAGAACGCGGCTTTATTCGGCGCCTCCCCCATCGGGCGCGCGCTTTGGAAGTATTAAAGCTGCCCGAAAACTTAGGCCAGAGCGGCTCAAATGCGGCTGAGGCGGCGGCCAAACCCGCCAATGTAATTAAGGGTGAATTTGGCGCCAAACCCCAACCAGCCACGTCTTCCCGTCCCATCGAAGATACCGTGGACCTGCCGATGTTGGGCCGCATTGCTGCGGGCACCCCCATCGAGGCCATTTCCGATCCGTCGTCCTACATCGGTGTGCCGCCCGCGCTGTTGAGTAAAGGCGAACATTATTGCCTGGAAATCGATGGTGATTCCATGATTGACGCGGGTATTTTTGACGGCGACACGGTGATTATCGAACGCGCCAACCGCTCTGATAACGGCTCCATCGTGGTGGCTTTGGTCGACAATGAAGAAGCGACCCTGAAATATATTCACAAACGCGGCGACAAAGTGGCGTTAGAACCCGCCAACCCAGCCTATGAAACGCGCATTTTCGGCCCCGACCGGGTGCAAGTCCAAGGCCGTTTGGTGGGTTTAATTCGCAAGTACTAGGCCGAACATGCGCTCGGCTTCTACTCTTTCTGCCTTTCCTTATGGGGTCCTATTCAATCACCCACGGCCGCTGGCCGCGTTGTGCGCGCACCGTTTCCACGCGCACCCCTAATTTTGTAAAATAGAGCGCATGAGCCCCGTTTTTGTGCAAATCGCCAAAGCGGATCACTTGGGTTGCCGTGCACGGCACCTTTGTGTCGCCAAAATCGCTTAAACTCACCAGCACGCGGGCATTTACACAATCCTCGACCATCACATCGGGGGATTTGGCGAACGCAACACTGTGGCCGTTTTTGGTCAAAATGCAGCCCTGAGCATCACAGCCAAGATATGCCCCTTGGCTTTGTTCTTGCGTGGTTTTTTCAACAAAGTCCATGTCCGTCGAGACACCATTCAATCCGGTCTGCAACCATTTTCCTTGCGCCTCTATCAAGCCCGCGCGGCGCATCCACACATCGCGTTCAAACCGTTTGCTGCGCAAGGTTGAAACCGTGTAGCCACCTTGAGGAGTCTTGACCGCTACCAATTTTCCGGTGCTATCAATCAACACATCAGCCGAAGTGCTCCACAACATCGAACTGACCCCGAGCATCATGATCGGCACGCCCAATGACCGCCAGCGTTCGCGCCAAATCGCCAACCACAACCCGCCCAAACTGACCAAAGCCAAGCCCCATATGGGAAACGCCGCAAGAGTGCTCACCGCCCCCGGCCAATGGGCAACTTCGTCGGCAACCCCAAGCACCACATCAACGCCCCAACCCATGGGGATCAGAGTCAGCCCTTCCAAGCCAAACGGCATCAGCACGTAAGACACCACCGCCCACGGCATAATCCACAACGCCGTCACGGGAACCGCGACAACGTTGGCCGCTAACGAGAAATCAGCAACCCGATTAAAGTGAAACGCGGCAAACACAGCGGTCGCGAGGCCCGCCACCAAGGTGGTCACGGCAACCCCCAACACATAACGCCAGGCCCCTGCGAAAAAGCTTTGGGAAGAGCCATGAAACCACTTCGCTTGTCGCAACGCTTCATACACGGCAATCAAAGCCACCACGGCGGCGAATGACAACTGAAAGCTGGCCCCGGTTAGGCTTTCTGGGGCCACCATTAAAATCACCAAAGCGGCCCCGGCGACGGAACGCATGGACAAGGCCCGACGGTCAAACAAGACGGCTAAAAAAACCAAGCCAATCATCAAAAAAGCCCGTTGGGTTGGCACCGTGGCCCCGGCCAAAAGCGCGTAGCCCCCGGCGCCGACAATGGCGGCACAGGCCGCCCACTTTTTGATGGGGTATTTTAACGCCAAGGGATGGATCAAGGCCAAACCAGCACGCACAATGAAAAACACAATGCCCGCAATAAGCCCCACATGCAGACCCGAAATCGCCAACAGGTGGGCCAAGCCACTGGCGCGCATATTGTCCAGAACCCGTTCAGAAATCGCCCCTCGGTCCCCGGTCATCAACGCCGCCGCCACGGCTCCCGCCTCGCCGCTTAAACCAGCGCGCACCCGCTCCGCAATGGCGCTGCGCCACCGTTCAACGACAAAGCGCAGGCTGGCAAACCCTCGTTTCGGTGCCCGTCCCGTCACTTCGGCTTGACCATACGAAAAGCCCACTCCGCCCAGGCCTCTAAAATAACTTTGCCGTTGAAAATCAAAGGCCCCCGGCTCTGCGGGCGGTGATGGTGGGCTGAGGCTGGCGCGCAGCTTCAACCAATCACCAGGACCGAACGCAGGCTGTTTGGCCGACAGCGTCACACGCACCCGTCCCGGCGTCATATCTGGCGTTAGGTGGCCAATGCGCAAGCCGCCTAAGGTGATGCGCATCCCTTTGGGTCGGCCCTCGACGCGCAACACCTGACCTTCAACGGTGACCGCTTTCAGTTCCTTTTGAATGACCGGGGCCGCCACGGTCCAGGTGCGCACCCCTGCCACACCGACCCCCAAGCCAACAAAGGCCACCGCCATCAGCGCCATGGCTTGACCGTTGGACTTGGCCCGCACCGCCCAGGCCAAACTGGTAAATACAGCAAAGCCCGACCAACCCACCCACAACGGCGGCTCGAACGGCAAGGCAAAATATATCCCTATGCCACAGCCCAACAGCACGGGCATCCACAACAGCCAGCGTTCACGGTCCGCCATCAGGGATCGATACAGCCAAGTAAAAACCTGGAATTTCAGGATTTTCCTACCAATCTCTGCCATTTTCGCCTATTCATACGTCTGACTGAGCATTGCCCACACCCATACATCCCTGATTACACGATAAAGTTTGAAAGAGAGCAAGCGACTTACCATGACCGTTGTCACGCGTTTTGCGCCTTCCCCCACAGGATTCCTTCACATTGGCGGTGCCCGCACGGCATTGTTCAACTACCTTTACGCTAAACACATGGGCGGCAAGTTCATGTTGCGCATCGAAGACACCGACCGCGAACGGTCTTCGCAAGACGCCGTCGACGCGATCATCAGCGGCATGAAGTGGTTGGGCTTAGACTGCGATGGCGACCCCATCAGCCAGTTTGCCCGCGCAAGCCGTCATGCTGAAGTGGCGAATGAGCTGGTGGCCCAAGGCAAAGCCTATAAATGTTATTGCAGCCCCCAAGAATTGACCGAAATGCGCGAAGCCGCCAAAGACCAAGGCAAACCGTCACGCTATAACGGCCTGTGGCGAGACCGTGACGAAAGCGAAGCGCCCGATGGCGTGGCCCCGGTCATTCGCATCAAATCGGACCGGGACGGTTCGACCACCCTTCGTGACAAAATTCAAGGCGACGTCACCGTGGCTCATAGCGAGCTTGATGATTTCGTGATTTTGCGCGGCGACGGCAGTCCAACGTACATGCTGGCGGTCGTTGTTGACGATCATGATATGGGCGTTACCCATGTGGTGCGCGGCGACGATCACCTCACCAACACGTTTCGCCAGATGCAGATTTATAACGCCATGGGCTGGGATGCTCCCATTTTTGCCCACATGCCGTTGTTGCATGGATCTGACGGTAAAAAGCTGTCCAAACGCCACGGGGCGTTGGGGGTTGAAGCCTACAGAGACATGGGGTTCTTGCCCGAAGCCGTCAACAACTACCTGATGCGGTTGGGTTGGGGCCATGGCGACGACGAAATCATTTCGCGCGAACAAGCCATTGAATGGTTCGATATCGCAGATGTCGGCAAGGGTGCTGCGCGTTTTGATGCGGATAAATTGACCAGCCTCAACGCCCACTATATGCGCGAATCTGACGACCAACGCCTCACCGATATTGCCTGGCCGTTTATTGAAAAAAACCTCAAGGATTGCGTCGACAAAGACGGGCGTGAGCGGGTTGTAAAAGGCATGTCTGGGCTCAAAGAACGTGCGAAAAACATGATCGAGCTTGCCGAAAATGCATCCTTTTATGCCCGCGCCCGGCCTTTGGAAATGAATGAAAAAGCGACAAAATTATTGTCCGAAGAAGGAATCAAAAATCTGAAACAATTCCGTGCTATAGTCTCAGACGTCACGGATTGGAACGCCACAAACCTGCACGAAACAGCGGCCCAGTTTGCAAACGATGCGGATCTTAAATTGGGCAAGATTGCCCAGCCGTTGCGCGCCGCGTTGACAGGCTCGAATATTTCGCCTGGAGTCTTTGACGTAATGGACGTTTTGGGTAAAAATGAAAGCTTAGCGCGCCTTGATGATGTGCTGGCCTGAGCCTAATTCAAACGTAAGCTAAACAAATTACCGAGAAAGAGGATAAGATGAAGCAAAAAGATGTCGCCGACCACACATTCACGCTCACCAACAATGATACCGGCGAAAGCTGGGAACTGCCCGTATTAGAAGGCAGCGTTGGCCCACGTGTCATTGACGTGCGTCGTCTCTATGCCGACACCGGACACTTCACCTATGACCCTGGTTTCACCTCGACCGGCAGCTGTCAGTCCGCCATCACGTATATTGATGGGGACAAGGGTGAACTGTTGTATCGCGGCTATCCGATCGCTCAGTTGGCAGAAAAATCTGACTATACCGAAGTTTGCTATTTGCTGATTTACGGTGAATTGCCGACCAAAGAGCAATACGCCAAGTTTTCCCATCGCATCACCTATCACACCATGTTGCACGAACAACTGCACAGCTTTTTCCAAGGCTTTCGCCGCGATAGCCACCCAATGGCGGTTATGGTGGGTGTGGTTGGCGCGTTGTCGGCGTTTTATCATGACAGTCTGGACATTTCCGACCCTAAGCATCGGTTTGTCGCGTCCACCCGTATGATTGCCAAGATGCCGTCGATCGCCGCCAATGCCTATCGCTATTCCCAAGGCTTGCCGTTCGTGTATCCGCGCAATGATTTAAATATGGCGGAAAACTTCCTCTACATGATGTTTTCCAATCCGTGTGAAGAGTACAAAATCAGCCCCGTTCTGGCCAAAGCCATGGACCGAATTTTGATTTTGCATGCCGATCACGAACAAAATGCCTCGACTTCGACGGTGCGTATCGCTGGGTCTTCGGGGGCCAACCCGTTTGCTTGTATCGCCGCAGGGATTGCCTCGTTGTGGGGACCTGCACACGGCGGCGCCAACGAAGCCGTGCTCACCATGTTGGGCGAAATCGGCACCAAAGAAAACATCCCAGCCTTCATCAAACGGGCCAAAGACAAAGACGATCCGTTCCGCCTTATGGGTTTTGGTCACCGGGTCTACAAAAACTTCGATCCCCGCGCCAAGGTCATGCGCGAAGCCGCCCATGAAGTTTTGGACGAAATGGGCATCGAAGACGAACCCTTGCTGGACTTGGCCATGGAATTGGAACGCATCGCGTTGGAAGACGAATATTTCGTGTCGCGCAAGCTGTACCCCAACGTCGATTTCTATTCCGGCATCATCTTCCACGCCATGGGCATTCCAACGTCTATGTTCACGGTGCTGTTCGCGGTTGCCAGAACCGTTGGTTGGGTGGCGCAATGGAACGAAATGATCGAAGACCCGTCGCAAAAAATCGGCCGCCCGCGCCAACTGTTCACAGGCCACTCCGAACGCGACTACACCGACATCAACAACCGCGACTAAACGGTTCGCGGCCCCAACCCAAAACGGCGGCTTCACTGGGGCCGCCGTTTTTTTGTCCCCCTCCATTTTCTGGACATTTTTTGGAAAGGTCCTAAACTGTTTGTCTGGCTAGATTTACGGACGTTTAAAAGGGGAGGCGTTTGTTTGCAACCTGTTGATTTTGTAGAGTCATTAAAAAGCGAACACATTCCGGCTCCCCTTGAGGTGGCGAGGAAAAAGGTGCTTTTTGTGCTGGATCACTTGCCGGTCCGGGTGCAAAAGATCAATGCGATGTTGGCAGATCATTTTACCATTCGCTCCTTTAACCAGGGCGAACGGTTTTTCAACGCGATGCTGTCCGAACGGCCCGATGTGGTGTTGGCCGATGAACGGTCGCTTCAGGTTGTGGGAGGCGATGTCTATCACGCCAAGGTCAATTCCGATCTTTTAAAATCGATTTCCTTTGTCATCATGTCGGATGTTCAACAAGGCTATATTCCCAGCGACGACGGTCATGGGGCGACGGATTGCTTTTTAAAGCGGCCCATCGACACCCGGCAATTGATTGAAGAGCTCAACACCTTGGCCCTGTCAACCCCTGAAAAATCCATTTCAAAACCGACGCCAAAGCCAATGCCAATGCCAATGCCCAAGCGATCCAATCCAGCCATATGCAGTTGGAAAAAATCGCACCAAGACTTCGATTTGATTGCCAAGGCAACGGCCAACAACACGCCGTTAGACAAAAAATTGATGATCGGTCGCTACAATCCTTTGATCGATTGCATCCATGACGACCAATACGAACACGTGCTCAATCGCCTGCGTGGGCATCACTATGCGACCTATGCCCATTCGATGCGCGTCGCAGTGATGATGTACGTGTTTGCCAATACCTTTGACGCCAACAAAGATGAAACCATTGCCTTGACCACCGGGGGCTTTATCCACGACATCGGAAAGCTCAACATAGCCCCCGCCCTGCTTGAGTCCTCAAACGCGTCCACGATTACAGATCAAGACTTGGCGACCTTGCAAGACCACGTCAACCAATCGTGCCTGATCTTGTCGTCGCTCAACAGCGTGAACCCGTGCGCGTATTTGATTGTTAAGCAACACCAAGAACGCCTCGATGGGTCTGGTTACCCTTACGGTCTAAAGGGTTTGCAAATTAATGAGTTAGGCCGCATGGCCGCCATCGCCGATGTGTTTGCCACCCTCACCGCCCCGTGTCCCGACAAAAGCGAACCAGATACAGATTCGGCCATTGCGTATATGCAAAGCTCAGTGCCGGGCCTTGATCAGAAATTGCTGCGAGTGTTTCACAAAGCGCTTAAAGATTAAGGCTGGGCTATGATTTCAAGGCCTAAGAAACAATCCGTAATTTGGTCTTGGGTCTTTCGGGTCGCAATAGGTTTCAAAGTTTCCCATATGTAAATATAGACTTGAAACGATGAGGCTTAAAATGACCAACAAAGGTTCGCTATGGAGTGTTTACGCCCTGCTTTTGCTTGGCCTTCTGGCGCTTGAATCCGATGCGGCCCAAGGCGCGCTGGACGAGCTGAACTTAACCGCGTCACAGCAGCCGATTGTGGTCGAATTGTTCACCTCGCAAAGCTGTTCGTCGTGTCCCCCGGCGGACCAAGTTTTGGCGGAATTGGCCGTCCACGATCAGGTCATCGCCATCGGCTGTCACGTCACCTATTGGGACCATTTACAGTGGAAAGACACCCTAAGCCAAGCCTTTTGCACCGACCGTCAACGAGCCTATGCGGCCGCCTTTGGCAACCCCCAAGTCTACACCCCGCAAATGGTGATCAATGGCGAGGTTGAATTCGTCGGGTCCAACCGTTCGCGCGCGGCTCAAGCCATAACCACGCCCGACCATGCGGTCCAACCTCTTAAACTCACCCTGACCTCAGACACCGTCTTGACCCTCACCCTGCCCGACTTGGCCGTCAAAGCCGCCCCTCAAACCTTGTGGTTGATGCAGTACCAAAACCACCACAGCCAACGCATGAAAGCGGGCGAAAATCGAGGAAAAACCGTGGCCTACACAAACCCGGCCCAAGCCTTAAAAAAGGTCGGCGCGTGGTCCGGCGATGCCCAGACCTTAGACATACCCATCCCCAAAAGTTGGCCCAAACCAAATTTGGGCGGCTATATTGTGTTGGCGCAAACCAACGGCTTTGGGGCGATTGTGGCGGCGGGAAAGGTGGCGTTTTAGGCCGCAAACCGTTCGGTTCCGACGCGGTGGATTTGGCTGAGGGCTTCCAACGTGGCGAGAACTTCACCGACCTTTATTTTGTTGGCGCGGCTAAAGCAACGGGCGACCTCTTCGGCGCGTAGCGGCGTTTCGGCGGCCCCAATCACGGTGCGGATGGCATCTACCTGTTCGGGCAAGGTTTTGGGCCACGGTTGTTTTTGGCCTAGGGCGGCAAGGCCTTCGCCAACATCGAATGAGGACTGAATGGCCTTGGTTTGTTTGGCTTCGTCGGGGGCCTGATAGTCGGGACGCAACCAGCGCACGGTGCCTTCGGCTTCTTCCTTGGCGCGTTCATGGTTCAGTTTAACAAGGTTCGCTAAAATCGCCTCATCGTCCAACCCCACATCCCAGCCATACGCCGCAAACACGGACGCATCGACACGTTCATGCAGGTCTTTCAAAACCGACACCAAACCACGTTCATGAATGTCTTTGTCCCGGTCCAAAAGCTCAGCCCCAGACTTGATCTTTTCCAACACGTTGTACATGTCGGTAATGGTGATGTCGGAATGCTCGGCCTGAACACGCTTGCGGTGGGCGTCTAATTCCTCAGCAAGATCACGGATGATCGTCTTTTGGGCGTCCGTGGCATCGGGGAAGGGAAAAGGATCTAAACATTGGGTTTTGTTATAGCGCGGAGTCGGCCCTAAAGAGCCTCCCTTTGCAAGCGCCCACGAAACGTGAATCCGACTGGACAAAACGCCCAAATGCCAAGCATCAAAAAGTGCAATAGCGACGAGCATGTTATCCGGCAGAACAGAGATATCGAGGAACTGAAACACCCGATGCTTGGCGGTTTCCACCGTGGCGACATAACGCGCTAGGCCTTTGAGTGCTGGGCGAAAGTCTTTTCTTGGTTCACCAAAAATCCACCAATTATTGCGGTACGTCGCACGGTTATTATGGTCTCGCTCCGGCTTCACATGATCAAAAACATGCTGATAGACCTTAGGGAAATTCTTGCGGACTTCGGTGTCGCTCAAGCCGAACAGGTCAATGACCATGACCCCGCGCGGATTACCTGCGAGGTCTCTGCCGTTGCGATAGGAACGGATGTGCTGGTCTAACCCGGCATCGGTCCCCAGCCCTAAGCCCTTAGCAACATCGGGCGTGATAATAAAACCAGAGCCGTGAAGAGATACTCCGCGTGATGAGAGGTCTTCATTCGCTTTCAAAGGATGGGCAGAGGTTAAGTCTGCTCCAATTTTTAAGTTCGCATGAATTTTGCCCAAACTCACCCCAAGCTCAACATCGTGGCTCATGCCGTCGGAGGATTTTATTTCGTGGGTTACTTTGGCAAGGCGGCCCAAGCGGTTTCCCGGTGCGCCCACCGACATGGCGATGCGCACGGCGGCGCATTGGGCGGCATCAATCCACGGGTGATCGGGGACGGCGTAGACAAGGCTGAGGGCTTTTTTCTCACCCAAATGCCGTTCCGTCACCCGGCGTGAAAAGGTTTGGGTGATGGAGTTGGTGGTGATGAAACCAAAGCGTCGCGTTTTGTCGGTGCGTGTCAATTGCGCCGCCTTGTGCCACCAGTACATGACAAAATCGGCCGAACGCGGCACGTTTTTTTCATCGTAAGCCGACCACAGGGCCTCTTGATACCCTTCGCCCATGGCATCCTTAATATCTTTGCCGCCTAAAAATGGCGGATTGCCGATGATAAAATCGGCTTTGGGCCAGGTGCTGGGTTTTGGGTTCTGGTAGCGATAGACGGGTTCGCGGGCGGTTTCGTCGGGGACTTCTTTGCCCGTGGTTGGGTTGGTTTTGGTGGTGCGACCATCCCAACGGGTGATCGGTTTGGCGTGGTCGTCGGTGACCAGGTCTTGACTGGCGTAGTCGATCAAGGCGTCGCGTTCATGAATGTTGTTAAAGTCTTTCAACACGGGTTGGGCGGGCATGGTTTTGCCCCGGACTTTGAAGTGCCATTGTAGGTAGCCGATCCACAGCACCAATTCGGCAATGGGGACGGCGCGGGGGTTGATTTCCAGGCCGATGAACTGGTGCGGGTCGACGGTGTGTTGGTCCATTTCCAAAAAGTATTGGTCTTGGCCCAATTCTTCGGCAAGGTCTAAGACTTCGCCTTCTAACCGTTTCATATGTTCCATGGTGACGTACAAGAAGTTGCCCGAACCGCACGCCGGGTCCAAGACGGTTATGGCGCAAAGCGACCTGTGAAAGTCGCGGACCAGTTTCAAGGCCCCTTCTTCATCGCCCGCATTCGCCAATTGCACGGCGGCGGCTTTGACGTTGTCAAAATCGTGACGCAAGGGCTCAATCACGGTCGGCATAACCAAACGTTCCACGTAAGCCCTCGGCGTATAGTGCGCCCCCAATTTATGACGTTCACGAGATTCCAGGGCGCGTTCCAAAAGGGTGCCAAAGATTGCGGGCTCTACATCACGCCAATCGGCTTTGGCCGCATTCAGCAACAGCAACAATTGTTCTTCATTCAGTTTGATGGCGCTGGCGTCTTTAAAAAGACCACCGTTAAACCGTTTGATGTCGGTTTCTAAGGCCATGGAATAATCCGTGCCTTTGTCCATATCTTTCCACAAAACTTCGGCAACCCGATGAAACTTATCGGCCTTATCTATGTGGCGTTCCATCAAGTGGGTAAAGCAGTCTTTCGGCAACAAACCAACGTCTTCGGCAAACATGGTGAACAAGCAACGCATCAAAAACGTCGCCACCGATTGCGGGGCATGGCCCGCGACTTCCAATGATTTGGCAAGGGCCGCCAACATATCGGCAATTTCACGAGTGACCTTGTCGGAAATTTTCGTGGGGTCAAGCGATGTGGGTGCGGTCCAGATCGTGCTTAAGAGTGTGCGAATGTCTTCACGCTCTAGGTCATCCATCCAAATGCGAAAGGACGCTTTATCGGGATAGTGCGTATAGTTCTTGCCCGTCAGGGAAAAGTCGGCGAACAGCTCAATGGAATGACCGACATCGACAATGATCAAAAACGGCGGCCACCCGTCACCGGTCGGCAGGGCTTTGGCATAACTTTCGGCCTGAGCACGGGCGCGCAACATGGCGTCGCTCCAGCCTCTGGTTCCGCGCACGGCTGTGCCTTTTTTGGTTTTACTTTTGTCTTTGCCCGCCGTGCTGCCCACGCCCGAGCACAACGGCGTTTGGGACACGTTTTTTTGATTGCTGCCTTGTTTGGATTCCAGAACGAAGCAGCCGCGTTTATAAAGGTCAATGCGGCCCGAAGATTCCGATCCGTCTGAGTGCTTGAATGTGACCCCACGTTCAAACGTATAGACGTTGTGGCGTTCATCATCAGATTTTGGGTGCGGGCGTTCAACGCCGATCAAATCACAGAGTTCACCCAAAAACGCTTGGCTGTTGCCGAGTTCAGACGCACCGGAGGCTTTCCAGCGTTCGATGAAAGCTGTAACGTCTGCTGTTGATTTCTTGTCGCTTGGGGACGTAGTCACGCCCGACTCCCTTATGCACAATTCATTGTTGCAAACTGGACTTTCGCACAAGTCTTATCAACGTTCAATCAACTCAATCTTATACCCGTCCGGGTCTTCGATAAACGCGATTACGGTGGTGCCGTGTTTCATGGGGCCTGGGGGTCTGGGGATGTTGACGCCTTCGGCGTCTAGGGCTTCGCAGGTGGCGTAGATGTTGGGCACGCCGATGGCGAGGTGACCGAAGCCAGAGCCTAGATCATAAGCTTGATCTTGATCCCAGTTGTGGGTGAGTTCCAGCACCGTTTCTGCGGTTTCATCGCCGTACCCGACAAACACGTTGGTGAATTTGCCTTCGGGGTAATCCGAACGCCTGAGCACCGCCATGCCCAAGTGGCGGGTGTAAAAATCAATCGAGGCATCGAGATCTTTGACCCTAATCATGGTGTGCAACAAACGATACGCGGCGGGTGCGTTCTTACTCATGGATGTTTTTCCTTTTTGATTAGGTTTAAGACCACCTTGGCGGCAGCATCGCCCGGGGCTGGGCCACCGAGGCCGAGTTGTTTGAGGGCCTGGTGAGCAGCGCTCAACTGGGCGGACCGGGCAGTTTCATCGCCCAGCAACCGGGCCAGTTCGCGGCTTAGGTTTTCGGCCGTACACGCGTCTTGAATAAATTCCGGCACCGCTTCGCGGCCCAAGATAATGTTGATCAGGTTGGCATACGGGGTCTTGACCAACACCTTGGCGATTTTGTGGGTCAAGGCATTGAACCGATAGGCAATGATGTTGGGCCGTTCGGCCATGGCGAGCTCTAAGGCCACCGTGCCACTGGTGGCGAGCGCCGCAGTGCTGGCCCGAAAGGCTGCCGCTTTTTCGTCCCCTTTAACAACCACCACCGGAACCGACCACGCCGCCGCAAGTGCGCGCACCCGGTCTTCGACATGGGCCACGGTGGGAATCACCACTTCAAGACCCCAAAATTGCGGGGCCAACAGAGCGATGGCTTCACCAAACACGCCCATCATCCGTTCAACTTCACCGGATCGGCTGCCCGGAAGAACGCACAACAGCGGCGCTTCAGGGGAAATATGATGATGGCGGCGAAAGGCTTCTCCATCTTCATCCGCAAAAGACGTTTCCACCACCGGATGGCCGACAAAGGTGGCGGCGAGGCCTTCTTTTTCAAAGTACGCTGGCTCAAACGGCAACAGACACAACAGGTGGTCTAAAAACTGAGCCACTTTTTTGGCCCGCCCCGGTCGCCATGCCCACACACTGGGCGCAACGTAATGCACGATGGGGATATTCACGCCACGAGATTTGAGCTTTTTGATCACGCGAAAGCAAAAGTCAGGGGCATCAATGGTGACCAAAACAGCGGGATTTAGGCGCTCAACTTCATTTGCAGTTTCATTGATCCGCTTGAGCAACAAAGGCAATCGGGGCAGAACTTCAAACACCCCCATCACGGCCAAATCTTGCATGGGAAACAGACTGGTTAAGCCAGCGCAACCCATTCCGGGTCCGCCTACGCCAGCAAAGCGCACCGGACTGTCGGCTTGATCTTTAAGCGCGCGCATCAAGTTGGCGCCCAACAAATCGCCAGAATTTTCTCCGGCAATCAGAAACACCAATGGTCCAGCATCAGGTGCATCTATCATGACTTAATCTCCGGCTTGACGCCCATGACAAAAATTCCAGCCCGATCGGCGGCGTCAATCACGGCGGCGCGCTCGATAATCAACGAGGCTCCGGCTTCGACCACCACACCACTCAAACCCGCCAGCTTGGCGTTTTCGATGGTCACCACACCGATGGTGGGCAGGTCTGCGCGTTTTTCTTGACCGGGCTTGCACATTTTCGCCAGCACACCTCCTTTGGCCTCAGGCACACCGATGAGGCCTTTGAGCATAGCATCGGTCCCCGAACGGCTTTCTTGAGCCACCACGCGCCCCTCACAGGCGACGGCGGCTTGGCCCTCATCTTGGGCCCCTAAATCCAAGGCGGCTGTTACGGCGGCTTGGATGCTGGCTTGGTCGGCCTCGTTGGGATGGACCTTGCCCTGCACCCCTTCGGGGGTTAACAGCTCTGGCATAACGTCGTGTACGCCGACAAAGGTGAAGCCTTCGTTGGTTTCTAAATCAACGACGATGGCGGTCAGCAGGCCGTCATCGCCTTTGTTGAGAATGCCCCCAGCAATGACTTTTAAGGCTTTACCATCGGGCATCAGTTGCGCAAGAGAAGGCTTTGTGATGTGTCCCGCCATCACCAGTTGCTGGACTTTATTGGCGCGAAGAAGGTCAATAGATTTTCTGGCCCGACCCATGCGCACCCACGCATGGTCAACGCCTTCCACGGTGGCGGGATCACACTGGTCTTGAAAGGCAATCACGAACACCGCCCGCCCAGCCTTTTGGCAGGCTTTGATAAGCAGTCGGGGTAACACGCCCCCGCCCGCTAAAATGCCAAGCTTGGGGTCCTTAGGCAACATCATCCATTTTCGGCTGGCAAACAGACCGCGAGCTGTCGGACGAGATGAAATCAACGATTTCCATCACCGGTTCGACTTCGCTAAACATCTCGGCGACGTCTTTGACCCGTTCTTCCATGGTGCCTTCTTGGGCAAACAACAAGCGATAGGCGTTGCGCATGGCGTGAATGATATCACGTTTAAAACCGCGACGCCGCAAGCCAACCAAGTTAAGTCCAGCCAAATGCGCTCGGTTTCCGGTCACCGTGGCATAGGGAATCACATCGTTCTCGACCCCGCTCATACCGCCCAACATGGCATGTTTGCCAATGCGCACGAATTGATGGACCGCGCTGAGGCCGCCGATGATGGCAAACTCGCCAACTTCGACATGGCCGGCCAAGGTGGCATTATTAACCAAAATAACGTGATCGGAAACTTGGCAATCATGGGCGATGTGAGAGCCCACCATAAACAGACAGTTGTTGCCCACTTTGGTTAGCAAGCCGCCACCTTCGGTGCCAGGGTTCATGGTGACGTGTTCGCGGATCACGTTGTTACAGCCAATTTCCAAACGGGAAGCTTCGCCGCTGAATTTCAAATCTTGGGGCTGCATACCGATAGAGGCAAACGGAAACAAGCGCGTATTCGCACCAATCGAGGTGTCGCCACCGACGACGACGTGGCTTTCCAGCGTGACGCCATCGCCCAGTTTGACTTGGGGGCCAACGACACAATACGGGCCAATCGATACGTTTTCGCCAAGTTGAGCGCCGTCTTCGACAATGGCTGTGGGGTGAATAGTATTCATATTAACGATCCATAATCATGGCCGCAAAATTTGCTTCGGCCATTAAAGTGTCACCAACCCGCGCTTCGCCTTTGAATTTGTAGATGTTGCGACGTTGTTGCAGTTGGGTGACTGTGATTTCCAAGGTATGGCCCGGCACAACGGGCTTGCGAAAGCGGGCGTTATCGACCGACATAAAATAGACCAGCTTGCCTTTGGACTCTTCGCCCAAGGCTGCGACCACCAAAACAGCCGAAGTTTGTGCCATCGCCTCAACGATCAACACTCCAGGCATAATGGGGTGGCCTGGGAAATGGCCTTGAAAGTGAGGTTCGGCAATGGACACATTTTTAATCCCCACAGCACTTTCCCCGACTCTGATATCGCGCACATTGTCGATCATCAAAAACGGGTAACGATGAGGAATCATGTCCATGATCTGGTTTACATCAAGAATTTCATCGGGACTCATAGTTCAAGTATCCTTTTTGGGTTTCGCTAAACGTTTAAGGACGGCAACTTGGCGCCAGTATTCTTTGGCTGGAAAAGCTGGTAATCCGGCAACGGCTTCACCTGGTTTAATATCCCGTATAACACCACTGTGGGCAGCGATCCGCGCGCCGTCACCGATGGTCAAATGGCCCGCGATTCCAGCACCGCCCCCCATCATGACATAATTTCCAAGTTTAGTGCTGCCGGAAATGCCGCTCAGGGCTGGGAAAAGACATCCGGCACCAATTTCAACATTATGAGCGACCTGGACCATGTTGTCGATTTTGGTGCCTGAACCAATAATTGTGTCTGGGCCCGTGCCGCGATCGACACAGGCATTGGCGCCAATGTCCACACCATCGCCAAGGCGAACAATCCCCAGTTGCGGGACTTTTATGTGTTGAGCGCCTGGAGCGAAGCCAAATCCATCTTGACCAATGCGAGCGCCGGGATGAATGACGCAGGCTTGCCCTAAAATTGCAAACTGTACGGTCGCATTGGCACCAATCCAACAGCCATCGCCCATAATGACATTGTCCCCGATGGTGCTGTTTGCTCCAATCGAACACCCAGCCCCAATGGAGACATTGGCCCCAATGACCGCCCCGGCATCCACATGACAGCCCGTCCCTAGGGTCGCCGTGGGATCCACATGCGCCCCCTTGTGAATGCCCGACTGAGGGGCATGAGCAAAGCAGGTCTTGGGGTAAAAGGCTTGAGCGATAAGGGCATAAGCACGATACGGCTCACGCGTGACCAAAAGCGCCATACCTTTCGGCGCGCGGTCAGCGTAAGCCTCGTCAACCAAGCATGCCCCGGCTTGACTGGCTTCAAACGCCGACATATAAAGTTTGTTTTCCAAAAAGCTAATGTGACGGGCACCTGCCGCTTGCAAGGGCTGCACATCTTCAAAAGTCGCAGCTGGATCACCATGAAAAACAACGGCTTGTCCAATGTCGGCGAGTTCTGCCAACGATTTTGAGGCCGTCTTTTCAAAAAATCTGGGATCAGCCATAACGCAGCACTTCTCCGTCTTATTTTTTGACAGGCAGTGTGATCGTGACAAGAGGCAACTCTTTATTGAGAGCACCCAAGACATAGTCCGTAATATAATAAGTATCTGCCGCCAACATGGTATTTGACCGTTCCAAGACCAAGGTGATCTTGTTGGCTTCGGCATAGCGACCAATGATTTCAGCAATTTTACCGTTGATCTGGTTGGTCGCCTCCATCACTTTTTGATTCATAAGGTTTTGTGAGTTTTGACGTTTGGTTTGATAGGCAACCACTTTTTGTTCATATTTTTTACGCTCAGCTGCGAAGGCTTCTGCGGCGATCAGAGTCCGTTTACGGGCCAATTCTGCATTGGCATCGCGCAAAACCTTTTCTTCAGCCTGTAACTGGGAATTGATATTATTTTGAATATTAAGAAGCTGTTCGCCTACTTTTTGATTGGCAACTGCGTTTTTACGCACCACAGCGATATCAACGATGGCAATTTTCAAAGGCGTAGCTGATTTGCTTTGGGCTGTTGCAGAAAAAGGCATCGAGGTTGTTGCAACGACAACAAACAAGCCAACAAAAGCACAAGCTACCGTAACAGGTTTCATAAATTTCAAGACCGTATCCTTTAAAACAAACTAAAACTTGGTGCCAAAATTGAAGCGGAAAACCTCAGTGAGGTCATAATTTTCTTTCATAAAGGCCTGACTGAAATCAAGACTAATAGGACCGACTGGCGACACCCAAGACAAGCCAACACCACCAGAAGCCCGCAAGGAACTCCCATCAACGACATTCACACCAGAGGGATTAACCCCGGTCAAACTACCAAAGTCCGTAAACACCTTGCCAGTCACGCCCAGCTCTTGCGGTAGACCTAACGGCACAGAGACTTCAACGCCACCATTGTACATGATTTCACCGCCCAGCGCGTCACTGGTCAAGTTATCGCGAGGGCCCACACCAGAGGTTGCAAAACCACGCAGATTGTCACCACCCAAGAAGAACCGATCCAAGAGTCCGACATCTTCGCCAATGCCCGCAATGACACCGACTTGCCCTGTGGTGCCCATAACCCAACCGTCAGAAATATTGTAATAGTGACCACCCGTGAACGTGTTGCGCAAGAAGTGTGTGCTGCCACCGAGACCAGCCAGATCATTTCTCATCTGGGCGTAATACCCTTCCGTCGGGTTGAGGCGACTATTGCGACGGTCATATGTTAACGAATGCCCCAGCGCGGAGACAACTGAATTTCCTTGTTGATCCAAAATATAGATTGAAGCATCCGTGGCCACGTTTGAAACTTTTGAGGCCTTAATCGTATACATCCAACTCTGTTTGAGCTCGCGTGAGATGGGGTAACCAAAGCGCATATTAAAGCCCGTTTGCTCAGAGTTGTAAGAACTCACGGACTGCTGATTGGTGGCCGTATGATAAAGATCAACCCCAGCAGAGACGTCTCTGTTCATAAAATAAGGTTCGGTAAAGCTTAAATTGACCGTACTTTGACGCTGGGCAATGCGGCCTTTAAGCGACAAATTTTGGCCTTTACCTAAGAGGTTACGTTCCTGAACACCCAACTCGATCAAAGGCCCAGACGCTGTTGAATAGCCCGCACCAACCGACAGCGATCCCGTTGATTTTTCCTGTACATCAATATTAACAACGGCCTTATCCGGTGCCGAACCTTCGGTTTGGGAGGCACTGACTTTACCAAAGAAATCTAAATTTTCGATCCGCGTGATGGATTCCCGGACTTTCGCGGTGTTAAAGGCATCGCCTTCAACGACCCGAAACTCGCGCCGAACGACCTCATCCAACGTGCGCACATTCCCGGTGACATTGATGCGTTCCACAAACACACGTGGACCTTCTTCAACTTCAAAAGCAATGTTAATCACACCCTCATCGCGGTTGCGATCCACCTTGGGACGGACATTGGTAAAGGCATATCCTAAATTACCGGCTTCCGATGTAAGGGCGGCCACGGCGTCATCAACCGCCGTCGCATCATACCATTCCCCGGTGGGAATATCCAAAGCGCCCTTAATGTCTTCTTCTTTAAGATCGCGAAGATTGGCCGTCAGGGTAATGTCACCAAATTTATAACGTCGTCCCTCTTCCACCGTGAAGGTGATGAAAAATTGCGAGCGATCAGCGGTCAGTTCAGCCTGAGCCGATAACACTTGAAAGTCGGCATACCCATTTTGCAAATAATAGCGGCGCAAGAGTTCGCGATCGAACGTGATGCGATCGGGATCATAAGTGTCATCAGAGGATAAAAAACGATACCACCGCGTTTCACGGGTGCGCACAATTTCCCGTAAATCGCTGTCTGAAAAGGACCGATTGCCAATAAAACGAATGTTTTGCACAGAGGTCAACGCGCCTTCGCTGATTTCATAGACCAAATCAACGCGGTTTTGGGGGAGCTGAATAATTTTAGGCTCAACGGCGACAGCAAAACGGCCACTTTTTTGATAAATCGTCTGAATCCGCTCAACGTCGTTTTGTACTTTGCTACGGGTATAGATGACGCGAGGCTTCAACGAGATATCCGCCATTAAATCGGCATCTTTAACGCGCAGATTGCCTTCAAAAGCAATGCGGTTGATCACGGGGTTTTCGGTCACGTTCACAACCAAGGTTGTGCCGTCCTGATACAAACGAACATCCGCGAACAGGCCCGTGGCGAACAAGGATTTTAAAGATCGGTCAATCCGCACAGCATCAAATTGATCGCCTTCGCGCAACAACAGATAAGATCGTACGGTTTCTGCATCAACACGCGCAACACCTTCGACGGCGATGGCCTTGATGGTTTCAGCTTGTTGGGCGCGCGCTTGACCCGACGGCGCACAGAGCAGCCCCATCAAAACCAATCCCACCAGAACAAGGCTTAAGCCACGCCGCACGCTGTATCCCCCAAAAGTCAAAACCGTCATTGTATCCATCTGCGTATTCATCGATTTCAACTTTGTAACCAGAACAACAAAAAAAGCCCCCAAACGTCCCTATTTACATGGTTTAGCCGAGGCCAAACTTCTCAAATAAGCGTTCGAAGTCGTTCCAGGTCGCAAATAACATTAGTATCAATACCAAAATCAAACCAAAACGGAAACCGTATTCTTGCAAGCGCGGACTTAAAGGTTTGCCGCGAACCGCTTCAGCAACATAAAACATCAAATGACCGCCATCTAAAACGGGCACCGGGAAAAGGTTAATAAGTCCCAAATTGATACTAAGAATGGCTAAAAACCGTAAAATTTGCAAATAACCACCTTGCGCCGCATCGCCAGACACTTCGGCGATCATAATCACACCGCCCAATTCTTTGGCGCTGCGTTCGCCCGAAAACATTTGCGCGATACCGTCTAAAATATTCGAGGTCAAAAAATAAGTTTGCTGAAATGCTAAAGAAAGACCTTCAAAAATGCCCTTACGTTCGGTGGGCAAATTTTCCATAGCCGGACGCACCCCTAGCAAACCACGGGGCTGATGTTTCTTAACCTCACCGTTATCGCCATTGTCACCATTGTCACCATTGTCACCATTGTCGCCCTTATCAGGCTTGTCATTTTCATTATGATCATCGCGTTCGATATCATCACGCCAAGGCCTTGGTGTGGCGTCAACGTTGAGGACCTCACGACCGCGCTGGATTTCAAACACTAAGGATACGTTCGCGTTGACAGAAACAATATCGCTAAGCTCTTTAAACAGCGTGATCGATTGACCGTTCACGGATAAAATAACATCACCCGCTTGCAGTCCTGCGTCTTCGGCGGCGGTGTTTTCAATCACCTCTCCAACCTCAGACAACACCACCGGCAAGCCAAACACAGAATTGATCGACCACAAAACCAAAATGGCAAAGAGGAAGTTCGCAGCAGGACCAGCCGCCACAATCGACGTGCGCTGGCTCAGCTTTTTGTGATGGAAGGATACTTTTTTCTCGTCTTCGGTCATGGGGCGTTCTTCGGTGTCATCAACACCTGTGACCAGGTCCCCTTCGCCGAACATTTTCACATAGCCACCCAAAGGGACGGCGCCAAAGCGCCATCGCGTGCCATGTTTGTCGTTAAAGCCCCACAGTTCCGGGCCAAATCCGATGGAAAAAACTTCGACTTTGACGTCATTCCAGCGTGCCAGCAAAAAATGCCCAAGCTCATGAACGAACACGAGCACCGTTAGCACGGCTAAGAACGGAATCAGATAGCCTGTAATTGGGGACAAAAATTCCATAGTTACCGTTTATGACTTCCGTTTATTATTTTTAAGGTTAACTGACAATTTTCGTCAACGCCTCGCCCGCACGAACACGGGCAAGATGATCTAAGGCAAATACAGCATCAAGGTCACAAAGAGGTGCGATTTGAACGGTGTTGAGAACCATTTGTACAACACGAGCGATATCAAGAAAACCAATTTTGTTAGACAAAAAGGCCGCAACCGCAATCTCATTGGCCGCATTGAGCACGGTTGGCGCTCCGCCTCCGGCCGCTAAGCATTCACGTGCCAGGCGCAGGGCTGGGAACCGGACCTCATCGGGGGCTTCGAACGTCAACGTCGCAACATCGGCCAACGACAAGGTTTGGGCGGGTGTCGCCATCCGCTTGGGCCAGGCCAAAGCCAAAGATATGGGGGTCCGCATATCGGGTTCCCCCAACTGAGCCAACACCGAACCATCAATGTAATTGACCAAGCTATGCACCACCGATTGGGGGTGCACGACCACATCAATGTCTGTGGCTTTAACGGGAAACAGATGAAAAGCTTCGATCAGCTCTAGCCCTTTGTTCATCATGGTGGCGCTATCAACGCTGATTTTTGCCCCCATATCCCAATTGGGATGAGCCACGGCTTGCGCCGGGGTGATAGCGGCCATATCCGCCAATGAAGTGCTACGAAAGGGTCCACCAGAAGCGGTCAACGTGATGGAGGCAACGCCTTCGGGGCGGTCAAAATCAAAAACTTGAAAAATGGCTGAGTGTTCGCTGTCGACCGGGATCAAGGTCGCACCGCCCTTTGCGACTTCTTGGGTCATAAACTCGCCGGCACTGACCAACGTTTCTTTATTGGCGAGGCCGACCAAGGTTCCACGGCGCACCGCCTCAAGCGTTGGACGTAGTCCCGCCGTACCAACAATCGCAGCAACCAACACGTCAGAGGCCCTTGCCGCCGCATCAGTAACCGCTTGGTCACCCGCAGCAACTTCCACGTCGGTACCGCTCAGCAGGTCTTTTAAATCACCATAAAGGCTTTCATCGGCAACCACCGCCAGCTTGGCCTTTAAATCGCGAGCTTGGCTTGCCAGCAACGTCACGTTACGATTTCCGGTCAAGGCCTCGACGGTGTAATCTTCTCGATTGCGCGCCAACAAATCGACGGTGTTGCAGCCAATTGATCCCGTCGAACCAAGAACGCTGACGCTTCGCGGTCCTTGGGTACTTAAGACAGCCATATCAATACGTTGCCTTCCGCACTCAACGAGATGAAGGCCGTTACCAAAGCCGCCGCGACCAAACCATCGACACGATCAAACAGGCCGCCATGACCGGGAATAATGGTGCCTGAATCTTTGACGTCAAAACGTCGTTTGATCCAGCTTTCAAATAAGTCACCCGCTTGACTAATCACCGCAATCGCGGCGCTTAAGGCGGCAATGCGCCAGCCGATCTGATGATCGGGGGTGTTCAGGGCATAAGAAACAACGCCCCACCCACAAACCGCAGACGTTAAGGTCCCTCCTAAGAACCCAGACCACGTTTTATTGGGACTGATGCGTGTGGCTAATTTGGGTCCACCTAAGTTCAGGCCAAACACAAATCCGCCGGTATCCGCACCCCACACCACCGCCAACAGCCAAAACATCATGAGTCGGCCCCATTCGGGGTCCATGCGCAAGCGCCAAATGGCCCAACAGCTGAATGTAATGTAAAGCAACCCCAACAGCATCCATCCAGGACGCTTGCCCACCATGCGCGCCCATTCCGAGGTTAAGATCAGCACCATCAGACCAATCAAAACATTAAACGGCCAACCACCCCAGTACACCGCGCCCAACACCAAGGGGGCCAGAACCAGGGCAGAAATGATACGTAAGCGCAAAGAGCTCGGCTTTTTTTTGATTTGATCAGACACGAACGGCACCGTACCTACGTTCTCTAGATAGGAATTCGGTCAGGGCGCTTTCAAAGGCTTCGGCACCAAAATCAGGCCACAGTATGTCGGTGAAAACAAATTCTGTATACGCACACTGCCACAACAAGAAGTTTGATATCCGTTGTTCGCCAGAGGTTCTGATCAACAAATCTGGCTCAGGTAAGCCAGACGTTTCCAAGTTATCAGAAAACAGCTCTTCGGTAATATCTTGTGGGTCAAGATCACCCGCCTTCACCTGATCTGCCAACGTGCGCGCCGCTTTGACAATTTCCGCACGACCACCGTAAGACAAGGCAATCACAAGATTAAGGCCCGTGTTGTCACAGGTTCTAAGCTCTGCGGCCTGGACCAAGTCTTGGACGTCTTCGGGTAACCGGGTGCGTTCCCCGATCACGCTAAACTTAACCCCTTGTTTGTGAAGGGCTGACATTTCTTTCTTTAGATACAGCCGCAACAGCCCCATAAGGTCTAAAACTTCGCTTGATGGACGTCGCCAGTTCTCAGATGAAAAGCCAAACAAGGTCAAATACTGAACACCAATTTTTGAGGCCTCTTTAACCACCCTACGGACAGATTCGGCCCCCCGACGATGACCTTCGGCACGCGGCAATCCGCGCGCAGCAGCCCACCGTCCATTGCCATCCATAATGATGGCAATATGAACGGGAATGGCGGCGCCGGAATCAGTGTGCTTTAGATGAGTGGGCATATGCATCAAACCTTGGAAATCATCAAACTTGCATGATCTCAGCTTCTTTAGCGGCCAAGGTCTCATCGACTTTACCCACAAATTCATCGGTTATTTTCTGAATTTCATCAGAGTATTGACGGAGTTGATCTTCAGATATTTCGTTGCCTTTTTCGGCGCGTTTCAATTCATCCATACCGTGACGACGCACGTTGCGCACAGAAACACGGGCGTCTTCGGTGTATTTACTCGCCACCTTAACCAGTTCCTTGCGCCGTTCTTCGTTTAACGGCGGAATGGGAATCCGCACCATTTGACCATCAACAGCCGGATTCAAACCCAGGCCAGAATCAATAATGGCTTTTTCCACAGACTTAACCATACCCTTATCCCACACCTGCACCGCCAACATGCGCGATTCTGGCACGCCGATGGAACCGACCTGGTTTAGTGGCATGGCCTGTCCATAGGCCAAAACCTGAACGGTATCAAGCAAGCTTACCGAAGCTCGCCCCGTGCGCAGACCGGAAAATTCCTTATGCAAAGAGTCCAAGGCACCTTCCATGCGGCGCTTAAGGTCAGTTTTCAATGCAGCAATATCGGCCACGACGTATCCCCTTGTTATCCTTGCGATCCAGGCTGGACCGCTATTTATTGTACACTTGTAAATGTACCGTTGCCGCTCACCACTTCGGCGAAGGCGCCTGATGTATGAAGCGCAAAAACCAAAATCGGCAATTTGTTATCACGAGCCAAAGCAATCGCCGACGTGTCCATCACGCGCAAATCACGCGCCAGCACATCTTGGTACGCCAAGGTATCATAACGCACGGCATTTGGGTCTTTTTTCGGGTCAGCTGAATACACGCCATCAACTTGCGTCCCCTTCAACAAAGCGTCACATCCCAGCTCGATCGCGCGAAGTGCGGCGGCGGTATCGGTGGTAAAATATGGATTTCCGGTCCCGGCGGCAAAAATAACCACGCGGTTTTTTGACAAATGACGCTCGGCGCGACGACGAATAAACGGTTCGCACACGGTATCCATGGGAATAGCGCTTTGCACCCGGGTCTTAACCCCTTTGGCTTCCAATGCGCTTTGCATGGCCAAGGCATTCATCACGGTCGCCAACATGCCCATATAATCGGCGCTGGTGCGTTCAATACTGGCCGCCGCATCGGATACACCGCGAAAGATGTTTCCGGCACCAATCACCAAACACAGTTCGACCCCCATATCATGGACGGTTTTAATTTCATTGGCGATGCGGTCAACGGTATCGGTACACAGTCCAAATGCCTTGTCCCCCATCAACCCTTCACCCGACAGTTTCAACAAGACACGGCGGTATTTAAGACCTTCAGACATCGTGTATTGTTTCCCTATCGCTGATCCTCAAAAGGGTTCGGCGTGATTGATATGGTGGACATACGAATCAGCCAAACCAAGGCCAATCGAGATTGAGAAGGATATTACACCACGAGGTCATTTTTTCCAGCCCTTATTGCTGAAACAAAGGGCATCCGACAGGACGGAGAGGAGCGGATCGCCCTAGGCATTAAAATACCGTTCCGTCATTCGGTCCACATAGGCTTTGAAGGCCGGTTTTTTTTCTACTTCGTCCTTCAATGGGCTGTTGACGCTCGGCACCATGATATTGGCCAAAAAGGCATAAACACTGGCATCGACCAAGCTCACCTCGTCCCCCATGACAAAGGGCTTATCGCCCATAACGTGACCCAAAGCCTGGATATCAGAAATCCCCAGCGCATAGATTTCCTCTTGGTCATGACGTCCCAAACCATGGCCTTGAAGATTGCGGGTCATGCTTTTTTTAGCCAGTTTAGAAACACCTAAGCGGATGGGCATGGGAATGGCCCCAAAATAGACTTCATTGACGGCAGCCCAATTGGCGTCGTCAATCCAGCGACTATAGCCTAAAACCCAATATGTCCGTTCTTCAAGCATCACCTGGATCATATGCGCCGTGGCCTTTTGCGTGTCCGTCAGAGCGGCATTGAAATCAACCCCATAGGTCGTTTCCAGGTACTTCGCAATAAAGGTGGAATCCGCGACGGTGGTGTCGCCATCCACAATGATCGGGGCTTTGCCCTTGGGTAAAGACGTTGGATTTCTAACGACAACCAATTCATAGGGCAAATCAGCCATCCGCAAGAGGGTTTCAACCTTCATGCAAAAAGGGCTGGCGTTTGGGAGGTCATAGCTAGGTGCAAATTGGTGCAGTTCGATCATGAAATAAGTCCAAATCAAAAAGAGGAAACCAAGGGGCCGTCTTTATAATAGAAAAACGGAGGCATCCCCACATGGAATACCCCCGTTCTTAAAAAACGCAAAGGAAGATTTAGACGCCTGCGACCGCAGCCACTTCGGCAGCGAAATCTTCTTCTTTCTTTTCGATGCCTTCGCCCAAACCAAAGCGAACGAAACCAGTGACTTCGACGCCAGCAGCTTCGGCGGCCTTGGCAACTTTGTTTTCGCCATCAATGACGAACACTTGTTCCAACAGGCACACTTCACCGTAAAATTTGCTGATACGACCGACGATCATCTTTTCGATGATGGCTTCGGGCTTACCAGATTCACGAGCTTGTTCGGTGAGAACTTCTTTTTCCCGTTCAACAATGACCGGGTCCAAGTCATCACGAGACAAAGAGGCTGGGTTGGTCGCGGCAACGTGCATAGCGACTTGTTTGGCAAATGCGCCAGCGCCGTTGCCTTTACCGGCAACCAACACGCCAATTTTGCCCAAACCATCAACCACGGCACCGTGGACGTAAGCAGCCACTTCACCACCATCAACATTAAGTACATCAACACGACGAAGGTTCATGTTTTCACCAATGGTCGAAATCAAATGGGTCAACTCTTCAGCAACGGTGCGCCCCGTACCGGGGTAATCCATTGCTTTCAAAGCTTCAACGTCACCATTTGAGGCAAGCGCCAACGTGGCAGCCGTGGAAACAAAGCCTTGGAACTGTTCGTTGCGCGCAACGAAATCGGTTTCAGAGTTAATTTCGACAACCGCGCCCAAAGGTCCGTCAACGGCAACGCCGACCAGGCCTTCGGAAGCAATGCGTCCAGATTTCTTAGCGGCAGCCGCCAAGCCTTTGGTGCGCAACCAATCGATGGCAGCATCAACGTCACCATCGTTTTCCGTCAACGCTTTTTTACAGTCCATCATGCCCGCGCCAGAAGCTTCGCGGAGCTCTTTAACAAGAGCGGCAGTAATTGCAGCCATTTTAGCTACTCCTTTATTGGGTTGGTTTAGCTAGCGGCAGCTTCATCAGCTTTGGGAGCGGTTTTAGCAGCAGCTTCAGGGGCTTCTTTAGCAACAACTTCAGCAGCCGGAGCAGCTTCGACAGGCAGAACTTCAGCCGCAGGCGCAACAGCAGCACCAAGATCACCACCGGATTTAACGACTTCCGCTTGAATGCCGTCCAAAACCGAACCCGCGATCAATTCGCAGTAGGTTGTGATGGCGCGCAAAGCATCATCGTTGCCAGGAACCGGGTAATCAATGCCTTTGGGATCAGAGTTACTGTCCAAAATCGCCACAACCGGAATACCAAGCTTGTTGGCTTCGGCAATAGCAATGGCTTCTTTGTTGGTGTCGATGACAACCAAGATATCAGGCAAGCCGCCCATGTCTTTGATGCCGCCCAAAGCCAATTCCAGCTTGTCGCGTTCGCGGGTCATCTGCAAAAGTTCTTTTTTGGTCAAGCCTTCAACTTTGCTGACTTCACCCAACTGAGTGTCCAAAGTGCGCAAGCGTTTGATGGAACCGGAAATGGTTTGCCAGTTGGTCATCATGCCGCCGAGCCAACGGTGGTTGACGTAGTACTGTCCGCAATCACGCGCGGTTTGAGCCACTTTTTCAGAGGCTTGACGTTTGGTGCCAACGAACAGAACGCGACCGCCACCAGCGACAACGTCACGAACGGCTTCCATAGCGCGCGCCAAAAGCGGCGTGGTTTGGCCCAAATCAATAATGTGAATTTTGTTACGGGCGCCGAAAAGATACGGGGCCATCTTTGGATTCCAACGACGGGTGTTGTGTCCAAAGTGAACGCCTGCTTCTAACAGCTGGCGCATAGTAAAGCTTGGCAATGCCATTGTTTTATTCCTATTCCGGTTACACGTCCGCGAACACTCGTTTAAGTCTTAAAGAGCGCAACGCCGTGGCCGCCCTTGGCTACGGTTTGCTTTCCTTAACTCAAACACCGGAGCGACAACCTTGTGAATTTGCACAAGCGCCGCACGTCCACGTGCGAATTCGTAGTCTCAACATTAAGACCACGTAAGCGGGGTTTTACGCCCCCATCTTAAGGATTGCAAGGGGAAAACGACGCCTAAGAAAGGTTTTGCGAGGTCACAAGATCATAGTCGCTCTTGTCCGCTTTCAAGTGCCCCCCCACCTCACAAATCCAGAGCCACCCGAAACCCGAGTTCGTTGAGTTTGAAGACGGCGAAGACGGCGTGGCGGTTGGCGGATTTTAGGTCTTTTTGGAAGGTATTGCCACAGGCCCCATAAGAGTAACAACGGATGCGAATAGCATCATATTTCTTGAACCTCGACAATGCCCGCAATCGAATGCACTTGGTGGAGCAATTCTGGCGTTACGGCGATGTTTTGTGTGGGGGCTAAGTCTATTTTTACGTCTTGGGTCGCGGTTCTGGCGACGATGGTGATTTTGCCACGACCTCGACCTGCGGTTTCCAGCATGTCTTGGATTTGGCCGATGGGCTTGTCGTTCGAAATAACGATTTTAAGGCCAGCCGCCGTTTGCGACGCCAGCTTGTCCAACGCTTTGACCGATTGAGCCGTCAAACGCACGCTTTCGCCGTCAAATTGAGCGGTGGCTTTGACCAACACGGCGGTTCCGGCCACCAACAAGTCCCCGGCTGCGGTTAGGGTTTCGGAAAACAGCGTAACCTCATAGGCCCCGGTGGCATCCGAACACGATAAAAAGGCGAAGCGGTTGCCTTTTTGGCTGATGCGTTCTTTTTTGCTGACCACGGTTCCGGCCAAGGTGAAGTTTCCGGTTTGCCCGCGTGCCAGAATTTCGGCGATGGTTTGCACGCCTAGTCGTTCTAAACTTTTGCCATAGCTGTCCAACGGGTGAGCCGACAAATAAAAGCCGATGGCGTCAAATTCTTCGCGCAGCTTTTCCATCGGCGGCCAGTCGGCAACGTCAGGCAAGCGGATCGATTGAACGGGTTGGTCTTCGCCACCAAACATGCCGATTTGATTGCTTTCACGTTCGGCTTGTTGCGCCGATGCCTCGCCCATGATCATCTCAATCCCGGTGAACATTTGTTTGCGGTTGGTGTTCAGGCTGTCAAACGTTCCAGAGCGCACCATGTTTTCCATTTGGCGCTTGTTGACTTGACGCGCATCGACGCGCGCGGCAAAGTCATCAATGTCTGCAAACGGGCCATTTTTGCTGCGCTCATCAATGATCGCCTGCATCGCCGCTTCGCCAACATTTTTCAACGCCGCCAAAGCATAGCGGACCGCCGTGGCCTTGCCATTTTTATCACGTTCTACTTTAAAATAAGCCTCTGACATGTTGATATCAGGGCTTTTTAATGGGATGTGTATGCGATCAAGTTCTTGACGATAGGCATTCAATTTATCGATGGTGCCAAGGTCCAAGGTCATGGACGCGGCCATGAATTCATGGGGGAAATTGGCCTTCATATAAGCGGTTTGATAGGCCACCAAAGCATACGCAGCAGCGTGAGATTTGTTGAAACCATAGCCCGCGAACTTGTTGACTTGGTCAAAAATTTCATTGGCTTTAGCGCCTGGAACGCCCCGGCCCTCGGCCCCTTCGATGAACTTGGCGCGCTCTTTGTCCATCTCTTCTTGGTTCTTTTTACCCATGGCGCGGCGCAACAAATCGGCACCGCCTAGGGAATAGCCCGACAGCACTTGGGCGATTTGCATGACCTGTTCCTGGTAGATCATAATGCCGAAGGTTTCTTTCAAGATCGGCTCTAGGGTCGGGTACAGGTAATCGGGTTCTTCTTCGCCATGCTTACGTTTAATGTAAGACGGAATGTTTTCCATTGGACCCGGACGGTATAACGCCACAATAGCGATGATGTCTTCAAACGTGGTCGGTTTCAGCCCCCGCAATTGGTCTTTCATACCTGCCGATTCCAACTGGAACACGCCTTGGGTTTCGGCCCGTTGCAGCAAATCAAAGGATTTCTGATCATCGAGCGGAATTTGTTCCAGATCAACGGTGTGACCACCGATGGCCGCGAACTTCACAGCCGTGGCCAACACAGTGAGGGTTTTCAGCCCCAGAAAATCGTACTTCACCAAACCCGCTTGTTCGACATACTTCATATTAAAGCCGGTTACGGGCATGTCGGATTTGGGGTCTCGGTACAAGGGCACCAGTTTGTCGAGCGGGCGGTCACCGATCACCACCCCCGCCGCGTGGGTTGAAGCGTGACGAAACAAGCCTTCCAACGGCTTGGCGATTTCCATCAAACGCGCCACACTTTCGTCTTCGCGCATCATTTCGCGCAATTGCGGCTCGGCGGAGATGGCTTCGGGCAATGTCATGGCTTTGCCCGGATCATTGGGCACCAGCTTGCAAATACGATCCACTTGACCGTAGGGCATTTCCAACACCCGCCCGACATCGCGCAGCACCGCACGGGCTTGTAGCTTACCAAAGGTAATAATCTGTGCCACGTGGTCGCGGCCATACTTGTCTTGAACGTACTTGATCACCTCGTCGCGGCGATCTTGACAGAAATCGATATCGAAATCGGGCATGGACACACGTTCAGGGTTCAAGAACCGCTCAAAAAGAAGACCAAAGCGCAAGGGGTCCAAATCGGTAATGGTCAACACCCACGCGACCACGGAACCCGCACCAGAACCACGTCCCGGCCCCACCGGAATGCCTTGGTCTTTGGCCCATTTGATAAAGTCCGAAACGATCAGGAAATAGCCCGGAAAACCCATATCGATGATGGTTTTCAGCTCAAAGTCCAGCCGTTCACGGTAGGGCTTGGCGATGGCCTCTCGCTCGGCCTCGCTCATGGCGTCGGTATAAAGTTGAGCCTCAAGGCGCTTATCCAAACCGACGATGGCTTGTTTGCGCAATTCACCTTCTTCGGTTAGACCTTCGCCGCAATCAAACGGTGGCAAAATGGGGTCCACCCGTTCGACTTTATAAGCACAGCGTTTGGCGATCACCAAGGTGTTGGCAATGGCTTCGGGCAGATCCGCGAACATAATTTCCATTTCGCGCGCGCTTTTAAAGTAATGATCCGGGGTCAGGCGGCGGCGATCCGGTTGGCTGACGAACGCGCCGGCGGAAATGCAAATCAGCGCATCGTGAGCCTCATACATTTTACGATCTAAGAAAAACGCTTCATTGGTGGCGACCAAAGGCACCCCCAGTTCATAGGCCAGACCAATCAGGCGGTCTTCGATCTTGGCCTCGGCGGACAAACCGTGGCGTTGCAATTCAATATACAAACGGTCATCAAAGGCCGTATGAAGCCGTTTAAGGGTCGCTTGGGCCAAATCGTCTTGGCCTTCAAGCAATTGACGCCCCACGGGTCCCTTGGTCCCACCAGACAGCAAAATCAGCCCCGCAGCGTGGGTTTCTAAGTCCCCAAAGCTCACTTTAGGGTCTTCGACGTCTTCATTGTCTAAGTATGCGATGGACAACAGCTTTAACAGGTTGCGATAGCCCAGATCATCTTGGACCAACACCACCACTTGATCGGGGGCCGCGTATGTCACTGTGCGTCCGGGTTGAGGCTCATCCGGCCCTTCCCGATTTAAGGAAATCTGACAGCCAATGATGGGCTGAACCCCGGCGTCTACAGCGCCTAAGGAAAATTCCAGGGCGCCAAACAAGTTGTTGGTATCGGTCACCGCCACGGCGGGCATCTTCGCATCCTGGCAATAGCCCAGCAAATCCTTGATGCGAACCGCACCTTCGGACAGGGAATAAGCGCTGTGAACGCGCAGGTGAACAAATGAGGCGTGGGTCATGGTAGGGTTATAATTCCACAAGATGTACGATTCTGACGACTAAAAGTTATCCCCATTTACACTTCGATCAAATGGCCGTCTTCCACTCTGACGATGCGGTCCATGCGCGCGGCCAGGTCCATGTTGTGGGTGGCGATCAAGGCCGTTAGGCCGACTTGACGGGTTAGGTTGAGCAAGATGTTAAAGACGTCCCCTGCCGTTTCCGGGTCTAAGTTTCCGGTCGGCTCATCGGCCAACAGCAAGCTTGGCGCGTTGGCCAAGGCTCTGGCGATGGCAACGCGTTGCTGTTCGCCGCCGCTCAGTTCTGCTGGGCGGTGGGTGGTGCGATCTGACAAGCCCATGGTTTCCAACAACTGTAACGCCCGCGCACGGGCTTCGGTTTTGCTAAGGCCCGCAATAATCTGGGGAATAACAATATTTTCGACCGCTGAAAACTCTGGCAACAGGTGATGGTATTGATAGACAAAGCCCAAATGTTTACGGCGAATTTCCGTGCGGCGGTCGTCGTTCAGTTTTGAACAAGCCTCGCCAACGATGAAAATCTCGCCTGCATTTGGTTTTTCCAACAGACCCGCGATTTGCAGCAAGGTTGATTTACCGGACCCACTGGGCCCCACCAGGGCGACAATTTCACCACTGTTAACGGTGAAGTCGGCGCCTTTTAAGACCTGCAATTCGGTATGACCGCGACCAAAACTGCGCACCACACCGTCAAAGCTGAGAACAGGTTTTTGCACATCACTCATAACGCAACGCCTCGGCCGGGTCCAAACGTGCCGCGCGCCACGATGGATAAAGGGTGGCTAAAAACGACAAACCCAACCCCATCAAAACGGTGGCGAGCACCTCCATTGGGTCGACCTTGGCTGGCAATTGCGACAAGAAATAGATTTCTGCGGCAAACAATTCGGTCCCCGTGATGGATTGAATCCATTGACGGATGGTTTCGATGTTCAGCGAGAACCACAAGCCCAAGGCAAAGCCGCCCAAGGTGCCAAACACGCCAATCGATGCCCCGGCAATGAAAAAGATCCGCATGATCATGCCGCGTGTGGCCCCCATGGTGCGCAAAATCGCGATATCCCTGCCCTTGTCCTTGACCAGCATAATCAGGCTGGAAATGATGTTAAAGGCGGCGACCACGATGATCAGCGTCAAAATGAGGAACATCACATTGCGTTCCACCTGAATGGCATTGAAAAAGCTGGCGTTGGTTTTTTGCCAGTCATAAACCCGCGCATCGCCGTTCAAAGCCCGTTTGATATCTTCGCCAATGAGATCGGTATGATTGGGATCATCGACGAACACTTCTAAATTGCTGACAATTCCAGGCATTTGAAAATAGATTTGGGCGGCGCGCAGCGGTATGAAGGCAAAGCCTGAATCGTATTCAAACATGCCAATGGAAAAGGTTGCGGCAACGCGAAACGCGCGCATCCGTGGCACGGTGCCAAAGGCCGTGGCTTGGCCCTTAGGGGAAATGATGGTGACCTTGTCGCCCACACCAACGCCCAAACGCCGTGCCATTTCGGTGCCAATGACAATGCTGTCATCGGGGCCAAAGTCATCCAAGGTGCCTGCCTTAATATTACCTGCCAAAATGGATCGGCTACGCAAATCATCGCCGCGAATGCCGCGCATCACGGCGCCGCGGGCTTGACCGTTGTTCGTCGCCATCACTTGGCCTTCGATTAAGGGGGACGCCGAGGTCACGCCTGGAACGTCCAACACCAATTTGGCCTTGGCCTCATAGTCGGTCAGAGTACCTTGACTGGCATACACATTCACATGGCCATTTAGCCCCAAAATGCGGTTCATCAGTTCGGCGCGAAAGCCGTTCATGACGCTCATGACGATGATCAGCGTTGCCACGCCAATGGCGATACCCAACAGGGAAAACCATGCGATCACGGACACAAAACCTTCTTTGCGCCGTGCGCGCAGGTATCTGATGGCCATCATCCATTCAAAGGGGGAAAACATAAATTTAAAAGCCTAAATCCAATGACGTTCAATCGTGTGCCGACTTTAAGCGATGGCGACGCGCGCGGCAATGACCGCGACGCTTAGGCAACACAAAAGGTTATTTCCCGGTGGTTTTTGCAGGGGCTGGGGCCAGCATCAATTTGCAAGCCTTGGCAATGGCCCGCGAATCGTCTCGTTGCAGAGGCTTTCCGTTGACCGTGAGCGCACCCATACCCAGGTCGTATTCGATGGGGAAAAGACTGGTCGTGGCGGTTTGCTCCCCGGTCCCAATGATCCCATATTTCCCGGCCAAATCGATGCCAAAATCGATCACGATTTTTTTCGGCAATGCAATTTCCAAAGGCGCTGGACCATCCCCATGGGCCGGCACCACAGACTTGCCGTTGACATCGACCCCGGGTTTGTAAGTCACGTCCGCACTTGGTGTATGCTTCACCAGCCGCTTACAATCTTCAAGGCTCACAGACACCTCGGTCACGGGCAGGCGGGGTTTTTCAGGAGTCATGTCTTGAGCCAGAGCCGGAACGCCCGCCAAAATCGTACTTATGATCAAAACTGTTTTTTTCATATTAACTCTGCATCCACGGCGGGTTGGTTTTGGCTATTTGTCGAAAGACAGGGCAACTTTCTTTATGCGCCCCTTTAAGATACCCCGTACTCATTAAAAACTCATTCACAACCTCAGGCCCGGTGAATTTAAACGTCTTTTTAAAGGCCTTCACCCACTCAGATAGGGCCAAAGGATGGTGTGTTTGCAGCCATTTTGCAAAGCCCCCATGGCTTTTTCGCAAGCTTTGCAGCACCTGAGCATTGTGAATAATGGACTTAACTTTCAAACGGTTACGAATGATTCCAGGATTCTCTAGTAGACGTTCTATATCCTCATCGGTAAAAGCTGAGACGGTATCGACGTCAAAACCCAAAAAGGCTTCAAATGTCGTCTGGCGCTTTTTTAAAATCAACTGCCAAGACAGTCCAGCTTGAAAAATTTCCAGACACAACAGCTCAAAAAGTTGCGCCTCCCCTTTTCCGGGGAAACCGTATTCAAGGTCATGATAGGGACGATGCAGCTCTTGTTCTAAGGCAATATCACAATAGCTCTGCGGATCATCCACCATGGCTACATATTCGCCTTAATCACGAACATCATGATCACGGCGGGGAAAAACATAATGCTAAGATAGACTAAGACCCATTTAACGACTTTGGAGTTTATGCGTACTTTGGGACGTTCATAGGCCATATTTCATCACCAATCTTTTCCATTTGTATATCCACCCGAATTAACGGTTGCCGGGCGCGAGGTCGCCGAAATCACCAGCATCGTTCCGGCGATGATAAAAAACACAACAAGTGCCAAAATGCACCAACACACACATTTTTTACTCACCGTGATTTGGCTTTCGCCCGTCATTATAATCTTTTGCTTTTCTTTCATCAACGCCTCCCCAACGTAAATGATTCCTTAGGCTTCCTCAATTTCAATCAGAGTAGCGTAAAAATCTTTGGGATGCAGGAACAAAATTGGTTTTTCATGGGCGCCAAGGCGAGGTTCTCCCGTTCCCAAAATGCGCACCCCGTGGCGTTCCAGCTTTGCTTTCGCGGCCAAAATATCTGTGACTTCAAAGCACAGATGGTGCACCCCACCGTCCGGGTTGCGCTCTAGAAATTTTGAAATCAGCGAATGATCACCCAAAGGCTCTAAAAGTTCAATCTTGGTATTTGGCAATTCAACAAACACCGTGGTGACGCCGTGTTCACGCAAAGCCATGGGTTCAGACACCTTCGCGCCCAAAACATCACGGTATTTTGCCGATGCTGCGGCCAAATCAGGCACCGCAATGGCAATATGGTTTAAATTTCCGATCATGAGGCCAATCTTACCAAATGGACCGTGGTCACCGGATTCTTTTTAAACGTATTGCGGAAAAAACGTCGCACCGCGATGCGCACGGCTTCGGCGACTTGATCGTCATCTCGGCGGGCTTTTTTGTTCAGGTTTTCGACCGCATCTTCGGCCCGGTTCAAAGCTTCGTCTTCAAAATCGAAATCATCCGGTTCCAACAATCCGGTGGTGGAAAGTTGTGCATCACTCAACAGGTTTCCAATTTTATCGACCACAATGGTCACCGTGGCGGTACCGTTCCACAGCGCACGGGTGCGACCGCGCACAAGCTCGCTATCCAAGGCCACCAAACGCCCCCCTTCCAAAGCCAAACGACCCGAATGAACATGGTCGATAATTTGCGCTGGACCTGGGGCAATCCTGACCATGCCGCCATTTTCATTAATCACGGTTTCTTTGACCTGACACGCCTTGGCGATATTTCCATGTTCGGTCAGGTGGCGAAATTCACCGTGAACTGGAATCGAAATTTGCGGTTTGATGGCTTGGTACATTTCAAACATTTCATCGCGTGCGGGGTGTCCCGACACATGCACAAAAGCCTCTTTGTCGGTGATCAGATCAACACCTAAGCGCACCAAACGGTTCTGTAGATTGCTGATCCCGACCTCGTTGCCGGGAATCTGACGCGATGAAAAAATCACCAAATCGCCCTTTGAAATAGAGATACGCGGATGATCGTTTGCGGCGATGCGAGACAAAGCGGCACGCGCTTCCCCTTGGGAGCCCGTGCACACAATCAGCAGTTTATCCTTGGGTATCTGGCTCGCCATTTCTTCATCTAAAAAATTAGGAGTGTCTTGCAAATATCTGTTTTCTTTGGCACTTTGTATCATTCTACCAAAAGAACGCCCGGCTAAAACAATGTCTCGGCCACACAGCTTTGCGGCCCTTGAAATGGTGTCAATCCGGGCCACATTTGACGCAAAACAAGTCACAATGACCCGCCCATCGCGCTTGCGAATAAGATCAACAAGATTGTCTAATATATCGCCTTCCGATCCGCTGGTGCCTTTGGTGAAGACATTGGTGGAATCACACACCATCGCCAGCACCCCTTCGTCCCCCAAATCACGAAGCGCTTTCATATCGTAATCGGCCCCCAAAACCGGGTCTGGATCCAGCTTCCAATCGCCCGTGTGCAGCACCGTGCCCAAGGGTGTACGGATCACCACCGCATTGGGTTCGGGGATGGAATGGGTCATGGTGATCAGTTCCAATTGAAACGGACCCACTTCAAATTTTCCATTCAAAGGAATCTCGATAATCGGCACATTGTTAAAGGCGCTGTCTTCGGCCAGCTTGCGTTTTAGCACCGACACCGTGAACGGCGTGGCGTAAATCGGGCATTTGAAACGGTCCCATAAATACGGCACCGCGCCTAAATGGTCTTCGTGGGCGTGGGTGAGAACAATCCCCTTCAGCTTGTCTTTATGGTCTTCGATAAATTTAGGATCAGGCATAACCACATCCACGCCCGGCTGGCTGCTGTCGCCAAAGGTAATGCCTAAGTCCAGCATAATCCATTCGGCGTTTTCAGGCTTGCCATACCCATACAGGTTCAGGTTCATGCCGATTTCACCGGCCCCGCCTAAGGGTAAAAACAGAAGTTCGTCGTTCGCCATGGATCAGTCTCTCCGGTTGCGCTGATAAATGAGATAGAGGCCGCGCAGGGTCAAATCCGCGTCGGTCCTTTCGATGACATCGGTGGCTTCGGCAAACAGTGCGCCAAGACCGCCCGTGGCAATAACCTTCATGGGGGCGCCAAATTCGTCTTGAATGCGCCGCACCATACCTTCGATCAACGATACATAGCCCCAATAAATTCCAGACTGCATGGCACTGATGGTGTTTGTACCGATCACGCGGTCCGGGCGTTCGGGGACCACGCGGGGCAATTTGGCGGCCTGCGCATGTAAGGCATCCAGCGACAGATTGATCCCCGGCGCAATCGCCCCACCTACATAATTACCATCCCCATCCACCACATCAAAGGTGGTGGCGGTGCCAAAATCCACACAAATCAGGGGACCACCGTAGGTTTCCCCCGCCGCCACGGCATTCACCAAACGATCCGCACCGACTTCGCTCGGCTGGTCAAGCAAGGCTTTCAGGCCTAAGTCCACGCTCTCGGACCCCACCACCAAAGGCGAAACGTTGAACGTCTCTTCGCACAAGGCCACAAGAACCTTTAAATTAGACGGCACCACGGTCGCAAGGATGGCATCCGTGATCTCCGTTGCAGCCAAGCCTTGCCATGTCAGCTCTTGGCTCAGCCAGGAGCCAATTTCATCGGCAGAGCAGCTCGTCTTGGTTTCAGAGCGCCACGAACCCGCAAGGGTTCCATCATCGCCGAAAACGGCAAACACGATGTTGGTATTTCCAGAATCAATAGCAAGCAGCATACGTTATTCCCTACCACGCGCAGAGCTTTGGTTCAAATCACTTACATTGCCAATAAATACATCCCCGGCCGTAATCAGGCGATTGGGCTGATCGTCCATGTGCAACACAAGCGCCCCGTTTTCATCTAGGGCAGCAAACAGACCGTGCAGGGTTTCTGTGGGCAAGCGCACCGTAACCGGACCGCCCAGCCCCTTGGCCCGCATCAACCAATGACGACGAATGGGGCCAAAGCCTAAATTCCGCCACGTCACCAGGCCCGCTAAAAACCGTTTGGCCAAGGTGTCTAACAATGCTTCAACATCAAGCCCCGTCCCGCTTACGCCCTCACCCGCCAAAGACGTAGCCGGGGTTTCGGTGTCTTCTGCGGGCGGATGCGAAGCGACATTGACGCCCACCCCGACCACCAACCACTTAAAACGGTCCGTATTGGGTTCACATTCGCTCTCTAATAAAATTCCGGCGATCTTTTTGCCTTCTAACAACACATCGTTGGGCCATTTGACATTGACGAACGCGCCTTTGGGGGCCGCCACAGAAATCGCATCGGCCACCGCATTGGCGGCAACGAAGGACAACTGGGTCATGGCCGCCATGGGGTATGGCAGACGTAACACGATGGAAAAAAACAGGTTTCCGTCACCCGACACCCATGCCCGCCCCCGCCGCCCCCGCCCTGCGGTTTGGCGCTTGGCCCACACCAAGGTGAAATCCTCACACCCCGCTTCGGCCAAACGTTTGGCTTCGGCGTTGGTGGAGTCAACGCAATCGAGCTCCCGAAGTCGATAAGGACTTGGGAGCTCGAGCGATGTCATGGGCGTTAAATCGCCCTAAAACAGAGAGGCTGCAGCGACTTTAGCTGCGGTCAACACCGGGGTTGGAAAGAGAATGAACAACAAGATAAGCGCCGTACAGAACGCCAAAACCAGCGAAACCGAACGGGGTAACGGTGTGTCCAAGGCTTCAATCCCCGGCTCGTCAAAGTACATGACCTTGATCACGCGGATATAGTAATACGCCGACACGACCGAGGCCAAAACACCAATCACGGACAACGTGTACAGCTCAGCTTCAATCGCGGCCAAGAAGATGTACAACTTGCCAAAGAACCCGGCCAACGGCGGAATTCCCGCCATCGAGAACATCATCACCGTCAAACCTGCCGCCATAGCCGGATGGGTTTTCGCCAAACCGCTGAGATCGGAAATTTGCTCGACCGCACGACCGCCTCTGCGCATGCCCATCAAACACGCAAACGCGCCGATGTTCATAAACACGTAGATGGTCAAATAGATCAACACACCCGTAATGCCGGCTTCGTTACCAACCGCCAAACCAATCAACGCATAACCAACGTGACCGATGGAACTGTAAGCCATCATACGTTTGATGTTGGTCTGAGCGATGGCGGCAAACGAGCCCAGCAGCATTGAAAGGATGGCAATCATCACCACCACTTGCTGCCATTGGGCCGCAATGTCGCCAAACGGGCCAATCATAACACGCATAAACAAGGCCAAGGCCGCAACCTTTGGCGCCACGGCAAAGAACGCGGTGACCGGAGTCGGTGCGCCTTCGTAAACGTCCGGGGTCCACATGTGAAACGGAACGGCTGAAACCTTAAAAGCCAAGCCAGCCATCATAAAGACCAAGCCGATAACGATGCCCACGGGGATCGTATCGCCGCTTTTAATGGCGCTGGCAATGGCAACAAAATCGGTGCTGCCGCTAAAGCCGTAAACCATCGACATGCCATAAAGAAGCAGTCCAGACGCCAACGCGCCCAAGATGAAATACTTCAAGCCGGATTCGGTTGATCTGGCATCATCACGATGAAACGCTGCCAACACGTACAAAGACAACGATTGCAGCTCTAACCCCATGTACAAAGACATCAGGTTATTGGCCGACACCATCATCATCATGCCAAGCGTCGCAAACAAAATCAGAATGGAAAATTCAAAGCGATGAGCGCCCTGCATTTCCAGCCAATTCTGAGACAAAATCAAAGTGAACATACCCGCGACCAAGATCAGAACCTTGGAATACGTGGCAAAGGCATCACTGATAAACATGCCTTCAAAGGTCACCAGGGTTGATCCAGAAACCGTGTACACCAGCACCAAAGCCAGAATCAAAGACAACACACCTAAGTTTGAGGTCATGCGGGAAACCCGAATGCTACCCTCTGATGTTGCCCAATTTTGGAACACGCCCAGCATCAACAAAACCATCCCCGCCAAGGCGAGAAAGATTTCCGGCATTGCCGGGGTTAGATTGGGGACTGCAGCCATAGCCATCGTCCTTCTACTCCTCTAGTTTCCAGCCATCGTGGCTGAACCGCTGGCTTCAAGAGCCACCTGCACTTGTGACAGCAGGTGATCCACAGAAACGTGCATCATATCTAAAAATGACATTGGATAAATACCCATCCAAAACGTCAAAACGAGCAACGGCGCAAAGACCGCCCACTCACGCGGGGTCATATCAAGCATCTTCTTGACTTCCTCTTTCTCCAACGCGCCGAACACGACCCGACGATAGAGATAGAGCATATAAGCCGCACCCAAGATAACACCCGTAAGCAAGAACGTTGCCACCCAGGTGTTGGCTTCAAACGCGCCCAACAAAACCAAGAACTCACCAACGAAACCGCCGGTGCCCGGAAGCCCAACCGAGGCCATCATGAACACCATGAACACCAAGGCATAGGATGGCATTTTGTGAACCAAGCCGCCATAGGCCGAAATTTCGCGGGTGTGCATGCGGTCATAAATAACGCCCACGCACAGGAACAAAGCGGCCGACACCACACCGTGGCTGAGCATCTGATACACCGCACCTTCGATACCGTGCACCGTCATGGTGAACGTCCCGGCCGTCACAAAACCCATGTGGGCAATTGACGAATACGCGATCAGCTTTTTCATGTCGGTCTGAACCAAAGCCACCAGGGATGTGTAGATCACAGCCGCAATGGACAAGGTGTAAATCAACGGTGTGAAGTACACGCTGGCATCTGGGAACATTGGCAACGAGAAGCGAATGAAACCATAACCACCGAACTTCAGCAACACGCCCGCCAAGATGACAGAGCCAGCCGTTGGCGCTTCGACGTGCGCATCGGGAAGCCAGGTGTGGACCGGCCACATCGGAACCTTGACCGCGAACGAAGCAAAGAACGCCAACCACAGCCAATTTTGCAGAGCTGGATCAAACCTAAACTTCATCAGTTCGACAATATCGGTGGTGCCCGCCTGAACGTACATCACCAAAATGGCCAACAGCATCAAAACGGAGCCTGTCAGAGTATAAAGGAACAGCTTATACGAAGCGTAAACGCGTCGTTTGCCGCCCCACACGCCAATGATCAAGAACATCGGGATCAACACAGCTTCGAAGAAGATGTAGAAGATCATGATATCAAGCGCAGCAAACATGCCTATCATCATGGTTTCCAGGATCAAGAATGCAATCATGTATTCTTTGACACGATCCTTGATGCTGTTCCAACTGGCCAAGATGCAGATCGGAGTCAGCAACGTGGTCAGCAGCACGAACAGCACCGAAATGCCGTCCACGCCCAGGTGGTAGGAAATGTTATAGGCAGGCATCCATTTTATGTTCTCTTCGAACTGAAACGCTGCGGTGCTGGGGTCAAACATGAACCACAGATACAACGACAGAACAAAGGTCACCAAGGATGTCCACAACGCCATATTTCTGGCATTGCGTTTACCCACTTCATCATCACCACGAATGGTGAGAATAAAACCCGCTCCCGCCAACGGCAGGAAGATCAAGAGCGAGAGGATCGGAAGATTAGACATTCATCTCACCCCACGTGAAAGATCATGTACCAAGACACCATCGCCACCACGCCAATAAGCATGGAAAACGCATAGTGATAGAGGTACCCAGATTGCAAAACACTCACTTTTTGAGCCGTGTCTTGCGTCGTACTTGCAATGCCGTCCGGACCGAGATGATCAATTGTTTTTTGATCCCCCCAGACCCAGAAGAAACGACCAATCGCAAAGGCCGGCTTAACGAAAATTAGATCGTAAAGCTCATCGAAGTACCATTTGTTGTAAACAAAAGTATGAATCGGCCCAAAGGCGCGTTTGACCTTTTCAGGCAGTGATGGAACAAACATGTACATCACATAAGCCGTGGCAATCCCGGCTCCGCCCACCACCAACGGCAAGTATTTAACCCAAGCCGGAACATGGTGTGCATCTTCAAGCGCCGTATGGTCAGACAGCACCAAAATAGCATTGCCCCAGAAATGTGCGGCATCGTGGCCGACAAAGTAGTTGTAACCAGCCCAACCCGCAAAACACGCGCCAAAAGCCAGCAACATCAGCGGCAAAATCATAACCTTCGGGCTTTCGTGCACGTGCGCCATGGTTTTTTCGTCGGCGCGCGGCTTGCCATGGAAGGTCATAATAATCAACCGCCAGCTATAGAACGCGGTCAAGAAAGCGGCCGTAATGCCCATCCAGAAGGCATAATTACCCGCCCCTGTATGTGCTGCCCAAGCGGCTTCCAAAATCATGTCTTTAGAGAAGTAACCCGCGAACGGGAACACGCCAACCAAAGCCAATGAACCAATCCACATCAGGCTGTAGGTCACCGGAATCAGTTTCCAGGTGCCGCCCATGCGCCGCATGTCTTGTTCGTCACTCATGGCGTGGATCACAGACCCCGCGCCTAAGAACAACAAGGCTTTGAAGAAAGCGTGGGTCATCAAGTGGAAAATCGCCGCTTGATACGCCGACACACCGATGGCGAAAAACATATAGCCCAACTGAGAACAGGTCGAATACGCGATCACCCGTTTGATATCGAACTGCGTACAGCCCACCGTGGCGGCAAAGATAGCGGTCGTGCCGCCAACAATGGTCACCACTTGCAAGGCAAAGTCGGAATATTCAAACAACGGCGACATACGGCTGACCATAAAGACACCCGCCGTCACCATGGTGGCCGCGTGGATCAAGGCCGACACAGGGGTCGGGCCTTCCATCGCATCCGGCAACCAAGTGTGCAGGCCCAACTGAGCTGATTTGCCCATGGCCCCAACAAACAACAGCAAGCAGATCACCGTGATGGCATGATATTCGCCCGAGAAAACAGAGATGGTGGCGTTCGACAAGCCCTCGGCGCGCGAGAAGATCACGTCCAAATTGACGCTGTCAAACATCACGAACGTTGCAAAGATGCCCAAGGCAAAGCCAAAGTCACCCACCCGGTTGACCACAAAAGCCTTAATGGCGGCGGCGTTCGCCGTTGGCTTATTGTACCAGAACCCGATCAGCAGGTACGAGGCCAAGCCCACACCTTCCCAACCAAAGAACATTTGTACCAAGTTGTCAGCGGTCACCAACATCAACATGCAGAAGGTGAACAGGCTGAGATAGCTCATGAACCGTGGCACGTCAGGATCGTGGTGCATATAACCGATGGAATAGACGTGAACCATGGCCGAAACCGTGCACACCACAACCAACATAACGGCTGTCAACGTGTCCACTTTCAAGGCCCAATTGATATCCAGGCCGCCCGACTGAATCCAGCTCAACACCTTCACCGTATAGGCGTCGCCGCCATGAATACCGACGTTATAGAAGGTAATCCACGACATCACCATGCACGCCAGCAACACGCCAGCCGTCATGTATTGCGCGTAGGCATCCATGCGGTGTTTTTTGTCTTTATCTGTGCCGCAGTCAACAAACGCAATAAGTCCTGCGACCATTGAGGCCAGAAGCGGCAGGAAAACGATGGCTTTAATCATAGTCATATCCGTTCCCTCACCCTTTCATCGTATTGATGTCTTTGACCGCGATCGTTCCGCGATTGCGGAAGAACACCACCAAAATGGCAAGGCCGATGGCTGCTTCGGCCGCAGCAACGGTGAGGATGAACAAGGCAAAGACTTGCCCCGCCAAATCACCCAGCTCGACCGAGAAGGCCACCAAGTTAATATTAACCGCAAGCAACAACAGTTCGATCGACATCAAAATGACGATCACGTTCTTGCGATTGAGGAAGATACCAAATACGCCCGTTCCAAACAGGAGTGCGGCAACGGCTAAGTAGTGCGCCAGTCCAATCGTGGCCATTAGATGCCCCTCCCCGTTTCAACTTTTTTCAGAACCACCGCGTCTTCAGCCCGACGCGCCAACTGTTCACGAATAACTTGTTTGCGTGAGTCGCGGCGTTTGCGATGGGTCAACACGATGGCGCCGATCATAGCGACCAACAAAATCAAACCCGCCGCCTGGAACAGATAGAGATACTGCGTATAGATCAACTGACCCAACGCGCGGGTGTTATGAACGGTATCTGGTGAGGGTGCCGCTGCTTGAATATTAGCCGCCGCATCCGGGGCCATGGTGAACACCAGCCCCACAAACACCAATTCCGCCATGAAAACCGCACCCACGGTCAAACCGATGGGTAAATAAGCCCGAAAGCCGTTTTTCATTTCAGCAACCGTGATGTCCAACATCATAACCACGAACATGAACAACACCGCGACCGCACCGACGTAGACGATGATCAACAGCATGGCTAAGAATTCCGCACCCGCCAACACAAACAGGCCAGCGGCGTTGAAAAACGCCAAAATCAAGAACAACACCGAATACACCGGGTTGCGCGAAGTCACCACCAACACGCCAGCGGCGACGCAAGTGATGGCAAATACATAAAAGACCAGAGTTTCAATCATTATCCCTGTCCCCCCTTATCGGTACTTAGCGTCAGCGTTGAGACGGTGAGCAATTTCCACCTCCCAACGAGCGCCGTTGTCCAGAAGCTTAGACTTGTCGTACATAAGCTCCTCGCGGGTTTCAGTCGCGTATTCAAAATTAGGCCCCTCGACAATGGCATCTACCGGGCAGGCTTCTTCACAGAAACCACAGTAAATGCACTTGGTCATGTCGATGTCATAGCGCGTGGTGCGCCGCGATCCATCGTCTTCTCGAGGCCCAGCCTCAATCGTAATTGCCAGTGCCGGGCAAACCGCTTCACACAGTTTGCACGCAATGCAGCGTTCTTCGCCATTGCCATAACGACGCAGAGCATGTTCACCGCGAAAGCGTGGCGACAGATAGCCCTTTTCGTATGGATAGTTCAAGGTCACCTTGGGCCTGAACATATAGCGCAACGTCAGCAACATTCCGGCCAATAGCTCGGTCAACAAGAAGGCACGGACTTGACGGTTGATAAAGCTCATGTTCGCATCTCCCCTTAACTAGCGTTCGGAATAAGATCGAACGCAACCAACACGCCCGAAACGATAACCACAGCCGCAAGCGACATCGGTAAAAAAACTTTCCAGCCCAAACGCATCAGCTGATCGTAGCGATAGCGCGGGAAACTGGCACGAACCCAGATATAGATGAAAAGCAATGAAAAGATTTTTAAGAAGAACCAAATCGGGCCGGGGATCATGTTGAAGATGGCGATATCCATGGGAGGCAACCAGCCGCCCAAGAACAACACCGTGGTCAGGCCACACATCAAAATCATGTTGGCATATTCACCTAAGAAAAACAAAGCAAACGTCATGGCTGAATATTCAACGTTATAGCCAGCCACCAATTCGGCTTCTGCTTCGGGAAGATCAAACGGGTGGCGATTGGTTTCGGCCAAGGTCGAAATGAAGAACACCACGGCCATTGGGAACAACGGAATAACAAACCACATGCCCCGCTGGGCTTCGACGATCGCGGTTAAGTTCAGCGAGCCAACACACAGCAGCACGGTGATGATGACAAAGCCCATCGACACTTCGTACGAGACCATTTGCGCCGCCGAGCGCAGTGCGCCCAAGAATGCGTATTTCGAGTTAGACGCCCAACCGGCCATCAAGATGCCATAGACACCCAAGCTCGACATGGCGAACAGGTACAAAATACCAACGTTAATGTCGGCCAACACCATGCCTTCGCCAAACGGGATCACCGCCCACGAAATCAAGGCCAAGAAGAAGGTCAGCATCGGGGCTATGATAAACACCGCCCGGTTGGCACTGGATGGAATCACCGTTTCTTTCAAAAACAGCTTCATACCGTCCATAATTGGTTGCAACAAGCCAAACGGACCCACCACGTTCGGTCCTTTGCGCAATTGCATGGCGCCAATAATTTTGCGTTCGGCAAGCGTCAGATACGCCACGCACAGCAAAACCGGCACGACAATGGCGAGGATCTTAATGATGATCCAAAGCAGCGGCCACAGATAAACATTCCACATCTCAACCATCGGTGCCCGTCCTTTCCTGATCGCCCAGGAGTTCAGCGGTACACGCTGCCATGGTTTCAGATGCGCGTGAAATCGGATCGGTCATGTAATAGTTCCGAACAATTGAAGACAGCGGTTTCCCCAAAACATCGCCCGCAGTCCCAAAATCGGACCACGTGGCTGGCTGGAGTTCGTTCACGGTGCCAAACACCCCATTGAGTTTTTTCATGCGCGCACGCACTTGGCTCAAGTTGTCGTACGGCAAGGCTTTGCCCAACACGTCCGACAAAGCGCGCAAGATGGTCCAATCTTCTTTGGCTTCCCCTGGTGGGAACACCGCCAAAGACCCACGTTGCACACGGCCTTCGGTGTTGACATACGTGGCGTTCTTTTCGGTATACGCAGCCCCCGGCAAGATCACGTCCGCCATGTGGGCACCGCTATCGCCATGATGGCCTTGATAAATGATGAAGGTATCGGAAAGCTTGGCTGGTTCAACGCCATCGGCACCCAACAGGTACAAAACCTTGATTTTGCCTTCGCCACACGCGTCCAAGATTTCTGCCGTGGCTTTGCCGTTTCTACCGGGAACAAAGCCAATGTCCAAGCCACCAACGCGAGACGCGGCGGTTTGCAAGACGTTAAAGCCGTTCCAATCGTCATTGATCATGCCCGTGTTGTCGGCAATTTGTTTCGCCAGGGCCAAAAGTGCGGCCCCATCGGCGCGCATCAAGGCACCCGTGCCCAAAATCAACATAGGGTTCTTGGCTTTTTTGAGAACCTTGGCAAAAGCATGTTTGCCCGAAGCGATTTCGCTCAGCGTTGCCGCATCGGCACCGAAGTATTCACTTTTATAGGTGAGATCAGCCGCTGGCCCAACAACGCCCACTTTAAAGCCGCCTTGAAGGTAACGTTTGCGAATGCGCGCGTTCAACACCGGGGCTTCGATGCGAGGGTTCGAACCGATGATCAACAGCGCATCGGCGTTTTCAATACCGGCAATCGAAGTGTTGAAAAGATAGCTGGCCCGAACCGAAGGATCGACCGCACTGCCCTCTTGGCGGCAATCCATATTGGTTGAGCCTAAGCCAGCCAACAGGTCCTTGGTTGCGGTCATCGCTTCAACGTCAACCAAATCCCCGGCAATGGCGGCGATTTGCGCGCCCTTCAGACCTTTTAATTGAGCTTTGATCGCGGCAAAAGCTTCGTCCCAGGTGGCGGGTTGGAGCTTGCCACCTTTTTTCACATACGGTTTGTCGAGCCGCTGACGGGTTAAGCCGTCACAGGCATGGCGAGATTTGTCGCCCAGCCATTCTTCGTTCACGTCTTCATGTAAACGCGGCACGATGCGCATCACTTCGCCACTGCGGCTATCGACGCGGATGTTGGAACCAACGGCGTCCAACACATCAACGCTTTCGGTCTTTTTCAGTTCCCAAGACCGCGCCTTAAATTCGTAAGGGGCCGAGGTCAGCGCGCCCACCGGGCACAAATCAACCATGCAGCCCGACAATTCAGACTTAATGGTGTTGCCGACATAGGTGCCGATAGACAAATGTTCGCTGCGGAAGGTGCCGCCCAATTCGCTGGTCCCGGCAATTTCGCTTGAGAACCGAACACACCGGGTGCAGTGAATGCAACGCGTCATCGTGCCTTTGATCAGCGGACCGTAGCTATTGTTCGGCACCACGCGTTTTTCTTCTTTATAGCGCGATTCACCACAGCCATAAGTCACGGCTTGATCTTGCAGATCGCATTCGCCACCTTGGTCGCAAATGGGGCAATCCAGCGGGTGGTTGATGAGCAAAAATTCCATCACCGCTTCGCGCATTTTGACAACTTTTTCGGTTTTGGTGTGGACCACCATGCCGTCGCCAACAGGCATACAGCACGACGCGACCGGCTTTGGCGCGCGTTCCATTTCCACCAGACACATCCGGCAGTTACCCGATAATGGTAGGCGTTCGTGATAGCAAAAACGCGGCACTTCGATTCCAAGCTGTTCACAAGCTTGGAGCACGGTGCTACCGGCTTCGACTTCAACTTCCTGACCGTCAATGGTGAGCTTTGGCATGGCTCCCCTTCTCCTAAACTCTAAATCACTCAGCCGCGTCAGCGTGGGTGCCGACTTTAGCTAAAATTTTTGCTTCCATGTCACCGCGAAACTGACGGATCAAACCTTGAATTGGCCAGGCCGCAGCATCGCCCAGCGCACAAATGGTGTGGCCTTCAATGCGCTTTGTGACATCTTGTAATAAGTCAATTTCGTCGATGTGGGCATTGCCTTCGCAAATGCGTTCCATCATGCGCCACATCCACCCGGTGCCTTCACGACACGGTGTGCACTGGCCACAGCTTTCATGCTTATAAAAAGCCGCCAAGCGGGTAATCACTTTGACCACATCGGTGGATTGATTCATAACGACCACCGCCGCCGTGCCCAAACCAGACCCGTGTTCCTTCAAACCGTCATAGTCCATCAACGCGACATCGCACTGGGCTTTGTTCATCATCGGCACAGACGATCCGCCCGGAATGACGGCTTTTAAGTTGTTCCAGCCGCCCGTCACGCCGCCACAATGTTTTTCCAGCAAGTCCTTCATAGGAATGCCCATTTCTTCTTCGACCGTGCAGGGATTTTCCACATGGCCGGAAATGCAAAACAGTTTGGTGCCTGTGTTGTTTTCGCGTCCGATGCCGCCAAACCAAGATCCGCCACGACGCAAAATATCAGGAACCACGGCTATCGATTCCACGTTGTTCACGGTGGTTGGGCAACCGTACAGGCCACAGTTGGCCGGAAACGGTGGTTTCAAGCGCGGTTGGCCTTTTTTGCCTTCGATGCTTTCGATCAACGCACTTTCTTCACCACAGATATAAGCGCCAGCGCCCATGTGGATGTAGATGTCGAAGTCATAACCAGATTTGCAGGCGTTTTTACCCACCAGACCCGCCGCATAGGCTTCGTCGATGGCGCGTTGTAGAACTTCGGTTTCGCGGTAAAATTCGCCACGAACATAGATATAGCAGGCGTGCGCGCCAATACCGACCGAAGCCAACAAGGCGCCTTCAATCAATTTGTGCGGCTCAGCACGGAGAATTTCGCGATCCTTACAGGTTCCCGGTTCGCCTTCATCGGCGTTGATTACCAAATAGCTGGGCAACGGGTTGTCTTTGGGCATAAACGACCACTTCATACCGGTGCCAAATCCAGCACCGCCACGACCGCGCAAGCCGGACGCTTTCATTTCATCGACAATCCATTCCCGACCTTTGGCAATGATGTCCTTGGTCTTGTCCCAATCACCGCGCGACTGGGCGCCTTTGACAGAGATATCATGGAGGCCGTAGATATTGGTGAAGATGCGATCTTTATCCTGCAACATGGATCACTCCCCCCCTTTTAATGTGGTGAGGCCACCCGCAGGCTGACAGCCAACGCGTTTGCCCGCTTGGGAACCGGGATTTGGGGTTTCGCCTTTGGCCATGGCATCAAGCACGGCTGTGGCGCTGTTCGCGTCCAGGTCTTCGTAAAAATCATCGTTGATTTGCATCATCGGCGCATTCACGCACGCGCCCAAACATTCAACTTCCAACAATGTAAACATCCCGTCCGGCGTTGTTTCGCCGTTTTCGAGGTTCAATTTATTCTTGCACACCTTAAACACCTCGTCCGCACCTTTGACCAGGCAGGAAAGATTGGTACACACCTGAACAAAATTTTTGCCCACAGGTTTTAAGTTATACATGGTGTAAAAGGTCGCGACCTCGTACACGCGAATGGGTGCAAGACCAACCATGTCCGCCACCACATCCATAGCCGCCGTTGGCAGCCAGTTGTCGTTTTGGCGCTGGGCCAAGGTCAACAACGGCATCACAGCACTGGCCTCACGGCCTTCTGGATACTTGGCGAAAATGGTCTTTGCCACTTCCAAGTTTTCGGCGCTAAACGCGAATTTTTCGGTGCTCACACTCATCTGTCGATCTCACCAAATACAACATCAATAGACCCAATAACCGCAACGGCATCGGCCAACATATGCCCTGAACACATCATGTCCATAGCCTGAAGATGGGCAAAGCCCGGGGCGCGGATTTTACAACGGTACGGCTTGTTGGTGCCATCAGCCACCAAGTACACGCCGAATTCACCCTTAGGCGCTTCGACCGCGGTATACGTTTCGCCAGCCGGAACATTCACGCCTTCGGTCATCAGCTTGAAGTGGTGGATCAAGCTTTCCATAGACGTTTTCATTTCTTCGCGCGGTGGCGGTGAAATTTTACGATCCGTGCAACGCACGGGACCGTCTGGCATTTCATTGATGGACTGGCGAATGATTTTCAAAGATTCGCGCATTTCCATCATGCGGCACAGATAGCGGTCATAACAGTCACCGTTGACGCCAACGGGAATGTCAAAGTCCATCTTTGCATACGCATCATAAGGCTGTGATTTGCGCAAATCCCAAGCAATACCAGACGCGCGCAGGTTCGGGCCGGTAAAGCCCCAATCATAAGCCTGTTCAACAGACACCTTCGCCACATCAACGGTGCGTTGCTTAAAGATACGGTTTTCGGTCAGCAATGTTTCCATATCGTCGATCATTTGCGGAAACCGATCGCTCCACGCCAAAATGTCTTCGGCCAAACCGTCCGGCAAATCTTGGGATACGCCGCCAATGCGGAAATAGTTCATGTGCATACGCGCACCCGAAACGCGTTCGCAAAATTCCATCAAATGTTCGCGATCTTCAAACGACCACAACATCGGCGTCATAGCCCCAACGTCCATGGCGTAAGACGCGACGTTCAAGATGTGATTGAGGATGCGGCCGATTTCGCAATACAACACGCGAATGTATTGTGCGCGTTCGGGAACCTCTGCGCCCAACAGTTTTTCCGCAGCCAACACAAAGGCGTGTTCCTGGTTTTGCGGCGCCACGTAATCAAGGCGGTCAAAATACGGGGTCGACTGTTGATAGGTCTTATTTTCAATCAGCTTTTCGGTGCCGCGATGCAGCAAACCAATGTGTGGATCGGCCCGGTCGATGATTTCACCGTCCATTTCCAAAACCATCCGCAACACGCCGTGCGCCGCAGGGTGTTGGGGACCAAAGTTCAGGGTCATATTTTTAATCTGGTTTTGAGCCATGCTTAAACGCCCTCTCCGTTTGCTTTTTCATCGCCAGGAAGCGGTGCTTGACCATCCCAAGGGCTTAAGAAATCAAAGGACCGGAAGTCCTGGGTCAGTTTCACAGGCTCATACACAACACGTTTCTTTTCATCGTCGTAGCGCAATTCAACAAACCCCGACAACGGGAAATCTTTGCGCAAAGGATGACCTTCAAAGCCATAATCGGTAAGCAGGCGGCGCAAATCTGGGTTGCCCGAAAACGGCACGCCATACAGATCCCAACATTCGCGTTCAAACCAACCCGCCGTGGAAAAAACCTCGGTCGCACTTGGCACCGGATCGCCAGCGGACCTGGTTTTGACCCGAATGCGGCGATTGTGCGTCAGACTGAGCAGGTTGTAGACCACTTCGAAACGTTCTTCACGTTCGGGGTAATCGACGCCGCACAAATCCATCAACAGCTTGAACTGACAGTTCACGTTGTCGCGCAGAATTTTCAGCACGCGCGGAACATCCTTGCGATCGATCTCGATGGAAAGTTCGCCCAAAGCCAATTGGCTGTTCAATACGCTAGACCCTAGCGCATCTGTGACGATTTCCTGTAATTCGTTCAGGGCCGTATCCATGGTCCCAAAGCTCCTAATGTTTAACGAAAAAGCGTACCAGTACGCTTAATCTTCTTTTGCAATTGCAGAATGCCGTACAGCAGGGCTTCGGCTGTTGGTGGGCAACCGGGAACATAAATGTCCACCGGAACCACACGATCACAGCCCCGCACCACGGCATAAGAATAATGATAATAACCGCCGCCATTGGCGCACGACCCCATCGAAATCACCCACCGAGGTTCCGCCATTTGGTCATAAACCTTGCGAAACGCGGGGGCCATTTTGTTGGTCAGGGTCCCCGCCACGATGATCACATCAGATTGACGCGGGCTTGGCCGTGGCACCACACCAAAGCGATCCAAATCATAGCGCGGCATATAAGCGTGGATCATTTCCACAGCACAACAGGCCAAACCAAAGGTCATCGGCCACAACGAGCTGGTGCGGGCATAGTTAACCACCGCATCCACACTGGCCACGACAAAACCACGTTCGTTCATATCGTCAGCCACTTGCGACAACAAAACGTCTTGATCCGCCCCCTGAAGGTCTGTTGATTTGGGTTCTACTCCCATTCGAGAGCCCCCTTATTCCATTCGTAAATAAAGCCAACGGTGAGAACGCCCAAGAAAATCATCATTGACCAGAAGCCAAACACGCCAATGTCGCCGAGGCTGGTCGCCCAAGGGAACAAGAACGCCACTTCCAAATCAAAGATAATGAACAAGATCGCCACCAGATAAAAGCGTACGTCAAAGCGAATCCGCGCATCTTCAAAAGCCTCAAAGCCACATTCGTAGGCCGAGTCTTTTTCCGCATCCGGTTTTTGCTGACCAATAATCCAACTGGCAATGATCATAAAGGCCGCCATAGCACCAGCGATGCCAATGAAGACCAAAATCGGTAGATAATCAGATAAAAGCGCGTTGCTCATGAATAGGCTCCCTTAAGAAAATTCCACAAACCAGGTCCCGAGATTGCTTGCTTTTGGACGCTGACAGAAACGCAAACTGCATTTCGGCCCCTTCCCTAAGGCGCAAAATCGACGTAACCAGCATGTAATTTGGAACTCCCCCCGGCGGTTCCGCAGCTTCTGTATGCAAGCGTGTTGCTCACTTAGGCTGCGGTTCGCATTGTTATCGTTATAGTCAACGCACCGTAATTATTTTTGGTCGTATGCGTCAACCCCTTCCCTGTAAGGTCGGTAAGTTGAAACCTTTATAGGACATTTGTTTAAGCCACCAAATACCCCGGTTGGGTAGGTTAATCCCACCCCATACTTTCTCCATATAATCTTTTAGAGCCTGTAAACATTGAGATTTATCTAAAATATTACCGGGTAGGCTGAGACATAAGGCCAATAAAAAAAATCGACCCAATAGATTTTTTTTGTCGTTTCCAGGATGTGGCATCGAAAGGCTTAAACAGCACGATGAGAAACCATGAGCTTGTGATATAGGTTTTCTATGACCACACCTGTTCAGGCGCAAACGGCACCAACTCTTGCCATCTTGATGACCCTCATCACGGGGGCCGTTTTAGCAGGCATGGATGTCACGGCAAAATACTTAGCCCTTGAGGTGCCTATTTTAATGGTCATTTGGGGGCGTTATTTTTTTCACACGGTTCTGACCTTTGTCACCTATGGCGTCAAACAGCGGTCCTTTGATTTTTTACGGGCCAAAAGACCTGGACTACAGTTCCTTCGGGCTGCGGCCCTGTTTGGCGCGACCTCGACCATGTATGTGGCGATTACCAAGATGCCGCTGGGCGATGCGGCGGCGATCCAATTTTTTGCCCCGGTTCTGGTCACCGTCTTTTCCGGTCTGTTTCTAGGCGAGCATGTGGGGGCCAGACGTTGGTTCGCCGTGGTGTGTGCCTTTGCGGGCGTTCTGCTGGTGGCGAGGCCTGGATTCGGGGGCTTGGGCTGGGTCACCCTGTTGCCATTGGTCACAGCAATCTTGTTGGCCACATATATGGTGATGACCCGAATCATCCGCACCAAAGACAGCGCAGCGGCGACAACCTTTTATTCAACGGCGGTCGGGGCCTTGGTATTGACCCTATTGGTGCCGTTTGTTTGGCAGGACCTATCACCCACGCAATGGGGCCTTATGGTCATTATGGGCGCTGCCGGGGCCGCCGGACATTTCTTGCTGGTTAAGGCGTTTCACGCCGCTGAGGCCTCTATGCTCGCCCCCTTCACCTACGCACAAGTGGTTGCCGCTATTTTTTGGGGGTTTTTGATCTTTGGCGACGTGCCGAGTCTTTGGACCTTCACAGGCACCATGATCATTATCGGCAGTGGCATTTACGTGTGGTACCGAGAAACCCGCCAAAAAACAAAAAAGCCGCACCCCTAAGGGGAACGGCTTTTGTGGAGAGAGTGGCGAGAGTGACGAGACTTGAACTCGCGACCTCCGGCGTGACAGGCCGGCGCTCTAACCAACTGAGCTACACCCCCATCTCTCAACCCGTCAACGGCAGAACCACTGACTGGTTGGCGTTTATTAAAGCAGCCCCACCCAGGCGTCAAGCACCGATGGCAAGCTTTCGCGAATAATATTTTATTTAACGTCCAAAACGCTGAAAATCTGCACTTTCAATTAAATTTGAGAGATAAAAAAAGGGTTTGGCGAAATTCGCCAAACCCTTTTTTGTGATCTTGTTATGGTGGGTGGTGAGGGGCTCGAACCCCCGACATTCTCGGTGTAAACGAGATGCTCTTCCAGCTGAGCTAACCACCCCATAGGTCACGGTCGGCACACTAGTTTGCCAAGCCTCAAAACTCAAGCCTCAAAATCAATGCGCCGTAAAAATAATCGCCCATAAGCGAAACGCCCGCCCCCTGGTTGAGGGGTGCGGGCGCCTATTCGCAAAAGTCACAATCAATATTATTTATTGACGGCGTCTTTCAAAGCTTTACCAGCTTTGAACTTTGGCTGTTTAGAAGCTGGGATTTGGATAGCTTCGCCGGTGCGTGGGTTGCGGCCAGTGGACGCAGCGCGGTTTGCAACGGAGAATGTACCAAAGCCAACGAGACGGACTTCGTTACCAGATGCCAAAGAACTTGTGACAGCGGAAAGAACGCCATCAACAGCTTTGGTTGCATCAGCTTTGGAAAGGTCGGTGCTGCCGGATACGGCTGCAATAAGATCATTCTTGTTCAACGTAAAAGCCCCCTTAAAAATTTAGGTTTGGATTAATGGTGCACTGTCAAAGCAGCGCTACGATTCGGTTCGTGATTAGACTTTAGTGTTTAAAGGCTTCTCTCGTCAATCACCCAAGACGATTATTTCGCAGTTTTTTGCGGGTTTCAGGCACTTTTTTCTAAAACGACCTACCCATAATGGTGGATTTCACAAAAAGAAACCCGACGAAACAGATGCTTCGTCGGGTTTCTTATGAAATTGCACAAAATCGGGAGGGTTCTGGTCTTTAATGCGTAATTACGACCCCAAGCTCATCCACCTCTTCATTTTTGGAAATCGTCGCATCCAATTCCGCCTGATTCCATTCAATGGGGACCAGTTTTTCGGTCAAGGCGTGTTCTAAAACTTCGGAAACGTGAGACACCGGGATGATTTTCATGCCCTTTTTCACGTTGTCAGGAATTTCGGCCAAATCTTTCTCATTTTCACTGGGGATCAGCACGGTTTTAATGCCCGAGCGCAAGGCCGCCAGCAATTTTTCTTTGAGGCCGCCAATCGGCAAGACCCGACCGCGCAAGGTGATTTCCCCGGTCATAGCCACGTCTTTGCGGACCGGGATGCCTGTCAGCACCGACACAATAGACGTCGCCATGCCAACGCCCGCACTGGGACCGTCCTTTGGTGTCGCTCCCTCTGGTACGTGGACGTGGATGTCACGTTTGTGGAACAAGGTTGGCGTGATGCCAAATTCAGGCGCTTTCGACTGCACAAATGACTTTGCCGCTTGAATCGATTCGGTCATCACCTCACCCAATTTACCGGTAATGGTCATGCGACCCTTGCCCGGCATCATAATGGCTTCGATTTGTAAAATTTCACCACCGACCTCGGTCCACGCCAAACCAGTGGTGATGCCGATCTGATCTTCATCGTCGATCTCACCATAACGGAAGCGTTTAACGCCAGCGTATTTTTCCAGATTTCGAGTGGTGACTTTGATGTGCTCAATACCAGAGTCCATCAAAATTTCTTTGGTCGCTTTGCGGCACAACTTCGCCAATTCGCGTTCTAAGTTACGCACCCCGGCTTCGCGGGTGTAATAACGAATGATATCGCGCACCGCGCCATCGGAAATAGACCATTCGCCTTTTTTCAAGCCATGGGATTCAACCTGCTTATCAATCAGGTGTCCTTTGGCGATTTCGACTTTTTCGTCTTCGGTGTAGCCCGACAAACGGATGATTTCCATACGGTCCATCAAGGGTCCCGGCATGTTCATGGTGTTTGCGGTGGTCACAAACATCACGTCCGACAAATCATAGTCGACTTCTAGATAGTGATCATTGAAGGTTGAGTTTTGTTCTGGGTCCAACACTTCCAACAATGCCGAAGCCGGATCGCCGCGCCAATCGGCCCCCATTTTGTCGATTTCATCCAACAAAAAGAGTGGGTTTGAAACCTTGGCTTTTTTCATGCCCTGGACCACTTTGCCCGGCATAGATCCAATATAGGTGCGCCGATGCCCGCGAATTTCCGACTCGTCGCGCACGCCACCCAATGACATGCGAACAAATTTACGGCCCGTAGAATTTGCAATGGATTTACCAAGAGAGGTCTTGCCGACACCCGGAGGTCCAACCAAGCACAGAATCGGGCCTTTGAGCTTTTTGGTCCGGGCTTGCACCGCCAAATATTCCAAAATCCGCTCTTTGACCTTTTCCAGGCCATAGTGTTCGGTGTCCAAGACCAACTGCGCCTCGACCAAGTTCTTTTTCACCGGAGAGCGCTTCTTCCAAGGAATGCCCAGCATCCAATCTAGATAGTTGCGCACCACGGTTGCTTCCGCTGACATGGGGCTCATGGATTTCAGTTTTTTAAACTCGCCCAAGCATTTTTCCCGCGCTTCTTTGGTGAGGCGGGTCTTTTTGATCTTTTCTTCCAATTCGGCGTTTTCGTCTTTGCCTTCTTCGCCCTCGCCCAACTCTTTCTGAATGGCCTTCATTTGCTCATTCAAATAGTATTCGCGTTGGGTTTTTTCCATTTGCCGTTTGACCCGCGTGCGGATTTTCTTTTCCACCTGCAAAACGCCGATTTCACCTTCCATATAGGAATAGACGCGCTCTAGGCGTTCGGTGGTGGATTTGATTTCCAGCAATTCCTGTTTTTCAGAAATCTTCAAAGCCAGGTGCGAGGCCACGGTGTCGCTCAATTTGGCGCCGTCTTCGATTTGATTGATGGACACTAGGGCTTCGGGAGGAATTTTTTTGTTGAGCTTGATATATTGTTCAAATTCCGCAACGACCGAGCGCGACAAGGCTTCGAGTTCCGTATCATCGCCATCGGTTTCGTCGATCATTTCGACTTCCGCTTGGAAAAAGTCAGCATTATCGCCATAGCGTAAAATGCGGGCGCGGTGGCCGCCTTCGACCAGAACCTTTACGGTTCCATCGGGCAGCTTCAACAGTTGCAACACCGTCGATACGGTCCCGACCGCGTAAATATCATCGGGTTGTGGTTCATCTTGGGAGGCATTTTTTTGCGCCACCAAAAGGATTTGTTTGTCTTCCCGCATCACGTCTTCCAACGCGCGTACAGATTTATCACGACCCACGAACAGCGGCACGATCATATGCGGAAACACCACAATATCGCGCAACGGCAAGACGGGAAGAAGTTCACCAGGGGAAGTGATGGGGCTCATAGTGCCAAGTTCCTATGCAGTTAGGGGCCCAAAAAAACGGGCGAGTACGTAAAAAATTGCGATCATTATCTATATATCAAAGATGAGCTTGTTTAGCCCCCTCTTCAAGGCTTAACGAAACAAATAATGCTCGAATCTGGGGATAAATGACAAAAAACAGCTCATTTTAGCCTTAAAACGACAAAACCGCCGGGGCTTTGAGCCTCCGGCGGTTCGTCAATGGGCTTTAAAGCCTGATTTAACACGAATCCAAGCTTAAGATGCGCTCGATTCCACCTCTTGGGTGTGATCTGCATAGATATACAGAGGTTTTGCGCCTTCTGAGATCACTTCGCGGTTGATCACAATTTCTTCAACGCCATCCAAACTGGGCAGATCATACATCGTGTCGAGCAAAATAGATTCCATGATCGAGCGCAAACCCCGCGCCCCGGTTTTCCGTTCTACGGCTCGCTTGGCGACATCCATCAGTGCCCCATCGGTAAACGTCAACTGGACGTCTTCCATATCGAACAGGCGTTGGTATTGTTTGACCAAAGCATTTTTAGGAGCCGTGAGAATGGTGATCAAAGCTTCTTCGTCCAAGTCTTCCAAAGTCGCGAGCACAGGCACACGACCAACGAATTCAGGGATCAAACCGAATTTCAGCAGATCTTCGGGTTCCAGTTCCATCAGAACCTCGCCCACACCCCGGTCATCAGCGGACTGAACATCGGCACCAAAGCCAATGGAAGACCCTTTGCCACGCTGGGAGATGATTTTGTCGAGCCCGGCAAACGCGCCGCCACAAATAAACAAGATGTTGGTGGTGTCGACCTGCAAAAACTCTTGCTGAGGATGCTTACGTCCACCTTGTGGTGGCACCGAAGCAACCGTGCCTTCCATGATTTTCAACAACGCCTGCTGCACGCCTTCACCAGAGACATCGCGGGTGATGGATGGATTATCAGATTTACGGCTGATTTTATCGACTTCATCAATGTAAACGATGCCGCGTTGGGCGCGTTCGACGTTGTAGTCTGCGGCTTGCAGCAATTTCAAAATGATGTTTTCAACGTCTTCACCCACATACCCGGCTTCGGTCAAGGTGGTGGCGTCAGCCATGGTGAACGGGACGTCAATGATCCGCGCCAATGTTTGGGCCAACAATGTCTTGCCACAGCCCGTTGGGCCCAACAGCAAAATGTTTGATTTTGCCAGTTCGACTTCGTCGGACTTATCTGAATGGCTCAGACGTTTGTAATGATTGTGAACAGCTACGGCGAGAACCCGCTTGGCGGTGCTTTGACCGATGACATAATCATCAAGCACAGTGCAAATATCTTTGGGCGTTGGTACGCCTTCGCCCGTTTTCACCAGCGAGGTTTTGTGCTCTTCGCGGATGATATCCATGCACAGCTCAACACACTCGTCACAAATAAAGACGGTTGGGCCGGCGATAAGTTTGCGAACCTCGTGCTGGCTTTTGCCACAGAAAGAACAATAAAGGGTGTTCTTGGATGTGTCGCCACTGCTAGATTTGCTCATGAATACTCCGTTCGTTTACCCCCCTGCACCGCAAAGGTTTCTCTATCGTTCAGCCTTCAGTTTAAACGCTGACGGCCTGATGGTACAATCTTCTTCATTCATTTCCGCAAAAAACTTAAAATTGTTTTTACAGATACAAAGAATACATAAGTCTGTGCGTTGAAATAACAAGGTTAATTCAACGGATTGAACGTCACAATCAGCCTCAAACCAACACAACTCAGATCGTCTCTGACTAGATATAGCCTGAAAGAACTTGCGCAATCCTTAAGTTTTTTGACTTAAAGCCACCGCCCTCAGCAAAAATTAGTCTTTTTTGCCTTTGCCCTTATCGTCCTCGTCGGTCGCAGGACGTGCGGCAACAACTTCATCAACCAGACCAAAGGCTTTGGCTTCATCGGGGCTTAAGAAGTTATCACGTTCCATTGCGGCTTCGATCTTTTTCAAGGTCTGGCCCGTATGCTGGACATAGATGTCATTCAAACGCGCCCGCAAGCTTAGGATTTCACGGGCTTGAATTTCGATGTCGGTGGCTTGGCCTTGTGCCCCACCAGACGGTTGGTGGATCATCACACGCGCGTTGGGCAACGCATAGCGCATACCCGGTTCGCCAGCGGCCAACAACAGCGACCCCATGGACGCGGCTTGACCGATGCACACCGTTGAAACCTTAGGGCGGATGTATTGCATGGTGTCATAAATCGCCAAACCAGAGGTCACAATGCCGCCCGGAGAGTTGATGTAAAAAGAAATGTCTTTGGTTGGGTTTTCACTTTCCAAGTACAGCATCTGCGCACAAATCAAGCTGGAAACGTAATCATCGACCTGCCCGGTTAAGAAAATAATGCGTTCTTTAAGCATCCGAGAGTAGATGTCGTAAGCCCGCTCGCCGCGATTGGTGGTTTCCACCACCATCGGCACCAGACTGTTCATTTGTGTATCGAAAATGTTGCTGTCGCGCATGACTTAAACCGTCCTTAAGGAAAGAATTGAACCGATAAGCAGAAAAAAGAATCCCGCCCCCAATAGAGTATGGGGGCGGGACCTAAAAAGGAAACCTTTTTAGTCAGCTTTTTTGGCCGGGGCTTTTTTAGCTGGAGCTTTTTTGGCCGGAGCTTTTTTAGCCGCTGGCTTTTTCGCTGCAGCTTTTTTCGCCGGAGCTTTTTTCGCCGGAGCTTTTTTCGCGGCGGCTTTTTTCTTTGGTTTGTCGTCTTCGTCTTCGGCCATCAAGGCTTCGACAGAAACGGTGACGTCCTTAACGTTGGCCAATTCCAAGATGAAATCGACGATCTTTTCTTCGTACACAGGACCAGAGAGATTTTGCATCGCTTCAGGGTTTTCCTGATAGTACTTAAACACCATTTGTTCTTGACCCGGATAGTTTTGGGCTTCTTTCAAGATGGCTTTTTGCAGATCGTCTTGACCCACTTGGATGTCGTTGGTGCGACCGACTTCGGCGAACAACATACCCAATTTGACGCGCCGCGCCGCGATTGAGCGGTATTCATCTTCGCGTTCTTTGTCGCTTAGGTCTTCTTCGTCAATCTCTTGACCAGCTTCTTTGGCTTGTTCTGCGGCCTTCACGATGCTGTCATATTCAGATTCGACCAAACCAGCTGGTAAATCGTAGTCATAGGCTACGTCCAAAGCATCCAACAACGTGCGCTTGGCTTTTTGCTTGCTGATTTCAGCAAACCCTTGGCTATGTTGTTCGCGGACCGCTTTTTTCAAGGCTTCCAGATCTTCCATACCGGCTTTTTTCGCCAATTCATCATCAATGGCAGAAGGTACGGATTCTTGGATTTCTTTCACCTTACAAGCAAACACAGCGTCTTTGCCGGCAAGGTTATCAGCGCCGTATTCTTCAGGGAACTGAACTTTAACGTCCAGTTCGTCTCCCGCGTTGGTGCCAATCAGTTGCTCTTCAAAACCGGGAATAAAGCTGTTGGATCCCAATTCCAAGGCATAATCTTCAGCCTTGCCACCTGCGAATTCTTCACCGTCAACAGAACCGCAAAAATCAATAACCAAGGTATCACCAGCCTTGGACTTGCGCTTTTTAGCCAGCGGAGCGGTGCTCTTGTATGATTCCGCCATGCGTTCCAAAGTTTTATCAATTTCGGATTCGTCGGCTTCGGCAACTTGGCGTTCGAGCTTAATCTTGGAAAAATCACCTAAATCGATGTCAGGCATGACTTCAACAGCCATGGTGCATTCGATGTCTTGGCCTTCTTCGAACTTAACGATTTCCAACTTCGGCTGCATGGCCGGGCGCAATTCGTTGTCGGTTATGACCTTGGTCGCGGCTTCGTTCACCGCTTGGTCTAGGGCTTCGCCCATAACGTCCTTGCCGAATTTTTTCCGCACCAAGCTGACCGGAACTTTGCCTTTGCGAAAGCCGGGTAGCTGAATGGTTTTTGACAGTTCTTCAAGACGTTGTGTTACCGTCTTTTCAAAATCGCTAGCGGTGATGGCGAGCGTATATTCGCGGCTCAGCCCTTCATTCTTAGTTTCGGTGACCTGCATGGTGACCCCGTTCGAACATGAATTCATACAACAAAAGAACGCCAATTTCAGACCAACGGCCTAACCAACGTCCAACTCAACCCCAGTAAATCTTGTAATAGCAACTTGGTGCGGGCGAAGGGACTTGAACCCCCACGGCGTTTCCGCCACCAGAACCTAAATCTGGCGTGTCTACCAATTCCACCACGCCCGCCAATTGCCCAAGATTTCCGGGCGTGGCGCGCACTTTATACAAAAAGCCTATACAGTCAACACCAGGGTTTATTTATCGCGCATCCAAGTGATCAAAGAGCGCGGCCAAGGCCTCTGGCAACTGGTCGATAAGGTCTTCGGCAATCAGGCCCAGGCCAAAGGCGTGGGCGCACTGTCCGTGCAACCATGTTGCCGCCGCAGCCGCTTCAAAGGCGGGCATGTTTTGCGCCAATAGCGCCCCAACAAAGCCCGCCAACACATCGCCGGTCCCCGCCGTCGCCAAAGTTGGCGGTGCGTTCGACGCAATAACAGCACGTCCATCCGGGGCCGCGATCACACTGTCGGGCCCCTTATATATAAGAACACAGCCCGCCCGCTTGGCCGCCCGGCGGGTGACTTCCAATTTACCCAAAGCCCCCTGCTGTTTTGCCAAATCGGCAAACAGCCGTCTAAATTCACCACCATGCGGCGTTAACACCACATCTTGACCGCTCCGTTTAAGAGAGGCGAACAAGGCATCGGGATCGTCTTCAAAGAGGCTCAGCGCATCTGCGTCCAACACACAGGATTTTTTCGCCTTGAGCGCGGCCATGACTTTTTTCCGTGTCTCTTCCGTCAATCCCGCCCCTGGCCCTAGGACACAGGCATTTTTTCGCGGATCGCTGAGAATTTTACGAAAGCCCTTCCCCCCCTTGAACGTCGCCAGCAACGTTCCCGGCGAAACGGCAGCGGCATAAAGAGCAAAATTATCTTCTTGAATTGCCAAGCTCACCAGCCCAGCCCCCATGCGCCGCGCGGCTAAGGAGGCCAAATGAGCGGCCCCCATCATACGTTCACCGCCCAAGACGACGAGATGGCCGCGACTGTATTTATGACCGCTTGAATCAAGGCGAGGAAACGCAGAACCCCAGAGCTCAGGGGAATTGTGGATCGTCGCGGTTTCACACACCAACCCAATATCGGCCACCACCAGCTCGCCACACAGATCCCGACCGGGCAAAAGGAGGTGTCCAGGCTGGGCCGCCGTAAACGTCACGGTCAGGTCGGCTTGAAACGCGATCCCTTGCAAGGCTTGGCCTGTTTCCCCACACATCCCGCTTGGCACATCCACCGCCACCACCGACGGCGCCGACATCAACAGACGTTGAGCATTGAGCCATTGGGCCAAGGTTTTGATCAATCCATTCAAAGGTCTGGATAAACCCGCGCCAAACAGCGCATCAACAATCAGATAATCGTCTAAGGCCTCGGTTGTCGTTAAGATATCGAGGGCAACGTCCAGGGTCAGTACCTTGGCCCGCCAACGTTTGGCTTGAACAGCGGCCTCTCCGGTTAAAGAGGCCTTGTCCCCCAAAAGGCACACCGTCACGGACCACCCCGCTTTTTTCAACAGACAGGCCACGACAAACCCATCCCCCCCGTTTTTACCGGGCCCCGCCAAAACCATCACCGGACGTTTTCCCCAGCGCCGCTTGATCGCGTCCGCAATGGCCTTGCCCGCCGCGTCCATAAGTTTGAGTTCAATGGGGTCCACCAAAGGTCGGTTCCTTTTCAAGTCCATTCCCCCTGAGTTCGCTGTCAAAAAAAGCGATCACACATATATAGTATGACACGAACTCTAGCTTGAAACGACACCTTCGCTCTGTTGAAGGCAATTCGATTATTGTTTGTTTCGCTTGAGCTAAGCAGCGATTCTAGTTTTAAAGCCCTAAAATTGTAATTTTATTACCCAAAACCATCCATGATCAGGCAACGCATAGTCCAATTTGCTCAGATTTGGTGGATTAAGCAAAAAAATAATGCCTTTTTTTTCAATCCCTTTTTAGAAATGATTTCTTTAACCTCGCAGGCAATACAAAATCTCTTAAATATGCAATAAGTACTATTATATCAACAGATTATCATCATTTATAACGAAGCCAAGACGACCATATAAGGGCTATAAAAAGGCCCTTTTGGGCCTTGAAATCAGCCGCTCTAAGGCCTTCATTTTCTAAAAAAACAGAAAACTTTCTGCATTTTGCTTGCCCCCCCTATCGAGTCAGGCTAAAAAGGCTTCGGTTACTTTGAAAAAATTAGGGGGGAATACCCACATGAATAAACTAACACTTAAAGGCATGTTGCTCGGCACCGTAATGGTCGCCGCCACTTCTATGCCTGCTATGGCCGAAATTTCAGCATCCACACCTGGTGCACAAAACGCTGTGACACTTATGGGAATGTGGGTTGGTGCTGGTGCTCCAAACGGCGCTTTCACATACAAAGATCTAAGCGGCAACGACGCTCATGGTACTTTTGATGCAGACATCCTGCCTTTGTTCACAAAAGAAGGCATCTGGGGCAATGACGCTGACGGCGATGCTTTGCCAGCTTGTAATTCTTGCCACACTGGTGTCACCGAAGAATCTGCTCACGAAATGGGCCTAGGTTCTTATGAAGACATCATGGCTGGTGGTGATTCACTTGCGAAGCCTCCAGGAATTAGCCTGTTTGCACCTTACGAATCTCGTAAAGCTCATAAAGGCGAGAAACCTGCTGACCTTAAAATGGGTTGGGCAACTTCAACCATGCGTCACCGTCTACGTGACAACCGCATGCCTCCTGGCGTCGAGTTTGACATCACCGAAGAAAACCGTGATGGTCCAACAGGCAAAGAAGTTGGGATGGTTGGTGATTGGGTTGCTGCTGGCACACCAAATGACGATAACTTCAAAAAGAACATCTTGCCACTCTTCACGCAAGAAGGTGCTTGGGGTAAAGATGCAAATGGCGACGCTTTGCCAGCTTGTAATTCTTGCCACACTGGTGTCACCGAAGAATCTGCTCACGAAATGGGCCTAGGTTCTTATGAAGACATCATGGCTGGTGGTGATTCACTTGCGAAACCTCCTGGAATTAGCCTGTTTGCTGGTTACGACACCCGCAAAGCTCACAAAGGTGAAAAGCCAAGTGACTTGAAAACCAATTGGGGTCTTTCTACGATGAAGATCCGTCTTCGTGACAACCGCATGCCTCCTGGCATCGAGTTCGATATCACCGAAGAAAACCGTGATGGTCCTATCGTTCTTCACGGCATGAACTAGAACTTCAGTCTTCGGACTTTTTGATAAAGGCGGGAGATTTTCTCCCGCCTTTATTGTATCTACCACCTTCCCTTCCATACCTAACGTTTTCAGGAAAATCGCATGGCTTATCTTCGCCCCCTCTTCTCCTCCGTGTTCTTTGCCCTTACCGTTCTTGTGTTCGGGCCTCAGGCAACGTTGGCTGCAGATCCCAATACCAAACTAGAACTTGATCAAGATGCCTTGAAACTGGCTTGGACGTTTGATACGGGCAAACCGTTTAACATCATACCCACCGTTGGCAGCGGTAAAGTCTTTGCCAATGCCCTCGACGGGGTCTTGAATGCGTTTAACCCCAAAACGGGCCATGTGGATTGGACATACAATCCGAAAGAAGGTCTGTGGGATCGTGCCCGAACCGTGGATGGCGACCAAGTCTTTGTCTGTTTAAAAGGTGGCAAGTTTGCGGCCTTGAATGTGTCGGATGGGGCTGTGCAATGGAAAGCAAACTTGGGCATCAACTGCCACCGCCCCCCGTATGTTGATGGGGACATGGTTTATGTTTCGACCACATTTGTTGGCCGGGGCTTGCCCGGAGATCCTTTGACCGGGGCGAAGCTTTTCGCCGTCAACCGCCACAACGGTCACGTTAAATGGGACCTCAAAACAGAAGATTATTTGCTGCAAACCGCGACCAGTCGTGACGGCACGGTTTACCTCGCTGGCAACTACATGAACCCAGACCAGGAAGGAACCGAGGCTGGCGCCGCTCATTACTATGCGATCGACCAAGAAACGGGCACCATCAAATGGACCTATAACAGTGAAGATGGGACGCCTAAGCTTTTGGTTGCGACGGAACAAAACTTATTGTTCAGCGCCTACAATGACTTTATCCAAGCCTTGGACAAGAACACCGGCGAACTGCTGTGGAAACGCGACAGCAACAACTGGCTTCCCGGTTTTTCCGTTGATGACAAAAATATCTATTTAAGTTCCGCCACCACCATCGTCCATTCTTGGCCTATTCATGGCAAGGGCGAGAATTGGAGATTTAACATTCCAGGGAAAAAATTTGATTACCTGTTGACCAAACCCATGCTTGACGGTGAGCGCATGTACTTCATGACCCAACGCGGATATGTTTACGCCCTCAACAAGAACACCGGAAAACAAGACTTCCGCTATAGCACAGACATGAATTCCCGGGTCGGTGTGAGTTTTGCCGATGGATATCTTTACATGAATGATTCAAAAGGTCGTGTTTACGGCTATAAAATCATGAAATAGTTCAGGCGATAGCCCTGATTTAAAAGCCGCCCTGTTTCCCCAGGGCGGCTTTTTTGCTATCCGCTTGCCAAACGGTCCGTGCTATACATAAAGTCGGACGTGCAAAACCAACCTTTCAGGAAGTCTCTATGAAAGTCATTGTCTTAGGGGCCGGTGTCATCGGCGTAACGACGGCTTATGAACTTGCCCGTGACGGTCATGAGGTGACCGTCATTGAGCAGCGTGAAGGCGTGGGCCTGGAAACCAGCTTTGCCAATGGGGGGCAGTTGGCGGCGAACCATGCCGAACCCTGGGCGGCCCCCGGCACCATCGGCAAAGCCATCAAGTGGCTGGGCCGTAAAAATGCGCCGCTGTTGTACCGCTTGCGTTTAGACCCTCAACTGTGGGCCTGGACCATTGAGTTTATGGCCAACTGTACAGAGCCTCGCTTTTGGCAAAACGTCGAGCGTATTTTGCGGGTGGCGCTGTATTCACGCGAACGCTTTGAGGCCATTCGCAATGATGAAGTTTTCAACTACGAGCACCGCCAACACGGCATCCTCAATATTTTTCGCGATGGTTCTGAATTTGGTCAAGCCTTAGAACGAGCGCGCTCTATGGCTGAACTGGGCTGTGAACGCCGGGCTATGGACCGCAAAGGCTGTATCGAACTGGAACCCGCCCTGGCCCATTCGACCCAATTGCTGTGCGGGGGGACCTGGTCGCCTCATGACGAAAGCGGGGACTGTTTTGCCTTCACCCAGCACCTAGCTGCCAAGACCCAGGACATGGGTGTCACGTACAAATTCAACACCAAAATCCTCGGGCTTAAAGAGGAAGGCTACAAAATCACCACGGTCAAAACCGACCACGGCGATATTGATGGTGACATGTTTGTCCTCGCCCTGGGCTGTAGCAGCCAGCACTTAGCCAAGTCATTGGGGCTAAAGCTGCACATCTATCCAGCCAAGGGTTATTCCGTAAGCCTGCCCATCACGCACCCCGAAACAAATGAAGCCCCGCATATCAGCCTTACAGATGACCGTTACAAGCTGGTGTTTAGCCGCCTCGGCGACACCTTGCGCATTGCTGGCATGGCAGAGTTTTCGGGCTATAACACAAACATTGTCCAAAGCCGCGCCCAGCATATTTTGGATACGGCGTTAAAGCTGTTTCCCAGCGCCGGAGACCGCGACCAAGCAATGTTGTGGGCTGGGCTTAGGCCTGCAACCCCGGACGGCGTGCCTCTGTTGGGCCACGGCAAACATCAAAACTTGCTGCTCAACACCGGACACGGCACACTGGGGTGGACGCTCGCCGCTGGATCAGCCCGAATCATTGCCGATCTTGCCAACGCCAAATCGCCCGACATAGATATGGACGGGCTGGGATGGGAACGCTTTGCTTAGCCCCTGCCCTTGTCTTGAATAAGGAGACGCGCCGTGGACACTTACTATCCCGTTGTTAGCACCCTGCATGACCTGGCCGCTGTTGTCTGGGTGGGCGGTATGTTTTTTGCGCATATGGTGTTGCGCCCAGCCTTGATGGAAGAACAACCCGGTGTTCGTCTGGGTGTATGGTCGCGGGTGTTGCCACGCTTTTTTTCCTGGGTTTGGCTGTCGATTTTCATCATGCACGGCACCGGTTATTATATGGTGTACCTGGACTTTGGCAGTTTCGAAGCGGCGGGTCTTCACGTTGAAATCATGCATGCCTTAGCCTGGGTCATGACCATCTTGTTTGCCTACCTGTATTTCAAGCCCTTCGCGGCCTTCAAAGCCGACGACGATGCCGATGATTTCACCCATGGGTTCGAACACCTCGCCGCCATTCGGCGCATCGTTACGATCAATTTAGGCTTGGGCATCGTCATTATCATTTGCGGCGTGTCTGGGCGTTTTTGGGGCTAGGGTGGTAAAATGGCGGATGATGATTTAGGCCCGTTGGCCAGCGAGACCATGAGCGTTGATGATGTTAAAATCACCGACAAGGTTCGCACCCATAATGGCTATTTCAAAATCGATAGCTACACCCTTAAACACAAAAAGCACGAAGGCGGCTGGTCACAAACCATGCACAGGGAAGTCTTAGAACGCGGCCATGCGGTGGCGGTTCTGTTGTATGACCCAGACCTAGATCGCCTAGTGTTCATTGAGCAATTTCGCATCGGCGCGTTTGCGGCTTTAGCCTCGCCGTGGTTTGATCAAGACCACCAATCGCCGTGGCTGTTGGAATGTGTGGCAGGCATTATTGATTCAGGCGAAACCCCCGAAGCTGTCGCCAAGCGTGAATGCTTGGAAGAAGCCAATTGCCAAGTGCTCGACCTGATCCCCATGACCCACTACTTTGCCAGCCCCGGCGGAACTTCGGAAAGTGTTTTTCTGTATTGTGGTCGCACGGATGCCAGCGAAGTGGGTGGCATTCATGGCCTAGACGCCGAACACGAAGACCTGCGCGTGCTGTCTGTTCCTATCGACACCGCGCTCGCGTGGTTAGATCAAGGCCGCTTTACCAACGCCGCAACCCTAATCGCCATGCAATGGTTTAAGCTGAACCAAGAGAACCTCAAAAAATCGTGGTCATAAGTCTTGATTATCTATGAACGGAAGCCTATCTTCATAATTAACAAATAAATATGTCATAAACTTTTATACTACATATTGGATCGATAAAATGAACATCCGCTCTGACTTTACCGATGCTATTGGCAACACGCCTCTGATTCGTTTGCATGCTGCGAGTGAGGCGACGGGCTGTGAGATCCTGGGCAAGGCTGAATTTATGAATCCAGGCGGTTCGGTCAAGGACCGGGCGGCGCTGTACATTGTTCGCGATGCCGAACGCAAAGGCCTGTTAAAGCCCGGCGGCGTGATCGTTGAAGGGACAGCGGGAAACACGGGCATTGGCCTGACATTGGTCGGCAATGCCTTGGGCTATCGTTCGGTGATCATCATTCCCGATACCCAGGCGAATGAAAAGAAAGACACCTTGCGGCTATGCGGGGCTGAACTGATCGAAGTTCCGGCGGTCCCGTATCGCAATGAAAACAACTACGTCCATGTGTCCAGGCGCAAAGCTGAAGACTTGGCAAAGTCCGAACCCAACGGGGCCATTTGGGCCAACCAATTTGACAACACCGCCAACCGGCAAGCCCACATCGAAGGCACAGCCGAAGAAATTTGGGCGCAAACGGATGGTAAGGTCGACGGTTTCATCTGTGCCGCTGGCACGGGTGGCACCATTGGTGGGGTTGGTTTAGGGCTTAAAGCCAAAAATTCAGACGTGGTGATTGGCTTGGCCGATCCTATGGGTGCTGCCTTGTATAGCTATTACACCACAGGCGAATTCAAATCCGAAGGCGGGTCCATCACCGAAGGCATCGGCCAAGGCCGAATCACCGCCAACTTAGAAGGCGCGCCCATTGACGAAGCGTTCCAAATTTCCGACCATGATGCTTTGCCGATTGTGTTTGATTTGTTGAAACACGAAGGCCTGTGCTTGGGCGGGTCCAGCGGCATCAACGTCGCCGGCGCCATACAATTGGCAAAGAAAATGGGACCCGGTCACACCATCGTCACCATTTTGGCCGATTTTGGCTCTCGTTATCAGTCCAAGCTGTACAATCCTGAGTTCTTAAAATCCAAAGACTTGCCTTACCCGGACTGGCTTGCGTAAACTCATAGATGCCCTACAAAAATGCAGATTCTCTGGTCAGCTGTGAATGGCTCCAAGACCATCTAAAGGATGAGAACCTACGCATCCTTGATGCCAGTTTTCATCTCCCCCAAGCGAACCGCAATGCAGCCCAAGACTGGGCGGCCCGACATATTCCTGGATCTGTTTATATCGACATCAATGAAGTTGCTGACCGCTCACCCCCCCTGCCCCATATGTTACCAGACGAACACGATTTTGGTGCGGCGATGGGCGCTCTGGGCATTTCCAACCTGCATAAAGTCATTGTCTATGACAGCAACGGTGGCCACATGGCGGCGTGCCGGATGTGGTGGATGCTGCGCTGTTTCGGCCATCGCAATTGTGCTGTCTTAAACGGTGGCCTGGTGCGCTGGGATGCCCAAAACCGTCCAACTGATGCAAAAGTTCCAACCCACGCCCCTGAATCGTGTACCCCGCACATCCATCCAGAGCTGATCAAAACCAAAGCCCAGATGCTTGCCAACATCAAAAACCAAAACTTTCAGGTTCTTGATGCGCGTAGTCCCGGACGCTTTCATGGCGTTGATCCAGAACCCCGCCCGACCAAACATGTCGGCCATATTCCTGGCTCTATAAACGTTCCGTTCGCCTCCCTTATGCAAGCGGACCAAGACTTTACGTTCAAACCTGCGGATGAACTTAAAGCTGTTTTCACCGCCGCCAAAGTCGATCTCAATCAACCGACCGTCCACAGCTGCGGGTCCGGTGTCACAGCTTGCGTTTCGGCGTTTGCTCTGCACCTACTCGGCTATAATGATTTCGCTATTTATGACGGCTCCTGGGCTGAATGGGGCAATGATGACAACGTCCCCATCGAAGGTCCCGGCTCATGAAAGACGTTCTAATCCTCGTCACCGGGGGAACCATCGATAAAGTTCATGATCCGCAAACCGAAAGTTTGACCTTTGCCAAGGATGAAACGACGCTAATCCCTGAAATTCTTTCCCGGGGGCGTTGCCACCACCCGCGCATTCGGCAACTGTTTCTCAAAGACAGCTTAGACTTTAAGGACGCCGACCGGGCCGCCATTGTTGAGGCCATTCAAGCCGCCACTGAGCCCGCCATCGTCGTCACCCACGGCACCGGAACCCTGGGCCAAAGCGCGCGTGAAGTGGCCCAACACGTCAGCGGCAAGACCGTCGTCTTTACCGGGGCCATGCGCCCACACTCGTTGAGCGCTTCGGATGCCTCGTTTAATTTAGGCGCCGCGATTGTCGCCGCGCAAACCTTACCCGAAGGCTGTTATGGGGTCATGAACGGACGCGTTTTTGAAGCGGCAGAGCTTAACAAAAACACCGAACACGGACGCTTTGACATCTAACCCCACTTCGGTCCAAGGTAGCCTTATGAAAAAAATTAAACGCCCCCAGCATCCCGACACCCGCCTCACCACCTCGGGCCGCGATCCCGAAGGTAATTTTGGCATCGTCAATCCGCCCGTCTATCACGCTTCGACCGTGACGTTCCCCACCGTCCAAGCCATGCACGAAGCCGATCATCATAAGTTTGAACAGACCTATTACGGACGCTATGGCACGCCGACCACCTTCGCCTTTGAAGCGGCCGTGGCTGACCTAGAACAGGCCCAGCATTGTGTCGCAGTCCCGTCTGGCATGGCGGCGATTGCGGTGGCGTTGGTGGCGAATACGAAAGCGGGCGATCACGTTTTGATCACCGATGGGGCCTATCACCCCACCCACAAATTCGCCGAGTTGCTGTTAAAAAAATTTGGCGTTGAATCCTCTTATTACGACCCCATGATCGGTGCCGACATCGCCAGCCATATGCAGCCCAACACCCGCATCGTGTTTTGTGAAGCCCCCAGTTCCATCACCTTTGAAGTGTCCGATATTTCGGCCATCGCCGATGTCGCGCATAAGGCCGGGGCCTTGGTCGTTATCGATAACACGTGGTCGGCAGGCTATCACTTCAAACCGTTTTCCCACGGCGTTGATATTTCCATCCAGGCCGCCACCAAATACATCGTCGGTCATTCCGATGCCATGTTGGGCACGCTCACCATGAATGACAAAAAACTGTGGAAACAGGCCAAGATTACTGCGGGGGCTTTGGGCCATGCGGTGGGACCAGACGATTGTTATTTGGGCCTACGCGGTTTACGCACCTTGGCGGTGCGCCTGCCCCGTCACGAAGCCACCGGATTGATGCTGGCGACTTGGCTCGCCAAACGGCCCGAGGTTGAGACCGTGCTGCACCCGGCCCTGCCCACCTGCCCCGGCCACGACATTTATAAACGCGACTTTACGGGTTCAACCGGCTTGTTTGGCGTGGTGTTGGAAGAAGGCCCAGACGCCGCCGCCATTGCCCGCATGCTTGACGGCATGGACCTGTTTGCCATGGGTTACAGTTGGGGCGGCTATGAAAGCCTGATCATCCCCGCCGACCCCAAATCAACCCGCACGCAAACGCCTTGGCCCTACGCAGGACAAACCCTGCGCATCCATGCGGGGCTAGAAGACCCTGGTGATTTGATTCAAGATTTAGAAGCGGGCCTGAAGCGACTTACAAGCTGAAAAATACAGTTGATCATAGATCATCTCCGCCGGACCTTAGCGCTTCGTCTTCGCCATTTCTTTGCGGCGGAGCACGGCCTTTTCGAGTTCCACTAAGAACAACACACTCGATGCCACAACGATAATTCGGACCCAGTCCATAGGATCGATATTGGTGGTGCCAAATAGGGTCTGAAACGGGCTTAGATAGGTGAAGCCGATTTGGAACAAAAGCAACAGTCCAACCGCAATTAGGACGTATTTATTGCCAAACAGGCCCCGGACATTAAGCACGGATGCGGTGATATAGCGTGAGCTGAACAGGTAGAAAATTTCAAAGAAAATCAATGTATTGACCGCAATGGTCCGCGCTCGACCTATGCTTGCGCCCTGCTCCGTTTCCCACACGAACATCCCAAATGTACCCGCCAACAAAATCGCCGACACGAAGGCGGTGCGCCACAGGAAAGTGGGTGTCAAAACGGCTTCGTCACGGTGTCTAGGCGGGCGCGACATGACGTCGTGCTCGGGGGGCTCAAACGCCAACGACAGCGCTAATGTAACCGCTGTGATCATGTTAACCCACAAGATTTGCAAAGCCGTCAGGGGCAACTCCGAAAAGCCCAGCAATACCGCCGCGATGATGGTCAGCGCCTCGCCGCCATTGGTCGGCAAGATAAACAAGATCGATTTTCGGATGTTGTCGTAGGCCGTACGGCCCTCCTCAACGGCATGCGCGATGGAGGCAAAATTGTCGTCGGCCAGCACCATTTCCGACGCTTCTTTGGCGGCTTCGGTCCCCTTGTTGCCCATGGAAATACCGACATCCGCACGCTTTAGGGCCGGGGCATCGTTGACCCCGTCTCCGGTCATGGCGACGGTCAGACCGAAGCCTTGCAACAGGCTCACAAGGCGTAGCTTATGTTCGGGGCTGACACGGGCGAACACATTAACGTCTAGGGCCCGTTCACGCAGTTCAACGTCGCTCATGTGTTCCAATTCCTGGCCGGTCAACGCGGTATCGGGGTTGACCAGATGCAGTTGGCGTGAAATCGCGCACGCCGTGGCACGGTGGTCGCCGGTGATCATCTTGACGGTGATGCCGGCGCTCTGACAGCGCTGTATGGCGATGATGGCTTCTTCTCGTGGCGGGTCAATGAAACCGAACAGCCCCAGCAGCACCATGCCGCTTTCGACATCCTTAAAATCCAGCTCCATCTCGTGGCTCTTGCCCGGTTTGTAGGCTACGGCCAGCACGCGTTGGCCACGCGCCGCCAAGGTTTCAGTGCGCGCGTGCCAGAACTCAGGGTCCAGGGGACGATCGCCCGATGAGGTGCGCTCGGACGCGCACATTTCCAACACCCGCTCGGGCGCGCCTTTGACGAAGATGAAGGCCTCTCCGGCATGATTATGATGCAGGGTCGCCATGAATTTGTGCTCGGATTCAAACGGAATCAGGTCGGTGCGCGGGTGCTGTTGGACCAGGCCTTCTGGCTCCTGCCCGGCCTTGATGCTCGCAATCAGCAAGGCCCCTTCCATGGGGTCGCCGTGCACCCGCCATTCGTCTTCGCACTGTTCAAGCTGGGCATCGTTGCACAACGCCGCCGCGCGCACCACCTCGTGCAGGGACGCATGGTCCAGGAGTGAAATGTCGCAGCCGTCGACTTGAAAGCCGCCGTGCGGATCGTACCCGGTGCCCGAAACCTCATACTGAGTATCGGCAGTGACGATGGTGCGCACGGTCATTTCGTTGCGCGTGAGCGTACCCGTCTTGTCCGAACAGATGACGTTCACTTCGCCCAGGGTCTCGACGGCGGGCAAGCGGCGCACGATGGCGTTACGCAACGCCATTCGCTGCACCCCGATAGCAAGGGTAATGGTTACGATCGCCGGCAGACCTTCAGGGATGGCGGCAACCGAAAGGCCGACCGCCGCCAGGAACATTTGGGTCATTGTATAATCGTGCACCAACACGCCAAAAACGGTCGTCAACGCCGCGATCACCAAGATTGCGCTGGTCAACCAGCTCCCGAATTGCGCCATTTTGCTCATCAACGGCGTGGTCAGTTGTTCCACCTCTGCAACCAGGGTACTGATGCGTCCGAGTTCTGTTTCAGAACCTGTGGCGATCACCACGCCCGCCCCTTGACCACAGGTCACGAGGGTGCCCGAATGGGCCATGCACAGGCGGTCTGCCAGAACCGTTTCGGGGGCCAGCGGCGCTATATTCTTCTCCACCGCCATCGATTCACCGGTCAACGCGGATTCCTGTATCTGCAGCCCTTTGACCCGCAGCAGTCGCATATCGGCGGGCACCCGGTCGCCCGATTGCAACATTACGACATCGCCCGGCACAAGGGCTTCTGCATCGATCGTGGTGCGCCGTCCGTCGCGCAAAACCATAGCCTGTGGAGAAAGCATATTGCGGATCGCCTGTAAGGCATCCTCGGCCTTGCCTTCCTGGATGAAGCCAATGATGGCGTTGATCAGCACCACGCCAATGATGACCGAAGTATCGACCCAATGTTCCAGAGCTGCCGTGGTCGCGGCGGCGGCCAGCAGAACGTATATCAGTACATTGTGAAACTGGCGCAGGAAGCGCGCAAACGGCCCGGTCGGTTTGACCTCAGGCAACCTGTTGGGACCAAACTTATCCAGGCGCTTCGGGGCCTCCGAAGCGCTCAACCCCTGGGCCGTCGTGTTTAGCGCTTCATAGACATCGGCGATATCGCGCACATACCAGGGGGGGCTGGGGACGTCATCCACAGGGCGGATTAAGGTAAGTTTGGTGGGCATAAAACCTCTCCGCATTGGGTAAAACCGGACAGAACCTCCGGGCAATTATTATTCCACCTTTAAATATCATTTCAAAGAGGGTTTCGCATAAATAGCTAAAACAGCGTCCCCAAAAGGCTTACTTCTTAAACAAGCTGACCACAAAGAAAGCCGAAGCGGCGGCGACGATGGAGGGGCCGGCGGGGGTGTCATAGACGTAAGATACCCACAATCCCATGCCCACCGACCAAGCCCCAATGACGGCGGCAAACAAGGCCATGGCTTCGGGCGTGCGGGCAAATGATCTGGCGGCGGCGGCGGGGATCACCAACATCGACGTCACCAACAAAATTCCCACCACCTTCATCGCCAAGGCCACCACGACGGCCAACAACAACATAAATGCCAATTCAACGCGCCGCACAGGCACGCCTTCGACGCTGGCTAAATCGGCGTGCACCGTGATGCTTAACAACGGATTCCACAGCTTAACCAAAGCCGTCAAGACGCACGCCGCCCCCAACCACAGCCACATCACATCATCCGCGCCAACGGCCAAAATATCGCCAAACAAATAGCCCATCAAATCGATGCGAAGGCCGTCTAAGGTCGCAACAACGATCAAGCCCACCGCCAAGGCCGCGTGGGCGACAATTCCCAACAGGGTATCTAAAGACAACCCCTTAACGCCGTTCAGGCGACCCAAGATCAAGGCGGCGGCCACCACCACAAAGGCCACACCAAGTCCCGGCTGGACGCCGCACAAAAAACCCAATGCCACGCCTAACAAAGCGGTATGACTAAGCGCGCCGCCGAAATAAGCCATACGCCGCCACACCACAAAGGCGCCCAAAGGCCCCGCCACGATGGCAACGGCGATCCCGGCTAAGGCCGCGCGGGTGAGGAAATCATCCATGATCGTGCTCGCACGGCTCTGCCACCACATGACCGTCTAAATCATGATGATGGTCATGTTGGTGGGCATAGACAGCCAAGGTCGAGGCCACTTCGGCCCCAAACAGGGCGACAAATTCAGGATGCTGACTAACGGCTTCAGGATGCCCTGCACAACACACATGGCGGTTTAAACACACCACATGATCGGTTTGCGCCATCACCACATGTAAATCGTGCGACACCATCAACACCCCCATGTTGCGCTGTTTACGAAGGGTGTTGATCAAACGGTAGAGTTCGGCCTGTCCGGTGATATCGACCCCTTGCACCGGTTCGTCCAAAACCAACAGTTCGGGTTCGCGCAGCAACGCACGGGCCAACATGACCCGTTGCATTTCGCCACCGGAAATAGATTGCAGGGGCGTTTGCGCAATATGATCGGCACCGACTTCTTCTAAGGCTTTCTGCGTTTTCCCCAGACCCGGCTTGGTCCCCAATTGCAAAAAGCGCCGCACCGTCATGGGCAAAGCGGGATCAATATGCAAACGCTGTGGCATATAGCCGATGGAAAGCCCGTTGCGTCGCGTCACCGTTCCCGAACTGGGTTTGATCAAACCCAACATGGCGCGCACCAAAGAGGTCTTGCCCGCCCCATTGGGACCAATCAAGGTCACAATTTCACCCGCACGCACTTTTACACTGGCTCCAGACAGCACCACATGGCCTTGAAAGCCCACCACCACGTCGTGGGCTTCAAGTAATGTGTCTTCGCTCTTGTGTTTGCGTTGTGTGGACATGTAGGTTATGGGCTCCGAACTGACCTTTTAAGAATAGCCCTTGGATACCATGAACGCCATGACACAGATACGAAAACTCGCCTTAAGCCTCATCTTTGCTGTGTTGCCGACTTTGGCCCTAGCAGGCCAGCCCGAAGTCGTCACATCCATCAAGCCTGTTCAGGGTTTGGTTTTTGCCGTCCTGGGCGACCGAGGCAACCCCCAATTGCTGTTAGATCCTGGTACGTCGCCTCACGCCTTCTCCTTAAAACCGTCTCAGGCCGAACTGTTGCAAAACGCCGACATTGTGTTTTGGATGGGGCCCGAATTGGAAACCCCTTTGCAAGGCCCCCTCACCGCGCTGAGTTCAAAGGCCAAGGTGGTCTCCTTGCTGTCAGCGCCGGGACTGGACGTTTTACACATTGACGGGGCCCTAGACCCCCATGTCTGGCTATCGATCGACAACAGCTTGAAAATGATCGAATACATCCGCCAAGAGTTAACGGCTCTGGAACCTGACAACGCGGCGATCTATGCTCAAAACACCAAAAGAGCGTCTAAAAAATTGAAGCTTCTGAAACGCAAAGCGGGCGAAATGGTCGCCAGCATCAAAGACACGCCTTTCATGGTGCAACATGATGCTTTTGGTTACCTCACCCGTGACTTAGGTCTGAACCAAGTCGGCTATCTGCAAACCGTTCCCGGGCGGGAACCGGGGGCCAAGCATGTGGCGAAGGTGCGTGACTTGATCAAAAGCAAAGGCGTTAAGTGTCTGTTTGTTGAACCTCAGCTTACCTCGGCCTTAGCCTATGGACTGGCAAAAGAGTTGGGCGTGTACATTGGCGAAATTGATGCCATGGGGAGCGATTTAGAACCCTCGCCAACTTTGCCCTTACGGATCATCCAAATCATCATCGTGAGGCTTGACAAGTGCCTGTACACCAAGCCTAAGACGGAAAAGCCCTTATGAGCGCCATCGACCTTGAATCCGCAACAGCCATCGCCGCCCAACTGAAATTCAATTCAGACGGCCTGATCCCCGCCATCGCGCAGGCCACCGACAGTGGCGAGGTGTTGATGATGGCGTGGATGAACACCGAGGCTGTAATCGAAACCCTGACATCGGGCCGGGTGTGTTATTATTCGCGTTCGCGCGCAAAACTTTGGCGCAAGGGCGAACGTTCAGGTCAGGTGCAAACATTGGTCGAATTTCGCTGGGATTGTGATAACGATACGGTTCTGCTGCACGTTGATCAACAAGGTGTTGCCTGTCACACCGGACGGCACAATTGTTTTTACAATGCGGTCAAGGACGGTCAAGCGGTAATCATCGCCGACGTCGAAATTGATCCAAAAGACTTATATAAATAAAGGCTTAGACCAGGGTGCGCATATCGCCGCTATCGCTCATGGATTGTTGAAGGAAATCATAGGCTTTGGCATCGAGACTTAGATAGCTGACAGCAATGGTGTTGGCGCCAAGACGGACCACGCGGGCGGGCAAATTCACCAAATGTAATTTTGTTTTGGTGCGCCCTAAGCCTTCCACGGTGATCAAAGACCCGGTGGTTAAACGGCCATCATAATTTTCGACAAGAAAGCCCCCCATAGACCAATCTTCGGTCATATAGGTTTCTCCGTTGAGGCACGCCACCATTTTTAAGCGCTTCGCCCGAGGGGTTTTGCGCCGATCATCGCTGGTAAAATTTTCGCTTAACGCTGTCGACATGTTTGCGTTTATCCTGGACCCAAAGACGATTACAGGCATATTCTACACAAAATTGCACATTAATGTATGATTTTCATCACACCATGTTTTAGGGCTCAAATGTTACCCTTCCGCTTATCTGGCCTGATCGCCCTGGCGCTTCTGACAACCATCCGTCCTGCGGTGGCTGGCGATGCGATTTTGGTGTTTGCGGCCTCTTCCACCCAACCCGCCTTAAACGCCCTTGGCCCTGTATTCAAAGACCAAAACCTTACCATAAGCGCCGTCTATGCCAGCAGCGCCACCTTGGCCCGGCAAATCGAAAACGGAGCCGGAGCCGATGTTTACCTGACCGCCAACGGCAAATGGATGGATGACTTGGAAAATTTAGGGTTGATCGACAGCACCACCCGAAGCCCCGTCGCCAGCAACCGTTTGGCATTGATATCAAACCAAGCGTTAGACCTTGCGTCCACGTTAGGTTCGATCAAAAGCGCTTTGCAAGAAAGCCGCCTCGCCCTGGCCGACCCGGACTCGGTCCCTGCTGGTGAATACGCCAAACAAGCCTTGATCAGCACCCAACAATGGGACGCCGTCAAAGACCACTTAGCGCCCACCAAGGACGTCACCGGGGCCTTGATGTTGGTGGCGCGTGGCGAAGCGGCCTTGGGCATTGTCTATGGCTCTGACATTGGGCGCACCCCCGACATCAAAAGCTCTGCCCTGTTCCCCGCCTCCGCCCACAGCGCCATTATTTACCAAGCGGCGGCAATCAGGGGCCATACATCGCCTGGTGTTCTGCATTTCCTCAAACTTCTGAACGGACCTCAGGGGGCCAAAGCCTTCCAAGATTCTGGATTTGGGGCCAAACCATGACCGATTTCCTGTCTCCTCAAGAGTGGGCCGCCTTAGGGTTAAGTCTTAAAGTTTCCACCTGGGCGACCTTGGGTAGTTTGCCGCTTGGCCTAGCCGTGGCTTGGATTTTAGCGCGCACCCGTTTTGTCGGTCACGGTTTGCTGAATGCCATCGTTCATTTGCCGTTGGTTCTGCCCCCGGTGGTGGTTGGCTATGGTTTGTTGGTGGTGTTGGGGCGCAAGGGTTTGGTGGGGTCTTGGCTGTATGAGGCGTTTGGGGTTTCCTTTGCCTTCACCTGGAAAGGCGCCGCCATCGCCGCCGCCGTCATGGCGTTTCCGTTGATGGTTCGGGCCATACGTCTAAGCCTTGAAGCCGTTGACCAAGGTCTAGAAGAAGCCGCGAAAACCTTAGGGGCATCCCCGTTGCGGGTCTTTTTCACCATCACCTTGCCGTTGGTGTTGCCCGGATTGGTGACCGGGTGCGTATTGGCATTTGCCCGCGCGTTGGGTGAATTTGGCGCGACCATCACCTTTGTATCCAACATTCCAGGCGAAACCCGCACCCTGCCTTTGGCGCTGTACACCCTTACCCAGGCGCCTGGCGGAGACGCGGCAACCTTGCGCCTGGCCGTGTTGGCGGTGATCGTGGCCTTGGTGGCCTTGGTGGCGTCTGAGCTGTTGGCGCGCCGCCTCAAACGCCGCATCGGGGGTGAGCCATGAGCGATGTGAGCGATGTGACCGACACCCTGTTGCACATTGATGTACGCCTCAAACGCAAAGACTTTAACCTGGACGTAACGTTGCAGGCAGGACCGGGGGTGACGGTCTTGTTTGGGCGTTCAGGCGCGGGCAAAAGCACCATTGTGTCGATGTTGGCTGGATTGTTAACGCCCGATGCAGGGACCATTCGCATCCAAAACGAAACTGTCTTTGATAGCGCTCATGGTCTTAACCTATCGCCCCAACAGCGCACCGTGGGCTATGTCTTCCAAGACCCGCGCTTGTTTCCGCATTTGACCGTGGCGAAAAACTTAAGCTATGGCCTGAACCGATTGCCTTTGCCCAAACGATCCGACACCTTTGCCCATGTGGTTGATTTGTTGGGGCTTGAAGCTTTGTTAGGGCGTCGCCCCCACAGCCTTTCGGGGGGTGAAAAGCAACGCACGGCGATCGGTCGGGCGTTGTTGTCAAATCCCAGCCTGTTGTTGATGGATGAACCGTTGGCGAATTTGGATGGGCCGCGCAAAGCGGAAATCCTGCCTTATATCGAACAATTGAGTTCAGCCTTTTCCATCCCCGTGGTCTATGTTTCCCACGCCGTTGAAGAAGTGGTGCGCCTGGCCGATACCTTGGTGTTGGTCGATCAAGGAACCGTTATCGCATCTGGTCGTGTTGAAGACATCTTTGGCCGCTTGGATTTAAGTCCGTTGACCGGGCGCTATGAGGCCGGAGCGGTGTTAAACCTCAGTGTTGAAAAGCATGATCATGAGCTTGGCCTTACCCACCTAAGCGTCCAAGGGCATACGCTCTATACCCCCAAAGTTGATGTAAACGTTGGCCAACAGGTGCGATTGCGATTGCGCGCCCGCGACGTGGCTTTGGCTCTCTCTGCCCCCCCAAACACCAGCATCCTCAACCAATTGCCCGTCCTCATCAACGACGTTGATTTCACCGATGGCCCCCACGTTGAATTGGCCCTCACCATCCAGTCCCAAAACGAACCTTCACCCGCCAAAGCGCAAATCGTGCGCGCGCGAATCACTAAAAAATCATTTCAGGACTTAAACTTAAAAATTGGCGCCCCTGCCCACGCATTGATCAAAGCGGTGGCGATTGACCGCCACAGTTTAGGTCGTTTTGACACAAAAAAACCAAACGCTAAGTAAGACATCTGGCGTAAAACCTTCTATACTGGTTTTTTTTCAGAGGAAGTTTTTATGTTTGGTGTTTCGTTCATGCGCGTGCTTCGACCTTCGACTTTATCCATCGTTATATCCTGTGCGATCTTGATTGTCGGCAGCATATTTTTACCAACCTCATCGGCGGCGGCGGGCAAGGCCCTTCAGTACGATAAGCAAGGGCGCGTCATCGGGTCGACAACCTATTCCAAGGACCCCAAAACCAGCAACAAACAGAAAGGCTCAACTCCGAATCGCGCGAATCCCAACAGCCCCAAATTTGGCTCAGGATCAAGCTCAGGGTTTGGGTCGGGGCCATCAAAATTCAATCCCGACACGGCATATGAGCCAGGTGAAGTGGTCATATTGAACCCGCCACCGAACTTTCAAGACAAAATCAGTGCCAAAAACTTTCGCGTCCTTGAAATTGTATCGTTGGGCAATTTGGGTATGCGGTTGGCGCGTGTACGCACCCCCAGAAACATGAGCGTCCCCGACGCCATCCGCACCCTCTCTCGGGTTCTACCCGGCGTAACCATCGAAGCCAATACCCAGTTTGACCCCAGCGGTTCTATACAAGCGAACCGCACCACCGCCAACCCGCGCACCAAAGCGGGATGGGATAATTTATCACCCACCTGTGGCAAAGGTTTAGTGATCGGCCAGATCGATGCCAGTGTCGACCTCAAACACCCGGCTCTCAAAAACCAAGACATCACCTATCGCGCCTTCACCAAATCTGGCCGTAAACCAGCGACAGATGGTCACGGCACGGCGGTTGCTGCCATTTTGGTCGGCTCCGCAGATTGGGGCGGTTTACAACCTGGGGCAAAGCTTTATGCGGCCAACATGTTTGAAAAAGATGAAACCGGAAAAACCGTCGGCTCAAGTATCGGTCTGTTGCGGGCTGTCGATTGGATGGTGTCGTTGAAAGTTCATGCTTTGAATCTTTCAATTGCTGGCAGTGACAATAAGATCGTCCGCAAAGCCTTCGACATTGCCAAAAAACAGAACCTGATCTTGATCGCTTCGGCGGGCAACTGGGGGCGGTCCGACAAACCAGCCTTTCCCGCAGCTTATAATCATGTCTTAGCGGTCACCGCCATCAAAAGCGATGGCCGAGTCTATGCCCACGCCAATACCGGAAGCTACGTGGACTTTGCCGAACCCGGCGTAGAAGTCTACACCGCAGCATCGGGCGGCGGCGGTAAGGTCACAAGCGGCACGTCTTATTCCGCCCCGTACGTCACGGTCATGGCGGCAATTTTAAAGCAAGCGGGAAAAGCGCCAAACGTCGCAGCTTTGCGGAAAATTTTAAGCGGGGCCACCAAAGACCTTGGCAAGCCCGGCAAAGATAACGTTTTTGGATTTGGGAAAATCAAAGCCCGGCCCATTTGCAAAAGCTAAGGCAAAATAAACGTTAAGCGCAACACGCGGTACAGGTCTTATTGGCAATGATGTTGGCCACGGTTGACAGCAAGTCTTCACCCTCAAATGGCTTTTCCAAGGCTGCGTTGGCACCAAACATTTCGGCTGCCTTCACGAAGTTCTTGCGCACGATATCGCCACCGCCCGAAATAGCAAGAATGGGGAGGTCTGCTTCATATTGTTTGAGTTCACGAATGGTTTCTAAGCCATCTTTGTGGGGCATCATCAAATCAACAATAGCCGCATCAAAAGACGTTAAACGTTGCAAATCAAGACCCTCGCGGGCACTACCAACATCGTCAACGTCATACCCAGCCGTTTCTAAAACAGCACGGATAGAAATACGCACGAATTTATCGTCATCAACAACTAAAACACGGCTCATTTAATTCGTAACCTCAAGAAAAACTGACTAATTTATAGTTCTTAGAATAAGGCTACACAAAAACAAAGAGCACGTATATTACCCATATGTATGAGATAGAACTCATATACACCTTTTTATCTAAATCATTTCAACGTGGCGCTTTGGTCCAACCTAGGGCAAAGCACAGCCATCACGGTGCTTGCGGTAAGGCTTGTTGCAATCCCAGTCGTTGCCGGAATAATCAAGGTGCGCGTTGACGGGAACCTTGACCGAGACGCAGGTTTCATCAAAGGCCTGAAAGCCGCGATTGCATTTCCAGCCCAGGCCATAAGAGGCCTCAACAAAGTATCCGTTTTCGGGGACATTGACGGCGATGCAGGCAAGGTCAACTTTGCGAAAACCACGATCACAGTCCCAACCAAGACCTTGCGAAGACTCAACAAAATATCCATGTTCAGGCACCATGACCTTTGTGCAGTTTTCGCCATCGATACGATAGCCGCGATCACACACCCAGCCCGAGCCATAAGAGGAGTCGGCTAAGTATCCGTTTTGTGGCACCTTGATAAAGACGCAACGATCCTCAAGTTCTTGATAGCCCCGTGCGCAATCCCAACGATCACCGGAGCCGTTCAAGTGGCCATTTTGGGGAACCGTCAAGGACACGCACGCTTTATTGGTTTCGCGAAACCCGCGTTCACATTCCCAACCCGTTCCGTAAGAGGAATTGGTTGCATACGCATTTGCAGGCACCTGAACAGCATCGCAAGCCCCATCGGCTTCGCGAAACCCCTTCTCACACTCCCAACCGCTGCCATAGCTTTTGGCAAGGGCATTTGCCGGCACTGCGGCGGCAATCCCTTGGGATTGAGCCAGAACGAGTCCTGGAACCATGACGAAAAACACCCCCAAAACCAAGGTGCAAACAAACGTCATCGGCAAGCTTTCAAGTCTAAGCATGAGGTATTGATTCCATTTCGAGGGAAACTCGTTTCGGGCCCGGATGATCCGGGCCAAAAGTATTCAGGAAGGAACTACATAGGGCAATAGAACGTATTTAACAATGATTATAAATGCATAGAATACATCTTCATTTTAACACCAACTTATTGAATACTTATGGATATTTATTGTTAAAATATGAACGGTTATACAATCATTTAAACAATAGAGATATCCGTTGTGGCTGCCATAGCGACATTCAACGTCCCCATCAGGGTCAAGGTATCGCCTGTTGCCCCGTCCCCCGCACCATTTCCGGTCCATTCATAGATAGCGGTCGAATTGTCATCGGAAATAACCAGCATACTCGTGACGGCGCTATCGGTGATGTTGGCCGCCGCATTGATGGCGGAAATTGTGGACGCCGTGGTATCGGCGGCACCGGCTTGCCAGCCAAACAGATAGAACACGGTACCAGTGGTGTTGGTGACGGTGTTGGCCGCCATGCCGATCATCGTGCCTGCGGTTTCAAAGGCACTCAAGTTGATTTTATCAGTTCCGGCCACAAAGTCAGTGATCGTATCGTTGCCGTTGGCAGCCGCCGTCGCCTCATAGACAAAGATATCAGCACTCGTCCCGCCCGAGATCGTGTCATTGCCAGCCCCGCCGTATATGGTGTCCGCACTGTTGCTGCCGGTGATGGTGTCATTGCCCGTGGTGCCTTTGACGGCAGAAATCCCCGTCACCGTGGTGGCCCCAATGTTGAGAGTTGTTGATGAGCCTTGAATGATATCGTCACCGCTGCCGGTAATCGTGACCCCCGCTTGCCAGCCGCCATTGCCTAAAGTCAGGACGGCGCCGACGGTGTCACTTCCACTATCAACAATAATAGAATTAAGGTTGGTGAAGTTGAGCCCCGACACGTTCATACCGTCGTCACTTGAAACATCGACCTTGGCGGTTGCGTCTCCGATGATCTGCATAAAATAGGTGGCGGTGTCGAAAGAGGTCGCACTATTCACGGTCAAGGTCTGGGTGCCAAAACCGGTAACCCCCGTCGAATTGAGGGTTATGGCAAATTCGCCCGACACCGTGGTGCCGCTTAAATCCATATCCCCGCCTGTGCCGTCGGTACCCAAGGTTTTGTAAGTGTTTTCAGCCCCTGGGCGATTGGACAAACTGGTAATGTGGGTTGTCGCATCAACCGTGACAACATCCGCCCCGGTCCCGACATTCAGGGTCCCCAGCGTCACGCCACGCAGGTCATACGTATCGGCGAAAGCGGTCCCCGTGAACGATGTAATAGCGCTCTTCGTCTCATTTAAGCCACTGGTATCCGTCACCGTTGCCGAAACGATGCCTCCCGCATAAGAGAAGGTCGCCGATACCAAGATGGTATTCGTAGCATACGTGACGATTGGCGAGGTCGCGGCAGCCGTGGTGGTGGTGGTGGTGGTGGTGGTCGTCGTCGTTTCCACAGCTGTAGAGACAACGGTCGTCAACACCAGGGGTTCGCTTAACACGATCTCTGGCAAAATAACTTCAACGGGCGCCACCGTTTCTTCGGCCGCAACAACAACCGTGGTGGTGGAGGTCGCATCAGCGGGCGTTGTGGTTGTTGTTTCTGTTGACGTTGCTGCCGTATCCTCGGCGCTGGTCACAGCTGCGGCCTCTTCTGCAGGCGGTGCAAGGGTCGCAAAGGTTTCGGCTTGGGCTTTTGAAGCCGTACTGGCGAGGGAACTGAACTGTTGCGTCTGTTGGGCTTCAACTTGGGCTTGCGCGGCGGCAGCTCCGGCTTCGGCGGCCTGAGCTTCGGCTTGGGTGGCGGTTTGGGCAGCTTCGGCGGCGGCAACTTTCGCCGTTTCAACTTGCGCCTGGGCGGCTTCGACTTTGGCCGCAGCTTGAGCCGCTTTCGCTTCAGCAGCCGCAAGGGCTTCGGGGTCGCCAGAGGCTTTCGCCGCTTCAACTTCGGCCTCCGCCGCTTCGGCTTCGGCTTGGGCGGCTTCGGCTTCGGCTTGGGCGGTTTCGGCGTCTTGTTCGGCCTGAGCCGCCTCTTGATCGGCTTGATCAGCCTCGGCCTTGGCCGCCTCGGCTTCGTCCTTGGCCTCATCGGCTTGACGTCCGGCTTCTTCGGCTTTGTGTTGGGCTTGTTTGGCGACCACCCGGGTCAGCACGCTGAAGGTTGATCCGAATTGTTGTTGAATCTCTTGGGCGGATAAAAACACCAGCGGGCTTGGTGGGGCAAAGGCGCTGGTCACCGTGGTCGAAGCATTGGCTTGGTTCAACACCTGGGTACCGGCCTGGGTGGAAACGGAAAGTTCGCCCAAGTTGCCATCAACATCGGGGACCAAGGTGATCGTGTTTTCAGAGCCTTCACCAGAGGCCTGCCCTAAACCTGTTGAGCCACGAATACCAATGGTCGCCACCGGGGTGGACAACACCATAGCGTCGGGTGAAGTCTTGGCAATTTTCCCACTGACGAAGGAAAAAGTCCCCGCCAGAACCGTAGCGCCAAACGCACCGCTTTGATTGTCAGGGTCATAAACCATTTCATCTAAGGTCATGCGCCCCTCTTCACCCAACGAAAAGGTCGTATCATCGGCAAACACAACGCCAATGCTGGCTTTTGTCCCTGTTTCTAAGACGTCGCCCTGATAGATACTGCCCCCCGCAAGCAATGGGCTTTGACGACCATCGACATGGGTCACGTTGACCGCACCTTCAAGTTCAGTAATGGATCCAATGGGTTCGCCAAGGCCTGGGCCTAGGGTGGCCTGAACGAACAGTCCCGGGGCTTGGGTTCCCGCCAACTTCATAACGATAGATGCCGACAGAACACCGCCCTCAGCCGTCACCAAGTCAGGCTGTGTCTCGACCGAAAAATAATCAGCAACAAAAAAGGAGGCCCCGTCAGGCGTATGGATCAGAAGATCAGGTCCAGATTGCGCATACTCGGCCCGCAAAAAATCAGCATCCGCAGGTAAAGTAACATGACCGCCAACCGCAACAATAAGTCCTTGAGCATAATCAAAAGACTGACCGTTAAAGCTGAAATTTTTCAATATGTTAGCCTTATTCATTCACACTTGATTGTACACATACTAAACATCTACACTTAATATTTGGGAAATACCATAGCATTCAGTTTCATAGACCACTTTTTATAGATGATAACGGTGATCTTTAGATACAAGGGGCTAATGGACTAGAGTGCAGAGGGATAAATGATGAACGCAAGTGAGAAGGTCGGATAGGCGGGGAATCTGGGGTTTAAGCGGATTTAAGACGGTCCATTTAACCGTTAATATGATTGGCTACTGTTTCCAGAAACATGGGGATGTCATAAGGCTTGAAAATAATATCAAGACAACCCGCATCAAGCATATTTTTGCTTATATTATTGTTTGTTGCATGGGCCGTGCAGGCAATCACAGGAATGTGCTTTAGGGCCTCGTTAGCCTTTAGTTTTTTGGTAAGCTCTGCGCCAGAAAGCACAGGTAAGCTATAATCCATGACAATCAGGTCTGGCAGCTGCTCACTCATTAATGACTTGATATCCATGCCATCAACAGATTCCAGAACATTGTATCCATTGTCCAAAAAAACGGCTCTCAACAGCATCATGTTTACTTCATTATCTTCAATAATCAGGATGGTTTTTTTTATCATGGGAACAATCTCATGTTTGGTGAAATACGCACTCACCATCTAAGTCATTGATATAATGGTGACCCCGGCATGATTCGAACATGCGACCGTCGGATTAGAAATCCGATGCTCTATCCAACTGAGCTACGGGGCCATTTTAGGGCGTGATGTGGAGAGCGGCCGTGGGGGCTTTATCTAACGCGATCAACGGCAAAGCGATCAGCGTAATTTCTATAGATTTTTTTGGTTGGCGTTGGCAGCGTAACTTCGGCATCAATGCCAGCCCGATCGGCATAAGCCTGGGCTTCGTCACAACTGTCAAAAGTCAGCTTGATTTGCTGATGCAGATCACTGGAACCGCTCCACCCCATGAGGGAGTCGGGAGTTTTACGGTCAGTTGGTTCATATTCCAACACCCACTGGTCAGCCTGTGCTTTACCAGATTGCATGATATTGGATGATGGACGGTAAATGCGTGCGTTCGCCATTTTATGGAGCCCCCAGATGACGTTAAGTGATCTGACCATTTTCGGTGTTTTTGGCCGCGTTGCAAGCCGGAAATTAAAAAATGGTCGGGGAGACAGGATTCGAACCTGCGACCCTCTGGTCCCAAACCAGATGCGCTACCAGGCTGCGCCACTCCCCGACATTTTTTAGAACAGCCTACAACATAAGCTGCGTCTGTTTACCCTGACATCTGCCAGGGATCAACGAGATAAATCAATAAAATCGATTTAAATTGAAAATAGTTGTGAATTTTAGCTAAACCGATCAACAAAGGCATCAATGTCTTTGCCCAAACCGCCCGCCTGTTGTTCCAAATCGGACGTCGAACTGTTGATACCACCAATAGACTCGCTAATATTTTCCGAACCTTCAGCCACTTCGCCAATGGTATTCGCAACCGTAAGCACGCCTTCGGCCGCGCGATTGATGTTGCTGCTGATTTCGGTCATCACTTGGCGTTGCTCGCTGACCATGCTTGCAATGGTCGTGCTGGCCTGATCAATTTCTTCGATGGTTTCACCGATGGCTTTAATGGCTTCAACCGCTTCAACGGTCGCAGTTTGGACCGTTGAAATTTGCAAAGTGATGTCTTCGGTGGCTTTGGCGGTTTGGTTCGCCAAGTTTTTCACCTCTGATGCCACCACGGCAAAGCCCTTACCCGCATCCCCGGCGCGCGCGGCTTCGATGGTTGCGTTCAGCGCCAACAAGTTGGTCTGATCGGCAATATCGGTAATCAAAGACACCACTTCACCAATTTTATCGCCCGCAACGGCAAGGCTTTGGATGGTTGTGTCTGCTTTATGCAAACGTTCAACGGCAACCGCGCCAATTTCCGACGAGCGACTGACTTGAGACGCCATATCGGCGCTTGTTGCGGCGAATTCTTCCGTTGCACTGGCAACGGTTTGAACGTTTTGCGAAGCCGTTCCGGCGGCTTCGGCAACCTTGGCCGATTGATCCCGCGTGCTGGTGGCAATGGTGGTCATTTCAGCCGACGCAGCGCCAATGCCGCCCGCCGCTTGCATCACGGATTCCACCACCGTTTTGATGTTTTTACCCATGCTCACGGCTGTGGAAGCAAACTCTTTGGTGCTGCCATCCATGGCCTTAAGGCCATCATTAATGCGCACAGAGCGACGTTTAAAATCACCCAAAAATCCTTTCGTGATGATTTTGCGGTAGTATTCTTTTTTAGAGGCGCTGGTTAACGCACTGCCTGCTTCCCGGGTAAAGACTTCTGTCATATCCATAAGATGATTGATGCTGCGCTGCAATTCATGAAGTTCATCTTTACGATTGATCCCCACGACACGAACATCTAGATCACCATTTGCTGCTTTGGTAAGCGTTTTGGAAATATCGACCAAGATACTCACCGTTTTTACCGTGCGGTAGGAAACGGCGCCGATAATAAGCAAAGCAACAGCCCCAAAACCCCATAAAAAATAGAGACCAACTCCACCCGTTTCAACGTTTTCATGAATTTTTGCCAGCAGCGCATCGGCTTGTTCGATACGAACGACATCAACGATTTTGGAAAGCTTGTCGAGTTCAATATTGATGCGTTCGGCTTCCCCATCAAATTTCCCCATCATGACATTTCCGCCTGCGGGGCCCTCGGCAATGTAAGCTTTCGCCATACTTTGGCCGACTTCATAATACGTTGGAAAAGCCTTGCTAACAGCCGTCAAGCTCGCCGAAACTTCTGTCAAACCAAGGGCTTTTGCGTGTTCATGAGCAATCGAGACATCTTGGTTAAATTTGTCCGCGAACGTGGCCGCCACCTCAAGTCCATCGTTCAAACCATCTTGTCCACGGGTCGCCGAAATATCCGTCAGCCATTGTTGAACTTGAATCACATCGGCCTGAATGTCTTTGGTCGTTTGCAGCAAGGGCGTGGCGTGGTCCGTTCCACTTGAGACCGAAACACGCAATTCATTAAATGAATTTACGTCGCTATACGCGATCCATATCCCAAACCCAGAAACAAACAGCACGGCACCCATGGAAATAAACGTGGATGCGATGGATTGAAAGCGTAAAGACTGAAAATTCATGAGGTAACCTATCGTCCTTAAGGAGAAATGCTTGCTTTATTCTATGCCTTCAAGCGTATAAATGAGCTGCCCATAGCTAACGCCCATGCTGCCCAAGGTATCAAGGATCATTTGGGTGGCTGCTGCCATGCCTTCTTTTCCGTTGGCATGGCGCGCTTCTTCTGCCAACAAAGAGGCGTAAAGCGGCTTAATCTGCTCAAGGGCTGTGCGATTGGGTACACGCCGACTGGAATGATAACCAACAATGGACTTTCCATCTGTGCCATACGTTGCCGTTACGTGTGCAAGAACCCAGTAGTGATCCCCGTTTTTTGAACGATTCACCACATACGCAAAAATTTCAGTCCCCTGGGAAATGTTGTCCCAAAGAAATTTAAAGATGCACCGGGGCATATCTGGATGACGAATAATGCTGTGTGGTTGGCCTAAAATTTCTTGTTCCGTATAACCGGCTAGCCGCAAAAACACATCGTTTGCATAGGTCACGCGACCTTTGGTATCGGTTTTACTGGCAATCAACTCGTCCTCATCAAAGAACCGTTCCACACCCGTCAAATGTATTGGCGAAGAGGCCATAAACTTTACCTATCCCGTTATCTAGTTACAAAATCAGCACGCCATTATTGAAGGCGTACGTGCATCGACACAACCTAGCCGCAGCTAAGCTAGAACTCTGAACGCCCAAGAGGCTTTCTAGGCCAATCGTCATCAATAATCTGAGGCCCCCCTCAAAACACCACGCACTCAATGCCTAGCGTAATACATTTATGCTAGCTTTTAAGCATAAAATCAATACCCACATTTTAAACACGAATTTGTCAGAAAGTTAGCCGGTGTCCGACCTGGATTGATAATCGTTGAACGGTCCCGGCGGGGACTTCCAACACATAAGCCGTGCGACCAGGAGCCTGGTGGATAGCCTCGCTCATCGGTTGAGTATTTTCCGCGATGAAGGTGATATTGCCCAAACGGTCCGCAAAGAGCATATCTAAAGACACAAGCGTATCTTGCATCCACATACCAACGGTTCGGGGGGGGCTAAAAACAAACAACATGCCCGTATCGGCGGCAAGGCTTTCGCGGCCCATCAAACCCAAACGGTGCTGATCTGGCGTGCGGGCAATTTCGACGGCAAAATCATGACTGCCGCCGTAGGGCCGACCAACCCGCGCCCGCCCGGCCTTGAACGTGACGGTTTGCATTTGCATCTGCACCGTGTCTTCAGCAGCCTCAGCCGGTGACGTTACCGAGAGGTAAAACCACACCAACAAAAAAAGCACGCCAAAGACGGCGAGGAAGAAAAGAAAAAAACGGACCAAAAAACTGCTCATGGCGGCGATCATAACGGCTTGATTTAAATCTGTCTCCCCACTTTTGATTAAGATGGGCTCGCAATGCAAAGAAAAATGAAAACGGACCTGTCTCCCCTTGCGACGGCCTGCTAAGCTCCCTATTCTCTAATAACGAATCAAAGTCACCCCAAAAGGAGCAATCAGACGTGTTGCATACCATTTCTCTTGGCGCTGTTTTGGCGGCCCTATGGATGCTGCTTTCGGGTTTCTTCGAACCCCTTTTGCTGGGCTTTGGTTTTGTTTCTGTTGCTTTTACCTTGTGGATTGCCCATCGCATGGATGTGGTTGACCACGAAGGCCACCCCATTCACATGGTGGGCCAAGCCTTGCTGGTCTATTGGCCGTGGTTGTTTTGGCAAATTGTCAAATCCAACTGGGACGTTGCCTTGGTCATTTTATCGCCCAAGTTAAAGATTGTGCCTCACACCTTTGACACCCAAACTTCACAAAAAACTGAGGTCGGGTTATCCATGTACGCAAATTCAATTACGCTGACACCGGGAACCGTCACGGTCGATATGCGCGGCGACGGCATATTTGAAGTCCATACTCTTACCAATGCCGCCAGAGAAGGTGTCGAAACCTTGGACATGGATCGCCGATGTACGGCCTTAGAAGGCAATCCGAAACCGCACAAGGGTGAGCAAAAATCATGACGATGTTCGCGGCTGCGGCGCTTGCCGTGCTGATTTCAATGTCCATGGCATTGGTACGGGCGTTCACCGGCCCCACTGTTTTTGATCGCATTTTAGCGGTCAACACCACGGGCACGCTGACCGTCGTGTTGATTTCCGTTTATGGATTTTTAGATGGGCGCCCAGATTTCTTAGACATTGCCCTGCTGTATGCTCTGATCAACTTTATCGGCACCATCGCCGTCACCAAGTACATAAAATCCGAATCCTTTGGGCTTCCGAACGACATCCATGAAGATGGAGACGTGTAATGGCTGACCTGGGCATTTTAGATTGGATCAGCTGGGCCTTTATCTTAAGCGGTGCTTTTTTCGCCTTGACGGGTTCGTTTGGCATGTTACGCCTGCCTGATGTTTTTTCACGTATGCACGCCGCAGGTATGGTCGACACCCTTGGGGCTTGGCTTATTCTGATTGGTCTGATGTTTCAAGCCGACTCATGGATCGTCATCGTCAAATTGGGGCTTATCATTATCTTTATTAGCTTCACTTCGCCCACCACCACTTTTGCCTTATCGCGTGCTGCGGTTCTGGGCGGAATTGGGAAAGGGCCTAAGCACACAATTCAGCGCAAAAAGGACGTAAAACCATCGAACACGTAATCGTCATTGCCCTGTTGATGTTTATGACCGCTTCCGCGCTGTGGCTGGTGCGGTTAAGAAGCTTGTTCGCCGTGGTCATGCTGTCGGGGATCTATTCCCTGTTCGCAGCTGCCTTGTATTTGGTCATGGATGCCGTTGATGTTGCCTTTACCGAAGCCGCTGTGGGGGCGGGTATATCCACCGTGTTGATGCTGGGCACCTTGGCGCTGACCAACAACCGGGCAAAATACCGCAGAAGCCCATCCTGGTCATCGCTCGTGTTGGTCATCTTGACGGGCGGTGTGCTTATCTATGGCACTTTGGATATGCCGCGATACGGCAATGCCAACGCACCCATTCACCAACACGTTGCCAATCGTTACATTGAAAAATCAGGTCAAGAAGTCGGCCCACCGAACATTGTGACTTCAATTTTAGCCAGCTATCGCGGCTATGACACGTTGGGAGAAACCGCCGTGGTGTTTACCGCCGCCATTGGCGTGTTGACAATTCTGGGCCGCACCAAAGGTCAAGGTATACCCGCCTCTCACATCGCACGTCGCCGCAAAGAAGAAGAGCAACAAGAAGAGATCTCAGGTGCTTCCAAAGATGAGGAGGTCTCGTCATGATGGTTGAAAAGACCCTGTTGAGGGTCATTACCAAAATCCTTATTCCTCCGATCATCTTATTTTCTCTCTATGTGCAATTTCATGGTGATTTTGGTCCCGGCGGCGGGTTTCAAGCGGGGGTCATTTTGGCGACGGCATTCATTCTTTACGGCCTGATTTTTGGTGTTGCGGTGGCGCGCCAAGTGATTCCGTCTGCCGCCTCGCGCATTGTTTTGTCTTTGGGGGTTCTGTTATATGCGGGCACGGGCATTGCTTCGATGCTGCTGGGGGGAGAGTTTTTGGATTATGCCTATCTCGCAAAAACGCCCTTAGCAGGTCAACACCTGGGTATTTTATTGGTCGAACTTGGCGTCTGCATGACTGTGGCGGGGGCTATGATCACCATTTTCTACACCTTCGCAGGTCATGTAAACGGTCCTTCTTGTCCCATCGACAGCAGCAGGAATGGTGATGATTGATTTCAACGACTTGTTGGGACTGGTGAATTACTGGGTCGTCATCGTGTTGATGATGTCCGGTTTTTACGTTGTGATTGCCCAGGGCAACTTGATCAAAAAAATTGTCGGCTTGAATATTTTTCAGGTCTCAGTGTTTGTCTTTTACATCTCTATGGGCAAAATAAAAGATGGCTCTGCACCGATTTTAGATGAGGCCATCGAAATTTATTCCAATCCCCTGCCCCATGTTCTCATCCTCACTGCCATTGTCGTTGGCGTGGCGACCACGGCCTTGGCCTTGGCTTTGGTGGTGCGCATCCATTCGGCCTATGGAACCATTGAAGAAGATGAAATCCAAGCCATAGAACACGAAGAGGAAGATGTCTCATGCTGACGTCCGATCCTTGGCTGATCTTGTTGGTTGTGGTGCCGTTGATGGCGGCCCCGCTGTGCGTTTTATTGCGCCACGCGACGGCGGCTTGGGTTGTGGCAATCTCTGTGTCTTGGCTTGTTTTTGCCATCGCCTTAAAACTGTTGTTCCAAGTTCTTGATCAAGGTGAAGTTTTCTATCGCATTGGCGGTTGGGATGCCCCGTGGGGCATTGAATACAAACTAGACACCGTCGGGGCCTTTGTCGTCGTCATCATTGCCACCATCGGCGCGGTGGTGATGCCGTACGCCAAAAAGAGCGTTGAAAACGAGGTCTCAAAAGCGCGCATATACTTATTTTACACCATGATGCTGCTGTGCCTGTCGGGCTTGTTGGGCATTACCGTCACGGGCGATGCCTTTAACTTGTTTGTGTTTTTGGAAATCTCATCGCTGTCGTCTTACGTGCTGATCAGCTTAGGCCGAGATCGTCGCGCATTGACGGCGGCTTATCGCTATTTGATCATGGGCACCATTGGCGCCACGTTCTACATCATTGGTGTCGGCTTGATGTATCAGGTCACGGGCACCCTCAACATTGTCGATCTGAGCACCATTATGCCCGCCGTGGCCGACACCCGCACGATCTTAGCCGCTTTGGCCTTTTTGACCGTTGGTATCAGCCTTAAACTGGCCCTGTTCCCGTTGCACCTGTGGCTACCCAATGCCTACACCTTTGCGCCCAGCGTGGTAACGGCTTTTTTGGCGGCCACCGCGACCAAGGTGTCGCTGTACATTTTGCTTCGCATTTTCTTCACCGTGTTTGGCGAGGTCGATATTTTTGCCACCTTCCCGGTTCAACCGCTGCTGATTGGCATGGCGTTGGCGGGCATGTTTTTGGCCAGCCTATCCGCGATTTGGCAAGAAAATTTAAAGCGCATGATGGCCTATTCTTCGGTGGCGCAAATTGGCTATATGGTTTTGGGTGTCGCGTTGGCCACCGAAGCGGGTCTGGCCGGTGGCATTATCCATCTGTTTAACCACGCTCTGGTCAAAGGCACCGCGTTTTTAGCCATTGGCGCGATTGTCTATTGTTCTGGGGCCGTGACGTTGAAAGACCTGCACGGCATTGGCAAACGTATGCCGCTGTTGATGGCGGCCTTCATTGTCGCCGGGTTAGGCTTGATCGGCATCCCCTTGACCGCTGGCTTTGTCAGCAAGTGGCAATTGGTCACAGCAACCTTAGAAGCCGATATGTGGCCGTTGGCAGCGTTGATCTTATTGTCGTCGTTGTTGGCCGTGATCTATGTATGGCGAGTTTTTGAAGTCGCTTACCTGCGCGCGCCCCCCCCCGAGGCGGCCCCGTTGAAAAAGCTCCCCTTAAGCATGTTGGTCCCGACGTGGGCCTTGGCCTTAGCCAGCCTCTATTTTGGCACCCACGCCGCCTTTACCTTAGACATTGCCCACACCGCCGCACGGCAATTGATGGGGGGGATGTAAGCCATGTTAGGGTTCCTATCCCAAGCCGCAATCATCCAACTGACCATTGCCCTGCCCCTCATCGGCGGCTTGGCAATTTGGGCCTTGGGTGAACGCCATAAAAACCTGCGCGAAATCGCTTCGCTGATCACCGCCATCGCTGAATTCACTTTGGTGGCCAGCCTGACCTCTGACGTCATTGCCGGGCTTCGGCCATCGGTCGATGTGATGGAAATGTTGCCCGGTCTTAACCTGACCTTGACGGTGGAACCCTTGGGCCAGCTGTTTGCCTTGATCGCCAGCGGCCTGTGGATCATCAACACGGTCTATTCAATCGGCTACATGCGTGAAAATAAAGAGCAAAACCAGACCCGTTTTTATGTCTGTTTCACGTTAGCGATATCGAGTGCCGTGGGCATTGCCTATGCGGGTAACGTCTTGACCTTGTTTGTGTTTTACGAAGTTCTAACCTTATCGACCTACCCCCTTGTGACCCATTCCGGCACGCCAGAAGCAATTAAGGGCGGGCGCATCTATTTGGGCGTTTTGATGTCGACCTCCATTGGCTTTTTGTTCCTCGCCATGCTGTGGACCTACAACTTGACCGGAACCTTGGATTTTGAATCTGGGGGCATTTTAGACGGCAAGGTCGAAGGCCCAGAATTGGCGGTCTTGCTGTTCTTGTACATGTTCGGCATCGGCAAAGCGGCCATGATGCCCGTGCATCGGTGGCTGCCCGCAGCGATGGTGGCCCCAACGCCAGTGTCGGCTTTGTTACATGCGGTGGCGGTGGTCAAAGCGGGTGTCTTTACCGTGGTTAAGGTGATCGTTTACATCTTTGGTCTGGATTTATTGGTCGATGCAAAGGCTGATGATTGGCTGATTTTCGTTGCCGCCTTCACCATCATTACGGCGTCGATCATTGCGCTGCGCCAAGACAATTTGAAACGGCGCCTGGCCTATTCGACCATCAGCCAACTGAGCTATGTGGTTATGGGGGCGGCTATTTTAGCACCGATTTCGGTGGCCGGAGCGGCTATGCATATGGCGGCCCACGCATTTGGCAAGATCACCCTATTTTTTGCCGCCGGCGCCATCTATACCGCCGCCCACAAAACCAAAGTCAGCGAGCTGGACGGCATTGGCAAACGTATGCCGTTCACCATGGTGGCCTTTGCCATTGGCGCGTTGTCCATGATCGGCTTGCCGCCGACGGCAGGCTTTATTTCCAAATGGTATATTTTAAGCGGCGCGATTGAGACCAGCAATGCCTTGGTGATTTTGGTGATTGTTGGCTCGACGTTGCTCAATGCGGGTTATTTCTTGCCCATCATTTATGCCGCGTTTTTCAAAGAGGCTAAGGCGCGCCACAAAGACGCGCCGCATTATGCCTTTCACGACCACGGCGAAGCCCCGTTGGCGATGGTTTTGGCGCTCAGCTTTACGGCGCTTGGCACCATCGTGCTGTTTTTCTATCCCGATATTCCGCTGGCCTTGGGCCAAGCCCTGGTGGGAGACTGAGCCATGAGCACGGAACCCAAAACATCGAAGACCGAAGCAAAACTGCATTGGTTGGTGCGTCCCAAAACCATTAAGGGCTTGTGGGTCGGCGGCATTCTGTTGCTTTTGATTGTCACCTGGCTTGGCACCACCGTGCATCCCCATAGTAAATTTGGCCTGGAAGGCACGCCCACATTTTATTCGTGGTACGGCTTTATCACCTGCGTCGCCATGGTGGTTTTTGCCAAGTTTTTCGTCGGCATTCTGTTGACCCGAAAGGATACGTATTATGACGATTGATACGGTTCTTTTAAACCCGGCGCTGATCTTGATTTTAGGGGCCTTGACGATACCTGTGTTTCGCGGCTGGTCTCGCCATATCGTGACCCTAGCCTTGCCCCTCTTGACCTTGGCAGCCATTTGGCAAGTGGGCGATGGGGTGCAAATTACAGCGGCATTTTTGGACTATGACCTTGAGCTGGTTCAAGGCAGCAATCTGTCGCGTCTGTTTGCGACCATCTTCGCCATCATGGCCTTTGCGGGGGGCTTGTTTGCCTTGAACCGAGGCAACATCTTGGAAATGGTTGCGGCTTTTGCCTATGCCGGCAGCGCCATTGGTGTGGCCTTGGCCGGGGACTTGGTCACCGTCTTTATTTACTGGGAACTGATGGCGGTGGGATCTACCATCGTAGTATGGTCGGCGCGCACCCCAGCCTCAGCCAAAGCCGCCATGCGCTATGCTTTGATCCACTTGTTTGGTGGGGTGGTGTTGATGATCGGCGTGATTGCCTATGCTCAACAAACCGGGTCCATCGACTTTGTCACCATGCAAGCCGACAGCTTTGCCACCTGGGCCATTTTGATCGGGTTTTTGATCAACACAGGGGCCCCACCGCTCAGCGCGTGGTTGCCCGATGCTTATCCCGAAGCCAGTTGGTCTGGCACGGTGTTTCTATCGGCCTTTACCACCAAAACCGCCGTGTATGTGTTACTGGTCGGCTTTGCCGGGACCGAGCTGTTGATCTGGGTCGGGCTGTATATGATTTTTTACGGCATCATTTATGCGCTGTTGGAAAACGACATGCGCCGTATCTTAGCCTATTCCATCGTCAACCAAGTGGGGTTCATGGTGGTGGCGGCTGGCATTGGCACCGAAATGGCCATCAATGGCGCGGCCGCTCATGCCTTTACCCACATCATCTATAAAGCGTTGCTGCTGATGAGCGCTGGATCGGTCATGTACATGACCGGCGGCAAGCGCAAATGCACAGAACTGGGCGGGTTGTTTCAATCCATGCCGTTCACCGCCATCGCCGGCATCATCGGGGCCTTGGCGATTTCCAGCGTACCGTGGACCAGCGGCTTTATCTCGAAATCCATGACGACCCAGGCGGCCTTTGACGAAGGCTTGGCCTTTACGTGGTTCTGTTTGGTGGCGGCTTCGGCAGGTGTGTTTTTACATGCTGGCATCAAATTTCCCTGGTTTGTCTTTTTCCAAAAAGATTCCGGACTCCGGCCTAAAGATCCACCGTGGAATATGAAGGCGGCCATGGGATTTTTTGCTTTCTTATGCATTTGGCTGGGCGTGCAACCGGGGCCACTATATAGCTTTTTGCCCTACCCCACCGACTTTGAACCCTATACGCAAGCTCACGTTTACGAGATGTTGCAATTGCTGCTGTACAGCGGTTTGGCGTTCTTCGTGTTGTTGGGATTGATGAAACGCACCTTGACCATCACCTTGGATTTTGACTGGTTTTACCGCAAGTTGGCCGTTGATGTGGCGGACAAGGCAACACACGCCACCGCCCATTTCATCACGATGTTTTGCATCGTCAAAAACAAATTGGTCAGCGCCACCGTCACCCTGATCACCGAACACCACAATCCTCGCGGCGTTTTGGCCCGCACCACGCCTGCCGGGGAAATGGTTTTTTGGATGGTGGTGGTGTTGTGCGCATACTTGATTATTTACTTATTCGTGTAGTCGCCTCTAGGTCGTCCCAAAATAAAAGGATGCATTTCCAGCGCATTGAGATAAACTTCTGGATCATTGAATTGACACGTTAAAAAACGGTACCGGGGGGGGCCGCTAAAATGAAGCTCAAACAGAAACGTTATCTATTTTCAGGCATTGTTTCGACGGTTCTGATTGTGCTTCTGTCCTATGTCACGATTCAATCGTTCAGTTTTTTCAGCAAAGAAACCATCCGCGAACAAGGCCGTATGGCGGCTGAATTGCTGCGCATTTCCCTGACCGAACAAATGATATCCGGGGTTATTGATAAAAGGGAAAACCTTTTAAACCGCCTGCGCGCAATTCCGGGCATCAAGGCCGTTCATGTGGTGCGCGGCGACCAAGTGACCCAACAGTTTGGCCCTGGTTTAGGCAGTGAAAAGCCTCGCGACGACATAGACCGTCGGGTGTTGGCGACGGGCAAATGGGAAGAACTCTTCTTCCACGAAGGCGATGAGCCGATGTATCGCATCACGATTCCCTACATCGCAACAGGCACCGGAACGTTGAATTGCATGCAGTGTCATGATGTTGAAGAAGGCTCAGTCAATGGTGCCGTCACCCTCACATTTTCCCTTGGCCATTTAAAACAAGCGGAGTGGATGTCGATATCGCCCATCGTTGTCCTTCTGCTTATTTTTGGCATTTGTTTGGGCTATTTCCTCAAACGTTTGTTTGCCCCCATGGTGGCGACGGCAGAAGACCTCAAAAAAGCAGTTTCACAAGCAACGACCGGGGATTTCAGTCTTCGTATTGATGCGAAAACCACAGATGAAATTGGCGAAATTGCCGAAAGCACCAACCTATTGTTGGAAACGCTTGATCAAAGCATGGGTAAAATTTCCTCAAAAATTCAATCTCTTGGCACACAAACTCGAGGCATGAGCAAAAACACAGACCTGCTGGCCCATACTGTGAGCGTGGTTGAAGAAATGGTTGGCGCGACGCGCTTTAAACAAACCGTTGAGAATGATCTTGATATTGGTGAGATCTACACCCGCCTAAAATGTGTGGTGACCGATCATTTCAAGCTGTCAAATTTTTCCTTCTATCAAGTCATTGATAACGAAAAAACCATGGAAGCCATCTTTGTTGGTGGCCTTAAGAACGCATCCGATTTGTGGTGTGATCCGGACATTATGATCAATTCCGATGCCTGTCGGTGCAAACGCACAGCCGCCGATGTGTCGAGCATTGGCCACCATAATATCTGCCCACGCTTTGCGGGGAACGCCAAAGACATTGGCGATATGGTTCATGTCTGCACACCCATGATGCTCTCGGGCCATATTGGTGGTGTGTTGCAATTGGTCATGACCAAAGACGAAGCTGCAGAACGACCTGGCATTGAAGAGATGGCGCAAATTTATTTAAACCAAGCCGCCCCGGTGATCGAAGCCCGACAATTGATGCAGTCGCTTAAAGAAACGGCGATGCGCGACCCGATGACCGGACTGTATAACCGTCGCTTCTTGGAAGACTATATCGATAGCATGCTGGCCGGGCTTATTCGTCAAGACGCCACAATGGGTATTTTGATGTGCGACGTCGACTTCTTCAAAAAGGTCAATGACGAATATGGCCACGATATTGGTGATGATGTCATCAAAGGCCTATCGAACATCCTTGCCGAAGCTGTGCGCGACGCCGACCTTGCCATTCGTTACGGCGGTGAAGAATTCATTCTCTTACTTCCCCATACGGATGAAGACGGTGCGATGTTGTTGGCCGAACGCATTCGCATGGAACTGGAAAGCTTTACCTTCCAGACGCCTATGGGGCCTTTGAAAAAGACTCTATCGGTCGGGGTGTCGATGTTCCCCGCCGATGGCAAAGGCTTCTGGGAATGTGTCAAATATTCCGACATTGCCCTCTATAAAGCCAAAGAAAGTGGTCGCAACAAGGTTTTGCGCTTTGACAAGGACATGTGGGACGAAAATAACGAGGACCAGTATTAAAATCTCAAAGCTTTTTTGACGCTTTGTTCCGTTCACGTCACGCCTCACGTCACACGTGGAGCCCAGCTTTTAACCTTCACCGCAGACCCATCTTGGGTGCGCAGAACGCGGGCATCTGGATTGATGGGCTGGGCAGGATTGACCGCCTTCTTTTCCGTCTCGGCCTTAAATGTGGTCACCATAGACGTCAACAAAATTTCCGTTCCACGGCCTTTGCGCAAAGCCAAAGCAAAAGCGCCGTTGTTGTTGGTAAAACGACCCAATTGTTCGGGCTTTTGATGGCCAAAACGGCGCCAAATCGACGTCAAAAACAGTTCTACATCCGGGGCTAAGAACAGTTCAACATCAACGTCGGGACGGCCCCTGGAAAAAACCTGAAAAATGGTCGGCTCGATCGGCCCCATGTCATCCGCCACAAACACCGCTGGCATCAGCTTATTGCCTTCATAGGCAATGGCATAAAAAGACTGCGCCAAATACAACAAGCGGTGCAGCTTTTGCGGCTGCAGGTATTCGTTTTCATTCAAAGCCTGGTCTGAAAACCAGAACGCAATATCAATCGTAGAGTTTGAAGCAAAAGTCATCGTTAAAAGCCCAAGATTGTGTTTGAACGGATTAAATTCTATCAAATTTTAACACGATATCACCTGTAAATGGTTAACAAGCCCTCCAACAACAACACAAATACCCACACTGAATGGAGTGGGTATTGCAGGCCTCGCCCTCGGCAATTTTTGCCGACTGGGCAATTTTTGCCGTGCCGGAGTGCTGCGCAATCAACTGAAATTGTTCACTTTTTATGTTGGCACGGAGGTTGCCTATAGTTACAGGCAACCTGGCGAGAATCGCTGGGCGAGAACATGACAAACCGACCAGAATGGTACGGGAGGATGTGAACAATGAACAATGTATTGAGTTTTCCGATGAATGCTTGGGATCTGAAAAAAGTCAAAACAGACAGCCAGACGTCCTTTGATTCGGAACTGCTTTCTGACGATAGCACCGAACAAAAGGCAAATCTGCTGACCACTTTGTCGTTTTTACGCGATTGCCTTGGTAATGAGCCGCAGTCTCTTGATGCCAAGACCTTGCAGTCGTGTCTTTCTGCGACCCGCGTGGCATTCGACACCGCCATGAGCATGGAACGTACAATCCTAAGGCAAAGCCTACACATCGAAGATATGGCGCGAATTGCTTGCACCGATCAATTGACGGGCGTCTATAACCGTCGTGGATTTGAACAAGAATCCCAACGGGTTTTGTCCGCTGCAACACGCTATGGCGAAACCGGGGTCATGATTTATGTCGATCTGGACGGTTTCAAACCCATCAACGACACCTACGGTCACGCTGCGGGGGATGAAATGCTTATCGAAGTCGCGCGCCTGCTGAATGAACACGTTCGCCCCCATGATATGGTGGCGCGGTTGGGCGGTGATGAATTTGCCGTTTTGTTGACCCGAACCTCTTGGGAAGATGGCCTGAACCGCGCCGAACGCATCAAACAAATTCTCAACACCCACTATGTCAATTGGAACGGCAAACACATCGCCATGCGCGCCAGCTTAGGCTTTCAATGCTATGGCGCCAATGCGGATGCCGACACCCTTTTGCACGCTGCCGACAGTGCCATGTACCAAGCCAAGCGGCTGCGCAACGAAACACCTTAAGAACGCAACACGTCTAAACGCTCAAAGCCGGTCTCGAACGGATAAGGATAGAAACCACCAAGAGATTCAGGATTTTTCATGACGCCTCACGATCCTCAAGCCCCAACTCCCGCCTCGTGCCACTTCGGTGGCCGGGCGGATTTTTTTCTGAGCTTAGCTCTGAAAAGAGGTTTGTCATGAAAATGGACATAGCCCCAGCCTCAACACTGACCTTGCCATTGACGTTGCCAACCCGCCCTCAGGCGCCCCCCCTGGGCCGAGAGATGAGCCGCGAGGTGGTGGTGTTCAAACAACACCAGCCCCCAAAGGTCATGCCCAGTGGCGGACGCCAGACGTTAAGCGAAAGCCCGCTGAAACAAATCCTCACCGACATCAATGCGCGCGCCATATCGCCGCGCGCCATCCAAGATTTAAGCCTTGATTTATACGCAGGCGGCATCATCACCTGGGAAGAACATGAAGACCTAGCCTTTCAAGTGGACCTGCATCCGGACTTTCCCAAGACCATCGGGGCTTTGACCGGGGACAAGCCCCTTCCCGACCAACCGCGTGATTACGTCAAAGAATGGGAACAACGTCTCGACTTTGAACGCCGTCACGACCCGCACAGCCCAAAACATGGGCGCGCGCTCCGTATTTTAGCCGTGCTCAGGCGTATTGACAGTCCGCTTCACATCAACGCCAACGTCTAACACTTTGAATTTTCAATCCGATAAAGATGGCTCACGCTTGGTCATCCGCCACCAGCCGGGCAACAGGTGAACGATTGGCAAAAATTGCCATGCCCCAGCGCAAACCATAAATGCTAATCATCACCCTTCCTTATAGCCGACAGAGTCGCGTAATTCGCTATGCTTTGCTATAATCGATGATCAGGTGGGAAACATGGTCGATAATGTTGGTGCAAGTTTATCGGGTGTTACAAGTGCGCAATCTTCGTATCGCGCACCGGGTGCTTCCTTTGTCTCATCAGCCTCATTCACCAATGCACCCAGCAGCTCGGCGGCTGGACGCTACCAAATTTCCCGCGCTGTTTTCAATCAATCCGATGCCCGCGCCTTGCTGGATGTCTCTGTAAGCTCGGCGACCCAAGTTGTTGATGCCTTAAAGGACCTAATCAGCAGCAAAAATGTGACCGCCGCCGAAAACAGCACGGCTTTAAGACAGGCTTTGAGCAAAATCGACAATCTCATCGCCAAGGCGGAATTCAATAACGCGAATTTGCTTTCCAGCTCGTCGCAAAACATCATTCTTCAGACGTCAAGTTATGGCGGCAAGGTATCCGTATCGACACAGCCACTTGACCGGGCTGGGCTGGGCCTCAGCACGCTCACATCGGCCTTTCAACAAGGCTCGCGGGATGGTTTTGAAGCCATCACCAAAGCCTATTCCACCGCCGTCAATCGGCTCAACACCCTGCAACACTTACACAACGCATTTTCCAGCGGCAACGCCTTAGACAAATCGTACCAAAGCGTGCTCTCATCGCAAAGCGGAGCAACCCTCTCCAGGGGCAGTTTTGTCAATTTGCAGGCTTAATCGAAGCAAAAAAAACCTCCAAAGCTCAATCTTAAAGCAAGGCCTAATTCGAAGCATCTGCACGATGAAGCATCATAGTGCCTCTATTTTCCTATGTGATGCTCATCACAGAAACACCCAAAACAATATGTAATACTTTCACGGCTGAGAAGACAGAAAGCACGGGGCCGTTCACCGCCCCCATAGCCAAAGGCATTGTACAGTGGGCGGGAGGATTTACTGAGGTTTCTATCCCCCTCAAAGAGGCCCCAATAATTATAGTTAACCATCGAGAAGACCGCTTAGAGGTCAGTCATTCGGTGAGAATCAACAACACAAAGGAAGGATTTATCAACATGCTCGGCGTATCACAAAACAAAAAAGGTAGCGGAAAAAGTGCACGAGTTCTGGTCGCTGAAGATGATCCAATGGGGAGAAGCCTCATTAAACTCGTCCTACAGAAAATGAAGATCGGAAACGTCACTTTTGCCGTTGATGGGCTTTCTGCTTGGCAAGAAATTGAAGAATCAGAGAGAGGTTTTGACCTCGTCATTTCAGACTGGAATATGCCTATTGCCACAGGGATCGAGCTATTAGAACAAATGCGCGATGAGGATATCAAGACCCCGTTCCTAATGATCACAGGAAGAGGACTCGTCGAATCTGCCGTCGAGGCAAAGATGATGGGGGTAACTTCGTTCATGCCAAAACCCTATTCGCCTGATCAATTGATGCGCAAAATCAACGAGATACTTAATTAAGCTTGAACGACTGTGATTAAAACTAACAAGGATTGATAGGTCATATCTCTACCGTTTAAATTGATACCCTTTCCTGCTTGAGGGAAATGTACGCTCTGGATCTTAATGAAGACGTCTACGGCGTCGATCAAAAAAGCTTCAGGATTCCTGGGATTTCTCATCTAAAACAAAAAAAGTGAAAGTATCCGCTTCTCTCCTGTCTGAAAATAGAATTCGATGCGTCTGTTGATATCTGTGTCTGTCCAAGCTCGGGTCTTCGTCATGTTGACTGGCTGGGGCCCTCCAGGGCTTTAAAAGCGGTTTTTCTTGGGCGCTGTTTCTTATGTTACAGGGGTGTCATTTGACATTTCCCTCAACATCCTTATCCTTTGTATGAATGTTTGAGGATAATACCAGCACCGTAGAAGTTTTGAAACTCATCGCCGAGGATGAGAAATTGACTCTTCAAAACGAAGCCGTCGAAGTGCCGGAACGCTTGCGAATCACCCTGATTCCGACCTGGATATTCACAGGTCAGTACGCCATGCCGTGTTCCGAACATTTAATCCCCTTCCGCATCTAGGGGCGTTAAAGCCGCTGCCCTTACACGGTCAGCGTGTACAACGCCCGCATTCCCCACATAGATCCAAGACACCGTCATCGGCTACCCCTGTCTGTCCACTGGATTTACGTACACCACACAAAACTGGAGACACGTTATCTCAAATATAGAATGGTCCGACGACGACTGGAAATGGCAACTTAGAAACCGCGTAAATTCGCTTGAGCGGTTGCGTGAATTTGCCAACCTCACACCTGAAGAGGAGGAGGCTGTAAACGCCACCAAGGGCACCTGGGGAGCCACACCGTACTATGCATCATTAATGGATAAAGACGATCCAACGTGTCCGGTGCGCAGACAACTTATCCCATCAAGCCGTGAGCAACTTAATCAGCACGGCATCGATCACTATCTTATTCATAAGGAAAACCGAGACACAGAAGAAAAGCGCCCCGATAGCATTGCCCGGCAATATCATGACCGCATCGCCTTTACGGTGACACAGGTTTGCACCGTATACTGCCGTTTCTGTTTTCGCCGCGAGTTGGTCTTGGACGACAAGGCGGACCTGAATATGAGCGTGGACGAAGGTTTGCGCTGGATTAGCGAACACCCAGAAATTCGAGACGTCCTCGTCACAGGCGGCGACCCGTTCCATCTCTCTGATGACAAGATCGAATACATTGTCAGAAAGGTGCAGGAAATCCCACACGTCGGATCAATGCGTTTTGGCACCCGTTCGGTGATCGCACTTCCGCACCGCATCACACCGGGACTCAAGAAAGTTTTATCCGGAAACAATCGCGTGCCGATCTGGATCAACACGCATTGCAACCACCCCAAAGAAATTACCGAACACACGAAGAAGGCTGTTTACGAATTGCTTTCTTGTGGCGTGAACGTGGGCAACCAAGCGGTTTTGCTGAAGGGAATCAACGATGACATTCCAACGTTCCAGGACTTACATATCAAATTGCTGCGCTCAAGAATTCGCCCCTACTATCTTTTTTACTGCGAACCCGTACCGGGCAGCGATCACTTTCGCACAGACCTTCTAAAGGGACGCGAATTGATCAAAAAAGGATTGCGTGGGGTCGTTAGTGGCATGGCGCAACCGCAGTATGTGATCGCGACGGATATCGGAAAGATCAACCTGATGGACGATGATAGCATCGTCTCCGTTGATGAGAATGAATATGTGCTGCGCAACTACAATGGCAAAACAACCACCATACCCGCCGTCGGCAAGGGGTAAGGTAGACTTATATGGACGCGCTGCGTCTAGGTTGTCGGCTCTACAGCGTTGAGCATAAAGGCTTTAGAATGGCTGTAATTGCTCAGCTAAAACAAAAAAAGTGTGGTCTGCCTTATGGGCGACCACACTTTTCTTTTTAGGAGCAAACGGATCGCTTGGGAACAAAGCTTAGGCTTAGGTCTCTTCGCTTTTCTTGTCGACCTTGGGCGGTGGAGCCAATTTGATTTGTAGCTCTTTGAGTTGGTCTGGATTGGCAGGTGCCGGGGCGTTCATCAACAAGTCTTGAGCCTGTTGGTTCATGGGGAACGCGATGATTTCGCGAATGTTTGGCTCGTCGGCCAACATCATCACCATGCGGTCAATGCCCGGCGCCGAACCACCGTGCGGCGGGGCACCAAATTTAAAGGCATTCAACATGCCGCCAAATTCTGCTTCGACCACTTCGTTAGAATAACCCGCGATTTCAAACGCCTTGTACATAATTTCCGGCAAGTGATTTCGGATCGCGCCGGAAGACAGCTCAATACCGTTGCACACGATGTCGTACTGATAAGCCAAGACATCCAAAGGATCGCCCGACAACAACGCGTCTAGCCCGCCTTGGGGCATTGAGAAGGGGTTGTGCGAGAACTCAAGTTTACCGGTGTCTTCATCCACTTCATACATTGGATAATCAACGATCCAACAAAATTTGAACTTACCGCCTTCGCGAATATCAAGCTCGTCACAAATTTTGTCGCGTGAAAAACCAGCATACTTGGCGGCCAAGTTTTCTTTTTGGCAAACAAAGAACACGGCGTCGCCATCTGCCACACCCGTTTGGGCTTTGATCGCGGCTACGCGGTCGGCATCTAAGTTTTTGGCAATTGGCCCTTTGGGTTCGCCGTCGGCACCATAAATGATATAGCCCAGACCACCCATGCCTTCTTCGCGCGCCCAGGCGTTTAGTTTATCAAAGAAGCTGCGCGGACGATCAGCGGCACCAGTGGCGGGAATGGCCCGAACGACAGAGCCTTTGTCGATGTTAGACGCAAACAAGCCAAAGCCACCGCCCGCAAAATGTTCGGTGACATCGGTGATGATCAACGGGTTCCGCAGATCAGGCTTATCAGAGCCATATTTAAGCATCGAGTCTTTGTAAGCAATGCGCGGGAACGGGAACGGTGTGACCTCTTTGTCGCCGCCAAATTCTTCAAAAATCCCGTGCAACACAGGTTCAATCGCTTCGAACACTTCGTCTTGGGTGCAAAACGCCATTTCGTAATCCAGCTGATAAAACTCACCCGGCGAACGGTCGGCGCGGGCGTCTTCATCACGAAAACATGGCGCGATTTGGAAATATTTATCAAAGCCAGAGACCATCAACAATTGCTTGAACTGCTGAGGCGCTTGGGGAAGCGCGTAAAACATACCGGGGTGTTGGCGCGACGGCACCAAATAATCGCGAGCCCCTTCGGGCGATGACGCGGTTAAAATCGGCGTCTGCATTTCCAAGAAGCCCTGGGCCGTCATGCGGTTACGGATGGAGGCGATCACTTGGCTGCGCAAGACAATGTTGGCGTGGACCTTTTCGCGGCGCAAATCCAGATAGCGGTGCTTTAGGCGCATTTCGTCGGAAAATTCTTCGTTGCCCGCCACTTGCATCGGCAACACATCGGCTGCACTTTCCAAATGGTAGCTTTCCACCACCAGCTCAACCTCGCCCGTTGGCAGGTCAGGGTTGATGGTTTCAGCCGAACGTTTAACCACGTTTCCGGTCACGGTGACCACGCTTTCGGGCCGGGTATCTTCGATGGCTTGGAACAGATCGCTCGAACAATCGATCACAACCTGGGTCAAACCGTAATGATCACGCATATCGACAAACAACAGCCCGCCGTGATCGCGTTTGCGATGAACCCATCCAGAAAGACGGACGGTGCTGCCAGCATGGTCGGCGCGCAATTCACCACAGGTGTGTGTACGGTACGGGTGCATCGGAAATCCTTACGTTAAAAAACGGCGTAAAAGCACGCCGTGCAACAGTGTTTATCAAGGGAAGGCTCAGTATCCAAGGCAAAAATTAATTTGATCGCGAAAGCTTCATCAAAATAGCGTTTTCTGCGCTTTGCGCCGTTCCAAAAAACGTGTAAAAGCATTCGCATGACAATGATTACAAAAACCCAAGATTTAGTCGCGTTTTGCCAAAGGCTTAAAGGCACCCCTTTTGTGACCGTGGACACCGAGTTCATGCGTGAAAGCACCTATTACCCGCTTTTGTGCTTGGTTCAAGTGGCCGGACCCGACGAAGCGGTTGCCATTGATGCGCTGGCCCCCGACATTGATTTGTCGTCGCTGTTCGATTTGATGAACGCGCCCGAAACCTTGAAGGTGTTTCATGCCGCGCGCCAAGATTTGGAAATTTTCTATCATTTGATGGGCAAGGTCCCGGCCCCCCTATTTGATTCCCAAGTGGCCGCCATGGTGTGTGGCTTTGGCGATCAGGTGGGCTATGAGAACCTCATTGCCAAACTGACCAAAGAGCGGGTTGATAAGTCTTCGCGCTTTACCGATTGGTCCAACCGCCCCCTTACCGATCGGCAAATTGTCTATGCTATTTCCGATGTGACGCATCTGCGCGAGGCCTATCGGAAACTGGTCGCAACGTTAAAAAAGAACGGTCGCGAAACCTGGCTGGATGCAGAAATGCTTATTTTATCCTCGCCCGCCACCTATAAAGGCGACCCAGAACTTGCCTATAAACGCATCAAAGCGCGCAACCCCAAACCCCGCGTTCAAGCCATTTTACGCGAAGTGGCAGCATGGCGCGAACGCGAAGCCCAACACCGCAATGTGCCGCGCAATCGTATTTTACGCGACGATGCCATCTTAGAAATTTGTCACCACGCCCCAAAATCGCCCGCCGATTTATCCAAAACGCGCGGCCTAGGCGATCGCATGGCCAATGGTCCAGCCGGGGCGGAAATCATCAAAGCCGTACAGCGTGGCTTAGCCATCCCCGACGGGGACCTGCCGAAACCAGAAAAAAGACCGGACCTGCCCAATGGCATTGGCCCCGTGTCCGATCTGCTGAAGGTGTTTTTAAAAATGGTTTGCGAAGAAACCGATGTGGCGCAAAAATTAATTGCGAATGCCAATGACATCGACCAAATCGCGGCCTTTGGTGCTAAGGCCAACGTCCCTGCTATGACCGGGTGGCGTTATGACATGTTTGGCGAAGCCGCCGTAAAACTCCGCGCCGGAGACCTTGGCTTGGCCATCAAAAACAAAAAGGTCGTGTTGCTGGACAATACCGGAAACGACCAGGCTTAATCATCATCCATCGTTTTCACTTTGCCTTTTTTACCCAAGGCGGAGGCCAGGACTTTAAGACGGCGCTCAACGGCGTCGCTGACCAGCGCCGCGCGATCCGCTTTGGTCACGCACAGATAAATCTTTTCCTTGGTCACTTCAAGTTCGGTTCTCGATAACAGGTCGGGTGCCCCGCCGGAAATGGTGTGGGCCAAGTTCAAGGCCTCGCCGGTGACCCGTATCCATTCCATTTGCGTCATATTCAACAGGCCTAAAATGGGGCGAATCAAAGCATCCCCCAAATCACCGCCTTGGCGCACATAAAGGGTGGATGCAATCTTTGCCCGGTCCGAATGGTTTAAGCCCGCATAAGGGATGCGCAAGGCCCGTATAAAGGTGTGTTCGGCCCGATAATCGGAATGTTCGTTCCAACCAATATCACTCATCAAACAGGCCGCATAGCGCAGCCGTTTACGTGCTGGATCTTCATCAGGATACAACGGTTCCAACCATTCACGAATTTCGCTGCCGTGCAAAGCAAACCGCCCGGTGCGTTCGACCATGGTTTTACAAGCGCTGATCAACGGGTCTTGACGGCGCATATGATCGGGCAAGGCTGTCAACAACACCCCTTCGCGCATACCGAATCCTGAAAACTGCAAGTTTTTTGCCTCGGTCGCGATCAACAAGCCTTCTAAGGCGGCAGCGGCAAACGGTAAGGTATCAAGGCGTTTTTTTGGAATCCCCGGAATCAGTTGCAACGAATGACGCCCGGCCCCGCTAATCAGGTGCAAAATCCCCTTCGCCGCCTCGCCGTCCATGGCAAAGTTATCAACCACATGTAATGGATGACTGGTCTGGTCAATCAAAATTCTGGCAATTGCACGCCACGACCCCCCAGCCGCATACAACGTGCGCCCTTTCACTTTTTTCAGCCAACTCAGTTTTGACAACGAATCCGCAACCAAGGTGCGGGCGCGTGCAGGGTCGCCATCGGAAATTTCACTTAAACGCAAATGACCAAGACCAAAGGTCGCAGATTTGCTGAATTCGCCAGATTCAAGCCCCACCAAATCCAAGCTGCCGCCGCCCAAATCACCGATCACGCCGTCCGCATCGGGAACCCCCATCAACAGCCCAAGGGCCGCATATTTGGCTTCATCTTCACCGCTGAGAACTTTGATTTTAATGCCCAAGGTGTCGTGAACTTTGGTGATAAAGTCCGGGCCGTCTTGGGCATCGCGAACCGCCGCCGTCGCCACCATGTCCAAAGTGACCACCCCCATGGCATTGGCCAGTCCAACAAACCGTCGCAAACAGCGCAAGGCACACTTAACGCCGTCGGGATTCAACCGCCCACTTTCGCCCAAGCCTCGCCCCAACGCGCATTGAGATTTTTCATTGTACATGGGGATCGGCAACCGCATGGGCGCGTCATAAACCACCATGCGCACAGAGTTAGAGCCAATATCCACCACCGCTACGCGTCCAGATGGCAAGCCGGGTTTGACAATGATTTCATTACTCATAGACATAGATCCGATATTATATGGATTTTGGTTTTGGTTTTGGTCTGGACCTGAGCGTGAGCTTGGGTGCGGGCTTGAGCTTAGGCGCGGCCTTAGGTGTTGGTTTGGGTTTGGGTTTTGGTTTTGGTTTGGATTTGTTTTTTGCTTTGGATCTGTTTTTGATTTTTTCAGGACCAGAGCCTCGTCCCGATAAACTGGCATTGTTCATCAGGTAATGATGAACATTAACGCCGCTATCGTTTTTAACGCGGATATAATTGCCATCACTGCCAAGCGTCCAGCTGTGCGCGGTATCTTTGAGGTTAAAGACAAAAATTTCATCCAAAATTTGCCGATGAACCGTTAGATTTTCGATGGGCACCAAGGTTTCCACTCGACGGTCTAAGTTCCTTGGCATCCAGTCTGCAGATGAAATGTACATTTTTGCTTCGCGAGACGGCAGGTCCTGACCATTGGCAAAGGCCATCACACGGGCATGTTCCAAAAACCGCCCGACGATACTTTTAACACGGATATTTTCACTCAATCCCTTAACACCGGGACGTAAACAACAAATACCTCGGATCACCAATTCAATTTTGACGCCCGCATTCGACGCCTTATACAGGGCATCAATCAGCGCCACATCAACCACGGAATTCATTTTGGCCCAAATCCCTGCCGGTTTTCCGGCTTTGGCATTGGCGATTTCCGTATCGATGTGATCCAACAAGGACGCGCGCAAGGTATACGGAGAAAATTCAAGCTTTTCCATGCCTTCCGGTTTGGCATAGCCCGTCATGTAATTGAACAGACGGGTTGCATCCGCGCACAGGGCTGGGTCGCAGGTGAACAATGACAAATCGGTATAAACCTTGGCCGTAACCGGGTGATAGTTTCCGGTGCCGTAATGGACATACGAGCGCAAGCCTTGGCCTTCTCGGCGCACCACCAAGTTCACCTTGGCATGGGTTTTTTTATCGACGAAACCATAAATCACCTGGACGCCAGCGCGCTCTAAATCACGCGCCCAGCGAATGTTGGCTTCTTCATCAAATCGGGCTTTCAATTCGACCATTGCGGTGACGGATTTTCCAGCCTCGGCGGCTTCGATCAAGGCCTCGACAATGGGGCTATCATTCGATGTGCGGTACAAGGTTTGCTTAATCGCCACCACCTTGGGGTCACGCGCGGCTTGGCGCACAAACTGCACCACCACATCAAAACTTTCATAAGGGTGGTGAACCAACAAATCTTTTTTGCGCACGGCTTCAAAGACATCTCCCCCAAAATCCAACACGCGATTGGGAAACCGCGCATGAAACGGTTCGAACTGAAGGTCTGGGCGTTCTTTGACGATCAGTTTTGACAGGTCAGCCATGCCCAAAATACCGCCCAAACGAAACATGTCATCTTCGTCTACGCCCGTGGCATCCATCACCAAGGCTTCAAGGTCAGTCGGCATGTCGGTGTTCACAGACAAGCGAATGACCGAACCGCGACGCCGCCGTTTTAACGCACTTTCAAAGGTCCGAACCAGATCTTCGGCCTCTTCATCAATTTCCATTTCACTGTCTCTGAGAATGCGGAAATTGGCGATTTGTATCGGGTCATAAGACGGGAACAGGCGGTCTAAAAACAACACCACCAATTCTTCGATGGGAATGAAGCGAATGGAAGCCCCAGGCAAGCGGACAAATCGGGCCAACAGGTGGGGAATTGGCAACAACGCACGCAACATTTGAGCAGATTTACGCTGTTTTAACAGCATCACCAAAGAAAAGCCTAAGTTCGGAATAAACGGAAACGGGTGTGCCGGATCAATCGCCAACGGGATCAAGACTGGAAATATATTGTCCATAAAATAGCTATCTAGCCATTTTTTATCCCGTACGGACAACTCAGACAGGCTCAGAACATTAATGCCTTCCTTGGTTAATTCTTCTTTTAACACCACCCAAATGCGCTGTTGTTCCACCATCAAACGCTGAGCGGCTAAATTGATCGCTTCCAATTGCTGGGTTGGGTTAAGCCCATCTTGGCTAATGGTCGCAACACCAGCCCGCTCTTGTCCTTTAAGGCCCGCCACCCGCACCATATAAAATTCGTCTAAGTTGGCGGCTGAGATGCTGAGAAAACGGACCCTTTCCAATAAAGGGTGCTGTTCATTCATGGCTTCTTCCAACACGCGCGTATTGAAAGACAGCCACGACAGCTCGCGATTATTGAAGCGTTCCGTGGACTTTAAAATGTTGGGTTGAACGGATTCAGTGGTCATGCGTTATATTCCAAATATATATTTGTTTGTATCATGTTAATCGCTTAACCAACGCTTGTCATGCTCACCTTTGCAAATATGAGCCTCAATTTGAAAATTTCATAAATAAGTCATTTTTGGGGGTTGTAATACCCGACTAAAGAGCTATATTAATAATAACTGAGTAAAACGCTACGTTATTAAGTGTTTGGAATTTCCCCCTCTCTAAACACTTCAGGCGTTATGATCAGATAAGGCCGCTAATCTCCCCCCAGATTAGCGGCCTTTTTTTATAAAGATCAGGAGTGTTCAAGAACCCGGCGTACCAACGGTTTTGTGATGGCTCTTTTTTCGGCCAAAGACAAAGTGTCAATTGCCCGGATCAACTCACCAACGCCCTGAAAGCTGCGGTCCATGCGTAACAGCATATAGGCCAGAACCTCTTGGCTCACGTTCACCTGGCGATCTGAAAATTGTTTGACGATCAAGGCCGTCAACAGGGCGTCATCGGGCGGCATGATTTCAGCCACCGTGGCGGTGTTTAGCCGTGAGCTTAAATCTTTTAAGGTGATCGCCCATCGCGCCGGGGCAGCCTCGGCGGTTATGAGGATTTTTTTTTGGTCTTCAACGGCGAGATTATAGAGATGCAGCAAGTCTTCTTCCAGGCCCGCATCCAAGAAATTTTGAACGTCTTCGACCACCACCGCCGTTTGCCCAGCCAGAACGGCGTCGGCATCGCTGCTTTGCAAATGCTCAGGCGTGAGCACAAAAGCCCTTGATTGAGCCAGAAACACGTTGGCGAGATGGCTTTTCCCAGCCCCTTTAGGACCGACAATCACCAGCACCGGTTGGGGCCAGTTTGGCCACAACTCAACCCATTTCACAGCTTCTTCATTGGAAGGTGCGACCAGGAAATCTTCACCGTTTAACGCCGGACGGTGGGCAAAATCAAAAGGAATTTGGGTCACGATCACTCATCCGTATAGAGGCTGCTTTTCAGATAGCGGCCAATGGAAAAACGCACCAAAACGCCGATCACCGAAGCCAACGGCACCGCCAACAAAACGCCCGTAAAACCAAACAACGCCGCCCCGGTCATCAAAGCAAAAATGATCCACACCGGATGCAAACCAACCCGCCCGCCGACCAAATTTGGGGTCAACACAGCGGCATCCAAGGTTTGCCCCCCGGCAAAAACAGCGGCCACCAAAACAAACGATGTCAGGTCGCTAAATTGCATCAAGGCCACCCCAAAGGCGACCAGCAAGCCGATCAACATGCCAACATATGGAACGAACGCCATCAACCCGGTGCCCAGCCCGATCAACAAACCAAAATCAAGCCCCACCAAGGTCAACCCGGTGGCATAAATGGCCCCCAACGCCAGACAGACGGTCGCTTGACCGCGCACAAAGCCGGCTATGGTTTCATCAATTTCTTTAAACTGTTCGCGAATGATCGTTGCAGAGCCAAGCGGCAAAAGACCATTCACCTTGGCCACCAAAACATCCCAATCCCGCAGCAGGAAAAAGGCCACGACGGGCATAATGAACAACATCGAAAGCGTATTAACGAACGCCTTACCCCCTAAAAATAGGCTTTTCAAGACGTCGCCCAACCACGACACAGCGCCCCCGGCAAAAATTCCAGCATTGTCTTTCAACGCTTGCATTTCGGACACACCCAACTGAGTTTGCAAGCGTTCCAAAAGCGGTTCGACCAACCCACGCGCAGCCTCTACGACGTGCGGAATTGACGAAATAAGCCCCGTGACTTGCGCTTGCAACAAGGGGAATAAGGCCACACCGCTACCCGCCACAATGGCGAAAAATGTTAAAAGAATCAAAGCCGTAGCCGCAGATCGTGATTTCACGATAGCCTCAACGCGGTCCGCCAAAGGGTCCAAGAAATAGGCCACCGCAAGCCCCGCAACGAACGGCATCAGCACCCCCGACAACACATAAAGTGCCGTCAAAAAAAGCAGCAATCCGCACAGCCAAAACCACATTTGGGTTTGTCGTAGGGTGGCTTTGTTGTTGTCGCCGCTCATTCTTTTTCCTCCACCTGACTTGCGCGCTTAAGGCAGGTCCCTGCATAGGCAAATCCTGACACCACCGTTGTGACAGCGGTTATCAGCACCAAAACATCCAAGGCATCCGCCCATAGACCGCCAACATCAGCCCCCCCGTACCCGACATTGGCCATCACCACCGCTGCCAGCACGATTTGCATCACCGTGTTCACTTTGCTCACCATCAAGGGCTGCATGGTAAGCGAATGTGTGAGGGTTTCAAGCAACAACGCACCGCCAACGATTGCAATGTCACGAAACACCACCAAAATCACCAACCAACTGGCAACATACCCTTCCAGTCCAAGGCTAATATATATGGACACCAGCAGCGCTTTGTCGGCCAAGGGATCTAGGTATTTGCCAAGTTCCGTTTCCATGTCAAAGCGCTTGGCAATGAAACCATCCAAAGCATCCGACACCCCCGCCGCGACAAACACCCAAAAGGCGTACAGCAACAGGCCTTCCATGATCAACCAAATGGTCAAGGGCACGGCCGCAATGCGCGACAATGTAATCAAGTTGGGAAGATTGCGCGTCAAATAGGTCACGGGGCGGGTTGCGCCGTACGTCTAAGGCCTAAGTACCAATTGCTGGCCTCTTCCCACAACACCAAGTCGGCTTGATCTAACGACAACGCCAATTGTTCGGCATCGCCGATGAAGTTAAGATTCAAATGAACTTCTCCTTGGCGCATCAAGACAACTTCGGCACGGCGGACGATCGCCACCCCATTCAACCGATCGCGCACCCGCACCCAATCTTTCAAAGAGTTCACCCGCACTTGCAACGGCAACACCTGAACTTGGCCGGCTTGAATCAAGTTGTCTTCTTTCCAATTGTCTTCGACTTGGGTTTTCAGTTGCAAAGCCCCACGACGCAGCAAGTTTTCGGTGGTTTCGCCCGCGATTGCGGTAAAGTTTTTCACCACCGTGTGTTCTTGCAAGGCCGATCCAAAACGGGTCAGATACACTTCCAATTCCGGCTGTCCATAACCGCCATCTCTGCGCAAAATGCCATGAGCCACCACCACGTCACCCGTGGCGTAGCGCTTGGCGATTTCGTCTAAACGTTGAACGTCCCCTTCAATGGCTTGTTCGGCCCCAATGGTGCGCACATCTTGAAGGTCGCCCACGGCCAACACCATCGGCACCAACCCATCCCCGCCGCCTTGACCCAATCCATCCCACGCGCTGCGCCATGGATTGGGATCATCGAACAACAACAACGCCCCGGCGTCTTGAAACACGGGTAACATCAGCACCGGTTTCGAAGCCGTTTCAGCATAAGGAATGGCATAATTATCCAACAAATTCCTGATGGCGGGGGCGCGAAAGTGATAAATCATATTGGCGATATAGCGCACCGAAGAGGCTTTTTCATCCGTCACAGAAAAGTCGAGAATCATTTCGCGGATGCGGTTGGGCGACAACGTTGGCAAACGGTCATGATAGGCGCTTAAGGTCAAGCGCTTAAGAAGCGTCGTAAAGGCTAATTCTTGACCTTGAGCTTGTGCCAAAACCCGCGCGGCTTGTGCCGAATCGGCGGTTACATCAACCGAGATGCCCGGCACTTCGAACAAAAGCGGCGGTTCCGCATGGGCCAACGGCGCAAACAAGGTCAAAGCCAACAGGCCGACACTTACGCTTAACCCCTTGCACAGCCCCACAAACACCTTAAATGTCTTCACTTGCATCACGTCCTTAATCGATCTCTTCTCGGTCAACCTATTTTGCAGCATTGCATTGCGCACCGGAATGCTTATTTTCACCATGTTGGCACTGGTTTTACCACGTTGAGCCATCAATACCAGAGCGGCGTGCAAAATCACCCGCAAGGAGGCTGTTATTTCCGGTGCAAGTTATAAAGACGCAGGCGTAGATATTGACGCGGGCAACGAACTGGTCGAAGCCATCAAGGGCGACGCTAAATCCACCACACGCCCCGGCGTCATGGCGGGTCTGGGCGGTTTTGGGGCGATGTTTGACTTAAAGAACGCGGGCTATGAAGACCCAATTTTGGTTTCCGGCACCGACGGCGTCGGGACCAAGCTTAAAGTCGCCATTTGTACGGGCAAGCACGACACCGTGGGCATCGACTTGGTCGCCATGTGTGTCAACGACTTGGTGGTCCAAGGCGCGGAACCGCTGTTCTTTTTAGATTATTACGCCATGGGAAAACTGAACATTGAAGCCGGCAAAGCCATCATTTCCGGTATTGCCGAAGGCTGTCGCCAAGCCGGTTGCGCGCTGATCGGCGGCGAAACCGCCGAAATGCCCGGCATGTACGGCGGTGGCGACTATGATTTGGCAGGCTTCAGCGTTGGGGCCGTCGAACGTTCCGAAGTTCTCACCGGAGCCGATGTTGGCGAAGGCGATGTGATTTTGGGCCTCGCCTCCAGCGGTCTGCATTCCAACGGCTTTTCTCTGGTCCGCAAAGTTGTGTCCGACGCGGTGATTGGCGGCGCCGCCGAAACCAAAATTGAAGCCGCCGTGCGCGATCACATCGTTGACCGTGCGCGTCTGGCCTATGAAATCGAAGCCCCCTTTGCGCCGGGTCAAAAACTGGGCGAAGCGTTGCTGGTTCCGACCCGCATTTACGTTAAATCGTGTCTGAAGGCGATCAAGGCGGGTGGGGTCCATGCCCTGTCGCACATCACGGGCGGCGGCATTTTAGAAAACATTCCGCGCGTCTTGCCCGACACATTAGCCGCCCACGTCGATGCCACATCTTGGCAAACCTTGCCCGTGTTTAAGTGGCTGCAAAAAGAAGGCAACATCAACGCCACCGAAATGGCGCGCACCTTTAACTGCGGCATCGGCATGGCCGTCGTGGTCGAAGCCTCGCGCGCCCAAGCCCTCAAAGACATTTTCGAGAGCGAAGGCGAAACGGTCTATGAAATCGGCCGCATTGTCGCGCGCCCCAAAGGCAACGATGGTGTTATTTTGGACCACGCCGAACAGGCTTGGGGCTAATGACGATGAAGGTAGCGGTCCTCATATCGGGACGCGGGTCTAACTTACAAGCGTTGATCGACGCTTGCAAAGACGAGGCCTTTCCAGCCGAAATCGTCTTGGTGTTGTCTAACAAAGACGGCGTACAAGGGCTCGAACGCGCCAAAGTCGCCGATATCCCCACCGCCAGTCTCAGTCACAAAGACTTCGATAGCCGCGCAAGTTTCGATGCAGAAATGAGCGACATCATCACCGCTTCGGGGGCCGACTTTGTCTGTCTGGCGGGCTATATGCGTTTGTTGTCCGATGACTTTGTCCGCACGTGGCGCGACAAACTGATCAATATTCACCCGTCCCTATTGCCCATGTTTAAAGGTCTCCATGTCCACGAACAGGCTTTGGAAGCCGGGGTGCGGTTTTCCGGTTGCACGGTCCATTTCGTGCGCCCCGCCATGGACGAAGGCCCCATTGTCGCCCAAGCCGTGGTGCCGGTCTTGGCGAACGACACGCCAGACAGCCTCGCCGAACGCATCTTAGAACAGGAACACGCGCTGTATCCGTTGGCACTTAAGCTCATTGCCGAAGGCCGGGTCAGAGTATCGGCCGAACGCGTACTTGTTGAAGATCAGCAATCCCCCAGCACCGCCCTTCTTAACCCCGAAGGCTAACCCATTGGTGTCACGTGCGCCCTCCTGTCGTGAAGACGTGCATGTCCTGCGTGGTGACGACGTGGCCGAGTTTTGAGGGGGTTGCCTGACGGCTGCTTTAAGGTGCTTAGCAGACACCATTAAGGACTGGTGGTTACGTCTGCTTGTGACCCCAAGGGGACGTTTTCTACGGTTTTTCTAATGGAATGGTAACGGGCTTAGTCGGCATTGGCACTTCATGGCAACTCAAAGCCCACTGATCACCGGGCGTACGCAACCACTGGTCTTGGGCAGAGATATCGGCACCGCTGATAAGTAAAAAGGAGACCAGTGGTGCGTTACAATACATTGATGCTAGATGTAACGGGGTTCGTCTCTGTGGATCCGATGCGTTTATATTTGCACCCGCATCAAGCAACGCACGAGAAATATCTTTTCCAAGAGTTTTAGTCAGTGGTGTCCCAACATGTGTACTCTTGGCGTTTACATCAGCACCATGTTCGATCAGCATTTCAACAATTTGCTGATTACGAGCATCAAAAGTAGCTATATGAAGTGCGGTGGATCCTAACTCTCTTGTGAGCGTCGGATCAGCACCAGCCTTGAGGAGAGCCCCTACAATATCCTCATGGTTCCGTTTTGTAGCAATCATAAGGGCAGTTAACCCTTTACCCTTGGTTCCGTCAAATTCGGAGATTTGGGCATCAAGCTCCCCTAGACCTGAAGACAGCACTTTTTCCACGATGGATTTCTGTCCAGTCATCACAGCAAGGTGCAGTAGGGGATAACCATCAGCTTGAGCCGTATCGATATTACCCCCGTGTCTGATGAGATAGCTGATAACGATACGACGGTCTAAAACTAAAGCTGAACGAAAGGGTGTCGCAGTTTTAACATGTGGATTTTTCAAATCTGCGTTTGGGTTTGCACCCGCTTTAATAAGGCGCTTAACAATAGGCAAGCTTCCACGATGCGCCCCCCAATTTAGGGCTCTTGTTAGCGGGGTATCTGGATGATTATTAAGAATACGATTTAAAGTGTGAAGATCACCGTGCCGGGCAGCATTATTTATAATATCTTCGGGTGCGCCTTGATTCGGGACTGCGCCTTGTCTCAGATTAAGAATTGAAGCGAAAGGGTCAAAGCTTGGAACTTCTGACCTGAGGTCGGCAATGCGTTGTTCGTATTGAGCCATAATACAAAGCGCCGCCTGAAATTGGTCAGTAGATCTAGCATCAATTTTTCTTGGGATACGGCAACCGGCCCCGCGTTCAGCAAGCCATTTTAGTTGTTCGTCTCGAAACATTTGTGGGTTGCTGACATGTTGAAGCACCTTGGCATAGGCTTCTGACATTGTTTTATCAAGTTGACCTAGATGAGAAATAACAGACCTATGGCAAATAAATAAATCAACTCCTTTCGTCGCTTCTGAGCAATCAAAACTCGGACTATAATCTGTCTTGATGTGCTCACCTGCTTCAGCGCGAGTGGTGATCAATGATCCAACAAGCACCGCAATGACGAAAATACGTAAAATCATATTTATACCTTTTCATTTGCACCATAACGACTTTATGGCAAATCCTATGGTAGCATAACAAACATGTGGCATGTCTCAAAACATAATGAGCAGCATCTCCTAAACTATGACATTTTGTTTTTTACAACAGAGAATATGTATGTCCGCTTCTGGCTATAAGCAGCCCTCATTAAGATTTGGCAGTTCGGACTGCTTTTTTCCCATCATAATCATTGGGGGGGGACCGTGAATAACGGATGCGAGGTTCCAAACAGAACGCAGCGAATGCACCTCAATTGAGTCAAGGCTAGCTCTTTTTGTTTAACGGTGTGCGCGTTACACACCACAGCGCCCAACCAAGTACCAGCGGTCCGATCGGCAGGCTCAACAGCTTGATGGCAGGCGGCACCATGAACGGCAACATCAACACCAAGACCAAGGCCAAACCTTCCCAAGGCCGCCATTCACCGTCTTTCAGCCGCCACGCAAACACCACCAAAATCACGACAAAGTCATAATCTAGGAAATACGGTGTGGCCAAAAAAGTCGCCAACACCAAAGCTGTCGCTTTGACACTGACAAGGGCTGAACTGCGCCAACTTATGAACACAGCCAAGGCCGCAACCATTGTGACGACGACTTGAAAAAGCCCCGCGAAGTGCGAGTCCACCCCCACCACGCGCAAGGCCAGGTACGGCGTGGGCATACGATGCCAATTGACGTCATCTTGGGTCAAAACCACTTGGTTGATCAAACTCATGCGCTCTACAAAATCAAACCAAATATGCCCGCCAAACCAAACACTTGAGATCACAATCAGGGCCACCACCGTCACCGCCGCCGCCCCAAAGGCCCGCCAATGTCCGCCCGCGATCAAGGCCACGGGGATCAGCAACCCCAATTGCGGTTTAAACGACAAGGCCCCCAACAGCACCCCGGCCAAAATTGGCGAGCTTTCCAGCACCAACAAGCCACCGCCCAAAAACACCGCGCTCAACGCCCCGTTTTGTCCATACAGGGCATTCACAAAAACCGCAGGAGACGCAGCAACAGCCCAAAGGGCAGACCGCCAGCTTCCCAACAAGGACTTAATCATTAAGAAAAGAGCTAGCCAGCCAGAAACAGTCCAAAAAATAAGGGCAGGTATGAATGGTAAAAAGGCTAACGGCACCGACAGCAACAGCCAATTCGGGGGATAGCTATAATTATAGGGCTCTAACTTGGTCCCGGCGAAGCTTTCCAAGGCCTGTAAAAAAACCTTCAGGTCATAGACATCAGAGGCCTGCCCAGACAGGGCAAACTTAGCCCCCATCCAATAATTGATAAAATCCTCGCCAATCACTTTGCCAATGCCATTGGTCAGGCCAACGTCCAAATAGACCGAAAACGCCAGCATCAAGACAGGCACCGCCGCCAGCGCCCACATGCGAACGGTCAAAGCCGCACGCGGATGCGCCAACCACGCCGAACTGCGGAGGCTTTGTTTAAGAGCAAAAAGGATTGTCTGATCTGTCATCGTGTTGGAAATGTTACCTTAAATATTAATAAAAAGAAGCAAAAGGATAGTCTCGAAAAAAGAATGTGAACCTGATATATTGCCAAGTCGGATTCCTGCTTTTGGGTTTCCTCACTTTCTCTCTCGCTTATTTTCTCTGCTCCTCCGCCTTTCTGGGAACGGTCAGGCCTTTTTTAGTATAGGTTTTTAATGCATCTTAGAAGCTGGCAACAAGAAATCGTCGACAAGTTCCCGTCGATCATTACCCAATACCGCCGATTCATCCTGAAAGCACCAACGGGTGCGGGTAAAACCGTGCTCGCGAGCGAAATCATCGAACGGTTCTATAAAGACCAAAAGATTATCGTGCTGTGCCACCGACTGGTGCTGTTAGAACAACTGGAATCGGCCCTAAGCAAAAAACACAATGTTCGCAAATTAGAGGCTTCGGATACGGGCCATGCCTTCGAGGGATACGACATCTTACTTTCGACCAACATGCGCGCCAAAGAAATGTTGGCGGATGCCATTTCCAAGGCTGACCTTATCATTGTCGATGAAGCTCATCGCGTATCGCCCAATGGTGTGGCCTACAAACGAATCATAGATAATTTTAACGAGAACGGCAAAAAGGGTGCTCACTTTATTGGCCTGACGGCCTCGCCTGAGCGCAATACAAATGATCAGCGCGACCAGCTCAACCTTGCTTTCGACGCCATTATCGATTGCGCAAATATCGACGACCTCATTGAAGAAGGCGTTTTGGTAAAGCCGATCTACCGTCCCCATTTTGTGCACGATTTGGATCTCACCAAAATCGACATCAGTTCCGGTGATTTTCCGGTCACAAAACTAGCCCCCGCTATCATTAAGTCTTCCATGATCGATTATGCGACCTGGAGCTATAACGAAGAGCGTTTGAAGGTTACCGGAGCCCCCATATCGGCTTGGTTTTGCGCCGATATCAGTGTGGCAAATGCGACGCTCGATAAAATTTTAGAATTTGGCATCAAGGCCGAAATCATCACCGCTGGGACTCCGATCAAAGAGCGGATGCAGCTTTTGGCCCAGCACGAAAGAGGTGAAATTGAAGCCATGGTCTCGGTCGGCGTATTGGCCGAAGGATGGGATAACCCCAACTGTAATATTATTGTCCACCTTCGCCCGACCTTATCAAAAGTTTTGTGGGGACAATCGGTGGGGCGTGGATTGCGTTCGGCACCGGGCAAAGAGACCTGCACGGTCATTGATGTGAGCTCAAACTGGAGCACCTTTGGTCCGGTGGAAAAGTTGAAATGGAGTCTTTGGAGCAATCGACGGTCCAACCTGCAATTCATGAACCGATTCAATTGGATCGGTCAACAACATGACGACGAAGACAACAGTGAGACCTATCTGCTTTGCAAAAGCGAATTGGCCAACAAAACCCGGTGCTCACACATTTACAAAAAAGGCGCCCATACCGACGATACCTGCCCAATCTGCGGAACCTATGCGGCGACCGATATATACAAAGAACAGAAACTCGACAGTTCGCTGAACGAAAGCGGGTTGCATCATCTGTTCTTTGAGCGGGTCCCGAAAGTTTATGAAGAAATGAACGTGTCTGTTTGGGAAAGCCTTGGCGGAACGGCCTGGAAGTCGGCGACCGACAAAGAGAAGGTGTTCCTCGCCTTCTGCATGGCATTCGCAGAGGTGTCTGGTGATGAAACACATTCAGAAACGGATTATTGGGACGCCGCCCTGGCCGCAGAAGCGCATATCCGCACCTATCTGGTGAAGCATAAATTCCAGGTGAAAAAACAAGAAGACTTTGAACTGTCGCTCATCGCAGATGGCATGCTTGCCGGCAAAAAAATCCGCACCTTACAAGCGCACTATGGAATTTCACTTTGCGGCACCGTGTTTCAAACACACACGCCCGCAGAAAGTGAGCGCAAGTACCAAAAGGCCATCAAAATCGCGGAAAGGCTCGCCATACTCGGCTGTTCATCACAGGACAATCTGCCCTATTTCAACGCCGACGATGTTGTGTAGAACGGCACAAACCTCCTTGGTTTTCCGGCGCAGATAAAGAACCGTCACGCTTTCGTGGCGACGATAAACACGGCCTCGTTCTTATTTGGCTGCCATTGGTGGTCAATCTTAAAACCAGCCTCCATCAGGCTGCCGACAAGCTCATCAACCGTGAAAAACTGCACCAAAGGGAGCAACCCGAAAAACCGCCCAATGGACAAAACAACTTTCAACAGGGCCATTGTCCCCCCAAGACAGGTTGTCGAGGTGACAAATATGCCGCCGGGTTTCAGCATCTTATGGACTTTTGTGAGGACGGCTTCTTTGTTTTCCAACAGGTGAAGGATACTGTACCCCATAACAGCATCATAAGTTGCATCCGTCGCGTTTAGCTCATCAATACTCGCTTGTTCGAAGGTTATGTTCTTTACCTGACTTTCTTCAGCCTTGGCCTGTGCAATCTCAAGCATCTTTTTGGATATATCGATGGCTTGGATATGCCTTACAAAAGGGGCATGGATAATAGCCGTGGTTCCGGTGCCACAGCCAAACTCTAAAACCTCCATCTCTGGTTTTAGATAGCCTTGCGTGACTTGCAACTTTTTTTGATATGCCGCTTCATCGGCAACGGGCCGCTTGGCATATCCTGCTGCATGTCGGTCCCAAAATGGACTGCGTTTTGCCATGGTCTTCTCCAAAGGCTTACCAAACCGTTCAATACATTCCGCGTCTAACGCCCTGGGGTCATCGTAAGCTTATGGGTCTTTAGGTGTCGAATGAAAGCAAAAAGGCTTATGGCTCCGATGCCCAACTCAAGGGCTGCTGCCGCAACGAGGCTCATGTCCGGCGAGCCGTCCAAGGCAAGGCTCAAAAGGCGCGATAGCCCATAGGACACATAAACAGTACACGACGTTATTGCCGAAGCAAAAGTAAGCTCTGACCAGATCGCGCCTAATGCGATCATCAGCCCAAGACCCAGCAAAGCACCGCCAGATGCTCGTATCTCGCTCATCTGGCTTGCATTGTTACCCAGTTCCATCCCGTATGATGCATAGAAAAGCTCAGGCATGAAGAGAATGGCACCGCCAACACTGAACGCAACAAGCCCACTGACGAGCAATACCGAAATAAGCAAACGTGAAGTCTTCATTGTCTTTCGTCTCCTTGTTTTAAGCGGCGCCCCGGCTCATTGGCCGGGACGGTCCAGGTTCCAAGCCCCCGAATCCGAGGCGATGTGACAGAATTCAGAAAAATCACGGGGCTCGCGACCGAGCGCTCGCTGAACGCCATCCCCCAGCCACGCGTTGCGACCATCCAGAACCTCGCGGCAGATGCCCGTAAAAACATCCGCAATCATTTGGCCGCCGACCTCTGTCATGGTGGCATGAAATTGATCGAACGTGATCGGGGTATAACGAACTTCGCGTTTGCTACTGTCCGACAAAATTTGAGCGACATCGGTAAAATTCAACAGACGCGGCCCCGTAATTTCGTAAAGTTCACCCGAATGGCGGTCTTCGGTGAGCGCCGCGACCGCCACATCGGCAATATCATCAACATCAACGATGGGTTCAAACACGTCCCCTGCTGGCAAGGGAATCACACCGCCCAACATAGGATCAAGAAGATAGCCTTCGCTAAAGTTTTGGGCGAACCACGAGGCTCGGATCAGGGTGAAGTCCAACGAGCACCTGCGCACGATGTCTTCGCAACGTTGTGCATGGGTTTCGCCCCGACCGGACAACAGCACCAAGCGCTTGACGCCCGCCGCCACCGCACATTCTGTCAGCGCTTTTATTTTTTCCGGCGCGCCAGGAAAGGCTAAATCTGGGAAGTACGAAATATAGGCCGCCGACACACCGCTGAGCGCTTTGACCCAAGTCTCAGGCCGATCCCAATCAAAGGGAATTTTTGAATTGCGCGATCCGCGACGAACGTTGTAGCCGCGTTCGTCAAGGCGCTGGGCAACGCGGCGCCCCGTTTTACCTGTTGACCCGATAACCAAAATAAGAGGCGATTGCATGAGACTTCTCCTGTACTGAAATTGAACATGCATTGAATTTAAAGCCACAAAACAGGACTAACAATGATTATATATCCATATTTATATGCAGATCGTCCAACTTACTGGATTTATAGATAATGACTTGATATAGTGAAGCAATGACAAAACCTGACCCATTGCTTCCAGAAGCAGCTGACCCCTTAGGCGAAACGCTGCACATGCTCCGTTTGACCGGCACGTTGTATTGTCGGGGTGAATTTACAGCGCCCTTCGCCATCGCAATCCCCAAGTTTAAAGGCGTGATGACATTCCTTGTTGTGACGTCCGGGCGTTGCTGGCTACAAATCGAAGGCGGTGAACCCCGCCTGCTCGAACAAGGCAGCCTTGCGCTGATTGCGCATGGCCAGCCCCACATCGTCAGCAGCAGCCCGGAAGTTCCTGCAGAACCCCTGTTCGATCTGCCCGTCGAAAAAGTCAGCGAACGATACGAACATATGCGCTACGGCGGTGGCGGTGAGCTTACGCGGACCATGTACGGTGTGGTCCGCTTTGATGATGTCGCCGCCCAGCACTTGATCAAGCTTCTGCCGGATGTCATTCAAATCGATAGTTGGGGGGATGATGCCAGCGGCTGGCTGCAAAGCACATTACGTTTCATTGCCAGTGAGGCTGCCCAGCTAAAGCCAGGCGGAGAAACCGTGATCACGCGCCTGGCTGACGTGGTTATCATCCAAGCCATCCGCTCTTGGATCGACCGCTCGCCCGAGGCCGCTCAGGGCTGGCTGGCCGCTTTGCGTGACAACCAGATTGGCCGCGCCTTGGCCTTAATTCACCGGGCACCGGAACGGGACTGGAACGTAGAGTCCCTTTCTGACGAAGCTAGCATGTCAAGATCAGCCTTCTCGGCCCGGTTTACCAAGATGGTCGGATCTTCACCGGGGCGCTATCTAACAGAGTGGCGTATGCAAGTGGCACGGACACGATTGCTGGAAAGCGCTGTCCCACTGTCCGTGGTCTCTTTTGAACTGGGCTATCAATCCGAAGCGGCCTTCTGTCGGGCCTTTAAGCGTATGTTCGGTGTTTCCCCAGGAAGTCTGCGCCGAACGGGGATTATATCCCCGATGGCGACTGTGCGCTAACAGCCTGCTTGCAGGCCCCCAAATCTGACTCTAGAATTTATGCTGGGCGTGGTAACTGCGCCGAAACTCCTCAATCAGCACATGGATTTCATCTTCCGGGGTGTTGACCTTAAGCAAAGCCGCGTGAGAAAGTTCCATGCTGGTCTCTAATGTATCTGAGACCACCACGTCAACGCCCAGAGCTTTGAGCCTTTCGCACTGTTCGCGACTGTGCCCACGGGCAAGCACCGCGAGTTCAGGGAAGTTGTCTTTTAATGTGGATGCAAGTTGTTCCGTCACTTCGAAGTCATCCAAGGCGATGATGGCTATGCGTGCCTCTTCGGCACCCATCGTTTTTAAGACGCCCGGTCTTTCAGCATCGCCATAGAACACGGGACGTCCTTTGGCATGTTCTTGCGCAACCCGTTTCGAATTGTTGTCGATTGCTGAAAACGGAACCTCTGCCAATTCAAAGATACGACCGATCTTGTGGCCGACCCGACCGAAGCCAATGATGAGAACATGTGGAGAAGTCTGCTCTTTTTCGGTCGCTTGGGCTGAGGCCAAAACATGTTCTTTTTCGCCAATTTTCTTAATGACCAACGCCAACCGGGCCAAAAAGGGTGTCACCAGCATACTGAGCATCACCACCAAAAGAAGCTGTTGAAACAAAACCTCGTCCAAGAGGCCTGCCCCGAGCGAAACCGTAAAGATAACAAGCGCAAATTCCCCACTTTGTGCAAGCAGCAGAGAAACGGATAAGGCTGCATGCCCAGAAACCCCAAACAAGCGGGCCAAAGGCCAGATCACAATGGCTTTCAGGGCAATTAAGGCCACAACAAAACTGAGTATAAACAAGGGGTTTTGGAAAAGTTGAGCAAGATCCAACGTCATGCCCATCGACATAAAAAACAATCCAAGCAACAACCCCCGAAAAGGCTGTGTTTCGGCAATGACCTGATGGCGAAAGGAAGAATCGGCAACCAGCAATCCAGCCAGAAAGGCCCCCATAGCCATAGAAAGCCCAACGTGTTCCATCAACAAAGCAGCCCCCAGAACGAGCAGCACGGCAGATGCGGTAAAGACCTCAGGGTTATGTGACTTCGCCACACGGTGAAAGATCGGCTGTAACAGATAGCGACCAACTAAGATAACGAGGCCAATGATAAGGGCGGCTTCCCCCAAGGCGATGAATATATCTTCAGTCAAATTCAGGGTCGGCAGGGTGAGCAAAGACACCAGAGCCAGCAAGGGGACAACGGACAAATCCTGAAGCAAGAGGATGGCAATGGAAGTACGCCCTGGTTCCGAGGTCAGAATCTTATTTTCGGTGAGCAACTGGAGGACGAACGCCGTAGAAGACAAGGCCAAGGACGGACCAATAAGAATGGCCGCCCTAAGCGGAATACCAAACAAATAGTGGGTGACCGCAACAAGAACAGCACTGGTGAAGAGAACTTGAAGCGTGCCCAGACCAAACAACAATCTTCTCATCATCCAAAGGCGCGTGGGGTTCAGTTCAATGCCAATGATAAAGAGCAGCAGAACGACACCAAGTTCTGCGAACTGACTGACCTCCTCGACATTTCCGATAAGCTCAAGTCCATAGGGACCGACAACAACGCCAGCAATTACAAATCCGGGCACAGCCCCCATGCGCATGGATTGAAAAAGCGGAACGGCAACAACGGCAGCCGCAAGCAGGATAGAAATGTCCGTTAGGTAGTTAATTGTAGTCATCACAGATTCTCCCCACACTTCAACTCGATATTACTCCACAGCTTGATTATGTATACGACAAAAAGGTTTGAACGGGGTCAAGCTCGACCCACAGATTTATAGAGGCTATGGATCGCGACAGACCCTGTCTTTTCAGAAAGAAGAGTATTCGTTTGATAGGCTCGAACTTTGATCGTAAGGTTTTCTCAGACGCCATTTGGCGAGCACATTAAGGAATAAATCATGCAGATCGGTGTCCCCAAAGAAATTAAGAATTTTGAAAGCCGCATTGGCATGACCCCAGCCAACGTTCGGGAACTGACCAGCCACGGTCATAGCGTTCTCGTCGAAACCAACGCTGGCCTTGGCATTGGCAGTGATGACGATGTTTACCGTCAAGCCGGGGCCGAAATAGTCCCCACCGCAGCCGACGTTTTTGCCCGTGCCGATATGATCGTCAAGGTCAAAGAACCCCAGCCCGGCGAATGTAAAATGCTGCGTCCGGGCCAAATTTTATTCACTTACCTACACTTAGCCCCCGACCCCGAACAAGCCCGATTGTTAAAAGAGTCCGGATGCATTGCCATCGCCTATGAAACGGTGACCGATGCGCACGGCGGGCTACCGTTACTGGCCCCCATGAGCGAAGTTGCCGGACGCATGGCCGTTCAAGCCGCCGCCCGGTGCCTGGAAAATGTATGCGGGGGCAGTGGCATTTTGATGGGCGGCGTACCGGGTGTTCGGCCTGCCAAGGTCACCGTCATCGGGGGCGGCGTGGTCGGCACCAATGCGGCGCTTATGGCGTTGGGTCTGCACGCTGATGTCACGATTTTGGATCGCTCCCTGCCGCGCCTGCAAGAACTTGATGCGTTGTATGGCGATCGTTTACGCACGGTCTTTTCCAATCAGGAAAACTTGGAAGACCATGTGCTGAATTCTGACGTGGTGATCGGCGCGGTGCTCATCCCCGGTGCCTCTGCGCCCAAACTGGTAACCAAAGACATGCTGGGCAAAATGCGCACAGGGTCTGTTTTGGTTGATGTCGCGATTGATCAGGGTGGGTGCTTTGAAACATCAAAGGCCACCACCCATGCCGACCCCATCTATAACGTCGATGGCATTGTTCATTATTGCGTCGCCAACATGCCCGGTGCTGTGGCGCATACCTCTGCGTTTGCGCTCAACAATGCCACCCTGCCTTTTATCATGCAGTTAGCAAACAAAGGTTGGAAAGAGGCCTTGCGGGCAAACGCGCATTTGCTCAATGGGCTCAACGTTGTGGACGGGCAGATCACCCATGAAGCCGTCGCCATTGCCTTGGATGATGCCTACACACCCGCCATTAACACCTTGAATTAACAGACAATACATCGACTAGTAGGCATCTAAGTTGCCACCATCAATATCTAAGGAGTGACGCCAGAACTGATCATCGTGATCAAACAGGCGGTACGTACCGCGTGGCCCCCACGATCCAGCGCTGTAGGTGTTGATGAAATCACGTTCCATCGCCCAAACTTTTAAGATGGGGTCAACGACTCGCCACGCCCATTCCACTTCGTCAAAGCGCAAGAACAAAGAATGGTCGCCTTCCATGGCGTCCAACAACAAGCCCTCATAGGCGTCATAGTCTTCCTCATCGCCTTTGCGGTAGGTGGCATCCAAGCTTAACGTGCGGGTTTGCAGCTCGAGGCCTGGGACCTTGACCTGGATTTCCATTTTCAAGCAATCATCAGGCTGAATACCCAACATGATCCAATTGGGCCGGGGCGGTTCGCGCCGAGTGGATCGCAACAAATCCTGGGGTGGATTTTTAAAACGAATCATAATTGCCGAAGCATTCTCGGCCATGCGTTTGCCGGTGCGCAAATAAAACGGCACCCCCGACCAACGCCAATTGTCGATAAACAACTTCATAGCGGCGTAGGTCTCGGTGGTGCTGTCGGGGGCAACGCCTTCTTCTTCCAAATAGCCCGGAACCGATTTCCCATCCACCGTACCGCTGGTGTACTGACCCCGAAAGGAATGGGCATGGACGGCATTTTGGCTGATGGGGCGGATGGTTTTGAGCACCTTGACCTTTTCGTCGCGCAGATGTTCAGCAGCCATGGACACGGGCGGCTCCATCGCGACCAGGGCCAAAAGTTGCATCAAGTGGCTTTGGATCATGTCGCGCAAAGCGCCCGAACCTTCATAATAATCGGCCCGTCCGCCGACCCCTAAGTTTTCCGAATGGGTGATCTGTACATGATCGATGTAATGACGATTCCATAACGGTTCCAACAACATATTGGCAAATCGGAAGACCATCACGTTTTGCACCGTGCCCTTGCCGACATAGTGATCGATGCGGAAAATCTGCGGCTCATTCAAGTGTTTGTAGAGGTTTTTTTGCAGGCTTTGCGCACTCAACAAATCATAACCGAAGGGTTTTTCGATGACCACACGGCGTGTCCCGGCGGTCTGTTTAAGCAAACCGACATTGCCCAGCGCATCAATAATACCAGGGAATTCAGATGGTCGCACCGCCATGTAAAAAACCACATTGGTCGGGAAATCCGGATCTTCGTCCAAAATCACCTTCAAGCGATCATAAGACTCGACATCGCCCAAGGGCGTGGCGTGATAGTGTTGACGGTCCCGAAAGCGTTCGAAAACTTTTTTATCGTAACCTTTGGGATGCTTGGCCTTGAGCATGCCTTCAACTTCACTGATCCACTCTTCGCGGGTTCGTTCTTCCAATCCGGCGGCAAGGATAACCATATTGTCAGGCAACACATTGGCTTGTTCCAAACGAAACAACGCCGGAATCAATTTAAGCCGCGACAGATTGCCGCTGGCGCCAAAAATCATCAGGGTACAAGGCGGAATTTTTTTCATGGGTGAGGGTCGTCCTTATTTCGATTTGACGGCGTGACCGCCAAAAGCATTACGCATCAAAGACAATAACCGATTGCCATAGCCCACGTCATCTTGACTGGCAAAGCGCATTTGCAAGGCCAAGGTCAACACCGGGGCGGCAACCCCCTGCTCGACCGATTCAATAACCGTCCATCGACCTTCGCCGGAATCGGGAACGTAAGGTGCTATGCTTTTTAAGTCCTGATCTTCATTCAAGGCTTCGGCGGTTAAATCAAGCAACCAACTACGCACCACCGAACTGTGACGCCATAATTCAGTGACTTCCGCCAGGTCAAGATTGAATTCTTCTTTGCCCTTCAACAAATCCAAACCTTCAGCCAAGGCCTGCATCATGCCGTATTCGATGCCGTTGTGAATCATTTTGGTAAAGTGCCCAGACCCCACCGGGCCGACATGAGACCAGCCCTTATCTGGGGACGGAGCCAGGGCTTTGAGGATCGGCTCCATAATCTTGGCCACCTCATCCGAAGCCCCGACCATCAGGCAATACCCATTTTCCAAGCCCCACACGCCGCCAGAGGTGCCCGCATCCATAAAGCCGATGCCTTGATCCGCCAACCAGGCGCCGTGACGTTGAGAATCTTTATAATTGGAATTGCCGCCATCCACCAGGACGTCGCCTTTGGACAGCAAGGGGGCTAAGTCTTTGATTTGGGATTCCGTTATGTCGCCACTGGGCACCATCAACCAGACAATCCGAGGCCCGGAAAGTTTGGTCACCGCGTCTTCAACGGAACGGGCACCGATCATGCCGCATTCCGCCGCCAGCTCGTCCACCACCTTGGAGTCTCGATCATAACCGACCACATCGATCCCAGCTCGGCGCAAACGCCGTACCATGTTGCCACCCATTTTACCCAAGCCAACCATTGCAAACTGCACGACGTGTCTCCTTTTTGAAGCGTGACGCTAGGAAATTTCCCCCTAAGCGGTGTATAATAAAGGCTCTAATTCACCAATTGTTGAAATGATGCACCCAATTTTGTCATGACTCAAGCTTCCTCAAAGATACGCATACAGCACTATGCAGACGGTGATTCGCTTCGCCAGGCTGCCGTGAACTTAATTCAGGGGGCGGCCGAGGCGGCGCTTACCCAACGCGGCGCCTTTCACATTGTGCTCGCGGGTGGCAGCACCCCCAAACGGGTCTACGAATCCCTCAAAACGTTGGATACGGATTGGGCGGGTTGGCATGTCTATTTTGGCGACGAGCGGTGTTTGGACGCGAACCATGAGGACCGCAACAGCCACATGGCGGCCAACGCTTGGCTTGATCATGTTGCCATTCCCCCCTTTCAAATCCATCCAATTCCGGCTGAAATTGGCGCCGAAGTGGCGGCCTTGGCTTACGGGCAAACCCTAAGCGCGGTCGGTGACTTTGATCTGGTGCTGCTCGGCCTTGGCGAAGACGGTCATACGGCCAGCCTGTTCCCCGGTCAAGATTGGGGACATGACGTTGACGCACCCGATGCCTTGGCGGTACACAATGCCCCCAAACCACCACCGGATCGCGTGTCGCTGAGCGCGCGGCGTCTGTCTCAATCCAAACAGATGGTGTTTTTGGTCAGTGGAGAGACGAAACACGCTGCCATGACCGCTTGGCGCGCGGGAGAGGACCTGCCTGCCGCTGCCATCCACTCAAAAACCTGGGTCGACGTGCTGTTGGATTTTACGTTTTAGAATCGAGAAAGTTAAGATAAATGGCCAACAAGACAGGCAACGGTTCGAAACCCATGAAGGATTTGGTGCAAAGTCAAATTCTCGAAGAAATTTGTGCCAGCTTTAACAATGACCATCACCGCATGATGGATATTTTGCTGGAAACTCAGCATCGGTTTCAGGGCATTGACACCCACGCCATGGAAACCATTGCCGCTTTGGTCGGCTGTTCTCGGGTCGAAGTCGAAGGCGTGGTCAGTTTCTATACGTTCTTTTCCACCACCCCCAAAGGCAAAGTCACTATTTATCTTTGTGATGACATCATCGACCGCCATGCTGGTTTTAAGAAAATCGCCAAGACCTTGGAAGAAGAACTGGGCATTGGTTTTGGCGAAACAACACCAGACGGCGAATTTTCGTTAGACCACACGCCGTGCATCGGCATGAGCGATCAGGCCCCGGCGGCCATGGTCAACGGTGTCATTTTAACCAACCTCACGCAAGAGAAGGTCCGCAGCTGTATTGAGCTGTTGAAAGCGGGCGCGGCCCCGTGCGACCTGTCTGATGAATTTGGCGATGGCAACAACGCCCACGACCTGATCCGTTCCCAGGTCGACAACAACATTCAAATCAAAGGCGACAGTCTGCTCTGTGACGTGAAAGACAACCAGGGGCTCAACAAAGCCCTTTCGATTGAGCCCGCGTCCATCATCGAAGACGTCACCACATCAGGGTTGCGCGGCTGTGGTGGGGCTGGATTTTTAACCGGGCGAAAATGGGGCTTCGCAGCAGCAACCACGGATCCTGAACGCTACGTTTTTTGCAACGCCGACGAAGGCGAACCGGGAACGTTTAAAGACCGGGTGCTGTTGACGGAACGCCCGCACCTGTTGATCGAAGGCATGACCATTGCCGCGCGCGCCATTGGGGCCGCACACGGTCTTATTTATCTGCGCGGTGAATATGTCTATTTAAAACCGTGGTTAGAGCACGCGTTAGAGACGCGCCGCAGCCAAGGTGTGTTGGGCCAAAACATCGGCGGCGTTGTAGGCTTTGACTTCGACATCCGTATACAGATGGGGGCCGGGGCCTATATTTGCGGTGAAGAAAGTGCCTTGATCAGTTCCTGCGAAGGCTTGCCCGGGGAACCCAAAACCAGACCACCCTTCCCCGCCGAAAAAGGCTATTTGGGCCACCCAACCATCGTCAACAACGTCGAAACGTTCTGCCATGTGGCGCGGATTATGGACTTAGGTGCTGCGTGGTTTCAGGCCATTGGCACACCCGAAAGCCATGGCACCAAACTGCTCAGCGTTTGTGGCGATTGCGACAAGCCGGGCATTTATGAGCTGCCTTACGGAATCTCCGTTCAAGAATTGATGGACTTAGCGGGTGCCCAGGACGTGGCGGCGGTGCAAGTTGGTGGCCCCAGCGGGCACCTAATTGGGCGCAATGGCTTTCACCGCAAAATTTGCTTCGAGGACCTGGCCACCGGGGGCTCGATCATGATGTTTTCCACCAAACGCAACATCTTGGAAATTGTCGATTATTTCTTGGGCTTTTTTGTCGAAGAAAGCTGTGGGTTTTGCACCCCGTGCCGGGTCGGCAATGTCTTTTTGAAAGAACGCATTGGCAAAATACGCTCCGGTCACGCGGTCCCCGCCGATATTGAGTACTTAAAGGAACTCAGCACCACCATCATCAAAACCAGTCGTTGCGGTTTGGGTCAGACGTCCCCCAATCCGGTGTTGTCCAGCCTGCAAAACTTCCCCCTGATTTTCTCGGCTCTGGTCAACGAAAGTGAGGACGGTTTGGACACCAACTTCAACATTCAAGACGCCTTAGAAGCCTCCCGGCGTCTGGCCAAACATCGCTCTTACATTTACGATCCCGATTTCGAGGAAGGAGAATAGCCATGGACAACATCCCCATCTCCTTCACCCTTGACGGTCAAACCGTCACCGCCAAACCGGGGCAAACCATCATGCAGGCCGCCGATGATGCAGGGATTTATATCCCCCGGCTGTGTGACGTGGAAGGCTTGCGCCATCAGGGCAGTTGTCGGGTCTGCACGGTCAAGGTCAATGGCCGCACTACATCAAGCTGTACCCAACCCGCCGAAAACGGGCTTGCTGTCGAAAGCGAAACCGAAGAAATCTTAAACTTGCGGCGTGATTTGGTGCGCATGTTGTTTCACGAAGGCAATCACCTGTGCCCCATTTGCGAGGCCAGCGGCAATTGCGAACTGCAAGCCATGGCGTACCGTTTGAGCATCACCGAGGCCACCAAATTTCCTTATCTTCAGCCCGTGCGCTCGTTAGATGCCAGCCACCCCGACATTGCCCTGGATACCAACCGCTGCATCCGCTGTGGACGGTGCATCCGCGCCTCACAAGATATTGATGGCAAAGGCGTGTTTGGCTATGTCGGACGCGGCATCAACCGCAGCGTTGGTGTCAATGGCGACAACCTCGCCGCCACCGATGTCTCGATCACCGACAAAGCGATCGGCCCCGACATCTGCCCGGTGGGTTGTATCATTCGCAAAGGCGTTGGATTCAGCGTCCCCATCGGCAAACGGGAGTTCGATCTCGCCGTCATCGGGCAAAACATCGAGGAGAAGTCCGATGATTGACGCTCCACGCAAAAAGCGTCTGGCGACCACCTCTTTGGCCGGGTGTTTTGGCTGTCATATGTCACTGTTGGACATAGACGAGCGCATTTTAGAACTGGTTAAGCTGGTGGATTTTGACCGTTCACCATTTAACGATCTGAAAAAATTCACGGCCCGGTGCGACATTGGGCTGATTGAAGGCGGCTGTTGCAATGAAGAAAACGTCCGCGTTTTGCAAGAATTTAGGCAAAACTGCGACGTGTTGGTGGCGGTCGGTCAGTGCGCCATCATGGGCGGTCTTCCGGTCATGCGCAACGCCATCATGCATTCCGACGACCCCTTAAAAGACTGCTTTGACGAAGCCTATATTTCCAGCCCCTTCCTTCAAAATCAAAGCCATAAAATCCCCAACGACCCGGCTTTGCCGTTGATCTTGGACTCGGTTTATTGTTGTTCAGAAGTGGTCAAAATTGATTACCAAATCCCTGGCTGCCCGCCGTCTGCCGATGTGTTGTGGCAAACGTTGACGGCGTTGCTGGCGGGGGAACCAACCAACCTGCCCCGTGACATTATTAAATACGATTGAAGCAGAGCGAGACAAACAATGGCCAAACGTCGAATCGTTGAAATATCGCCGCTGACGCGGGTTGAAGGTCATGGCAAGGTGACCATTCATCTGGACCAAGACAACACGGTTCACGATGCGCGTCTGCACATCGTTGAATTTCGCGGCTTTGAACGGTTTATCCAAGGCCGTTTGCTGTGGGAAGTTCCGGTCATTGTGCAACGCCTGTGCGGCATCTGTCCGGTCAGTCACCACTTAGCCGCCGCCAAGGCCATGGACCAAATCGTCGGCGCGCACACGCTGACGCCCACGGCGGAAAAAATGCGCCGTTTGATGCACTATGGACAGGTTATGCAAAGCCACGTCCTGCACTTTTTTCACCTGTGTTCCCCCGATATATTGTTTGGTTTTGGCTCTCCCGTGGAAAACCGCAACATTTTTGGCATCATCAAAGAATTTCCAGAATTGGCCGTCCAAGCCGTGATGATGCGCAAATACGGTCAAGACATCATCCAGATGACGGCGGGCAAGAAAATTCACGGCACCGGGGCCATACCGGGGGGCATCAACAAAAATCTTAGCCTTGAAGAACGCGATAAACTGCTCAAAGACATCGACCAGATGATCGAATGGGCGAAAGGCGCGCTGACACTGGCCAAAGATTACACTCTGGATAACCTAGGCTATGTGAATGATTTTGGGGCCTTTCCGTCCAACCATATGTCGTTGGTGGGTGAAGACGGCGGCTTTGATTTGTATCATGGCAACATGCGCGCCATAAATGCCAAGGGCGAAGCCATTTTCGATCAGGTCGATTATCGCCAATATACTGATTTATTTGTCGAAGACGTGCGTTCGTGGTCGTATATGAAGTTTCCGTTCATCAAAGATTTGGGCGCATTAGATGGTTGGTACCGGGTCGGGCCGTTGGCGCGGATGAACACGGCCAGTTCCATCGACACCCCCCTTGCCAACGCCGCCCTGAAAGAACTTAAAGCCGTCACGGGCGGCAAACCCAACCAAACAACCCTGGCCAACCACTGGGCACGGATGATTGAAGTCTTGCATTGCGTCGAAAAAGTCCAAGAGCTGATCCATGATGAAGACCTACAAGGCATGGACCTGGTGGTTAAAGGCGAACGCCAACTGGAAGGCATCGGCGTCATCGAGGCCCCACGCGGCAACCTCATTCACCACTACAAAATTGACGAAAATGATCAAGTCCAGTACTGCAACCTGATCGTATCAACCACCCACAACAACGAAGCCATGAACCGCGCCATTGCTATGGTGGCAAAAAAATTCATTTCCGGACAAGCCAAGATCACCGAAGGCATGCTCAATCACGTCGAAGTCGCCATTCGCGCCTATGACCCGTGCCTGTCGTGCGCCACCCATGCGCTTGGCCAAATGCCGCTTGTGATCGAGCTTTATGACGCCGATGGCACCCTGATCGATCAAGGTTCACAGTGTCTGTAGAGACCCGGCCCGCATCCATATTGTTGATCGGCTATGGCAACCCAGGTCGTCATGACGATGGCCTGGGTCCGGCACTTGCCAAGCGCTTAGAACAGGCTGCCCTGACGGGCGTCGATATCGACATCGACTACCAGCTCAACATCGAACACGCTTATGCGTTGGCTGCGTATGACGAAGTTATCTTTGCTGACGCCACCCATTCAAAGCAATCAGATGAACCGTATTTCTTCCGCCCCCTTGTCCCCGGTAACCCCACCAGTTTTTCCACCCACAGCGTTTCCCCCCAAGCCGTGATGCGCTTGGCGTGCGATCTGTTTGGGGCCAAAACGCAAGCTTACGTGCTGGGCATTACGGGCTATGAATTTGAAGAGATCGGCGAAGGATTGTCGCAAAAGGCCGCACACAACTTGGATCAAGCCGAGGCTTTCATCACCGATAGATTAGGCGATATTCGTGGTGATAAAGTCGGTGGCATCTAGGTTGGCATCAACCACGCCTTGAAGTTTGAGGTCGAAGTCGGAAATGCTGTCGGCGTTAAAATCAATACTGAGCACTTGGGTTACATCATCAAACACCGCCTGATTTGCAACGTTTGTGAAGGCACCGCCGCTCATATAGGTAAACGCCGTTCCGGTAATAATAGCGGTCAAATCAAGTTGATCAATGGCCGTGATGTTGGTCCCCGCATCGAAGTTGGTAATGGTGTCCATACTGGCGCCAACAGCAGAATCGCCAGGGCCAAAGATGTACGTATCCGAAGCCGTGCCGCCCGTCATGGTGTCGGTGCCAAGCCCGCCCGTTATTGTGGTGCCGAGGGTGGCGTTACCGATCAGGGTATCGTTGTGGTCAGAACCGATGATGGCTTCAAAGTTGACTAAGGTATCACTGCCCTGACTGGTGCTAACCACCTGTGCCGCCGTATTGGTCAGATTAACCGATACACCATCTGCTGAGGTGCTGTAATCCACGGTATCCAGACCCGCGCCACCGTCTAAGCTATCATTACCGGAACCGCCACGAAGGGTGTCATTGCCCAGGCCGCCCGAAATCGTATCGTTGCCCGCTTCACCGCTCAGGACGTTATCAACATCGGAACCAATGATAAAGTCATCGAATTTAGAACCACGGATTTGTTCAATGTTGACCAAGGTGTCCAAGGCACTGGTCGCCGTGGTGGTGCCATGACCATCCAAGGCTTTACCCGCCGCAACAGCATTGCCACTCAGGGCTTCTGTTGTGGTGCCTAAGTTGACAACGACGCCCGTGGTCGAACTGGAATATTCGGCACGATCCGAAAGGCCCACGCCACCATCAATGTAATCTGCACCCGCCATACCCCGGAAGCTTTCAAACCCGGTGTAAGTCGCAGACCCAATCAAGGTATCGGCGAAGTCTGAACCGACCACGCGACCGATGCCACTGATAAATTCATCAAGGCCAACGTTCGCCGTACCGACAACATTTGGGGTCGCCGTTGTTCTTGTTGCAGCCGTGTTGGCATTCACATCGGTGGTTAACCCAGCACTGGCAACAAATGTCTTCCCCGGTGCTGTAGAGGTTAACATGATAATATTCGGTCCACTCGCTGCGGCCGTAACGTCAAGTGAAATGGTCGCATTGCCATTCACCAGGGCAATCAGGGCCGTTTGCACAGATATAATGGTATCAGCTGCTATGGCGACATAAGAAACGGTCGTTGCGCCCACTGTGATGAAGAAAGTATCACCAACGTCAACACCACCAACAAGCGTCACCATATCCATTTGCGCCACGGCATCGGCAGAATGCGCGCCTTGGTCTAGCACGACTTTGACACCCGCCGCCGCCCCACGGTAATCGACGCGGGTGGTGCCATTCCCGGTAAAGGTATCGTTACCGGCACCGCCTTCAAGCACGATGTCGCTGGTCACATCATTGTTGGTGAAGATGTCATTGCCGGACGTCCCAATCACTTTGACCCAACTGGTGTTCCAATCCATATTGCCGATGTTTACGTTGATGAAGCTGTCGGTGCCGTTGGCGCCTTTGTTGACCGTCGCCGTTCCCGATAGGGTTAGGGTGGCAATGATCGGCGCGTTCAAGCTGCTGTAATCAAGGGTCAAATCAACAAACGTGTTGTTGTTGAGATCAAAGGTGTCGGTGCCCGTTCCGGCCGTCACATAATCAAGACCGCCGCCCAGCATGATGGTGTCGTTGCCCGCGCCACCGTCGAGGTTGTTTTCACCCAAACCACCAATCAAAGTATCATTGCCAGCATCGCCGATAAGGGTATCAATACCCGTTGAAGAATTGCCAACAATGACATCATGTCCATTTAGCCCTTGCAGCTTGCCACCGCCAACGGTCGAACCAAAGATGTAATCATTGAAGCTTGAACCGCGCACGCTTTCGATGTTGGTCAGCGTGTCTAAGCTGCTGGTCGCCGTGGTGGTGCCATAACCGTCCAAGGCTTTACCCGCCGCAACAGCATTGCCACTGAGAGTTTCAGCTGAAGCACCCAAATTCACAACCACGCCCGTCGTGGCATTTTTATAATCAGCCCGATCGATGCCGCCTTGGCCATCAATGATATCGGCCCCCGCCATCCCCCTAAACGATTCATTGAAGTTGCCCGTGGCACCTTGCAAGTTATCGGCAAAGCTTGAACCGAAGACTCTGTTAACGCCACCTGAGATGGTCTCGATCAGGTCGATACCAATGCTAGCCCCATCGTTCAAAACACTGGCGACGGACGTAACGCCAATGGCACTGAAATTGGGTTCGGCTCCCGAGATAACAAAGGAAACTCCGGGGATGTCGGCCGTTAGGGTGAGCGTGCCTGTACCCGCTGTTCCCGCCACCGCTTGAACGGCCGTTGTCACGGGTGCGAGAGGAAGACCGAGATCCCAGACCAAAGCGTTTACAGCCGCAACCAAGCCAGCAACCACTTGATCAAGGGTTTCGCCCGCCGCCGCCGTGTAGGTGGCCACGTTAACACCATTATCAATATCAATCGTGTAAGTACCACCCGCCACTAGATTTGCGGTGGAAAGGGTAAGGGTGCTGACTTGCGCAACGTTATCTAGGGAAGAAGCCCCTTTGCCTAAATCGACAGCCACACCACCAGAGGCATCGCGATAGCTGAGCGCCGTATTTCCATTGCTTATAAAGAAGTCATTGCCTTTGCCGCCTTCGAATATGTAAGAAGCATTGGCGTTCGTCCCGTCAGCGGTGAATAGATCGGCAAAATCGGTCCCCATCACACTGACGGTGCTATTGGTCCAATTGACAGCGGAGGTGTTGATAAAGGAATCAAGACCATTCGCACCCTTGTCCACCGAAGCGCCGCTGGTGGCTAAATTCAGGTCGGTGAAGTCCGCAAGGATGCCGGCATTCAAATCAATGTAATCGAGTTCGATGTCGATAAAGGTCGCGCCGCCGAAGTTGATCGTATCGGTGCCAACACCTGTGTTGATGCTATCGAAACCGCCGCCCCCGGTGATGATGGTGTCATTGCCCGCGCCGCCCAACATAATGTTATCGCCCGCACCGCCGGTAAGGGTGTCGTTGCCCGCCCCCCCCAACAAAACGTCGTTGCCCGTATCGCCTGTCAGTGTGTCGTTCCCGGCCACTGCATTCGCCGTTGTGCCAACAACCAGCCAGTTCCCGCCCCTCCCGGCCGTTGTGGTGGTGGCCACATTAAACGTTTCCGTTACGGCGTCGATGACACCATCCGCGTTGGCATCAAAGACAATGCTTGTCAGGGGGGTGGTTAAGTGGCCCGTGATGGTCGTTGTCGAAACGGCGCCCAAGTTGTCATTAAACGTCAGCGTCAGATTGCCCGAAACGGTATCGACCAGTCCGTCCACAAGTTCCAATCCAGACGCGGTCGTAACCACAAGCTTATCCAACCCGCCATTGGTGGCGATCGTGTCGGTCCCCGCCGTCACCACAAAGGTGTCGTTGCTGGCAAATCCGGCTAATGCATCGTTGCCCGTCGTACCAACAATCGTATCGCCGTTCACGGTGATGGTTTTCAGGACCGTGTCGGTTTGACCATGAAGTTTAACGGCGTCAATTTCAGGCCAGTACGGAGCTTGAACAGTCACGCGCACGCCAGAAACAAGATAAGATGTTGCTGCATTGGTCACGCTAAAGATGCCGAGCGACCCTTGTGGAGTCGTATCCGTGCCCGTCCAAGCCGTATGATACACCCCATTGATATCTTTATATTCCACCTTGGTCACGAAACCGTTGGCAAAGCTTTCAAAAACATCAACACCCGTGGCATGGACCGGAGCATCATAAGTTAATTCAATCCATTCTGGGAGCGCTGCATTAGACGTTAATGCGCTCCAAGCATTTCCATTATCAGAATAAGTTGCCACATCCGGTGCCCCGGTCGCCTGCATAGCCCCAGCATGAGGAATAGTTGGCGCATATTCGGAAGAAGCGGTGGCGCCACTGGCCCATTGGAAAGGTGAGCCTGACACCCCATCCGAAACGGCGACAACAAAGCTATCGGTTCCGGCAAAAGCTACATCTGGCGAATAAGAGAACGTACCATCGGTATTCACGGTAACAGAACCATTTTGTGCCTGCGTCGCAAGTGCATAGGTCAACGCATCGCCATTCGCGTCCGTGGCAATAATTTGATCATTATAGACCTGACCATTTTGGATCCAAATGCTGGCTTCAAAGACGGTTGGCAGGGTGTTGGCCCACACGGCAGCCCCAAGAACGGTACCGTTCGCGCCATTGCCAGAATAATCCGTAACCGTTGTTCCAGCCCCTTCAGAAATCGGCCAGTACCCCGTTTGGTTAGCCAAATTTCCCGATGGTGCATTCATCATATCGGACTGAATTTCAGCCGCCGTGCGTCCGGCACTCCAGGTGCGGACTTCTGCGATCTGGCCGTTAAAGGGAAACGACTCAGTCGCACCACTTAAGAAGGAGCCAATACGTGCCCCCGTTGTGGATGAAAGGTTTGGCGTCTGAGCCACAGCTGCGCCAGAGGCAATTCCATCCACATAAATCTGTGACGACCCAGCCGTATTGACAACGGCGACATGATGCCAGTTGCCATCATTCACAGTGATGGTCGAGGCCGGCCCAGCGATAGCCGAAAGATCAGAGTGAACGCGGCCCGCATTCAAATAGAGCATAGCCGACGTATATGCGGTGGCCGAACTGCTTGAAGAGACGATTTGTTGACGAGCGGCACTTGTTGTGTTGATCCAGGCTTCATACGTAAAGTCACCCGTACCCGTCGCAAGGGCCGTGGCCGTACTTAAATCAACAACATCATTCACCCCATCAAACGTCAGCGCCTTGCCATTGGTGGGAACCACAATCGGCTGGTTGGCTGTCGTGCCGCCACCGAGTGTACCGTTAAGACCTGCTGCAGACAGGTCTTCGGTCACGAAAGTGGTGCCGTTGGTGCTCCAGCTGTTGTCCAAAGGCCAGTTACCCGCAAGGCCTGTTGCCGTGCTCGGTACGGTTTGATGCATATTGGCGGCAATGTCTGTTGCTGTAAGTGCCGTGGACCACATCCGCACATCGGCGATATCCCCGCCGAATGGATTTTGAATGGCAGGCGTACCACTTGGAGTATCGACGACACCTGTGCTGTTTTGGTTACCAATGGCCAGCGTTGTTGCCGATGAAATGGTGCCCGTCGATGCCGTGGTCGCATCCAATTGACCATTGATATAGAACTTAACGTTCGTTCCATCGTCCGTCACAGCCACATGAGTCCAGGCGTTCGTCGACAAGACTGATGTGCTGTTGGTCCACGTCAAATTGTTTCTAAACGCCAGGGTGCCGTCCGTCCACAAGTTGAACGTCGTTAGGTTTGTGCCAACCCCCTTGGAAACAATGCTGTTGTGCGCACCAACCGCATCGGGGTTAATCCACGCTTCGTAAGTCACGGCGGTCATCGCCGCCGGAGCCCCCGTAATGGCAACAAAATCATTGGTGCCATCAAACTGCATAAAGCCATCCAGCGCGTTCACGCCTTGAACGACTGGGGCAGTGTTGGCAACCTGGGCCGTCACGCCCGTCATATCTGTTAAGAGCGGAGCCGTTGTGACGCCCGCAAGCTTAATCATCGTCTGATCAAAACTGGTGCCCGTTCCAGCGCCCTTCACCGCCACATAACCGTCCGTGCCATCAGTAAAGAACTGCACGGTGTTGGCCGGGGCCGAGGTAAAGATCGCCCCCGCCGTGGTCGCTACATCTATGGTAAAGTCCCAAGGCGTTGCCGCGTCATACCCAACACCCGCCATGCCGGTGAATTCGACCTTGTCGGTGCCACTCACAAAGTCGGTGATGGTATCCATACTGCTCGGGCCAAAGGAATCGGTGGCGGATGTGTATGTAAACGTATCAGCGCCCGAACCGCCCGAAAGCGTATCCGCACCGCCAAGACCCAACAGGGTATCGTCGCCAGCCAACGCATTGATCGTGTCGTTCGCGGCACCACCTGTACTCGTTTCAGCACCGTTGCCGCCTGTTAGGAACATCGCCAGATCAAACGTTTGATCCAAGAACTGAAGTTTTTCAATGCTGGTCAGCGTGTCCGTGCCATCCGTACCCACATTATCAACAACCGTTGCCGTGCCGTCGCCATTGTCGGTAATGGTGTAATCAGCCCTGTTGCCACTGAACACAGCAATGTCATGGAGTATCTCGCCAGCGCCGCCGTCAATCGTGTCGTTACCCGCGCCACCCGTAATCGTATCGGCACCGGACCCGCCATTCAGGATGTCATTACCGCCAAGACCCAAAAGGATATCGTCGCCATTGTTCGCATTGATCGTGTCGTTCGCGGCACCACCTGTACTCGTTTCAGCACCGTTGCCGCCTGTTAGGAACATCGCCAGATCAAACGTTTGATCCAAGAACTGAAGTTTTTCAATGCTGGTCAGCGTGTCC